>ENA-OWPI01003082-OWPI01003082.1-marine-metagenome-genome-assembly--contig:-NODE-3082-length-14706-cov-7.608791_pt1 | contig 14706 bp, 17 predicted proteins | sample MGYA00238138_ERZ651775 | MGnify/ENA primary metagenome ERZ651775 (study PRJEB26906, sample SAMN06265043) | marine metagenome | isolation source: Helgoland LTER site | place: Germany:Helgoland, sampling...
GTTCCAATTTCACTGAATAAAGCACAAAAAGAATTACTAGAAAAATTTCGGGAAATAGAAAATGAAAAATCAAATCCTAGTATTAAAAAATTCTTTCAAAAAGCAAAAAGTTTCTGGAAAAACTAAAAGACTATTTCAATAAAAAAGGTTAATATTTTCTAAAATGAAAAAAATTAATTTAGCCATAACAGGATGTTTGGGAAGAATGGGTCAACAGCTTATTAAATCCTCTAAATCTAACAATAATTTTAAAATAGTAGCTCTTACTGAAAGTAAAACTATTAATAAAAAAATATCTGGAATAAAATTAGATATTAATACAAATGAAGCTTTTAAAAAAGCAGATGTGATTATTGATTTTACAATTCCTAAATGTACGCTTGAAATACTTAAAATTGCATCAAAACTTAAGAAAAGAATAGTAATCGGCACTACTGGCTTTACTCAAAATGAAGAACGTACAATAAAAAAATACGCCAAAAAAATACCTATATTAAAAGCTGGAAACATGAGCTTGGGTGTTAATTTATTAATGTATTTAACTGAGATTGTCTCAGGCTCTCTTGGGGATAATTATTTGAGTAAGGTGCTGGAAGTCCATCACAAACATAAAAAAGACCATCCATCTGGAACAGCTTTGATGCTAGGAAATGGTATTGCTAACGGAAAAAATAAAAATTTATATAACTTAATTGGGAAAAAATTTTTAAATAAAAAATCTTTTCCTTTCGGAAAAAAAATTAATTTTAATTCAATTAGAAAAGGTGAGGTCATTGGAGAACATGAGGTATCTTTTTCAAGTGGTAAAGAAATTATAAAACTAAATCATGAAGCTTTTGATAGAGCTTTGTATTCAGATGGCGCTCTAAGTGCTGCAAAATGGCTTTCAAATAAAAAAGCTGGTCTTTATTCAATGAGAGATCTTCTGAATTTTAAATAATGAATGAAAAAGAAAAAGCTAAAGAGATCATAAAAATACTAAATAAAATCTATCCAACCACTCCAATTCCCTTAAAACATAGAAACAAATTTACACTTTTAACTTCAGTTTTATTATCTGCTCAATGTACTGATCTAAATGTTAACAATGTAACAAAAAATATATACCCAAAATATAATAGGCCCGAACATTTTGTTAAATTAGGAAGAAAAAAAATTGAAAAATTAATAAAAAGTATTGGAATTTTTCGAGTTAAAGCAAAAAGTATTTTTTTAATGTCAAAACAGTTGTTAGAAAAACACCAAGGGAAAGTACCAAAAACTTTTGAAGAACTAGAAAAACTACCTGGTGTAGGTCATAAAACAGCAAGTGTAGTTATGTCACAAGGTTTTGGATTACCGGCATTTGCAGTGGACACCCATATACACCGATTAGCTCAAAGATGGGGTTTAACAAATGGTAAAAGTGTTGTTCAAACAGAAAAAGATTTAAAAAGAATTTTTCCCAAAAAAACATGGAACAAACTACATTTACAAATAATTTACTATGGACGGGAATTTTGTCAGGCAAGAAATTGTTATGGATTAACTTGTAAAATTTGTACGACTTGTTATCCTAATCGTAAAAATCCAATTAATATTAAAAAAGCTTAAAATGAAAATTCTAGGTATAGGAAATGCCATTGTTGATGTAATTTGTAAAGTCGAAGATAAATATTTGTTAGACAATAAACTTACAAAAAGCACCATGAAACTTGTAGATGAAATTGAGTTTAAGAAATTATTATCAACTCTAAAAATTGAGAGTACTATATCTGGCGGATCAGTTGCAAATTCCATAGTTGGACTTTCTCAACTAAAAAATGATGTTGGTTTTATTGGCAAAATTAATGATGATGATCTAGGTCAAAAATATGAAGATGGTTTAAAAAAAGAAAATGTTGCCTTTTTTTACTCTAAGAAGAAAGAAGAACTTCCGACAGGTACTTGTCTGATATTGATAACACCAGATTCTGAACGAACAATGTGCACATTTCTTGGCACAGCTGGCAAAATAGATAAAGACGATGTTGATTTAAATGCAGTTCAAAATAGTGAAATAATTTTTTTAGAAGGTTATTTATGGGATGAAGGAGAACCTAAATCTGCTTTCGAAACAGCCATAAAAAATTCAAATAAAGTTGCAATGTCATTGTCTGATTTATTTTGTGTAGAACGACATAAAACTCATTTCTTAGATTTGGTGAAAAATAAAATTGATATTACATTTGCTAACGAGCAAGAAATTTGTTCACTAATAAATTCAAATAACTTCCAAGAAGTTATAGAATTTGGAAAACAAACAGGGAAAATCATAATAGTTACACGAGGTGAAAAGGGAAGCGTAGCAATTTTTAATAATGAAGTTTATGAATGCGAAAGTAAAAAAAATCTAAAAATTCTTGATTTAACAGGTGCTGGGGATTTATTTGCAGCTGGTTTTTTACATGGGCATATTAATGAGCTAACATTTAAAGAAAGTTTAGAAAAAGGAACTGAATTATCATCAAAAATCATTCAGTCAATTGGTGCAAGGTTAAATTAAACAACTTTTATTCAATAAAATATCCATCCGGGTGACTCAATATAAAATTTTTATCAGAGAATTTATCATCAATTTTTTTTCTTAATCTATAAATATGTGTCTCCACTGTATGTGTTTCTAAATCTGAAGAATATTTCCATATATTTTTTTGTAAGTCTAAAACGTTATGTTTAATCTTATTTGAATTTAAGTATAAGATTATTTCAATTTCTTTTTCAGTTAATTTAATACTGATCCCTTCTTTTGAAAAAAATTTTGAGTTAAGATCTAAATCATAATCTTTTATTTTTATTTTAGCTTGAGAATTAAATTTTATCTTTAATAATTGTATATTAACTAGTTCAATTAGTTTATTTAAAGGAATTGGAAAATTATCAATAAAGAGTACATTACCTTCAGAAAAAGTTTTATCTTTAGTTATTACTAATTCCTGCTGTAAAGTTGTTTTACTATTTTTCAAAAATTCATTTTTGTCTTTGTAGTTTACTATCTCAAAAAATAAATTTTCTTTTATCTCATCAAGGATTTCGTATAATATTTGAAAATTAACAATATTAAGTATTTGTTTATTCATGCTAAAAAAATATGATAATAGAATTAAAAAATAAAAACACTCTAATTGTTGATCAATTTAAATTTAGATGCTGTATTGGAAAAAATGGCTTAACACGAGACAAAAAAGAAGGTGATTTAAAGACGCCAAAAGGGACTTATAAATTGGGTATTTTATACTATAGAAATGATAGGAACCCCATTTGTGATACTAAACTTACTATTAAAAGAATTACAAAAACTATGGGTTGGTGCAATGACCCAAAAAATAAATATTACAATAAAGAAATAAAGATCAAAAAATCAATAAGACATGAAAAATTATTCAGAGTTGACTATAAATATAATTATTTAATTGTTATAGAGTATAATACAAAGAAAATAACTGCCTTTAAAGGTAGTGCTATCTTCATTCATTTAACTAAAGATTACAAGCCAACTGCAGGATGTATTGCATTAAAAGAAAATGATTTTTTAACATTAAGTAAATTAATTTCAAAAAATACTAAAATTAAAATAGCCTAATCTCTAGCACCAAAAATTTTAGAGCCAATTCTAACAAATGTTGCTTCATGATTTATCGCCTCCATATAATCACTAGACATCCCCATGCTCAAATTACTCAAATTGTGTTGGTTTTTTAGGTTATGCATTTCTTTAAAAAATTTATTTGTATCTCCACTAATAGGTGGAATGCACATTAAACCAACTATATCTAAATTTAATTGCTGTCTACAATTATCCAAAAAAGAGGCAAGATTCATAGGGTCAATTCCACTTTTTTGAGACTCTTCTCCTATATTAACCTGAATAAAGATCTTTGGTTTAAATTTTTTCTTTTCTTGTTCTAAAGAAATTTTTTCAGCTAATTTAATATTATCTAAAGAGTGGATATAATCAAATAGAGGCAATATATATTTCACCTTATTGGTTTGTAATTTACCGATCAAATGTAACTTAATGTCTGGGAAGTCATTTTTAATGTCTACCCATTTTTCCAATGCTTCTTGTACCTTATTTTCTCCATAATGTTTATGTCCATGATTTATTAAGGGATATATTTGATTTATAGGGAATGTTTTGGATACAGCTATAATTTCTGCTTCTTTTTTTTTTTGCTGTATTTCTTTTTGAATTGCTACTAAATTATTTACACTTTTATGAATCATTTATCTAATATTTATTATTTTATTAAAGACTTTAACAGAAATGAAATCTTAAATTTAGATAAAAATATTAATATAATTTTTAGAAATTACGAATTAAAGGAAAAAGAGCCATTATTATTACAAATAAAAGATTTTTGTAAAAAAATTAATAGAAAGTTATTCTTAGCAAATAATTTAAACATCGCTTTGAAATTAAATCTTGATGGCCTTTATATTCCTAGTTTTAACAATATTCTTAAATATAAAAATATAAATAAAAGACAAAATTTTAAACTAATCGGCTCTGCCCATAATAAGATTGAATTGCGTACAAAAAAACTTCAAGGGTGTAGTCAAATATTCATTTCACCAATATTTAAAACTCAAAAGAATAAATATTATCTTGGAACAGTTAAATTTAATTCAATAAATCTCAACAATACAACCAAAATTATTGCACTTGGGGGAATTAATAATTTAAACTTGAATAAACTTAAACTTACAAAAGTTTCAGGTTTTGCCTCAATATCTTGGATAAAAAAAAACCAGCCTAAACGAATTTAGGCTGGCTTTAAAATTTATTATCTTACGTAATTAAAACGCAAAAGATAAAGTTACTTGAACAGTTTCAGTATCTAACTCAGATCCTGCTGCTGCAAAAGTGTAGTTATCAGTATCAGTTTGTTGGATTGACACAGTCATTCCACCAGAAGAGTAAGCTGCTGATAAAGATTTAATATCTCTATCAGATGCTAATACTGAAGTTGCACCTGCTGCATTCGCTTCTTGAGTTTCAGATACTTTTTGGTAACCGATTGATACATTATCGTTTACGTTAAACGCAATACCGATAGCATCACCACTGTAGTCAGCACCTGGTGACGTATCACCTGCAGTTGGAGCTGAACCTTTGTTTAGGTAGTACCCTTGGTAACCAACAGAAACTGGACCCATAGTGTATAAAGCGTAAGCTGTAACGTTTTCAGCTTCTGCATCATTACCTGAGTTCGAGCTAATGTTTTCTTGACCAGCACCAATAGTTAAACCAGAATCGTGAGATAGTTTAACAGTGAAACCGTGTCCAGAACCTTGAGTAGCTGTTTTAGTAGCAACTGCATCATGGTCATTACCTGCTACACCTGCTGCTGGATCGTAATCCACACCAAATGAAGCTGAAACACCCATTAAATCAAATGAAGGTGATTTGTAAGCAACTGCACCTGAGTTAGTAGAAGAACCAATACCTTGTAGTACTGATCCTGATGCTCCATCCCAAGCTTCTTCTGCTACTTTTGGAGTTACGTCATCAATTGCGTTAACGTTAGTTCCTGCTGCTTTAGCAAAAGTTACTGTTCCCATTGAACCCATAGTTAGGTTTAATTGAGAAGATGATAATGCATTTGCATCACCGTCGTTTAGAATGTTGCTTGAACTAACTGTCCAACCATTTTCTAATTCTCCTGAACCACTGAAAGTAATTCCAGTTGATGTACCAATACTTGATCCACCGACTGTATTTACTTTTTCAGCAGTGTTAGAGATGTAAGAAACTGTAGTTTCACCTGAAACTGACAGCTCTACTGCGTTAGCTGAAACAGCTGCAAGCGAACCTGCTAATGCTGTTAAGCCGATTTTTTTAAAGTTATTCATAATTTCTCCTTTTGTTTTATTCATATGAATGCAGCACTTTTAATCGATAAATTCATAAGTTTTCGGGAAATATCAATAGTTATGTTGTTTTTTTACTATATGTGATAAAAATATCACTATTATATAATAAAATTTGAATTTAGCTGATTTTACGGTAATAAACACTATGTTTTCTTCTATTAATTTTAAACACTTATCTGGCATTTTACTATTATTATTCATTTTTTTGGGTCTTTCTGGTTGTGGTATTTACAAGAAAACAGACGCTAAAAACACCCCAGTGAATGCAAGAGAAAGAGCACTAAAGAATGTTGCAGAGGGGAGAAGTTTTTCTCTTGGTAAACTTGGCAAGGGAAAAGGTGGTAGTTTTGAATTTGCAAGCTCCAATCCACTTTGGCGTGCTTCGCTAGAAATACTAGATTTTACGCCTTTGTCTAATGTTGACTATGCTGGAGGAATTATAATCACAGATTGGTTTGATAACGAAAATGATAACCAAAGCGAATTGAAGATTAGTATTAAATTTTTTACTAATGAAATTAGAATTGATGGGATGGAAGTTACTATTTTTGAAAAAAAATGTATCAATTCAAATTGTTCAACTAAAAAAATTGAAAATAATGTTTCATTAGAAATAAAAGAAACTATCCTTAAAAAGGCAGCACTTCTTGAAAAAAATCAATACAAAAAAAATCTTGATGAATACAAAAGAAAAAACAAAAGAATTGAAAAATAAAATAATTCCTAACGTTTAAGTTTTGAGTAGATATAATTTCAAAATAATAGAAAAAAAGTGGCAAGATTCTTGGACAAAAAATAAAGTCTTTGAGTCAAAAAGAGACCCTAAGAAAAAAAAATTTTATTGTCTTGAAATGTTTCCTTACCCATCAGGAAAGATTCATATGGGTCATGTTCGAAATTACACAATAGGTGATGTATTAGCACGTTTTAAATCTATGCAAGGTTTCAATGTTTTACACCCTATGGGCTGGGATTCATTTGGTATGCCTGCTGAAAATGCTGCAAGACAAAATAATTTAGATCCAAAAAAATGGACAGAGCAAAATATAGAGACTATGAAATCTCAATTAAAAAAATTGGGACTATCGATTGATTGGTCAAAAGAGATTTCAACATGCTCTGCTGATTATTATAAACATCAACAACTTTTTTTTCTAGAATTATATGACAAAGGTCTTGTCTATCGAAAAGAAAATTATGTAAATTGGGACCCTGTTGATGAAACAGTTTTGGCCAACGAACAAGTTATTGATGGTAAAGGTTGGAGATCTGGGGCTATTGTTGAGAGAAAGAAACTTAATCAATGGTTTTTTAATATTTCAAAATTTTCTGATGAATTGTTAACTGGTTTGGACGATTTGCCAGAATGGCCCAATAAAGTTAAAACGATGCAAAAAAACTGGATTGGAAAATCTTTTGGATGCGAAATTAGTTTTACAATTAAAAATAATGCTGATGTTAAAGAAATTAAATGTTTTACTACTAGACCTGACACTTTATTTGGTATTTCATTTTTAGCACTCTCAACTGACCACCCCATTGCTAAATTTTATGAAAAAGACAAAGAATTTATAAAATTTAAAGATGAATGTTCTAAAACTGGTACCACTGAAGAATCTATTGCTATAGCTGAAAAAATTGGTTTTAAAACAAATTTAACAGCCTTAAATCCTTTGGATGCAAAACAAGAAGTCCCCGTTTATTTTGCTAATTTTGTATTAATGGATTATGGTTTTGGTGCTGTATTTGGTTGTCCTGCACATGATCAAAGAGATTTAGATTTTGCTTTAAAATATAAATTAAAAGTTAAAGCGGTTGTTAAACCTATTAATGAGGATAATGATTTCGAAATTAAAAATGAAGCCTATACAGGGCCTGGTTTAATTTTTAATTCAAAATTTCTAGATAATTTAAAAGTTCCAGAAGAATCTATTCTAGAAACAATAAAAATTTTAGAGGATAAAAAAATTGGCTCAAAAAAAATTAATTTTAGATTAAAAGATTGGGGTATTTCCCGTCAAAGATATTGGGGTTGTCCAATTCCAATTGCCTATAATAAGAACAATGAAGTAGTTAAAATACCTAAAGAAAAACTGCCAATTACTCTTCCTGAAAATATTAATCTAAACACAACTGGAAATCCTTTAGATCATCAAAAGGATTGGAAAAAAATTTTAATTGATGGAAAAGAATGCACTAAAGAAACAGACACACTTGATACATTTGTAGATTCCTCTTGGTATTTTTTAAGATTTTGTTCTGCAAATAACTCCTCATACGGTTTTGATATTGATGATTTAAATTACTGGATGCCTGTTGATCAATACATTGGTGGTGTCGAACATGCTATTCTTCATCTTTTATATTCAAGATTTTTTGTACGAGCTTTAAGCCATGACAATGATGATCTTGAATTGACTGAACCTTTTAAGGGCCTATTTACACAGGGAATGGTTTGTCACCCAACTTACAAAGATAAAGATAATAATTGGTTGAGCCCAGATGAGGTTTTTACTAATGATGGAAAAAAATTCTTCAATAAAAATAAACCATCAGAAAATGTTGTAGTAGGACCAACTGAGTCTATGTCTAAATCAAAAAAGAATACAATTGATCCAGAAAAAATTATTTCAGAATATGGTGCTGATGCAGTAAGAATGTTTATTTTATCTGATAGTCCTCCTGAAAAAGATGTACAATGGTCAGAGCAAGGTATTATTGCATCATATAAATTTATTCAAAAATTTTGGACTCTTCATGTCTTGATCAAATCTCAAATAAAATTAAATATAGAAAAAAATATCAAAAATTTTGATAAATCAATTGAAGAGTTCACTAATCAAACAATAAATAAAATTAACATTAATTTAGAAAAATTTAGTTACAATGTTATTATAGCAAACCTACACGAAATTTATAATTTTTATTCACAGGCTTATAAAACTGAGTGTACTAATTTAAATGATAATTATATCAAAATTTTAAAAGTAATTTTTCCAGTATTACCTCATTTTGCATCAGAATGTTTAAGCGATTTGACAATTGAAGAAATAAAATGGCCTGTGGTAAACAAAGATTATTTAAAGAGTTCAAATTATAAAATTGTAGTTCAAATAAATGGTAAAAAAAGACTTTTGTTTGAAAGTAATGAGGATTTAGATGAGACTAATTTAGTTAATAAATTAAGAGAAATTAAAGAAATAAAAAAGTATATAGAAAAAAAAGACATTTTTAAAACTATCTTTATAAAAAATAAATTAATAAACTTAATAATTAAATGATAAAAAAATTATTTTTAATTTGGGCTTTTTTATTTTTAGCTAATTGTGGATATCAGTCTGTATATTTTCAAAATGACGAAACTCTAATAAAGATTAATAAAATAAAATTTGAAGGTGATGAAAAAATTAATAGAAAAATTCTTTCTTTAACTGGACTAAAAGAATCTAGTGACTTTTCCGATAGTTATTTATTAATATTAAAATCTAAAAAAAATAAAGATATTGCATCGAAAAACAGCGCTGGAAACGCAACATCATACAAAATTTCAATAGATATAAATATTTCTATAATTGACCAAATTAATAATGAAAAAATTATAAAATCAAAAGTGTTTAGTTCCAGCTTTACTTATAATAATAATCAAAATAAGTTTGAATTATCTCAAGATGAAAAAAACATATTAAATAATTTAATTGAAGCTGCATCTAAAAAAATTGTTATGTATTTGAGTTTGTAATCTATGATAATTAAATCTTTTGAATTAAATAAAATTGATTTAAAAAAAAATAATTTTTTTCTTTTTTATGGGGAAAATGAAGGTTTAAAAAAAGAGATAATAGAAAGTAATTTTAAAAATAATTATCCCAAAAAAACATTTTATTATGATGAAAGTGAAGTATTAAATAATAAAGGTAATTTTTTTGAGGAAATTTTATCAAAATCCTTTTTTGAAAATGAAAAATTAATTATAATAAGCCGCTCAACAGATAAGATCACATCAATTATAGAGGAAATACTAGAAAAAAAAATTGATGATTTGGTTTTAATATTAAATTCAGGAAGTTTAGAAAAAAGATCAAAATTACGATTATTATTTGAAAAAAATAAAGAAATTATTTGTATAGCTTTTTATGAAGATAACAATCAAACTCTATCTTCTTTGGCAAGCCAATTTTTTAGAAATAATAAAATTCAAATTTCTCAACAAGCTATTAATTTAATAATAAATAGATGTAGGGGTGATCGACAAAACCTTAAAAATGAACTCAATAAAATTGAAAGCTTTATTAAAAATAAAAAAAAAATTGAAATATCAGAAATTTTACAACTTACAAATTTAGCAGAAAACTATTCAGTAACTGAGTTGGTTGACAACTGTTTGGCCAAAAATAAAAATAAAACTTTGAATATTTTAAATGAAAATAATTACAACTTAGAAGATTGTATTATTGTAATTAGAACTATGTTGGCAAAATCAAAAAGGCTTCTAAAATTATTTCAAGAAATTAAAATATCAAACAATATTGACTCTGCAATTTCATCTATTAAGCCACCTATATTTTGGAAAGATAAACAGATCGTAAAAGATCAAATCAATAAATGGTCTCACAAAAATATAGAGCTTTTAATTTTTAGGATTAATGAAATAGAGCTTTTAATTAAAAAAAATTCATCCATTTCATTAAGTGTGCTGTCAGATTTTATTATCGAACAAGCTTCTACTGCTAGTAATTAGATTTCAATATTTTAACAATTTTATTTAGCTGGTCTAAATCTTTATACTCAATAGTTATTGCACCACTATTTTTTTTAGTATTTTTAATAAAAACTTTTAGACCAATTTTTTCTATAATGGACGATTCTAAAGATTGTAAATTTGGATCTCTTGAATTTTTTGAAGATCCTTTTTTCATTTTGAAAACTCTAACAAGGCTCTCAGCTTGTCTTACGGAAAGTTTTTTTTCAATAATCTTATTAGCAACATGCGTAGGGTTATCCAAACCAATAAGTATTTTTGCGTGGCCAGTTGTTAATTTCTTTTCTTTAATAAAATTTATTACGTCTATCGGTAGGGATAATAATCTTAAACAGTTGGTAATATGACTTCTGCTTTTACCAATAAATTGAGCAACTTTTTCTTGGTTATATGCAAAATCATCAATAAGTCTTTTATATCCCTCAGCTTCTTCAATTGGGTTTAAGTCGTGTCTTTGCACGTTTTCTACTATGGCAAATTCTAAAGATCTTAAATCATCGGCCTCGGTAACCACCACCGGAACTTCATGCAAGCCAGCTTTTTGAGCCGCAATCCATCTTCTTTCACCAGCAATGATTTCATGTTTAGATTTATCTGTATTAGACTTTCTGACTATGATCGGCTGTATGATTCCTCTTTCCTTTATAGAATTAACTAATTCTTGTAAATTTTCTTCATCAAAATTTTTTCTTGGTTGATACTTGTTACTTACCAAATTGCTTATAGATAATTTATTTACACTATTTTGAACTTTTGTTTCTCCAATTAAGGATGATAAACCCCTACCCAACCCTTTTTTAATTTTATTTGAATCCATTAAGCTACACTTCCAATAATAGTTTCTTGGTTCATAAATTCATTTGTAAAGCTAAAGTAAGATTTGCTACCAGGACATAATTTATCATAAATTAATACCGGCATACCATGTGATGGTGCTTCAGATAATCTTACATTTCTAGGAATTACAGTTGAATAGACTTTTTCATTAAAAAAATCTCTAGCTTCTTTTTCTACCTGTGATGATAACTTATTTCTTTTATCGTACATTGTTAAAAGTATACCTCTAATTTCTAAATTAGGATTTAAACTAACCTTCACTCTTTCTATCGTTTTAATAAGTTGTGTAACTCCCTCTAGGGCAAAAAACTCAGTTTGAAGTGGTACTAAAAGTGAGTTTGACGACACTAAAGCCATGACAGTCAGCAAGCTCAAGGATGGGGGGCAGTCTATAAGTATATAATCATATGTTGTGCTAGAATTGTTTAAATATGCGGTTAATTGATCCTTTAAAATAAAGGCTCTTTTACTATCTCCAGCAGTTTCTACTTCTAAACCAGATAAATCAACGTTAGATGTTATTATATCCAAATTATTAAAATTTGTCTTTTTAATTACAGCAGCTATTTCCGTCTCTCCATTAAGTACTCCATAAATTGTATCGCTGGAGTTTTCTAAATTTGATAATCCAAGACCTGTCGTGGCATTTCCTTGTGGGTCTAAATCAATTACTAATATTTTTTTTTGTTGTTGTGCTAGTCCTGCTGCTAAATTTATAACTGTAGTTGTTTTTCCAACTCCACCCTTCTGATTTATCACTGATATAATTTGCATTTTATATTTTTTTAATATTTTTAATATTGATCAAAAATGAGTCTTCGCTAGTTAAACTTTTTTTTTCTTCATATTCAAATATCCAATTTTTTTTACTTTCTTCCAAAGCTTCTCTTCCTTTTTTTCCCATAAATAGTATTAAATTTTTATATTCTACAAATTTTTCATTTACTAACTTAAGCATTACAGGCATTGGTTTAAATGCTCTAGCTATTATAGTGCCTGTATTCAATTCTGCTATTTCAAAGATATCCTTTTGGATTATTTCTATATCCAGATTGAGCTTTCTAACAACTTCTCTTAAAAAAACACTTTTGTGATAACTTTTTTCAAATAATTTCATTTTAACTTTATTGCCTCTATTTTTTAACATTATTCCTAATATTATACCTGGAAAACCAGCTCCACTCCCTAAATCATATACAGAATTGCTATTTAAATCAATAAATTCAATTGCTTGTGCAGAGTCTATTATATGTCTTTCTCTTATTATTTCTCTTTTTTGAGTACTTTTAGCTATTATATTTAATATTTCATTTTTTTTAAGAACATAGTCTATGAATTTTTCAAAATCTAGACACGCTTCACGTGAAACATTTAAATGATTTATTTTTAAGTATTTATCAATAACTTTATCCATTAAGCTGTATGCTTAATAGACTTTCTTTTGACATGTGACAACAAAATATATACAGCAGCAGGAGTAATTCCGTCAATTCTTAAAGCTTGCCCCATTGTTTTGGGCTGAATCGACTTGAATTTTGATTTAACTTCATTTGAAAGTCCTGATAAGCTATCATAATCAATTTTATCTGGAATTATAAGGTTCTCATCTCTCTTAAAGGCAAGAATATCAGCTTTTTGTTTTTTTAAATATCCTCTATAATGATCATTAATTTCAATTTGTTCATCAATTTCTTCGCTAAAAAAAGGTATTTGAGGCCAAATTTCTCTAATTTTTTTCATATCAACACCTTTTTGTGTTAATATCTCATTAGAAGTTCTCAAAACTCCATCTTTAGCAATATTTACTCCAAATTTAAGAGCTTTACATTCAAAAGATAATTTCATACCGCTATTTTCTGCTCTAAGAGCAGCGCGAGAAACAGTGCATTTTGAGAACCCAATTTTTATTAAGTTATCTCCAGATGAAAGCCAGGAAACAATCATAGATATTATTAATTCAATCAAGGAATGCGAGTTTGATGGCATTATTGCCTCGAATACCACCACTGATCACACAGCACTGGCTGGACTTGGAGACAGTAAAATAGCTGGTGGTCTTTCAGGCAAGCCGCTGTTTAGCAAATCTAATGAGTTACTTGAATCTATTCATCAGCATGATCCAAATTTAATTAAAATTGGGGTCGGGGGCGTTTTTACCTTAAAGGATTTTAATCAGAAGTTAGAATCCGGCGCTTCTTTGGTGCAGATCTATACCAGTTTTATTTATGAAGGCCCTGGCATAGTATCCAAATTACTTAATTAATATGCTCGCTAATGAATTTCTGATCATCATTTTTGTAATTTTATTTTTGATTGGAGCTATCAGTTTTTTAAAACCATCAAAAAAGATGAAAGCCTTGAGTGACATTAGATTACTTGCGAGCAAAGAAGGTTTTAAAATTGGTTCCACTCCTCAGCTAAGAAAAAAATTTAAAAATTGGGATGCACGAGTCGCAATTTATCAAATTAAAAATACCTCTACCTATGAGGACTTGCATTATCTTAAGCGTGATGGAGCTCTGGAGCTATACTCGCCTATGTCTCTAAAATACGATAAACAGTTTCCAGTAATTCAGGATAAAATTCTTTCATTACCAGCTTCTATACTTGAAATTATTTTTTTTAAGTCCAATATAGCAATCGTCTGGAATGAAATGCTGGGCCCAGAAGAGCTCTTAAGGATAAAGACTGCGATTTTAAAGATATGCAATTAAATAAAACTATTAACTGTAAAAAAGGAAAATGCCCAAGATCTTAGTCATAGTTGAATCGCCCTCAAAAGCAAAAACGATTTCAAAATATTTGGGATCTGACTACATTGTTAAATCAAGCGTTGGACATATTAGAGATTTGCCTAAAGGAAAGTCAAAAACACCCGTTCAGAGAAATACAATTCCAAAAGATTTACCTGAAGACGAGAAACGGTTGCTTAAAAAAATCAATGAGCGGAAAAGGCTCGTTCGACGAATGGGAATTGATCCAGATAATGGGTGGGCCGCAAATTATGAGATCATCCCAGAAAAAGAAAAGGTTATTAAGGAATTAAAAGCCGCCGCTAAATCTGTTGATACTATATTCCTTGCAACAGACTTAGATAGAGAAGGGGAGGCAATCGCATGGCATTTAAGAGAGGCTTTAGGAGCTGATAAATATAATTATTCCAGAGTTAGGTTCAATCAAATTACAAAAGATGCCATCTTAAAATCTTTCGAAGA
>ENA-OWPI01003088-OWPI01003088.1-marine-metagenome-genome-assembly--contig:-NODE-3088-length-14694-cov-2.733529_pt1 | contig 14694 bp, 8 predicted proteins | sample MGYA00238138_ERZ651775 | MGnify/ENA primary metagenome ERZ651775 (study PRJEB26906, sample SAMN06265043) | marine metagenome | isolation source: Helgoland LTER site | place: Germany:Helgoland, sampling...
TACGGGGAATCTGCTAAATATCAAAGATGCCTATAGTGATAGCCGCTTTAGTCCAGAAGTTGACAAGAAGACCCACTACACGACGAAGACAATCCTTTGCTCCGCAATCCGCGAGAAGGAAGGATCGATCGTTGGAGTACTGCAGCTCATTAACAAGATTAATGGAGTATTCGATCACACTGATGAAGCTGCTATCGAGCAGCTCAACGTTACCATCGGAAGCGCGATTCACCGATGTCAGGAGCACAGCGGGCTGCAAGACCAGCTCGAGGCCGAGCTGAGCAATCAGAGAACGCTGCAGGACGATCTGTCTCGGGAGAAAAACCTGCAGCGAATCAGCAATACCATTGCCGGAGACGTTGAAACAAAGCAGCTCATTGACAATGTATGCAGATCGGCATGTGAGCTCATGAAGGCGGACAGGGCAACCCTTTTTTTAATTGACGTGGAAAAAAATGAGCTCTGGAGTCAAGTTGCCCACGGCAGTGGCGAAATTCGAGTTCCCGTGGGGGTTGGAATCGCTGGAATGGTTGCCTCTAGCGGCGAAACTATGAACATAAGGGACGCATACGACGATGATCGCTTCAACAGGGAGGTCGACAAGAAAAGCGGGTACAGAACAAAGAGCATATTATGTTTGGCCATCAAGGAGGATGAGGGTGACACGGTTGGGGTCATACAGGTCATCAACAAGGAGGAAGGGGATTTTTTTGATGGCAGAGACGAGGAAACGCTAAAATCGCTCGGAGATGTAGTTGCGAGAGCCATCCACCGCTGTCAGGTAAACATGCGGCAAGAACAAGAGCTGCAGCAGCAAGAGGAGTTGCAGCTGTACGACATGGATCACGAGGCCGAAAATAGACTCAACAGCATTTTGATGTACGGGGCGAAAAAATCATCAACGCTTGACGGGATTTTGGACAAAATGTGTAATCACGCGTGCACTTTTATGAACGCTGATAGGGCGAGCATCTTCCTCTACGACAAGACTCGGCATATGCTATGGAGCAAGATCGCCAACGGAGGAGGAAATGCCAACGACGAGAGTTTCAACGGTGAAATCCGCTTCTCCGCGGACAACGGTGTAGCGGGTGAGGTCTGCAGGGCTAAAAGATTGCTCAACGTAAAGGACCCGTACAGCTACCCCAGCTTCAATCGCGATATCGATGTCCAAACGGGTTATACAACAAAGAGTATTTTGTGTGATCCTATTGTCAGCGGAGAAATAGGGACTTTTGGCACTCTCATGGGAGTTATCCAGATTCTGAACAAAAAAGGAGGGATGGTTTTCGACAAGAAAGACGAAGGGAAGATCAGTATACTGAGCAAACAGATCGCAAGCGCGATTATTCTGCACGTGGAGAAGAATAAGGTGGAAGAGCTGGCTTTCAGCGGCAGGAAGGGGTCGATTGGGGGAATGATAAGTAACAACAGCTCCCCATTGACGAGGTCGCGAGGGATTAGTATTGGAGGATCAGTGACAGCAGGATCGCCGACTGCAAAGTTGTCTGTAACTAGCCCGAGCCAACAAAGTATTTTGCAGCCAATTCGTATAGGAAGTCCGACAGATGGTGTTTTAAGCGGCGTCGGTGGATTGGGAGGGGGTAGTGAGGCCTCACTCGGACAATTCAATAATTTCCTCGATAGCAGTGTCGAGTTCCAAGTCATGATGAGCAATGTGAGCAGGTTTTTCGAGAAGCTGACGAGCGAGGACTTGTCGAGTGTCAAGAGTGTGTGCAACATAGTCAGAGAAGAGCTGGGGTCCATGCTCGAATTCGATATGTGCAAGCTTTGGGTCCTCGGGGGCGAAAGTCGAGACAAAAATAGAGTTTGGAGCATCGAGAATGGAGGAGAGACCACCAACATCGACGATGGGCTGCTTGGTGAAGCCATGAGGGGAAGAAAGGTCACAAAAAGGGCCAATCCTACTTGGGGAGAAATTTCCAACATGAAAATCAATCTTGCGGGATTGAGGGGTGGCGGAGGTGCAAGCTCGGGAAGGAAAGCTGAGGTAGGATTGGTGGTATGTTCCCCCGTATTGATCGGCGAGGAAGTTGTGGCATGCTTGCAGTGCGTCTCTGGCGGGCTGAGGAGCAATTTGAGCAGTAAAGAAGAAGAAAGTGTGGTCGCGTTTTCCAAGATCATTGGCTATAGCATGATGATGCTGAGAGTGGGAGAGAGACTGAGCAAAAACGAGGAAATCATGGAGAGGGTTTCCGAGGTTTCTACTAGCAAGAGAGGGCTGCAGTTCTTGTTTGTGGACGAATTGAGCGACATTTGTGACGATCTCATCAAGATGCACGTTGTAAATTTGCTCAACGGTAGAAGCAATATAACGGCGACTTTGTACGTCGCTGATAAGGAAAACAACAATTTGGTGGTCTGCGGGAAAGCAGGGGGGGATGGAGATGGTGGGGCTTGGCCGAAAATGCCAATTGATGGGTCGGGTAGCTTGGTCGGAAGGAGCGGCTTTTTCGGAGTCGTGCAGCAGTACAATAACAATGCTAACAACAGCAGGATGGGGAGTACAGGCAGACCGGTGGATGGGAACACGCATGCAGATGAGAGCCCAGCGAAACCAGGAGTGAGCGCAAGCAAGCTTGCCACAGCTGTTTATCAGACGCCGACAAAGGCAAGGCAATTGGTCGCAGGTGGCGAAGAGGAAAGTTTCTCGACCCCCAAAAATAACATGAAAGAGTTCAATAGAGAATACGGAACAAAGAGCATTTGTATCCCGCTCGTGATCCCTTACAGTGAGGATAACTTGCAATTTGGCGTCGTGAATAACTGCAATGACATCACTGTAGGGGTTTTGCGAATCGCAAACGAGGGTGATGCAGGCAACTTTAGTGACGTCGACATTGAGGTCTTGGTTTCATATTGCGCAGACCTGGCCACTAGCCTTTGCAGTTTCTACAGAAGAAAGCTGTTGGAGAGCAAGAGCGTTTTGGAGAATAGGCAGCAGCACAAGAGGGACAAGAAGGTAGCCTACGTCTGGAAGAAGCAAAGCGACAACTTTTTAAATTGTTGCGAGAAGTTGGGCGAGCTTTGTGGTGAACTCATGAGCTTTATGATAGAGCCGGGAGAGGGGTCGGGTGAGGTTGTAGAAGAGGCGCTGACCAACTTGGTCATCAAGAAGGGCAGAGAAATGCTTGCTTGCGATGGTTTGAGTTTTGTTTTGAGAGGCAAGGGAGATTACGACCAGGGGTTGATTCCAGACCGAGTTCCGAGGGACTTTGTCACACAAGCGATGCGCAGGGGGGTTGTCATTAAAAACGAGCCAAAGAACAACAGGAAGCACGAAAAGAGCGGCGGAGAAAAGAACATGTTCGTGATAGTCGTGCCCGTTTGGCAGAGCGGCTACGGTCCTCCTCATGGTGTTTTGATTGGGGTGCGAAATAATGTGTGCGAGACACACTTCAGCAGCAGTAGCGAGGAAAGTCTGTTCGTTTCTGTTGCCAACATTTTAGGAAATGGTCTGAACGCCTTGCTGACAAAGAACAAGACTCTTGGTCGTCCGAGAGGTCACAGGGGCGCTGAGGGAGACGTGTTGATGACGAATGGCGCGAGTTGGAGTGCTCGCAGAAGCATCCGTGCGAGTGGTGACGGGACTAGCAGCAATCATAAATACGACAATAGCCGCCAATCACATCTTGCCCTCGAGAACCTATCTGATCTCCTCTCAACCAACACAGAGTTTGTCGAAAGTACCAGCAAAATCGCAACGGCATTGACTTTTGATCACTTGAGCAGCGCAGCATCTCACGCTGTGAACCACCATCTGAAAGACTGCGGTGTATTTTTATTCACCATCGATATCAATCGGAAGAAGATGCGACCTCTCTTCGCGAATGGAAGCGGAATCTTGCTGGGATTAAGCAACGGAATCTTAGGATTTGTCGCCACAACGGGAAGAACCGAAGTCGTGGGATGTGCCAAGTTGCACAGACTGTTCGATAGAATCGTCGACTGTCACAACTTGAACAATTGCGAGTCCCAGCCGATGTGCGTTTTGCCTCTCTTTGACGGAAAGGGAGGAGTTGTTGGAGTAATGCAAGTCGTTGGAAAAAGCAGGGATGAATGTTTCGAAGACTCGGAGGTGTCCTTAATAACATCCTTGAGTAAAAACATAGAGGACGGAATGAAGAGATGCTTTGTCATGGAACAGCTCACCAACGAGGTATACGATAGCAAGGCCAAGCTGGCCAAGGCAAGCGAGGAAGCCGCTGAGCTCAAGCGGAAGATGATCGCCGAGAGCGATATGGGTGCGAAGGAGCGCAGGAGACTGCTGAGTTTGCTGAAAGTTAGCAGGGGCTTGCTGCTCGAAAAGAGCAAACAAGAGGTCATAAATTTTGCGGAGAACGCTTTGAAGCAGCTCATGGATTGTGATCGGAGCGTTATTTTTCTCAGAGACGAAGAGAATAACGAGTTGGTCTCGGTAGGGGAAGGGAACGGCATCGGTGGGATGGAGATTCGTCTTGAGGCGGGGAAGGGGGTTGTTGGACACGTTGCAAAGACGGGAAAGGTCGTGAACATCGGCGAAGGGGGGAGCAAGGACATTGGACTGGACATGAGCATCGGGGGGGAAATCAATTATGGGAGTGACATGCGAACCACGAGCTTGTTGTGTGTCCCTATCTGGGCTGCTGACAAAAACAATAATAGCAACACAGGAGAGAAAATTACTGGAGACGGAAAAATCAGCGGTTGCGTATTGCTTCAAAATCGACGGGCTGCCATTGGTGGCGACGGTGGCGGTGACAGCAAACGTTTCTCGAGTGTAGACGAAGCTTTGTTGAAGTGTTTCTGCGACTTTTTTGGGGTCGCAATTATGGTCATAGACCTGAACGAGCGAGCTGTGGTGCTTTCTTCAGCCGTTCACAAAGAATTTAGCGGTATGGCTAGCCAGATTGATGCGCTTACTCACGGCAACCAAGCAATCGAAGTTGCCAGCGATATGATGCGCCTGGAGGAAGCAACAGCTGCATCAAGAAATAAAGCTCTACACAGCTTGTTCGACATCGAGAAGGAGCTGGAGAGCCAGAATGCAGTTATGGAGGCACTTTTGCATTAATTATTTGTGCGAGTAATTGTTAATAATGATAAATTGCTTTAAAGGAGAACCCCTCCCTCCCTTCCCGTCGCTACAAACTAACTCATAAGCATAATCTTTTACCATTACAATTGGTGCACTGTGTTTCCGTGGGTATCCTGTCTTCGTCGGACGCTATCGTCGACCTTCTGTGTGTGTTTCTCTGCAGCCAAAGGGTTGATGCCGGTGAATGAGTCCGGCCCCTGTTGTCGCTGTTGAGTCAACTCAATCACATTCTTGGCATCCCTAATATTACTAGCGCCACCTCCCTCATTTGAATCAGCCCCACTGTCCCTGAGCTCCTTGCTCAAGAACTCACCGACATCCAATTGGCGGCTCCCACCCTTGTACTCCTCAACCATTTCAAAGATTCCGATGACAATCATGCTGATACCGCTGGCTGTGTAGAGGAAAATCATGGCATAGCTCAGCATCGCGCTATCCTTGCTCTCATTCTTGGTTACCATCAGAAGCACAATGGACAAAACAAGGAACTGATTGATCTGCTGAAAAACGGCGAGGTAATTATCACGTTTGGCGACGTACGGCTTGAACCAACAGAGCATACTAATGCTCATAAATGTGATCGCCAGACCAGTCTGAACCTGAATCACGCTACCTTGAGCTATGAAAACGAGCCCTCCTGTCATTAAGAGGCGTCGATAGCACTGCGACGACACCGAAGTTGTTAGATGCTGCAACTTTGATAATGGATTTTCAGGTCACCTTGGCTAAATGATTTGCTTGCTTACCTCATAAGCCTCGTACCACCAGCAACCGGGTCGGTAAGCATAGAACAAAAATGATATGTGCTTGATGCTGTGGTCTTTGTCACGAATAATGAGCTTTTCTGCAACAGATTTGTCTTGATGTCTCAATGGATTCAATTTCTCTCGATAGCGAACTAGCATAAAAAGAAATGTCATCGGCACTCCGATGGGATAGACGACAGCCATGACTACGGCGTACCAGCTCCACTTGTTGTAACTAGCACCAGCACACGTGAGAGAGTAATCTGCGGTTTAAGATCACACGCGAAGACGACGGTGAGATCCGGAAACAAAATACTCAATTGCCCTAACCCGGTTTGTTCCCCCCTAACAACTTACCTGCTTTTAGGTATTCGACACCTTCTATATTGTCGCAGGGAAAGATTGTAAAAGTTGCTATTGATGCACCTGGGTAACTGAGATAGCTGAGGAGAAAAAGGAAGGCACAGTACATGTTTTTGAGACGTTTGTGTTGGTGTTCGCGCCTCTCCCCACCTCTCTCTTTCAAACCCAGAAATAACCGCTGCAAGAGGTAACACAGGCACAAAATCGATCCTAGGAGAAGCGGAATCGAGGTCGTAAAGAAGAGGACGTCGAAATAATTGATTTCCGCGACACAGCCGGCGCTGATCTGCCCGAAGATATCGAGATTCACAAAATTCATGCTAGTCAAGAAATCACTAAAAATGTCTGGCAAGCTCACATCGAAAACTTGGGGGATGGCGGACATGATTTGCATGCCCGCGATGACGATTTTGCTCATGTGGACCATCGCCTGCCTTGACTTTGGCGGGAAGCAGTACTTTATGACCAGTAACGTGACGACCAAGATGACAAGAAGAGTACCCAAACTACCCGCCACGCTGCCCATTGCCACTTCGCTTTCATCACAGCTGTGGCAGACACTCTCCCAATTTCCTCCGCTACCCTCGACACAAACAGAGCAATACGGCCCCGTGTTATATTCGGGACAAGTTTCGTTGAACAAGCCCCCTTTACAGAGCGATGTCTTCGGGCACTCCCTCACATCAGTCGACTCATTCCTTTGCCTCCAGAAACCTTCTTCCAACCGGAGGCTATATATTTCGTTACCGACGTCACTACAGGCCATTCCATCGACGCAATCAACACAGGTTTGGTTCAGCGATTTGTAGGTCCCTGACGGGCACAAACACAAGTCGCTACTCTTCGCTCCAGTTGTGAGCGTTAAAGAGGTACTCATGTGATCTTGGCAAGACTCGCACCAGGAGTTGCTCAAAGCCTCCTTGTAATAACCGACCGCACATAAATCACACATTTCAGTGGCCTGGTTGAGCTGGTAACCAGGGGGACACAGGCATGAGTTCGTGGCACTGTCACGCACGAAACCGGGCTTGCACTCACAGCTCCTCGCGCCCGCCGAACTCATCTCGTTATCGGGGCACGCTTCACAGTGTTGTGTGTCGAGAGTGAAGAAATTACTAGGGCACTGTTCGCATGCCAAAGCGTCGTAGCCCCGCGCGTAGGAACCCGGATTACATTCCACACACTCGTAATACCCTTTCACTTCGTTGTACAGGTTCATATGGCCCGGCTCGCATGCTTTGTAATCAAGAATTCCATTGCCGTCAGAGAGCTCACCCCCGACCTGCAAAACAGAAATTCTCTGCTTGCTCCCGCTGCCAGGTTCCAAAACTGCAAAGGCCGTTGTGTGATAGTCATCGGCGTCAAATCCTTCAGGGGGGTCGGCGCGCATACAGAGGCGCCCAGCTACCACCACATAAGCGTGGCTAGGCCCAAAATTATTCCCCGTCACTGTGATAACGGTTTGCTGCGCGCTGCCATCTTCACCTACAGTTTGTTGGCGAGGACACGATATGGTCTGCTGTCCGTCGATTAACTCGGAGGGACAACCACTATAAGAAAGGACTGTCGGTACCTTATAGGAAAGCTTTGAAGAACGACCACTCACTGCCATTGCTTCCAACTCGACAATGACACTCTTACCCGCCCCCGGAGGGGTGATACAAGTAACTTTTCGGTCGGGAAGAATATCATCATGTGTGACATTGGTGCACAAGTTCATATTAATCTTCACGACCAACTGCGAAAGACCGAAATTCGACCCGACGATAGTGATTGTATCACCTCCTACAGTGTTGCAGTCCAAAGTACTCGTCGGATCTTTTGAATTGAGCTCGCAGCCACTAATGGAATGGATTTCCGGAGGAGCGTAGGATAATGTCCCCGTTGCCTCTCCAAAGACATTATTCGGGTCTGATGCGTATTTTACCTTGACGGCAATGTTTTCCCCAGCTCCCGGAGGCATTATGCAGCTGATTGCGTTGGTAGTCTTTGTGTCGATAGCACAGGTTTGACCGTTGCTAAGTTGAACTAGCATGCTGTCACTTGGGCCTCCAAATCCAGTTCCCAAAATGGTGAGGGTTTCGCCCCCCTCCGTGTTGAAGTCCTTGAGAGGAGCCACCTTATTGATGGAGATTTGTGTGCATTCTTGGCTGCCATACTTGATGTACTCGTCTTCATCACAAGGGACGCACATTCCCTGCCCCACTTGCGGCGCTACGCTATTTTCAGGGCAAACAGTACAGTTTGGCGAAGCCTTTGAAGAGTAATGGCCAATGCCACAGTTTATACATCTTGTCTGGTTACCGTTCGGATAAGTCCCCGCTTTGCACTCACTGCAAGAGATAGCTCCTCTGTCGTTGATAGTTATGCCACCGCCGTCCGGTGGACTGCTGCCACCACCGTCCGGAGGACTGCTGCCACCACCGTCCGGAGGACTGCTGCCACCACCGTCCGGAGGACTGCTGCCATCGCCTTCCGGGAGCCTCCTGCCACCACCGTCCGGAGGACTACTGCCACCATCACCACTATTACCGCTGCCAACATTGACTACAACTTCACTATAGCGCCCGCTTTCACATTGCGAGCAAGCTGCATCCCCAGCCCTAGCGTAGGTTCCTCCAGGACACTGCTCACAATCTTTTTGACCAAAGGTTGGGACGCTACCACCTTCACACTCATCGCAGGCTCTCTGACTGGAACCTGAATATTTCCCTTGAGGGCAAGGTGTGCATGCAATTGAGCCAGACACCGAGTAGTTGCCGGGAGAGCAAGGAAGACAATCACTTGACTTGGTCAATCCTGTAGAGTTCGAGTACCGTCCAGCACTACATCCGCTACAGCTTCGACGCATGTAGTCCATATTCCATTCACCTGCTGGACAAGGAGTGCAGTCTGTCGACCCTAGATCCGCCGCATATGTACCCGGTGGACAGGGATCGCATGTCGCCGCCCCTTCCGCAGATGAATGGGTCCCTTTTTGGCAAAACTCGCAGTTACCACCGTCCTCTGGAGAAGTCAGACTTTTCCCTGGCGAACACAAAGCGCAGGCGCTCTCGTCCTCACTACCGGGGGGACTCGTCGCCCCAGGTTGGCACGTTTGACACTCAAGTTCAGAAGTTGCAGCTTTCAGCGAACTAAACTTTCCTTGCACGCACCGGATGCAAGAATCATCTTGATCATCGTGCCATTTTCCTGCAGGGCATGCGCTGCATCTAATGTTCACAACTGGTCCAGTCTTAACTTCTTCAATGGTAGTCCCCACAGGAAGATTGTAGGTTAAGTCACCCGGATTCCCAATAACTTCCGAAACAAAACCTTCGTCGCAGTTTCCGAACACGAAAAATGGATCATGTGTATCACCGAAATTGTTGCCTATGTCGATAAAACTGACGTCAACGTAGTTTGCAAAGGAGGAGGAAAAGGCATCATGCACGAATGATACCCCTTTGAAATTGATTCCTGACGGCTCAGGACCGACCCAGATTTGTCCTGAGCTACCGGAAGGGCCTCCCAAGTTGTTTTTGAACACAGTTCTTGTCACATTTACCCCACCACTGCTGCCACTGATTGTCATTCCCCCTCCCTTACTCGCTGTTGCGACGTTCCCCTCGAAAAAGCAATCCTCAACATGCGCTCTTGCGCCCTGCCCGACAACCAAAAATCCGTTTGTTGTGGTGTGCCCTTTCATGTGCAGATGCCGTAGGGTTAGAAGTGGATCTGCAGGGCCTGAGCCAGGGGTAAGATTAATTATCTCTGAGTGAGTAATACCTCCCCCCCCTCCTCCTCCACCACCGGCAGGTTGAGTAATCTTAACCCTTAAATCACCCTCAGCCCCCTCTAACTTAAACTCCTCCAAGTGGAACTCATTCCAGTCTAGTCCTCCCCCACTGTCCACCTGTACATTGTTCGTAACCACTACTTCTACCGGTGGAACCGGTCTGGTGAATATCGTTCGCAGTCCTTCAAAGGTGTCAACATGAGTAGCCGGGGTACAAACCTGACCCTGACAAGAGGGAAGTATCTGGACTAGAACATAAATTAACAGCCCAGTGAAATGGGTGCTTTCCATAATGGTTACTTTGACACGCAGCCAACTAAATCCTCTATATGAATCACAAAAAATGGGATAATAAAACACAGCAACAAGGACAAGGACAGAAGTTGCAAGATCTCAATTCTATTTTTAGACGAGGGTCGAGCGTCGAGTCGTTGATCTGGACATTTTCGGTCAAAAAAATAAATTTTACACTCAGCGCTAAACCTATTATTGTAACTACTATTAGTCACTAACATTCTTTGTTGTACCACCATTGCCAGTATTCTCTCCTTCGAAAAACAACACATCTCCGCTCTCTCCATCTATAATTCTCCCTACTCTCCTGACTCCTAACGCACTAGTTACAAAGGCAACCTTCCATCGCTTGCATTCATCCTTGTAAATCCCACTTGTAATATCAACATTACTTTCATCACCATTTGTTTCTGCATCGTTAATAACTGTGCGTCTACCCACGCCGCTCAAAACTCCCCACTTGAGAGGGGTAGTGCGCAGGACATCGTCTTCGTACTTAATGAATAAATTTGTCGTCAGCCCCTCCAATAATTGCACACGCTTGCTGTTGGGCTTAAATTTGGTGATGACTGCCTCTGGCCTTCCGGAAAACCTCATCGCCAGCGAAGACAACCCTGTTGCGTTATAGAAACCAGATATGACACGATCTCGCTCCTTTTCAAGGGGGATACGGTCCACAATCCATTCACTGCGCTTCAACCAAGGCTCTTTTCGTAGAGTTGTCGACGAAGATAAAAAGGGGGAGAGCAGGACTAGATCAATCATTGAAGACGAGTCTGGCAAAGAAGAGGCCGAGAAAAGGTAGGCGGGACGGAACTTGACGTTTACATGACAAAAAACACTTATCACACCATCACTACCTCCATGGTCATTGTCACTCAATTCCCAATCTTTGTTGTTGCCATTGTCAACACCTTCGCAGTCCATGCTGTTGCCCCACAAAATCGTGACGACACCATCATCAACCTTTTCTCCAAGGTTTATAACTTCACTTTCGCTGGCATTTCCATCAACCTTCTCCCTGATGTCAGCAAGAATTTCGAGAGTTCTTATCCTCGCGTCGTTCAAATTCTCATGCGTAGGGTACAGCCCAGATGAGTCACGGCAGCCGCGAATGAGGCGATTTAGGTGGAAAGAGAGGGCGTTATTCGTCGGAGCATCGTGAGGGGGCAAAAAACTAGCAACATCAGAGAGCCAAAAGCAAGTGTATCCACCTTTTACTGTCTTTGAAGCCAGCCAATCTCTCGCACTCTGCTCCTTGGCTTCCATCAAAGTAAAATGGGGAGGTTGACTGGTAAAGGCGAGGGACTGGGAGGAAAATTTTGGAATCGAGGCATACTCAACAGAGGGTAATAACAGCAGGAGGGGGATGGTCAGGCCGCACATCCTGAATTGCTGCTACCACATGAGACCACAATTTTTTTTTAGACGTGGAAACTTAACGTTCGTATTAGACTGGAGGAATGGCCTAGAGAGAAAAGCGAGTCGTTCAATAAGAGAGGAAGAGAAGACCAGGCTTTTTCCCAGCAAAATTGTGTGAGGGGACTAGTTAAGTATTGTTGTCTGTATTCTTCTATCCAAAAAAAGTCATTAACGAGCACAACTGAACTGTACACGCTGCCGGAAACGGTCAAATAAAGAGTCCCATTTCACATACTTATTGTGTTTAGACTTGCTCCACCAATCGTTCCTCTCCCGAAACTCTGCCTCATGAACCGCACACACTTGCGATACGCGTGCAGCGATGCTTTCGGATCCCTTCTTTCTCCACCATCTATATCCGCGTCTTCTTCCAGCGTTCCGATTACGTACCATTACTCTCCAACGACTGACTCTTCAGCCTCCTCCAGGAACTTCTGCATCCTCACTCAGTCAATTTCTTCTCTGTCATGCGTTGATCCCCGCGGGGGTGAGCTTGTGGCAAGGATCTTACACCGCGACGACAAGACGACATATGGGCCAAGGAGAGCTTTGAACAGCGATGAGATCTCAACTTTTGTGAGTGACAGCATGACCCCTCCTCCTTCTACGGATCATACTCCTACCAACAGTGAATGCCTGTGTGCGTGCGGATACACAGACGGATTTATCCGCATCTTTCCAACGCGTGAGCAGATCTCCAACAAGCTGGGAAGATTGAACTCCCTCCTGGACTCCGACAGTGAAACCGCGGAAAATGCGGACGTCTTTACCTCTTGTGTCCCCAGTGTCTTCCGCTGTGGCAACACTGCGATGACATCCCTGGCGTTCTCTCACCCCACAGCGCAAATAACCTCCTCGTTATTGGCCGGTGGTGATGCCCTGGGGACGATCATCGTCATCGACGTCACGAGCAGCACCGGGCGCTTCCGATTCCCCAATGCGCACAAGGGCAGTGTCTCCAAGCTTCACTTTGTAACCTTGGCGGAAAGCAAGACAAATCTGCTTATTTCCGTGGGGGCGTCTGACGGACTAATGAAGGTATGGGATTTAGATGCGCAGGCCTGTGTGCAGACTATAATTGTTAGCGAGGGAGGAGACGAAGAGGTCTGGGGTTGTGATGTTTGTGAGCTGGAGGAAAGGGGCGAGTTCAGAATAGTTGTGGGTTCCCAGAGCAGCAGGCTGCGACTTTACATGATCGACGGCAAAGAGAGCTCGGATAATATCGCCGAAGACGAACAGCAGCAGCAAGTATACGTCAAGTTCATGGGTCAGATAGAGCGACAACCCAACACGCTCCAGTCGCCCGTCTCTTCCATCAAGTTCCATCCCAACGATTCGAATTTCTTTGCTGTATCAACAAGAGCAAAGGGAGACAATAACACCGTGGAGATATACCGGGTGCGGGGGGCAGCCGAGAGCAAAAAGAAAGCGGCTAGAAGGGAAAGGAGAAAGAGGGAGAAATCTGCCATCAAGAAGAGAAAGACAGAGGGCGGGACCATTGACATCAACAAAGGGAAAAAGAGCGTCATGGATGATAGCGAGGAAGAGGGCGAGGAAGAGGGGGGAGAAGGGGTAGATGACACCTTGAATGGTGGTGACGTTGTTACGGCGATCAAGGCTGTCGACGAGCTGGACCATTATTGCAGCGTGAAGCCATCGTCCTCCTCTTTCAAGACGAAAGGATTCGCCTTCGCACCGTTTTTTGAGAGAGGTGGCGGGATGCGAATTGTGTTAGGGGGGAGAAATAATGCACTCGAAATTTACAGTGTCAATCGTAGTGATGAGGGTGCCGAGTAAGTTAGCGAAAGCGTCTATTGTGTTCTGCTTCGGTGCGAAATCAAGCGTTTTTAACATGCCTTAACATGCGTTTGACATTCTTTTTCACCGGGCATTTGCTGATCTTCCAAATGACGAAAAAACCTACCCGAGGGCACCGGTCCAATCAGGCATTTTGCTTGGTTGGAGCAACGTTTTGTTGTTTGCCGATGCGGGACCTAAGACTAAGTTTTAATTTCTAATGGATGATTAATGGATCTCACTCCAGCGCCAGGGGACTGACACCTCCGCTATACTTGTCACTAATTCTCGCCGCTAACTCCTCGCTCATCACGATTCACAGGGCTTCGAAAATTACGACTCTAGACATGTTCGGGATTTCAGCGCCAGTACGATCCATCGCGATTACAAGTGACGACATCCTAGCCGCTTCCGTTGGAAAGCAAAGCCTCAAAGTCTGGAATGTCGAGGGAAGGAGTTGTATCCGGTCCATCCAGCTATCCCACTACGCACTTTGCTGCAAGTTTTTGAGGAATAACACCCACTTGGTGGTGGGGACAAAGGAGGGCATATTATTGTGTATAGATTTTGCTTCTGGGGAGGTTACAGAGGAGCAGGGTCACGAAGGCGCTATTTGGTCGTTGGATGTGCATGAGAGTGAGGAAGGACCAATTGTTGTCACTGGAGGAGCTGACAGCGACGTTAAATTCTGGATGGTAGAGCGAGGGGACGACAATAGCAGCGACGACAGCGACAGCAGCGACGACAGCAACAGCAGCGACGACAGCGAAAAGAATAGCAACAGCAATAAGTTACAGCTGATACACACAAGAACACTGAAGATGAGCGATGATGTTTTGAGCGTGAAATTCAGCTACTCGTTGGAGGCGGATAAGCTGCTTGTTTTTGTCGCATCACTTGACTCCACTGTGAAGGTTTTCTTCCACGATACTCTGAAGTTTTTTTTGTCTCTCTATGGCCACAAACTGCCCGTCATGGCTTTAGATTGCACCGACGACGACAATAAGTTGATATCGGGGGGCGCAGACAAGACAATAAAAATATGGGGGTTGGATTTTGGCGACTGCCATCGTAGCCTTTACGGCCATGAGGACAGTATCACGTCAATTGTCTGCTTTAAGAAATCACACAACTTCTTCAGCGCCAGTAAGGACAAAACAGTCAGGTACTGGGATTCAGATAAGTTTGAGCAGATC
>ENA-OWPI01003089-OWPI01003089.1-marine-metagenome-genome-assembly--contig:-NODE-3089-length-14687-cov-2.476454_pt1 | contig 14687 bp, 15 predicted proteins | sample MGYA00238138_ERZ651775 | MGnify/ENA primary metagenome ERZ651775 (study PRJEB26906, sample SAMN06265043) | marine metagenome | isolation source: Helgoland LTER site | place: Germany:Helgoland, sampling...
TACCAAAGCATGCTGGAAGAGGCGATTGCCAAGATCCGTGCAGGTGAGGCCGAAGGCATTGTGGAAGAGGGCGATTGGTCGCCTTCTATCGGGCTTGGCGTGCCTGTTCTGATTCCGGAAAACTATGTGCCTGATCTTGATGTGCGTCTTGGTTTGTATCGCCGTCTCAGTGGGTTGGATGGCAAAGTTGAACTAGAGGGTTTTGCGGCTGAGTTGATCGATCGCTTTGGTCCGCTGCCGCGTGAAGTGAACACGCTTTTGCTTGTCGTGCGCATTAAGGCGATGTGCAAGAAGGCAGGCATTGCCAAGCTTGACGGGGGGCCGAAGGGCGCGACTGTCCAGTTCCACAACGACAAATTCGCCTCTCCTGTGGGGCTTGTCGAGTTTATCCGCGACCAGAAGGGGCTGGCCAAGGTCAAAGACAATAAGATCGTTGTGCGCCGCGACTGGAAGACAGACGGTGACAAGATCAAAGGCGCCTTCGCGATTGCGCGCGATCTGGCGCAGAAAGTGGCGGACGAGAAGAAAGCCAGAAAGGCAGCAAAACGTGCTTGAGAATGGATATTACGATGTTCCCGAGGGGTTTACCGCTTCGGTTGTGACCTATCTTGAGATGCACAGTCGTCCTGAGCTGCGCGCCTGTCAGGCCGAGGGGCTTCGTTTGACGCGGATCATCACGCCGGACGCGGCGCGCTATCGGGCGCTTTTTGCGAAGGTGGGGGGCGACTATCTTTGGTCCAGTCGCCTTGAGATGACGGATGAGGCTTTGCTTGCGGTTTTGACGGACCCCAAGGTGCATCTCTACGTGGCGAGGAGCGGTCCAACGGACGCGGGGCTGCTTGAGCTTGATTTCCGTGGTGACGCGGGGTGTGAGCTTGCATTTTTTGGGCTGACGCCCGATCAAGTTGGCGGCCAAGCGGGGCGCTGGCTGATGAATGAGGCGCTGACGCGGGCTTGGGATGAGGATATCTCGCGCCTTTTTGTGCACACTTGCACGCTGGATCACCCCAAGGCACTGGCGTTTTACATCCGCTCGGGATTTACACCCTACAAGCGCTGCGTTGAAGTCTCAGCCGATGCACGGCTCACAGGCCATCTGCCCAAAAGCACAGCGCCGCAAATTCCGCTGCTCTGATCCTTTTTCTTTCTAAAAATATCCTGGGGGTAGGATTCAAAAGTCCTATGACTTTTGAATCTAGGGGGCAAAGCCCCCTCTGGGTCGGATTTGCGTAGCAAATCTCGAAAAGCTACAGCTTTCCTCGTGCCGCAAACCACGCTTCTGCTTTCGGCTGTAACCACGTCCAGAGCCAGGGCGCGCCGCGTTTGATCTTGTTGCCCACACGCGCTTCGAACCGGGCATAGTCTGTATCATACTCAACCCAAGACCCGCCGCCTGAGGCGAGGTTCTGATTGGGCGGCTGGAAGCGGTCGAGGGACTTGGCAAAGCGCGCATCGGGGGTCTGTGCTGCTTCGAACTCGTCCCAGAGGGCGCGGAAACTCTGCGCCTGATCGGGAGGCAGCAGGCCAAAGAGCCGTGTCGCGGCGGCCACTTCTTTGGCGGCCATCTCAGTGGCGTCGTGATCGCCGAATATGGGCGCATCACCTGCGTCTATTTCCACAAGATCATGCAAAAGCAACATCTTGATGACGCGGTCCACGTTGACATCGGCGGGTGCGTCGGAACCGAGCACCAGCGCAAAGAGCGCGATGTGCCAGCTGTGCTCGCCCGAGTTTTCATAGCGTGAGCCATCTGCGAGCGTTGTGCCGCGGACAACCTGTTTGAGCTTGTCGGCCTCCATGAGGAAGGCCATTTGGGCGTCAAGGCGGCTGCTCATGCCTGCGGTTTCTGAGCGTCCACCAGGGCTTTTGCCTTTTTAAGCAGCAAGGCGCGGGCCGCTTTGCCCGCCATGCGCACGCGGACCTCTGTGAGATAGGCTTCTTCGAGGGTTTGCGAGGACTTTCCCAAAAGGTCAGCGACTTCAAAGTGCAACCGGTCATCGCCCGATTGCTCCATGATTTTGATGGTGTCATCCGCCAGTTTTGAGGCAGTTTCCTGCAGGGTCGACATCAGCGCGTGCTTTCCGTGAGGCGGCGCTTCACATAGCTTTGGACGCTGCCGACCATCGTATCCATGTGGTCGTTTTCAAAGAAGTGGCCTGCGCCCTCAACTTGCTCGTGTGTGACTGTGATGCCTTTTTGCTCATGGAGTTTATCGACCAGTGTCACTGTATCAGCGGGCGGCGCGACGCGGTCGGCGGTGCCGTTGATCATGAGGCCTGATGAGGGGCAGGGCGCAAGGAAGGAGAAGTCATACATATTTGCGGGCGGTGAGACCGAGATGAACCCTGTGATCTCGGGACGGCGCATCAGAAGCTGCATGCCAATCCATGCGCCAAAGGAAAAGCCTGCGACCCAGCAATGCTTGGAGTTGTTGTTCATGGATTGCAGGTAATCCAGCGCTGAGGCGGCATCGGAGAGCTCGCCTACGCCCTGGTCGTATTCGCCTTGAGAGCGGCCCACGCCGCGGAAGTTGAAGCGCAAGACCGTGAAGCCCATATTGTAAAAGGCGTAATGAAGGTTGTAGACAACCTTGTTGTTCATCGTGCCGCCGAATTGCGGGTGCGGATGCAACACAATCGCGATCGGCGCATCGCGCTGTGGTTGTGGGTGGTAGCGGCCTTCAAGTCGGCCTTCTGGGCCTGGAAAGATTACCTCGGGCATATAGTTTGTCTCTTCCTTGAAAATGCGCGCGGGCTTTCTTGACTAAATCCGTCGAGCATATTAGAACTATTCTAAATCTAGATGTGTCACCTAGCGTTTCTAGCGAGATAGTCTGTGACAGGGGCGAGGTCAACAAGCGCCTGTTTTTATTGCAGTCAAAGAGGTTGTTTATGAAGCTCAGCACAAAAGGCAGATATGCTATGGTCGCTTTGGCCGACATCGCCCTGCAGGGCGATGATGCTTTGGTGACTTTGGGTGATATTTCCAAGCGTCAGGATATTTCTTTGCCCTATCTTGAGCAGCTTTTTGTAAAGCTGCGCCGCGCCGAGCTGGTGGCGTCTGTGCGCGGGCCTGGCGGCGGCTATAAGTTGGCGCGCAAACCAGTCGATATTCGGATCGTTGATGTTTTGGCCGCAGTGGATGAGACGGTGGATGCCTTGCAAAAAGGTGCGGGTGCCAGTGGAGCCGCATCCGGCAGCCGGGCGCAATCGGTGACCAACCGCTTGTGGGAAGGTTTGTCGGCGCATGTTTATGTCTATTTGCATGCGGCGCGGCTTTCGGATGTGATCAGCAACGAGCTTGCGCCTTGCCCCGCTGTGCCTTCGCTGTTTGCTGTGGTGGATGAAGAGTGAGCTGTTTCACCATCATAACGAGGTTTTGCGCGACCTGCGGTCACGCCGAGCTGGGGGCTTTGCCCCCAGACCCCCAGGATATTTGGGGAAAGAAAAAGATGCATTCGAAGTCGTTTGGTCAGAACACACCGGCTCAAACGGGTGTCTGCGAAACCAGAGGGGCCATGTGAATGCGGGTCTATCTTGACCATAATGCGACCACAGCTTTGCGCCCTGAGGCGCGCGCGGCGATGGGCGAGGCGATGGATATTGTTGGCAATCCCTCGTCTGTGCATTCCGAGGGGCGGCGTGCCAAGGCGTTTTTGGAAAGCTGTCGTGCGCGGTTGGCCGCTGCGCTTGGGGCGGAGGGGGCCGAGATTGTTTTTACCGGTTCGGCCACCGAGGCTGCGGCCATGGCGCTTGCTGGTCGCGGCATTGCCTGTTCGGGTGTGGAGCATGATGCTGTTGCGTCTTGGTGTGACGCGTCGCTGCGCGCCGAGGCCAACGGGCGTGTGACGCTCTCGGATGCGGGATTTTCGACGCTTCAGCTTGCCAATTCTGAGACGGGTGTGTTGCAGGATTTGCCGGACGGGCTTTGGATGAGTGATTTCACGCAGGGATTTGGAAAAGTCACTGTAGATTTTTTGCGCTCCGGGCCTTTGATGGCGATCGTTTCGGCACATAAGCTTGGCGGGCCAAAGGGCGTTGGTGCGCTTGTTATGCGGCGCGGGATCGATCTTGACCCCGTTCTCAAAGGGGGTGGCCAGGAGATGGGCCGTCGTGCAGGGACAGAGAACCTCATCGGGATTGCGGGATTTGCGGCGGCGGCCGAAGCGGCAGTGCTCGATGTGGCTGCGGGCCGTTGGGACGCCGTGCGCGAGAGACGGGATTTGCTTGAAGAGGCTCTTGCGGCCACAGATAAACCACCTATTTTAGTCGGGAAAGATGCGCCGCGTCTGCCGAACACCTCTTGTCTGCTCAGCGCGGGCTGGAAGGGCGAGACGCAAGTGATGCAGATGGATCTTGCGGGATTTGCTATTTCTGCAGGCTCGGCCTGCTCCAGTGGCAAGGTGAAGACAAGCCCTGTGCTGCGGGCAATGGGATTTGAGGAGGCCGAGGCGGGCTGCGGTATTCGCGTGAGCCTTGGACTTGAGACAGAACGGGACGATATTTTGCGCTTTGCCGACACATGGGCAGCGCAGGCGAAAAAACAGGCTGCGCGCGCGGCCTAAGCGAACAGGACGGAAAAGGAACCAAGCGATGAATGAAGTAATTGTTAAAGACGGTGTAGAGCAGGAAACGGTTGAGGCCGTTCGCACGCTTGGAGAAAAATACAAATACGGTTGGGAAACCGAGATCGAGATGGAATATGCGCCGCTCGGTCTGAACGAGGATATTGTGCGGCTTATTTCGGAGAAAAACGAAGAGCCACAGTGGATGACGGACTGGCGGCTTGATGCTTATGCGCGCTGGAAAGAGCAGAAAGAGCCTGATTGGGCGATGGTGGATTATCCTGAGATCGACTTTCAGGACCAGTATTACTATGCGCGCCCCAAGAGCATGGAAGTGAAGCCGAAGTCATTGGACGAGGTCGATCCGAAGCTTTTGGCCACATATGAAAAGCTTGGTATTCCGCTCAAGGAACAGCTGATCCTCGCGGGGGTTGAAGGCGCCGAAGAGCTGACAGACGCGCCGCGCAAAGTGGCTGTGGATGCGGTGTTTGACTCTGTGTCGGTCGGCACGACCTTCCAGAAAGAGTTGATGGAGGCGGGTGTTATCTTTTGCTCGATCTCAGAAGCCATTCGCGACCACCCCGAGCTTGTGAAAAAGTATCTCGGCTCTGTTGTGCCTGTGACGGACAATTACTACGCGACGTTGAACTCGGCTGTGTTTTCGGACGGCTCGTTTGTTTATGTGCCGCCCGGCGTGCGCTGCCCTATGGAGCTGTCCACATACTTCCGGATCAATGCCGAGAACACAGGCCAGTTTGAACGCACATTGATCATTGCCGATAAGGGCTCTTATGTGAGCTACCTTGAGGGCTGTACCGCGCCGCAGCGTGATGTGGCGCAGCTGCATGCAGCGGTTGTGGAGATCATCATCGAGGAAGATGCGGAAGTTAAGTATTCGACCGTTCAGAACTGGTATCCGGGTGACGAGAACGGCAAGGGCGGGATCTATAACTTTGTGACCAAGCGTGCCGATTGCCGTGGTGACCGTGCCAAAGTGATGTGGACGCAAGTGGAGACGGGCTCTGCCGTCACGTGGAAGTATCCGAGCTGTATTTTGCGCGGCAACGACTCTCAGGGCGAGTTTTACTCGATTGCGATCACCAACAACCATCAGCAGGCCGACACGGGCACAAAGATGATCCACTTGGGCAGAAACACCAAGTCGCGGATTGTCTCAAAAGGGATCAGCGCAGGTGTTGCGCAGAACACCTATCGTGGGCTTGTGAGCATGCACCCGAAGGCGAAAAACTCGCGCAATTACACGCAGTGCGACAGCTTGCTGATTGGTGACAAATGTGGCGCCCACACTGTTCCTTACATCGAGGTCAAGAACAACTCGAGCCGTGTGGAGCATGAGGCGACGACATCTAAAGTTGATGACGAGCAAATGTTTTACTGCCGCCAGCGCGGGATTGGCGAGGAAGAGGCTGTTGCACTGATCGTCAACGGCTTTGCCAAGGAAGTGTTGCAGGCGCTGCCGATGGAGTTTGCCATGGAAGCGCAACAGCTTGTTGCGATCAGTCTTGAAGGCTCGGTTGGCTAATGTCTTTGGCACACCTCACATCTTGCCCGAATGAAGGCAGTGTTCTGCCGCATTTGTGCCGAACTGGTTTGTTAACTCTGTTGGCAAGCCAAGACGTGAGGTGTGCCTATGATGAACCGAAATCTCGACGCGTTCGACGCGCGTATCCAGAGAATTGCCAAGGACGAAAAGGCAAAAGGCCGCCTCATTGCGGGCGAGGGAGAAGTGCGCGAGACGCAAGTCAACCTCAGCCAGCTGAAGCGCGCGGCTGCGCCCAAGCGCGAGAGTGGCGAGCTTATCCTGGCGGCTCCAAAATGGGCTATGGCCTTTCTGCTTGGCGCCGCGGCGATGTTGGCGGGGCGGCTCTTGGGCTTTCATGTTCTTGGGCAGTTCATTGTGGGCACGGATATGACCATGGTGATCATGCGCCACGCGGGCGAACTGGCGATCGGGGTTGTTGCGCTGGTGACCGCGGCAACATTTATCGGATTTCGCGGTGGTATGGCCAAGACGGCGATGCTGGCGGGCTTCGCTTTGATGGTGCTTGGGGAATCCGACGTTGCGGGGCACGCACCGTTCCTTTGGGAAACCATGTTTTCGCCAGAGTATGCGGCGCGGGTCTTGAGCCCAGCGGGCGGGATGGAGAACAATCTGCGCGCGCTTGCGGGCGTTTTGCAGAGCAGCATCTAAACACATCTGGCTCTGATGTTGGAAAAGACAGCCTTACCCGTGGGGGTGCGGCTGGTTTTTGCCGTTTTGATTTGGCTTTTGAAAAAGCCGGTGTTTTCATGAGAAGTGTGGGGTAAGGGTTGGAATATATTGAGAAAAATAAGAAACTGATTGTGCCTGTCGCGGCTGGCGCTGTGATGGCGGCGGTGCTCAACTGGGCGGACCTGCCAGCTTGGATGATCGGCGGCGCGGTTGCGGCTGTTGTCACACTGTGGAGCGAGAAGCTCATTGAGGCTTATGACACAAAGATTGCGCCCAAGATCAATGCGCGCCGTGGAGAGTATTGAGAATGGCTGATACGCCTCTTCATCTCTATTGGTGGAACGCCAAGCCGAACTTTGGCGATACCTTGAGCCAGCTTGTGACAGCATATGCGTCAGGCCGTGCAGTTGCGCATGCGGAGCCACGCAACGCGGAGATTTTTGCTGTTGGTTCGATTATGCAATTTGCCAAGCGGGTCTGGGGCAATGAGAAACATCCTGCGCATCGCCCTGCGATTTGGGGCACGGGCATGATGGCGCCGCTGAAGACCGACTTTGTCGCCAATGTTGATATTCATATGCTGCGGGGGCCGATTACGGCCGCTCTTTTGGGTGTGAAAACAGAAGCCTATGGTGACCCCGGCGTTTTGACGGCTGAGGCGCTTGGCGCACGTCCTGAGCGGCACGACAAGATCGGGCTGGTGCTACACCACAGCCAGCTTGGTGACCCTAGAATTGTTGCGCTTCTGAAGGCTGAGCCGTCTGTGCAGTATATCGATGTGCAGGGCACGCCAGAGCAGGTCTGCCGCGAGATTGGCGCTTGTGCGCATGTGATCTCGTCAAGTCTGCATGGGCTTATTGTGGCTGACAGCTATGGGATCGCCAACACCTGGCTTGATCCGATGAAGCACGCGCGGCTGAAGTATTACGATTATGCGGCAGGGGTGGGGCGTGTGATGCCGCTGCCTTTGAGGCACGACGATATAGCCGCGGCATTGCCCAAGCTTGGCACGGGCGCTTTGCCCTATGCGGGCGGTCTTGCTGAGGCGAAAGACAGACTGATTGAGAATTTTCCAGCCCATCTGAAGGCTGGAGCATAAATATAGAAGATTAGAGAAAGGCGCGAAAATGTTGGAAATCAAAGACCTGCGGGTCAAACTGGAAGAAGAAGACAAGCAGATCCTGAAGGGTGTGAACCTGACAGTGGAAGCGGGCAAAGTGCACGCGATCATGGGGCCGAACGGCTCTGGCAAGTCCACGCTGTCCTATGTGCTCTCGGGCAAGGAGGGCTATGAAGTCACGGGCGGCAGCGCCACGCTGGACGGCGACGACCTGCTTGATCTGGAGCCAGAAGAGCGCGCAGCACTTGGGCTTTTCCTTGCGTTTCAATATCCGGTCGAGATCCCTGGTGTGGGCAACATGACCTTCTTGCGCACGGCTGTGAATGCACAGCGTAAAGCGCGTGGTGAAGAAGAAATGAGCTCGACCGAGTTTCTCAAAGTGATCCGCGCTCAGGCAAAAGAACTCAAGATTGACGCGGATATGCTGAAGCGGCATGTCAATGTCGGCTTCTCGGGCGGTGAAAAGAAGCGCAACGAGATTTTGCAAATGGCGATGCTTGAGCCACGGATGTGCATCTTGGATGAGACGGATTCGGGCCTTGATGTGGACGCGATGAAACTTGTGGCCGATGGCGTGAATGCGCTGCGCAGCGAGGGCCGTGGGTTCTTGGTGATCACGCACTACCAACGCCTTCTGGATCATATCAAGCCGGATGTTGTGCATATCATGGCGGATGGTCGTATCGTGAAAACGGGCGGACCAGAGCTTGCGCTTGAGGTTGAAAGCAATGGCTATGCAGACATTCTGGCCGAGGTGGCTGCGTGATGAATGCGATTTTGAAATCAAAGCAGGAGGCGGCGGCGAGCCGGCTTGACGCGGCGGTTCTGCCTGAGGCGGCGGGCTGGAGCAAGGCGGCGCGCGAAGATGCGCTGGCGCGCGTGCGCAGCATGGGTTTGCCCTCGCGGCGTGATGAATACTGGAAGTACACACGCCCTGACACGCTGACGCAGGCCGATGCGCCTGAGGCCGCGCTGTTTACAACAGATGAAACGCCCGTGTTTAACGACTTTGACCGGCTGAAGATTGTGTTTGTCGACGGTGTCTTCAGTGCCGAGCACTCAGATGAGCTTTCGCTTGAGGGCATCGAGATTGCGCGGTTGGCTGATGCGGCAGATATTTCTTGGGCGAGCGAGCTTTATGGCGCGCTTGAGACCAAGGGGCAAAAGCCTGTAGAGCGGCCTTTGGCAGCGCTCAATACCGCGCTGGCCAGTGATGGCGTGCTCATTCGATGCACCAAGACACCGAGCAAGCCTGTGAGCCTCATCTATCGCCACGAAAACAGCACATCAGATGCGGTTTTGCACCATGTGGTGAAGGTCGAAGCAGGTGCCTCTCTGACGCTTTTGGAGAACGGTCCGGCCGCTGCGCGGTTGAACAAATGTCTTGAAGCGCTTGTTGCGGACGGGGCCGAGTTTCACCACGTGCGCGCGCAGGGGCGGGACCACGAGCGCCGCGCTGTGACACACATGTTTGTCGAGCTGGGCCGTGAGAGCGTGTTCAAGAGCTTTACGCTCACGGTGAACGGGCGTTTGACGCGCAACGAATGTATCATCGAGTTTACCGGCGATGACGCGATTGCCCATGTGGCAGGTGCGGCGCTTGGCGATGGTGATTTTGTGCATGATGACACCGTGTTTATCACCCATGACGCCGTCAACTGCGAGAGCCGTCAGGTTTTCAAAAAGGTGCTGCGCAACGGTGCGACTGGCGTTTTCCAAGGCAAGATCCTTGTGAAGCCAGGCGCGCAGAAGACAGACGGATATCAGAAGTCTCAGTCGCTTCTGCTCGATGGCGACAGCCAGTTTTTGGCCAAGCCAGAGCTTGAGATCTATGCCGATGATGTGGCCTGTTCGCACGGCTCGACTTCGGGCGCGATTGATGAGGACGCTTTGTTCTATTTGCGCGCGCGTGGTGTGCCGCACAATATGGCGACCGACCTGATGACGCTGGCGTTCCTTGCGGAAGCCGTGGAAGAGATCGAAGATGACGGCCTCAAGGCCGAGCTGACAGGGCGGCTTGAGGGCTGGCTTCTGCGCCGCTCGCACGGCTGATTCCATGTCTGTTGTGATGGACATCGTCGCCACATACCGTGGGCCTGCGCAGGTTTTGCGCAGGTTTGCGGCGGCGGGGCAGCGAGAAGACCGCGCCATTGCCATTTTGATGGCGGGCTGTGCTGTTGTTTTTGTGAGCTCCTGGCCTGCTGCGGCGCGGGAGGCACACCTTACCGGGCAGGATGTGGGGATGTTGCTGGGGGGCGCATTGTTTGCGTGGCTCTTTATCATGCCGCTTGTGCTGTATGGGCTGGCGTTTCTTGTTTGGGGCGGTTTTCGGGTGCTGCGCAGCAAGGCTGAGCCTTGGGCGCTGCGGCTTGCGCTCTTTTGGGCGTTGTTGGCGGCCTCGCCGCTGATGCTTTTGCACGGGCTTGTGCGCGGATTTATTGGCGAAGGCACTCCACAAATGATCGTTGGAGCGCTTTGGTTCGTAGTGTTTATGTGGTTTTGGATCAGCGGCAGCCGTGCGGCTGCAAAGGAAAGTGCCTCTCATGGTGATTAAAGAGCTTGTGATGCGCACGCTGACGCAGCCTGCGGGCGCGGCGGCGGAGCTTATAGAGCTTGGCCTAAAGCGGGATGTGCTCTGGCTTGGGCTGATCCTTGCTGCAGTGCTCAATGCGCTGTTTTTCTCGGTGAGTTTTTACGCTGCCCCGCCGATGCCCTTGGAGGGCATGAGTGCAGAAGAGGCAGCTCAGCTAGAGTTTATGCTCGGTTTTTTTGGTAGCCCTGTGCGGGTTGCGCTTGTTTTGGGTGTTTCGCTTGTGATGTCTGTCTTTGCCTTTTTCTTGGCAGGCAAGTTTCTGGGCGGGCAGGGCAGTCTGACAGACGTTCTTGTTGTGGTCACGTGGTGGCAGTTTGTCGGGCTTGGTATGAGCGTTGTGATTATGGCTGTGGGGGCGCTGTCAGTGGTGCTCGCCTCGACGCTGTCGATGGTGGGCAATGTCTGGCTTTTGTTTGCGCTGATTGGCCTGCTGACAGGCGCGCACCGCTTTGAGACGATGTTTAAAGGTATTGGCACCGTTGCGCTTTCGCTTTTTCTGATGGCCGTTGGTCTGATGATTATCCTGACCCTTATCGGCTTTGGACTGCCGCCTGTGGAGGCCAGCAATGTATGATGTAAATACGATCCGTGCGGATTTTCCGATCCTTTCACGCGAGGTGAATGGCAAGCCTTTGGTGTATCTGGACAATGGTGCTTCGGCGCAGAAGCCGCAGGTTGTGATTGATGCAATCACGCGCGGCTATGCTGAAGAATACGCCAATGTTCACCGTGGGTTGCATTACCTTAGCAATATTTCGACTGAGCGGTATGAAGCTGTTCGCGGGATCATTGCGCGCTTTATCGGTGCGGCGTCGGAGAACGAGATTATCCTCAATTCGGGCACGACCGAGGGCATCAATATGGTGTCTTATGCCTGGGCTGCGCCGCGCATGGAAGCGGGTGACGAGATTGTGCTCTCGGTAATGGAGCATCATGCGAATATCGTGCCTTGGCATTTTTTGCGCGAGCGTCAAGGCGTGAGCCTCAAGTGGGTCGATGTGGACGCGACGGGCGCTTTGGATGCGGAGAAGGTGATTGCTGCGATCGGGCCGAAGACCAAGCTGGTAGCGATTACGCAGCTGTCAAACGTGCTTGGCACCCATGTGGATGTGAAGCGGATTTGTGACGCGGCACGTGCCAAGGGCGTGGCTGTGCTGGTGGATGGCTCGCAGGGTGCGGTCCATGCGCCTGTGAATGTCGCCGAGATGGGCTGTGATTTCTATGCTATCACGGGCCACAAGCTCTATGGGCCATCAGGCTCTGGCGCGATTTATGTGAAGAAAGAGCGCATGGACGAGATGCGCCCCTTCATGGGCGGCGGGGATATGATCCGCGATGTGAGCAAGGACGTGATCACTTACAACACGGGGCCGATGAAGTTTGAAGCTGGCACGCCGGGTATTGTCCAAACGATCGGACTTGGGGCCGCGCTTGAGTATCTCATGGAGCTGGGCATGGACAAGGTTGCGGCGCATGAGGCCGAGCTTGCGAAATATGCGCGCGAAAAGCTGACAGGGCTGAACTGGCTTGGCTTACAAGGCACAACGCCTGATAAGGCGGCGATCTTCAGCTTTACGATGGAAGGCGCGGCTCATGCGCATGATATTTCCACGATCCTTGATAAAAAGGGCGTCGCCGTGCGCGCGGGACATCACTGTGCGCAGCCGTTGATGCAGCATATGGGTGTCAACGCGACCTGCCGTGCGAGCTTTGGGCTCTATAACACCAAGGATGAGGTGGATGTGCTCGTGGATGCGCTGGAGCTGGCGCATAACCTTCTGGGTTAATCTGCGCGCAGGCCCATCAGACGATCAATCGGGGCGAAGTCATCTGTGAGGATGAGGCTGTCACGGGCCTTTAGGCTGGCAACCATCGTATCTGACAAAGCGCCGAAGCGCGCGGCGTCTGGTGCGCGGGTGATAAAGCTGCTCTCTGGTGTCGCGGCATTGCCAGCGGCGATGATAAAGACCATGCGCTCGCCTTTGACGGGCTGGCGCTGCTCGACCCAGACTTCCAGCACGGGAAAGACCGTCTCAAGCGTGCGCAGCATCGCGCCGAGTGTTTGTAGGTTGTCCTCATAATCCACCACATTCATCAGGTAGCTGCCTTCAGGCGTGAGCCGTTCGCGCACCAGCTCGAAGAACTCCTGTGTGATCAGATGCTGGGGCACGGCGATATCTCTGAAGGCGTCGCCGATGATAATGTCATATCGGGCCGGGTCGCGGGCGAGGGTCACGCGCGCATCGACGTGAAGAACTTGCGCAGAGGCGGGGTCAAACCAGAAGTCACGTACGGCAATGTTTGTGACCTCGGGGTCGACTTCCGCCACGGTGATAGGCCCGTGATCTTCGCGGGCTGCTATGGCGCGCGGCATAGAGAAGCTGCCCCCGCCGATGAAGAAGCTGCTGAAATCCTGGCGCGGTGCGCGCAATTCTGCAAGCGCGTCCAGCATGGCGGCGTGGTCGGTATACATGAGCGTTGGATCATTGGCGGAGCTGGTCCCGTGTACGAGGTGATCGAGGACCATCATGCGTATAGGGTCATCTTTTGTTTCAGAGACATCTATGGAGCGGATGCAAAAATATTTGCTTTCGGTGTCACAAGGGCTTGGTGTGGCCAATGCGTAGCCTGCAAAGGCGAGGCTGATGAGGCTGGCGAGGAGCGCTGCACGCGGCAGGCGACCTGCGAGCCAGAACGACAAGAGCGCCATGGCCACATAGACCAGCGCGACGAGTGCTAAGGTGAGCGTGGAGCCGAGATATGAGATGAAGACAAAGCCTGCGAGCAATGTACCAGCTATGGCGCCGATGGCGCCTGCGGCGAAGAGCGCGCCGAGCGCGCGGCCTGAATCTGGCGCGGTGTTGGCTCCGATCTGGGCGAGCACTGGCGCCGGCACGCCCGCGAAGAGCGACGGCAGAAAGAACGCGCCCGTGCAGAGGGCAATAATTGCCCCGAGCGGGTGGGACACAGCGCTCATGACGGGGCCTGCAATGCCTTGCAGCACGACCATGGCGAGCCCTGTGCTGAGCGCGGCGGCAATGAGTACCCAGCCTGTTTGCCTGAGGGCAGTTTCTTGTGGCTTGGAGGCCATGAGACCGCCCCACCAATGGCCAACCGAAAAGCCTGCGAGCACCACGGCGATGACTGCTGTCCATGTGTAGAGCGACATGCCAACGTAGGGCGCAAGCATGCGGCCTGCGACGATCTCGACGACGAGCGAGGCCGCGGAAACGACCGTTTGCAAAAAAACAAGGAGCCATAGCGGCGGGATGCGTGTGTTCATAAGTGGTATTTTTGGCAAGATGCATGCCTTGTCTAGTGATTTTCGCGATTGCGGGGCGCGACATGGGAAGTTATAGAGCCTTTGATGCACCCGTAGCTCAGCTGGATAGAGCGCTGCCCTCCGAAGGCAGAGGCCAGAGGTTCGAATCCTCTCGGGTGCACCACTTCACAGATACACCTACGAGACATGTCTTTGCTCAGTAGCGTTTGCGCCGACTGCGTCGCCGCTTGGGCGAGAGGGGCTTTGCCCCCCTCGCGCTCCCCCCAGGATATTTATTGAAAGAGGAGGGTGCATGAGCGCTTTTATTGCGCGAGATTTCGCAGGACATAGGGCAGAACACCACCGTGTTCGACGTATTCGATCTCGATGGCGGTATCGATACGGCACTTGAGGAGGATATCTTTGATGCTGCCATCGGCCCGTGTGATCTTGCAGGGAACCTCCTGCAGGGGCGTGATGGTGTCGAGGCCCGAGATCGAGACGGTTTCCTGGCCTGTGAGGCCGAGGCTTTTGCGGCTGTCGCTTCCTGTGAACTCGAACGGGATCACGCCCATGCCGACAAGATTGCTGCGGTGGATACGCTCGAAGCTTTCCGCGACAACGGCCTTCACGCCGAGCAACGTTGTGCCCTTGGCGGCCCAATCGCGCGATGAACCGTTGCCGTAAAGGTCACCAGCGAACACGACGAGTGGTGTGCCGGACGCTTCATACTTCATGGCCGCGTCATAGATCGGCATCTGCTCGCCGTCCGGGCCCTTCGTGTAGCCGCCTTCCACCCCGTCCAGCATCTCGTTGCGGATGCGGATGTTGGCGAACGTACCGCGCATCATCACTTCGTGGTTGCCGCGACGCGATCCGTAGGAGTTGAACTCACGCACAGGAACCTGACGCTCA
>ENA-OWPI01003091-OWPI01003091.1-marine-metagenome-genome-assembly--contig:-NODE-3091-length-14684-cov-3.020675_pt1 | contig 14684 bp, 5 predicted proteins | sample MGYA00238138_ERZ651775 | MGnify/ENA primary metagenome ERZ651775 (study PRJEB26906, sample SAMN06265043) | marine metagenome | isolation source: Helgoland LTER site | place: Germany:Helgoland, sampling...
CTTGTAAATTATTTTTTACACGATGATGAACTTCTTGCAACAATATTTTGCGTTCTTCGCTAATCTTTTTTGTATCTAACAACGCCAATTCCAGCTCCGAGGATAATCCCAAAACCGAAGACAAGAATCTTGGCCTTCTCCTCTTTCCATCACTGAAGCAGCGTATTTTGACAGACCCAGGTTCTGCCAACCCTCTCTTTCTCCGAATGCTTCTCCGTTCGCTGTCCTACGCCTCTTCACAGAACTATGACCTCTGGTGGTGCGTCTCCAACTGGATGGATTCTGCTGATGACGTCAACCGACTCTATGACTCAGTACTGAATACCATGGAAAAGGGGTTCAAAGCTACTAAAGGGGGCAGGAAGGAGGCCAAAATGAAGGCCATGGGGGACGGCGGGTTTTCTACGTTAATTCGGGATCACCCATGGGAGGATGGCATTTGCGGGAGTTTTCGGCACATGTCCGCTGCCATTGGCAACGTTTCGGGTGGTGGGACCGAGAAAAAGGATGACGAACCCGGACACAATTCCAATACCGCTGCTTCTGGAGATGGCTCTGCAAAAAAGCAGGGTTTCCATCGCAATGTCGACGCCGAAGTCGTGCAAGTAAGACTGATGAAACAGGCCAGCAAGAGGGCTGACGATATGCTCCAGGGAATTAGGGGAGAGGCAGATGAAAGGCTGGTGAAGCTTTTCACGGAAATCAGCGTGAGGGTACTTGGGGAAGAGGAGGACGGGCAGAATAAATTGAAAGGGGTGGATGGGCAGTTCGGGAAGACTTTCGTTAAGTGGCTCGAGAGCAAGGAGGGACAAGAAGCGATTCCCTTCGTCGAGAAAGAGGATGAGACGAGGCCGGTATCATCTGACGGAAACTCCTCCAGAGGTCATATCAGGCCCACTTTTCCAAAGTACCAAATGGACGGCGAGGGGGCGGGACGTCGTAGTTACGTAAATAAGCTTGGCATCTTTGAAGAAAAGAAGGACGACTCCTCTGCCGCCGCCGCAGCCGACGACAACTACGACGACGAGAATTACGAAGACGACCAAGATGAATACTCCCAGGACGAAAACTACTCGGACGATGACGACGAATATGCCGACGACGACGACTTTGAACAGAGTCGGAAGGTCAAGACTCCCGAGTCCAGAAAGACTCCCGAGTCCAGGAAAAGAGGGGATAGGAAGGCGTCCGAGTCCCTCTCAATGTCGCACTCGGCGAGCCGTTTGCCTACTTTTGCGGAGGTTAAAAACAAAAAGATTGCCGAGGACAAGCTGCAAAATAAACGTTTTGGGAAGGGGAATGGTAAACTCGCCTCCTCCAACGCTCTTTTGAAGACCAGCGGGGAGATTGACTACAGCGCCAGCGAAGAAATTGACATCCTCGAGGACGTGCCTCTTTATCTCAAGGGGGGAGGGGATGTGGAAGGTTTTGGCCCGCTCCTTGGGTACGCGCTTGCGCTGCTTTATGTAAGCAGGCATGGACTGAAAGAGAGCGAACTCTTCGAGATGTTGGCCAAGATCCAGGATCAAGAGAACTACCAGAAAAGTCAGCAGAAAGAGAGCAACGCCGAGCAGAACCAGAATCAGGAGGACAGCGACAAGGCGAGCGAAATTGCGCAGGACATGGAATTCTTGAACGATTCGACGACGGGCCCCGGTGGAAGTAACGGCGCCTCCCCCTTCCCCAAGAGCCTGGGCTCAGCTCTGGAGTCGTCTCTTGTGGAGGCCCTCTCCAACCTGGGTGTGATTTATGCGAAGTCGGATCGCGTACTCATGCTGCCTCTTGAAAGTGAATCCCTCAGGGAGGTCGTTTGGTGGAGGTACATCGGAAGCCCCCAGGGACAGGAAAAGTGGCACGTTCATATAATCAGCTTCTTCATGGAGCAGACACCGAGCCTAAGGAGATGCGAGGAGCTGCCCTGGCATCTTTTCCACTGCAGGAAGTGGGCTGCACTGCGGAACACCCTAGTTGACCTCAGAACCTTCGACATTATGTACAACAACAGTCTGCAGCTTCGAGGTGAGCTCTTTAACTACTGGAAGACCTTGATCGCTGGCCCACTCTACATTAGTGACGAGCTTGAAGAAAAGGCTTACCAGAGCAAGATTGAGCTTCCCCAAAACCAGCTCATGCTGGACGAGCTCGACTCGGCCTCCACCCTCGGTCTCAGCGACAGCCAGGTCCGCAAGGAGCGGCTCCGGGGTCAGATCGCCCCATTCGATATAGTGGATGAGTACAATCGTGCCGTGGAGGTGTGGAATAACGGTGTGCAACCCTCTACCACTCGACTTGAAGCAATGATCATGAATATCAGTGAGTTCATGGCCTGGTTCAGCCACAATATGAATGCCGTCAACGAACCTACGCCTTTCCTCCGGAAAACTCTCAATTTTGACATGCTCAGGGACATCGGAGTGGACCAGAAGAAAGTCTTAGACAGGCTCACGCTAGGAGGAGTGGGAGGGGAAGGTGGTGCCGAAGGGGAAGAAGAGAATGCTGACGGAAATCTTGCTGGCGGCGCCCCGACGACTCCTAAGCAAGGCGGCGGAATAAATGAAGAAGATGATGAAGTCAATAACGGAGGAAGCCCTGAGAAGTACGGCAGCGGAGGCCCTGGCTTGATCAAGCCCCGCTTCTACTATTTCAATCGATGGGTCTGGATCATGTTTCCCTGGCTAGGGCTGAAACACGCGGGGACTTACAGCGAACAAATGATGAGGGAGAAGAATAGGTTGAAACAGATTGGGCGACTGTCGAAGTTAATGGGGTCGGAGAATGATTCGAAGAAAAGGGAACTTATCAAGAAGCAAATCGATCAACTCAAGAATGAAGGGGGCAGAACCAACCAGAGAAAGGGGGCGTTAATGCTTGAAGATGGCGACAGCACGTTTCTGCCGCCGCCTGGGGACCGCGAGCAAGGCAGCACGATGCTGGAGGACGAGATAAGCAAAAAAGAAGAAGCCTTGAAGAAAGATAACAAGGATAGCCGCTTCTGGGACATCAAAAAGATGAATCCTAGAGAGGAGCCTCATTTCAAGAGCAGTTCGTCCAGGAACTCGGCTATGGTTGCCGCCCTAGGGGGAAAGGTCTCCGCCGCAAACCGCATGTTCGACAAACTCAACGAAGAAAACAAGGTGCTGGGGATCGCTCCCAGGGAAAAGGTCAGGCCCGCCAGGATGAATTGCGTTCCAACGGGTCGGGAAGGCGACGAAGGCGACGGATCAGACGCCAAAGGACCTTTCAGCTACAGTAGCCAGAAATCAATTTCCAAGGGTTCCCGCTTCCCATCGGTGGAGAAGTTCCACAAGGAGAGTGTCCATAGCGAAGAGCTTGCTCTAGACAAAGCCGCTCAGAAAGCCATCGAGCGGTTCGGGGGCCAAGAACCTCCTCAAACCCTCGAAGAGCTCATCGACCTTCGCCAGAGCGAGGAGATGCCCTTCAGTGCGGCCAACGGGGGGGACCTGGGATATCTCCCTGCACACAGTCTGACCTTTGCGACCACCAATGAAGACGCGTTTGTGGCGCAGGCTTTTGCCAAGGCGGGGAAGTTGAGGCAGGTCTTCGATCTGTTGGTGCTAGAGAGAAAGCAAAAGGAAGAAAAACTTGAAGATATGAGGAGGGGTGTGGATGAGAGGGATAGGAGGGATCAGCACACGTACGAGAAGATGATGGCTGGAGAGGAGGTTATGGAGATGTTGCAGACTAGGCTGGAGAGGATGAACAATGCGGTGAAGGAAGCGAGCTACCTAGGAGAGTTCTTCCAAAGGATTGAGCTGGTCTTAACGGCAAACCCGGCTAAAGACAAGAGGCATCTGGACGGTTTGGAGCAACAGCTGGCTTTGAGCAGGCAGCAGCTTGAGGACATGCTCAAGAAACGTAGCTCGCTATACAGCGAAAAAGACGATATCGAGAAGCGTCAGCATCCTCGGCTGAAGAATGAGATCAAGAAGGCTCGAATGAAGAAGCTGAAGTTAGAGCCCCAGCTGGAGCAGAAGAGAAAAGAACTGGATGAAACCAAGAGGAGACTCGAACTTCGATCACAAGGGGGTATTGTGGCACAAAATAGCATCGCTAGGCAGTTCAGCGTTAGCCCACAGCGGGGGGCGATGAAGCCTCACAATAAGCCCTCAACTGCTCAGAGAATGAGGAACAGCACTCCTGATGAAAGCAGCCCTCCGGCTATTGGAGGTGGGGTTGGCGTGGGAGATGGTGTGAAGGGGAGCATCAGTGATAGGACGATCAGCATTTTTAAGAATACGGGAGGCGCTGTTGGTTCGCTGTTCGCGAGTGCGACTCGAGCAAGCGAGGAGAGAAAGAAGAAGCTCGAGAGCGCTATGGAGAATCTCGAGAATGTTGTTGGCATGACGGATGGGAAAGATCTGGTGGACAAGTATTTCGGCAACCAAAAGCTTGAGGCAAACCTCCAACATACGGTCAAGATCCACGAACACAAGGTCGCCAAGCTGAAAAATGAGCTTGCAACCTTACAAAACGAGCTCGAGGAGCTACAATTCGCTGGGGACGAAGATGAGGTTGTTCGTGGAGGGATGGTCACCGTAAGCGAAATGGGAAGTAAAATCAGCGAGAAGGAAAGTATTGGAAGTGCAACCGGGACGACTGTGGCAAAAAGCGTGATTAGCGAAGATGAGAGGAACGACGTTAGGAAGATGGACCAAAGGGTGAACAAGATGGAAGTCAGGTGCGGCCAGGAGAAGAGAAAGCTTGAGAGGCAAGCCTATCTAATTCACAAGGTCAGCAATGGGATTGGTCACCTTAAAAGATTACTGGACGTGGCCGACCAGCATTATCGTTTGCCGCTTGTCAAGAGCGTCAGTATGGTCGCGTTCGATGACGTGGATGTTGACGTTAAGACATTGCAGGAAGTCGAGGAGAAGATTGTAGCGGTTATAGCTAGGATCACTCTCGGGACGAACAAACAGATCGGAGACGACCAAAGGCTGACTATCGCTCAGAGGCAGTCTCAGATAGCGGAAGCCATCGTCGGAGCGAGAATGACAGAGGGGAGGCTGACAAGGCCTCAGATCAGGGATAAATTGGAAGAGAAGGTTGCACCACATCCTGCGAGCTCAAGCGCGGTTGTCAATAGCCCCCCGAGCATCCGAATTAAAACGGCCGTGGACATGGATAAAGACTTTGATGGCGACATGAAGATGGTTCTGATGAAGAATGACATGAATGCCGACCTGGAAGAAGCGGAAATCCTAGCCGCGGACGTTGACACCGGTACAGAAGAGATCAATAAATTTATCACGGAAGCATGCTCTACAGAAGAGAGCATTCGGGAACAGAGGAAGAGTAATCTATTAAGTGGAAGCGAGGTCACACACAAAGACATGGGGTTGACCATGGGTATTGTGCTCGCTGAGACAGAGGCTCGGCTCGCAAAGGAAAATGGAAGTGGAAAGATGGCTAAGATGGGAAGCGGCGGAGGCAAGAAGAGCCCCAGGAGCGCCATCGCAGTGAACGATAGAAACAAGATGAAAAAAATGAGCAGTAAGCTGGTGAAGAAGAAGCTCAGGGAAGCCGAGAAGATTGCGCTGGAAAGAATTGCGGAGGAGAAGGCTGCCATGTTGTGATTCGTGTTGACGAACTAACCCTAACCCTAATAACAGACCACGGTAGTGAAATAATGTACCCTTAATAGAATGTATTTTTTTGGTGCGCTAAAGCAAACAACTATTGTTTTACACTAAATAATGTCGGTCGCCCATCACCTCTTCACTTTTCCCTCGTCGACAGTCGTACCGTTCTCGCTGTTTTCACCTCCGACAGTCTTGGGCTTGATGGTGACCTTCTGTTGCAGCTTACTGTCGTGGTCAAAGGCACGGAAACTAACGCTCGAGTCCTCATTCACAGTTACCTTCGTGTAGTGACTGTTGCTGCCCTCATCTGCAATTTTTGTCAGTAAGTTTGTGTTCGTCGTCGGATTAGGTTCTTCAGGATCGCTGGCAAGTAGATCATACTTGGGTGCGCTCTCAAATTTGCTTGGGGCAACACAAAATTCATACATATTCAACTCTTCACCATCTTCATTCTGTTCATTAATTTTTGCGAGGGAAGACGACCTAGTCTCGCACGTCACGAATATCACGTTCTGAATGTTCTTGTTCTTGATGAAGTCCACCACACGTCGAATGGACGCAGAGGAAGAAATACTTGAGGACGACGCATCTCTTTTGAGAGTGGATGGGTCCCCACCTTTTTTCGACATAACTTTTCGCTCACTGCGCCCGCGCGCTCGGGCCTGAATCTTCGTTGCGGCATTGATTTGGGCTTCTCGTTCCGTCTCATCGTCGAACGGAACCTCAACATCCTGATTGGCGCTTCGTTCGTAGTTGGCAGAACTCACACAGCTTACTATTTTCCACGTTGACATGGAATTTTCGAGGGCTCCGCACAACCACTTTAGCTGCAACTTTCCGAGAGAAAGGTTGCGAGTATCGAGCACAAACAGCTCAGCATTGGCGCCAAGCTCCACCTTGCTGTAGAGGTGTCTAGTCGGTTTCCTCACGAGGCTGGCGGGAAAGAACTCGCTGAAGGATTTCAAGGGGGGCGTTGCGCTCGAAGATGAGTCACTCTTAGTCTTACGGGACTTTCGGGATGAAGACGACTTCCGGTTGGCGTCAGGATCGAGGGCTTTCTCCTCACTGCGGAGCTTAGCCTGAGCTTCATTGGAAGCATCATTGAAAGCGCACAGGATCGGGAGCGTTTCGCAAAGTGACATCAGTGAGGGCGTAGTTTTCCAAGCTTTACGGAAGCTACGCCGAAGTTCATACAGCTGCTCTCTACTGCTGCCAACGTTGGCCATAATGTCCGCCACCTCTTGGGGGGGGAGTATAGATCCCAAGAGGAGCATAAAGCTTGCCTCGTTCCTGTTGGTTCCTGCGTTGGCATTCTTGCTGCTTGAATTCTTTACGTGCTCAAACAAGCGCCCTGCACCATTGTTTCCAATAGACGACACATAGAATGAAACAGACTTGGACTCCTCGCAATCGCAAAGGGTGGTAAAACTGCCACTGACAAAGTTGCCTGCTACCACCCCGGGAAACTTGCCGTCTTCGGTCTCTAGACAGACGCGAAAGTAGTAGGTCGTTGCAGGAGTCAAATTTTGAAAAGAAACGCTCGCAGTAAAAGGATCGTTTTCTTTCTCACCAGCAATTGCCTGCTGAGTGTCTGTGTCCTTCTCAGGGAAGGAGGGGCTGGTGGACACATCAAAGATCACTGTCCCACGGGTGGAAGACTGGCACCAAAGGAGGACCGAGGTAGCCGTCAAATTTCCAGTCGACGGACCTAAGTCAATGCCAGTTAAGAGACGCGCAGACAACGTCTCAATCTCTGAGGCAACTGAAAGCTGCAGGAGACCATGGGTAGCCCGCTTGGTGAGAAAGTTAATGGCAGACTCAGTTTTCTGCTTCTTGAGGGCTATATTTTTAGGGTTGTTCCGCTTCAAGTACTGCCCCAAGAAGATAAGCGGATTGAAACCATACTTATAGGAGAAGTGAACCTCCTCATCACTGTCATCTTCACTATCCTCGTCATCATTGCCAGTGTTTTCGTCCTTCTTCTCCTCGTCATCATCCTTCGTAATGTCGTCCTCTGACTCGCTGTCAGAAGGCTCATTCATCTTGGCATCAAGTTTCTCGATTGTCAATTGTTCTGGCCTGCCATAGGGAGAGGACAAGACATCTTCTTTGCTAGCTGCTACGAGCGTTTCATTCAGCCCATGGAACAGCAGGGACTTGAGATCATCTATTGTCGGGTTTTGGGGGGGCTCTGAGTGGTCTGACATCGTGTTAGACGTCCTTTTACAGTTAATTTATTCCGGAAGAAGCAACAAATTAAGGTGGATTTATTTGCAGGGAAGTTGAGAGAGAGACACGTGAGAGAGATGAGAGCTCAGCTCCTAATCCACATGACGAATTAGTCGTGATTTTCATTTTTTTTTCGTCGATCACATCCCTCATAAGATATTTGGGCCTCCTTTTGAACAAGCGGCACCCTGCAGCGTACCAATACTACCCGAACGACGCTCGTCGGGTCGGGTGTCGGGGTCGCTGATTTCAGCCCCGACAAGCGTTTGTTATCCAGGACAATTCCCTGATCTAAACTCTGTTCCTCATTATCGATTTTCGCTGACCTTGCGCACCCGGCTGTTTCCATGAAAGACAACGTAGAGGGCATAAACAGTGGGGACGCTACGGACATCCTAATTGTGCTCCCTGTGATTTCTGGCGATGGCCCTGCTGTGGGTCAAATATCCTCGAGCGATTTCCAGATCCAGTTTCGGCGCAGTGGGCGGGTCGTATCAGTCGCTAAGAAAGTCGGCAAGGCAGTCATCAAGAAGGGAAGAAGCGTAAGTAGGAAGTTCAGTGTCACCAGCAAAGTCACCAAGCAACCAAGGAAAAACAGCAGTGAGATCAATGCTGACCATGCCGCAAAGCAGTGGATCGCGCACGAAAAGAGTTTTAAGGAGAGGGAGAGGATGAACTCAGTATTTAATCAAAAGTTAAGCTTCGACGGTGATGGTGATTATGGTGATGAGGGTGATGATGTGGTGGATGAGGGTGATATATCGACACTGGCATCCACAGTGGGCATATCGAACGAGGACGACGGGGATGGCGACGAATTGGGGCTCGCAGCAGCCGATAACATTGATCTGGGGAAGGAACACAATGAGATGCCTTACAAGGAGGCAGCCGAAATCGCCAAGATTGCCTTGGAGGGTATAAATGAGGATAATAACGTCTTCACAGAAGAGACTGTACCCTCCGCAAGTGCTAGCCCTAGGTCAGAAAACTTGAGAAAGAGAGCGGAAAGTGCATCTGTATCACCTGGAGAAGAGATTTCCCTTACGACCCCGGCGACTGGACATGCACCGACTTCTGGTAATCCATCCACTTCTGCATCAACGAAGACGGCGTCTCCCAGTAGGCCACGGATCGGCAGCCGTGTCAATTTTAGCCCCATTGCCCCTTCTTTAGGTGGCATCCGGAAGAGCATTAGCAGGAAGTTTGGATTCTCCGCTAGTGATGGCAGCAAGAAGATGAGCAGCAACTCAAACAGGGACGAACAAGATGGCAATTACAGTGATGTGGATGAGGGCATCAATAGCGAGTCATTGTCACCGTCGTCGTCGTCGTCGTCGTCGCCGTCGTCTCGAATCTCTCGACCCATTTCGCATGACAAAGCAGAGGACAATGTAGTGCACGTCTTTGTCAATAAACGTTATGTGAAAGAGCTCGAAATGACCGTGCAATCGAATGGCTTTTGCCTTTTCACTAGTAATAACCAAAACAAGCCCGACCAAGATGTTTTGAACTTTCTCAGGGACAAGAAAATAATTCACCCGGGGAGGAACGTTGTCAAATTTGAGAACACGTACACAAGCAGGGGAAGGAAGAATCGCAAGCGATACATTGAGGCATTTCTGTACGTCTGGGACAGCACCGACTTGGTGGTGATAAGTGACATAGACGGGACAATAACCAAGAGCGATGTAATCGGACTTTTAAGCAATGCTGTTGAGCAGTACGACGGCCACACTCACAAGGGGATCTGCAAATTTTATAGTGACTTGGGAAGTATGAACTTACGGTTTGTATACCTGACTAGCCGGCCCATTTCGCTCATGGGTTACACAAGGAAATTTTTGGTCAGCGTGACCCAGCAAGAACACCACTTACCGAGGGGACTGACGCTGTGTCATCCCGGAAGCGTGAAGGACGTATTGTACACGGAACTGGTCGCCCACAACCCTGATATTTTTAAGGCGGACACCATCACTAAGCAGATAGTATTGCCGTTTGCGGCCGCTGGGAGGGCGAGGGACAGCAAATTGTTTGTAGCCGGGTTTGGGAACAAACTCACTGACATGAGGGCATACACAGAGTGTGGTATGGATATAGACGATGTGTATATTATTGACAAAAGCAGTAGGGTGCTATGCGAAAGTGACAGGAGTTTAATCGCCTTGGAGGCGCTGGGAAGCAATGGCGGGATCGCTGGCACTGCGAAGAAGAAGAAAATCTATAACAGCTTGCCACGGACTGTTAGAGAGAAAGTCAATCTCGACGAAGAGCCCGATTCAGTTTCTGGCAGAAATTCGATTGATGGAATGAATGGAAACAAGGTTTCGAGAGCAAAGTCGTTCAGTTTTGCTGCGCTTGGGCGGTCTGTGAGCAGGGACAGTGGCAGTGGTGCTAGTCCCCAGAATAGTATTGGGAATGGTGGGCTGCTGGGGGACGGAGACGGAGTTCAAAGTAGTCTGAGGGGTGGTGCGACTGCGGCAGACCTAAAGGTCGAAATTGACGCGGTCGGCCACGAAATCATCACCAAAATGGAGATCGGGACCACCAGCGGAGGCAGAATGAGAATGAGGAGAAATAGTTACCACAGGGTGAGGACTGTCAGCGAAGCAGGGAATGTTGGGATTGAAATCAGCAGCCCTACAGCCGCAATAAAAGAGCGTCGGGGAAGTTTCGCAAGCGTAGACGACGGCAGCGAGAAGGACGACGATCTTGATGGCGAAGATGGCCTGAACGATTTTGATTTCGGTGACAGTCCCATCGGGAAACGACAAAGAGATGTCGCACTTAATAGCTACAGTGATGGAAGGTTGCTGACAAAAATCACAGCAGTCGTCAACGAGCTCAGAAACATGGCGAAGCAGATCGAGGAGGCGGAGATATAGAAGCAGCTCACCAGTATTGTTGTTGTTGATTGCTGTATAATATATTATTATTTGTTAAAATATTGGTGGCTATGCAAGGCAAAAAAAACTCTCTTTGTTACTTTTTGTTACGGGTGTGTCGTTTCCTCACTTGCCTCGTTTCATCTTCTTATCAATTTTCTGCCTTTCTCTATTATCAGCAGCCTTTCGGTCCTTTCGTTTCTGCACGAGCTCATCGAAACCTAACTCCATCATCTTCACCTTTGTAAGCCGCTGCGCCTTTGACACACTACTAACAATTTTAACAGCATCTTTGTCCTTTACCTCCTCACACTTTCCCATTGAGCGGCCAGCAAGCTCTTCGCAAGCGTGAACAAGCTCAACATCATGCTCTCCCACCAGAGAAACCGCGAGGCCACGGCGACCTGCCCGAGCTGTACGGCCGCAGCGGTGGATATAATCCTCAGCTCGCCGTGGAAGCTCAGCATTTATAACGAGATCGACCTCCGGAATGTCAAGACCCCGGGAAGCCACGTCTGTCGCTACCAAAATGCGAACTTGCTGTGATTTGAATTTTCCGAGAGCAGCCATCCGTCTATCTTGAGAAAGCAGGGAATGGAGCGCGACGCAATCAATACCAAGCTCTCGGAGAGTGCCCTCCATATAGGCGGCGCGTTCGCACTTGTCCACGAAAATACAGCATGACTGCGCGAGAACACCGGCTTCCTCCCCATCATTCTGCTTTCGAACAGCCGTTGTCCACCCACTTCCCTTGAAAGAATCTTCGTCCTGCTCAATTTTCAAACCTGCATTGGTGATCAAGCATCTAATTGCAGTAACTAAGTACACGTCCCGCATATGCGACGGCATAAACACGTACTTCTGGGAGAGGCCAGCGGGAATTCTTGTCGTTCGCTTGGAGCCCTCGCCCTCGCCGTCGCCGTCGCCTGTAACATGATCACAAGCACGCTTGATTTGTGATACGTCGGCAGGATACAAAAAGCCCACCTCCATCGCCCTGCGGACGAGCTCCTCGTAGCTATCTCGACACTCGTTGCATCGATAAGGAGTTGCGAAACCTTGGACATTCAACATCCCAAAAGTTAAAATCTCCATCGCCATTTCTTGCAGGTTGTCGCAGCAACCCTCACTGGCTTCGACCTCGATAAGTCCCATCACATTGCACACCCCTAAAGTTGTACAACTATTTTCGAGCTCGTCGTGAAGATTATGCGGTATCATTCCGGCTGATGTTGCTTGTCTTACGAGCTGCTCCCACCCACCGTGACAGTGCTCACATCGGTAAGCATTGACGACATCAAGCGGGTCAGCTATGATTCCGTTGGCGGTCTGACTTACAGCTACATTTATGTCTATACAGCACTCTGTGGACGTTTCGATTTCAAACAAGCCCCCAAGCACTTTACAAGTAGAAGTGGCATCGTCGTCGTTGGTTGGGCCGGTGATATCCCCACAGCCCCCCCCGTCGAGTTCGTCGAACTCGTTAATTAAAGGCATTGGCAGCAATCCCATCGTGACGGCTTCCTCAACTACCTCCTTCCAACTGCGGCGACATTCCGTGCACCTGTACTCTGAAACTAGTTCGGAGGGTGAAGAGCCTGAAAGAATCATCAAGGCCCCTTCGTTAAGGGCATTGCAGCAATGTTCCGACGTGAACACATCGATAAGTCCAATCACGCTGCATTCAAGATGCTCCTCATCTTCTTCTAGGAAATCAAAATTCGCGCAACCTTCCTCCCAGGTTACCAGAGATCCCTCTGGTAAGAGGGAAATTCTCTCTCCTCCTCTCACGACTTCGACGTAAGCTTCGCCACATGCGTGGTTACAACGAAATTCATTTGTGTAGTTTCTGACCACCTCCAGGTTTGCATCAGCATGGGTTCCGGTAAAGAGCCCCCAGAGGCTTGTCTGGATCTCGGCGCAGCACTGAGATGACTTTTCCACATGAGGAATAGCGACTAGGTCATTAATCGCTCTGCAACCGTTGTATGCATGATCTTCGCCACCGCCGCCACCACTACCACCACCAGAATGAGGGGGGCGACCGTAGGAATTCAAGTAAACGTTCAACGATGAGCAGCGCTGATAGAAGTCCGAAAATATGCCAGGCCGGAGGAAATTATCGGACTCTCCGCGCGATAAAACGACCTCGAACCCTCTGAAGCACGCCCCAGCGCAATTATCCTGTGTGACAATTTCTCGTATCAACTCCTCCCCTTCCCCCCTGGCCACAACATCAGCAGGATCACTAGAGATGTAGTCCCAAATGTTTTTCAGCTGATTGCAGCAGGCGGATTGCAGTGTCACTTCTGGAAGCGATGTCGTGTCAGCAAGAATCGGTCGACAGAATTCTGCTACTGTTCCCGGGGCATCAATCCTCCTTCTCCTCCTCTCCATCCAACACGCCTTCCAAAGACCGGTAGTACCCGATTCTGAGTCGTTGTGATATAATAGGCAGAGTAATATAGTGCGGCGTATCCGCCATCTCCTCTTTGATCTCCCTCGTGCTAGTGGTCGCGAATGCTCAGTCTCCCACTGTGCCGCCTGCCTGGATGTCATCAGAACCTTTCACCAACCTTTTATCCTGCTCCGGTCTGACCTCAGATTTCGAGAATTGGACTGCTCAAAGAAGGAGGAGAAGGAGGTTGTTCTGGGGGGAAGTTTGCCACCGGGGACGGAAAGAGGACATTAATAAGGGTGACAATGCCATCAACGGAATCACAACCCCTCCCCCTTCCTCTTCGTCACTCCCTCCTCCTCCTCTACCACTCGTCCTCTGCCTGGATAGCAACACAGGCACCATCACCGCCAGGCAAACCGTCCTCGGCGCCACCCCTGCCTCCCACGGCCCCGGCATCACGGACAATTTCGCGAAGTGCTTCGATTTCAAACGGTCGTGGTGGCACGGAGAAAGCGGGGGGAACCTCGGACAGCTCTTAAACCCAAGGAAGTTGTTCCCAAGGGGGATCGAGGTCGGTGACAAGCTTCCCGTCAAAAGGTCGAAGAATTCAAAGAAGGAGGAAGTTGCGGAGGTGCTGTGGTACGACAACCCGCGCTCGGTTTTTTACATGGTATTCTACGACGGGGACGTGGGGAGTTTTAGTCAGTCTTGCGTCGTTAAAAGCCTTGATGCAATTATGAAAAATAAAGAGAATGGAGGATTGGCGGTGGTGGAGGGGAGGGAAGTGGAGGTGAGGGTTTGTGTTGGGGCGGGGAAGGCGGTTGTTTTTGGGGATGGGGAAGGAGAGGTGGAGTTGGAGACTGAGACGGAGAAGGAGAAGGGGGATGTGAAGGAGGAAGCAGGAGTTGACAATGAAGGAGAAAAAGCTGACTCCTCAGAGAAGAAGACAATAAAATACAAGACCCTTCGCGTGCGAGTGAAATGGGGCAGTAAGGTTGGGTTGTGGGATAGGGAGGAGGCAGCGGAGGAGTGCAGAAGGCAGAGGGAGCGTTTTGGGAGGAGGGGGGATGGGGAGAGGATGGTGTTGGAGGTGAAAGATGAGGATAAAAAGAAGGTCGACGAAGTAAAGGGAGAGGTCAAAGTTAAGAAGGCGAATCCCAAGGCGAATCCCAAAGCGAGTCCCAAGGCGAGTCCCAAGGCGAGTCCCAAGGCGAGTCCCAAGGCGAGTCCCAAGGCGAGTCCCAAGGCGAGTAAGACAAAATCCACAAAGAAGAGAAAAAACGAGAATGTCAAACAACCGGGTAAGAAGGCTAAGAGATGAGCTTTCTGTGCTGTTATAAGCAAATTGGTAGATGGCATCTGTATGAAAACGCGCATGAACATGAAGAGTAGAGGAACCCCTTGAAAAAATATATGAAGAAAAATATACTTTAGCGTTAAAGGAGTACTATGCTGAATTTGTGTAATGTAGTTATTGTTTTATTGATGTAATTTAGGCGTGCTCATTGCGGTCGCACGCGAAAAAATGCGCGAAACAACCTTGCCAAAATTGGTTTCGTGTTTTTCTTT
>ENA-OWPI01003092-OWPI01003092.1-marine-metagenome-genome-assembly--contig:-NODE-3092-length-14683-cov-3.106737_pt1 | contig 14683 bp, 19 predicted proteins | sample MGYA00238138_ERZ651775 | MGnify/ENA primary metagenome ERZ651775 (study PRJEB26906, sample SAMN06265043) | marine metagenome | isolation source: Helgoland LTER site | place: Germany:Helgoland, sampling...
AGAAATAAGCCAATCTTTCTTTTCATAACTCTTCTTGTTGTAGCCGCCATGCCCTTCATGGTAAGCTAAGTATTGACGATACGCATCTGTCTTGCTAATCTTAGATCGTAGGTTCGATTGGTTAGCGTACCAGCCAACAAAATCAATAGCATCAGCGAAGTTATCCCTTCTAGCATCTTTTTTACCTGTTTTCAATTGATACCACTCCCATGTCGCTTTCTTTGCTTGAGTGTATCCATATGAATCTGTTGGCCTTGAGCCTGGAATAAATCCGAAGATTTTATTGCGAGGCGGTTTGGCTCTTGAGGCAAAGCGTGACTCTTGGTGAATTATAGCCATCTGCAAGTGCATTGGCACCTTCCACCTCTCTTCACTTAATTTAGCTGCACGATACCAACTTACCTTTTCATCAAGCAAGGTACAGATATTTGTTACCTCTCTTGCAGGTGTGGAAAGACATCCAGAGATTGAGATTGCAACAAGTAAACCTAAGACTAATAGCTTTTTCATTTATCCAAAAAAAACAAAGTACGCAACAATAATTTGAAAGACTAGCAAAACACCAAACATTGCTTTGATGTCATTGTCGGTTAGTGGAGTTGATTCTTCAACTATTTTCTCTAGCTTAACATCAACAGCAACCAGTCCTTTTTCTGAGGTTTCAACTTTAAACTTAACTCTGGTATCAGTTCTCAGGCGCGACTTATTAAAAACATTTTTTTGATGAACAAAGTATTTCTCTCCATCATCCCCTGTAATAAATCCATATCCTTTAGTACCAAATTGGGCGACTATGCCCGTAATTTTTTTTGCCATCACATTCTCACTTTTTGCAGCAAATACACTGCCTTTTCAACAAAATCTACTCCAAGATTTTGGAACATCGGCTCATTTTCTAAATCCTCAATACAATACAATTCTTGAATATCAAATGAACCATTAAATAATTGTTTGACCTCTTCTTTACTCACTGCAAAAGGTGGGTCAGATCTCTGATGCTGAGGATAGTTTAAAGTCAAGAGTAAAATCCTAGCATCAAAATCTATTATATCACTTAAATGTTTAGCATATTTTTGTCTTAAGCCTTCATCCAAGGCAATGAGTGACGCCCGATCATATATTGCTTTCACATTCTCTAAATACTTCGAATCTAAATCAAAAAAATCACCACAATAAAGTTTAATTCCATCACCCTCATACAGTGCAAATTTATCAAGGTTTGAAACCGAATAATCCAGATTATTTTCTGAAAAAAATTGCTCAATAGCTATATTACTCATCTCAACGCCAATAACCTTTATATTTTTCTCAAGAAGGAATTGCATGTCATTCGTTTTCCCACAAAGTGGAACAAAAACTGACTCTCCAAATGACAACTCAAACCTATCAAGATATTTATTCAGATGTCTGTTGACCTGCTCTGCATGCCAACCAATTCTTTTACTCTCCCACCTACTGATCCAATCAGTCATTTACAATCCTTGATATAATATAAATGTTATTTACCCTGCAAATTAATTTGCACATCATATAAGAACATAATATATTTTATGGCTTTCAAATGCAATTTTATGATAACTTCAAAAAAATGAATCTACCAATAAAATAAAATGACTCAAGATATTGGCGACTGGGCTCCTTACTTATCAGACGAAAAAAATAAGGATTATTTTGGCTCTTTACTATCATTTCTTAATTCCAGAGTTGATTATGAAATTTTCCCTCCTCGGGGAACCTGGTTTAAGGCCTTTGAATACTCAAGTTTCAGGGCTACAAGGGTTGTCATTCTTGGACAAGATCCATATCATGGCGAGGGTCAAGCAGAAGGGTTAAGCTTTTCAGTTCCAATGGGAATTGCTGTTCCACCGTCACTCAGAAATATTTATAAGGAGCTTGATCAAGATGATGTCGACTTTGATAATCCAGGACATGGTCACCTGGAAAATTGGGCTAGACAAGGAGTTTTACTCCTCAATAGCGTCCTTACAGTAGAAAAGAATTCTCCAGCTTCTCACGCTAATCAAGGTTGGGAGGTCTTTACCGATCAGGTTATCACTCTACTAAACGACAAAAAAGATAATTTAGTGTTTTTACTCTGGGGTGCTTATGCAAATAAAAAATCAGTATTAATTGATATTAATAAGCATTTAATTCTTAGTGCGGCTCACCCTTCCCCATTTTCTGCCCATAAAGGTTTCTTTGGCTGCAAACATTTCTCAAAAACAAATAGCTACCTCAAAGCATCTAATCAGGAATTAATTGATTGGAGCTTACCCATATGAAATTACTGATTGATGACGCAGTCTGGGGCTTTGATAAAATTTTTTCTGAATTTGGAGAAGTGTTTACTCTTCCTGGAAGAGAGATAAGAAGAGAAAGTCTAAAGGATTTTGATGCATTAATAGTCAGATCTAGAACTAGAGTCGATGAAAAGCTACTGAGAGGCTCTAAAATAAAGTTTGTTGGCTCTACCGTTGCAGGACTTGATCATATAGACCAAGGCTATCTTAACGATCAAAAAATAGTTTTTGCATCTGCTCAAGGCTGCAATGCCAACGCTGTTTCAGAGTATGTAATCAGTGCAATCGCAAATTTATCGAATGACTTTAACTTCAAATTAGCTGACAAGACTCTTGGAATTATTGGCGTAGGCAATGTAGGAAGGAGGCTTGACTTCAAAGCAAAGCAACTTGAAATGAAAACGCTTTTAAATGACCCACCTCGAGAGGCTCTAGAGGGAAGTGATAATTTTACTTCTCTAGAAAAAGCTCTTAGTGCTGACATAGTGACGTTTCATACTCCTTTGACTTACTCGGGTCCACATCCTACTTACAAACTTTTAGATAGTCACAATTTCAAACATATTAATAAAGATGCAATAGTCATCAATGCTGCAAGGGGAGGAATCATTAATGAAATGGCCTGGGAAACAACCCAAACAAAAGCAAACATAATTGACTGTTGGGAAAATGAACCCAATATTAACTTAAATCTTCAAAAATCAGCTTACTGGGCAACGCCTCATATTGCAGGGCATTCTATTGATGCTAAATTTATGGGCAGCTTCATGGTCTATAAAGATCTCTGCAAATATATCAAAAAGCCACTGAATGAGAACATCGAGCATCTGATCAACCCAGAATTAAGAATCATCAGAGAGAATAATCTTCACGAGACTCTTAATTCAATTTACCCATTCCAAGAAGATGATAAAGCAATTAAAGATATATCTAATTTTGAAGATTACAGAAGAAATTATCCTGAACGCTATGAATGGAGGCACTTTGAGACTGAATACAAATTACCAAAAGCTATCTAAACTTTTTTAATGAGTGATTTATAAGTATCAAAAGATACAAAAGAAAATCGCTTAATTCTTAAAACATCTTTAGACTCTTTGTCCAATAAATTCAGTGCACTATTAAGTACTCTGATTAAACTCCTTGAAGAGCATAATGGACTATCTTTATGGGTAACCAAAGGGGGAGCAGGAGAAATAATTGAGCGCCCTATTATCCTTAACTCATCCCCAATTTCAGGCTCAGCTCTCTTTATATTTTTATAACTTATTGCATCGATACAAGCAATATCAACTTCATTATTGATAATTTTTTGAATACTGTTTTTATGAGAGCCAGTAGTGACAATTTTTTTGTAAAAGTTATCAAAAACACCAAGCTTTTTTGTAACCTCAATCTCACTTCGAAAAACATTACAGCCGCTTTGTGAGTCATAGCTACTTATTGCGGCAACTAGCCCCTTAGATTCTGACAAGGATTTAATTTGGCTTTTTTTAGAAACCATAAAGTAACTAAAGTAGTTTGGCCCTTCAAGCCCCTCAAGATCAAAATGAGGAGTACAAATTGGAATTAATTTGTTTTGAAATTGACTAACCAACGGCAAACCACAGATATGACTAATTCGGGTCTGACTTGATACAATGTCATTTTCCTCAATACTGTTCAAAAAATGAATTGGGAGCCTTAGACCAGGACTTAATTTTCCAGTAATAAGAAAAAGGTCTTGCCATGCTCTCTCAAGGTCATCATTAGTTGAGTACATTCCAATACCTATATATTCTTTTTCCATAACTCAGTTAATAGGCTGGATGTTTTGGTTTATCAACAGGCTTAAATAGATATTTTTTAAACCAAGTAAAGTAACTTTTTTCTAAGAAAAAACCATTGGATTGTTTATATTTTTCTGAATTAGATTTGTATTCTCCTGGTATTTGGTGCCAGCTCATATTAGGATTTTTATGATGCACAAAATGGAAATTATTGTTTAAAAATAAAATTCTCATTGGTAAAGAGGTGCGCATTATTATCGAGCGGTGATTTGGGTTAGAGCTAGGACGGTGCTCATAAAAACTTCTTAACATTGTCAATGCTTGTGCCAAGTAAGCGCATCCAATATAAACTAAAAAGTGAATATTAAAAAAGGACCAAATAAAATATAAAAGCATCACTACAAAGACCTCATGAGAAAACCAAATTAGAAAATTGACTGAAAAAACTTTTTTAAAACTCTTCAAAAACTCTTTTTTAAGTGCAATGAAATACCAAAGAGGTCCGAGTGTTAATCTTCCTAACAAAGTCATATTAAATTCTGCAAGTTTTTGTCGATAACCTCCTAATAAATCCCATTCATCCTTACTAATAAAATAGCTTTCTGGATCAACACTTGGAATTGTTAAATTTATATCCTCGTGATGCTTGAGGTGTGAGCTTTTGTAAATCAAATAAGGTGACCAAAGAGCGAGTGATGGGTATGCCAATAAATCATTAAATCCTTGATATCTTGTAGGGTGGCCATGTAGAATTTCATGCTGAACAGATCCATGGAACGTTAAGATGAGAATTAGAAAAAGATGGGAGAACGGAATATTAGAAAAATTACTCAGCACTGCCCACCATAGAAAATAAACTAAAAAGATGATAAGCCATGTGGGAAATTCAGTTTTTATATATGTTTTGTTATTTTTCATCAGACCAAAGAGCTCATATACTTAGCTAACATCGATAAGGAAGTGATAACTATTAGTACTCTAATCAATTTTGGATTAGCCCTCAGTAAGTAATGCGTTCCCATAAAAGATCCAATCAATTGTCCCAGCATCATAATCAAACCTACAACAAAGGCGATGTGTCCAAATATAAAGAAAACTATAAAACCTGCCAGATTAGATGCAAAGTTAAGTGGCTTTGCCAATATTGTGGCTTGAATAATTTCAAGTTTTTTAAGCATCACGCCCGTCATAACAAAAAATGAGCCGGCTCCCGGGCCAAACATCCCATCATAAAATCCCACGCCTGGAACAGCATATGATTCAAATCTCTTGTCAGACTTGGAGCTAGAACTAATTGCTTTAGGTTTCGGAGAAACAATAAAGTAAATTGCAATAAAAACAAGAACGACCGGAATTACAAACGAAAGAACCTCGGTATCAACAAACTGAACAATGATGCCACCTAGGACCGAACCAATGAAAGATGCGATCATTAATTTTTTAACCATTTGCCAGTCTAACTTTTTTTTACGAAATAATAAAAAGGTGGCAATACCTGTACCCATGCTGCCTTGCAACTTATTCGTTCCAAGGACATAAATGGGAGGAATACCGCTCAGTAAAAGTGCTGGGACTGCAAGCAACCCTCCTCCTCCAACAAGTGTATCAAGAAATCCAGCTATCAGTCCAACAAAGAATAAAAACACAAGAATCTCTGTTGTCAAGTTTGCAATATCCATTTATATTATTATCTGCAGAGAGTGGGAAACCAGTCCTCTCTGAGACGCTCTCCATTTTGTTGATTTATATCGGGAAAGCTTGGTGAAGTCCTTCCTGGGCGCTCATTATAAACAACATCATCCCCCAGCAACCTAAAGGATAGAGTTCTACTCATCTTTTTTTCTAGATTTGCATTTGCAGAATGAATCGTCTTGAAATTGAACGCAACAACATCGCCAGGCTCTGTCTCCCATTCTTTTATTTCATATGCTTCAATGTCTGGCATATCCATAAAAACTTCACTATCATCATAAAAACTCTCATTATTAGCCCAGCTAGTTGGTCTTATTTCTCTGTCTAAAAGATGACTTCCAGCAAGAGATCTCAATGAAACATTTTTGTGTCTTGACTCTAAAGGCAGCCAAAAACTTACGGTTTGATGGCCAGAAACACAGTAGTAAGGCATGTCCTGATGCCATGGGGTAGGCACTCCAGAGTTTGCTTCTTTATAAAAAAAATGGTCATGAAAAAACTGCACAGATCTGGACTCCATCAAATTGGAGGCGATCGAGGCTAGAGAAGAATTAAAGACAAAATCCGTATATTCAGGAATACGCTTCCAATTGCAAAAATCTTCTAAGAATTGGCCCTGGTGTTTTTCATTTTGGTGAACCAACGATCGATCACTTGGGTTTTTGAGATGAAAATCAGCACCATTAGCTAATATATCAATCCACTCTTTGAAAAACCCTCGAAGAATAACAACGCCATCCTCTCTAAAGCTTTGAATATCAGATTGTTTGATTAATAGTGCCATTACCCTAAAGTGGTTTTTTATCCAAATTTGACATAGCTTAGATAATAACTAAATTCTCAAACCAAAAAGATACATTTTATAATTTATACTCTCTTAAAGAACAAGTAAAAACATCTGTATTATTAACCTAATTTTTACTTTACCATCCCCCAATGAAGCTAATTTCAGACGCCTTTACTATCAAAAAAATTCCCAAAGTGTTCTGGAGCTCTGAAGACTCTTATAACTTAAAACCAAAGCCCTTAACCTTCATCTTTCTAGTTTTTGGTTTATTTTTGTTTGGATTGGGAGAGAGTCTTCTCATAACTAGTGGTGCTGGTGTTGGGCCCTATACTGTTCTTGCACAAGGAATTTCAAACCTTACTAATTGGTCCTTGGGGCTTTCTACATTTGTGATCAGTATTTTTGTTCTTATGTTGTGGATACCGTTGAAACAAAAGCCTGGAATGGGAACAATATTAAATGCTTTTATTATTGCTCTGACAATTGAGTTTTCAGTTTATTTTTTGCCATATCCTGAGCTCTACCCACTTAAGGTATTGCAAGTAGTTATTGGGGTCTTGACTATTGGGATTGGGAGTGGCTTCTATTTAATTTGTAATCTTGGAGCTGGCCCTAGGGACGGCCTGATGATTGGACTACAAAAGGTCACCAATATGCCAATTTATTCTATTCGAACTACAATTGAGATTAGTGTGGTTGTTTTAGGTTCAATATGTCTCTTGAATAATTTAGATAAACTATTAGGAGAAGTTGTTGGACTTGGAACAGTTATATTTGCTCTAGGAATTGGACCTTCAGTTGCTCTAGGCATTTCAATTGTCGGAAAACTCTCTAAAGAGGCCTAACTATTAAAAAAATGATTAGGTAACATAATTTCTTACCTTAAAATTTGATGAGTCCCACTCATTAGATTGCATAATTTTTTTAAGATGCATGATTGCATTCCAAACCTCTTCATACCTCATATAAAGAGGTGAAATTCCAAACCTCAAAATATTGGGCTCACGATAATCACCAATAACTCCTCTTGAGATTAGTGACTGCATAATTGGGTAGGCATTTTCATGCATATATGAAATCTGACTGCCTCTATGATTTGCATCATCTGGAGAAAATAATTTAAACCCAAATTCGTCACACTCTTGGTTAATCAGCTCAATAAATACCTCAGAGAGATGAATACTTTTTTCTCGAACTTGTTCCATAGATATGCCATCAAAAACATTAACGCCGCACTCTACTGCCTTATAGGCAAGAATCGATGGTGTTCCACAAATAAATTTATTAATATTATTTGCAGGTTTGTATTTACTTTCAAACGCAAATGGATCAATATGTCCAAGCCAACCTGATAGTGGCTGTGTTACTTTCTCAATTAAATCACTATGAACATATAAAAATCCTGGCGCTCCTGGGCCACCATTGAGGTGCTTATAGGTGCAGCCAACTGCAAAATCCACTCCGATATTATGTAAATCCATTGGCATCACACCAACACTGTGACTAAGATCCCAAACAACTAGTGCTCCTTTATTGTGAGCATAATCAGTAATTTTTTTCATATCACTAATTCGACCAGTCTTATAATTAATATGAGAAAGCATTACTACTGCAGTTGATGAATCTATGTATTTTTCAATATCATTTTCATCATCTTCAATTAATACACACTCATACTGATTATTTGACATTCGATTTACACCTTCAAGAATGTAGAGGTCAGATGGAAAATTTGTTGATTCGCTTAAAATTTTTTTTCTATTTTCATTTAATTTTAAAGCGGAAGTAAGTACTTTAAATAAATTAATGGAAGTGCTATCAACCACTATAACTTCTCCAGCTTTACCTCCAAGAAGTGGAGCAATTTTGTTACCCAGTATTTGAGGCAAGTTAATCCAATCAGCCTTGTTCCAACTATTGATTAAGTCACTACCCCACTCCTCATTAATTGTTTTATTGAGATGGTTAAGAGTTGTTTTTGGGACAGGGCCCAATGAGTTTCCATCAAAATAAATTGTATTTTTTGGAAGATTAAACGCCTCTCGATATTTTGAGAGTGGGTCTTGCTGATCTAGTTTCTTTATATCTTCAAGTTTCAGTGTTTTCATTAAGACTTAATTGTTGAATTATCGTTAAAATTATAGTCTATATAAAAAAAATCAAAGATCATTCAGTAGGCCCCAAAAGCGATAAAATTAACTGATGGATAAAATTATTGTTCAAACTGAGGACTTTGACCTAGCTTCTGAAGTTGAGTTAATAAAGTCAACTAACTCCTGCATAGGGGCAGTAGTGAGCTTTATTGGAACCGTTCGAGATTTGACAAGCGAATCTCTTGTCTCCTTAACCTTGGAGCACTATCCAGGGATGACAGAAAAATCACTTAGATCAATTGCTGAAAAAGCAAGAAAAAAATGGGAAATTGAATCTGTTACAATTATTCATCGCGTTGGGACTCTTGGCATTGGTGATCAAATAGTTTTAGTTATTACTTCAAGCAAACATCGACAAGCTGCTTTTGATTCCTGCAACTACATCATGGATTTCTTAAAAACGGATGCCCCATTCTGGAAAAAAGAGGTTTCTGACAAGGAAGAAAAGTGGGTTGGCAAGAGAGAAAGTGATGAAGAACAAAAAAAACGCTGGTGAGCTTAAAAATTCATATCTTCTAGGCTATTAAGATTAGTTAACACCTCCAAGCGATCAGATACATCAACCCTTTCTAAATTCTGTTGGCGATACCAATGAGCCATTTTACGGCCCCCATCTTTTAGAAAAGAATCAAGACTTTTACTCAAGTTTGACCTCATCAAAGCGAATGTTGCATGCATGATTGAGCCATCATGTGCTACACAAATATCTGCATCTTTTTGTTCCATTTTAATGATTAAATCATCGATAAGCTTGGAATCAACTAGGGGGCTATCGCATGGAAGAACGAGGAGATACTTAGTTGAACAAACCTTTAGCGCTTTTGAAATTCCAGCAAGGGGTCCTTGGAAGTTAATTAAATCATCTGAAATGACTTCTCCATAGGTTGAGTAAGAATCAAAACTTCTATTCGCACTAATATATATCTTGTGAACTCTTGAATCTATAACACTTATAAGATGAGCTACCAAAGGTAGCCCCCGAAATTCCACCAAACCCTTGTCCACTCCATTCATTCTTAGTCCTTGACCACCTGCCAAGATAACTGATGAAATCTCACGTTTTAAAATTTTTTTCAATTAATTAATGTCCTTTTTTCAAGTTATTAGTAATTTGGAAATTTTCTTGCAATTGTATAATACACCGTATAGAAAAAAAAAATTGGAACATCATGAATGATCAATCAAACAAATCGAGCTCTCCAATGTTCAGCGATTCTCTCATGAGTGCTGATGATGCGCTCGAATTTTTAATTGATTCAGCTCTGGTTTCAGAGCATACTGAAATTACATCATTAGATGACTCAGTTGGAAGAATACTGTCTGAAGACATTCACTCTAAAATTAATGTGCCAGGATTCGATAATAGTGCAATGGATGGATATACAATTGCACTTGATGAGAAAAAACTGGATTCAATAAATCAAACCTTTAGCGTGGTTGATAGAATTGCTGCCGGTTCCACTGGAAAGGAACTTAAAAAAGGGAATGCTGCAAGAATCTTTACGGGGGCACCCATACCTAAAGGGGCAAATACAGTAATTATGCAAGAGGAGTGTCAAGCCTCTGAAGATGGCTCAGAGATAACAATTAGTAGATCTATTGAATTGAATGAAAATATTCGTCCAACAGGCAATGACATTTTAAAGAATGATGTAATCCTTAAAACTGGAAAAAAAATTGAACCCGAAGATATATCCCTTGCGGCATCAGTTGGCATCGGAGAACTTCACGTCTTTAAAAGGCTTAAGGTTGGAGTCTTCTTCACTGGAGATGAACTGGTTGAGCCTGGTAATTCCTTAAAAGTAGGAAAAATTTATAATTCGAATCGATATGCGCTAGTCGCTCTTTTAAAAAATGCTGGGTGTGAAGTTATTAATCTTGGCAACATTAAAGATAATTTTGATTCAACCTGTGGTGCACTTGAAAAGCTATCAAACGACTGTGATTTGATTATGACAACTGGGGGAGTTTCAGTGGGTGAAGAAGATCATGTTAAGCCTGCCGTTGAAAAACTTGGCTCACTAAGTCTATGGAAAATTAAAATGAAGCCTGGTAAGCCACTCGCCTATGGTCAAGTGAGAAATATTCCTTTTATTGGTCTTCCAGGAAATCCAGTGTCTAGCTTTGTTACTTACTGTATTTTTGCCCTACCTTATATTAAGAAAATACAAGGAAACAGCAATTTCAAAAATAAACCAATTAAAGTGAAAACAAATTTTGACTGTAAGCGTGCTAAACCTAGAAGAGAATATGCGCGGGTTAAGATTGACTATTCATCAGAAATTCCTATTGCGAGTTTGTATCCAAAACAAGGCTCAGATGTCATGAGTTCAGTAGTTTGGGCAGATGGAATTATTGAGATACCTGAAAATACTGTTTTTGATACTGGTACCATTCTTGATTATTACCCACTAAGTGAGCTAACAAGATGAGCAAATTAACGCATATCAATTCAAATGGTGAAGCGCAAATGGTTGATGTTTCGGACAAAGAAAATACTATGCGAGAAGCCAAAGCTGGAGCTAGGGTTGTAATGCAAAGTAACACTCTAGAATTGATAGTCTCAGGCTCTCATAAAAAAGGTGATGTTCTCTCAGTAGCAAAGATAGCAGGAATACAAGCTGCAAAGAAATGCTCAGAACTTATCCCACTTTGCCATCCGTTAATGCTCACAAAGGTCAATGTTGAACTTACTCCCAACAACGATAAAAACTGTATTGAAATCACTGCTACTGCAAAGCTTAATGGAAGAACAGGTGTTGAGATGGAAGCACTAACTGCGGCAAGTATTGCCGCTCTAACTGTTTATGATATGTGTAAGGCAGTTGATCGCTTTATGGTTATTGATAATGTTCAACTATTAGAAAAAAAAGGTGGTAAGTCAGGCCACTGGATTTTAGAATCATGAATCAAATAGTTGATCCATTCAACAGAAAAATTACCTACTTGAGAGTCTCAGTTACTGATCATTGTAACTATCGTTGTCATTACTGCAGAGATGAGGATCACCAAACTCATACTAAAAAATCGCAGGTTTTGACCTTCGAAGAAATTGCAAGAATTGTTCGATTGTTTGCTGAACTAGGAGTGACCAAAGTTCGACTCACTGGAGGGGAGCCACTGCTTCGAAAAGATATTCTTGATTTAACTAGAATGCTCGGAGAAATCCCCGGATTGAGTGACATCCCTCTCTCAACTAATGCCCATCTTTTGCCAGCGATGGCTTTGAAGTTAAAAAATCATGGCATCAATAGAGCTAATATCTCTATTGATTCTCTTATCCCTGAGAGGTTTAAAGAAATTACAAGAGATGGAGACTTGGAAACTGTTATCAATGGAATCGATGCTGCGATATCAGTTGGGATGAAACCAATCAAGCTTAATATGGTTGTCATGAAGGGAACTAATGATGATGAAATTGAATCAATGATTGAGTTTGCAATTAATAGAGGTCTAGACCTTCGATTTATTGAAACAATGCCCATTGGTCTTGCTGGAATAGAGGCGGTAGATAGACACCTTAGTGAAAAAGATATTTTAGATCGGGTTTACTCGGCTTATGGAGATAGACTCATATCCCAAGACTCTAAGCAAACTGATGGCCCTGCAAAAACGCTTAAAATTGAAGGCACAAACACTAGCATAGGAACAATTTCTGCAGTTTCTAATAACTTTTGTAGTAGCTGCAATCGAGTCAGGTTGACTGCCAAAGGTGAATTAATCCTCTGCCTTGGTCAAAAGGACTCTGTTTCTCTTAGAGATGCTATCAGATCTGGTATGGAAGATCAGGAAGTCAAGCAATTAATTCTCAATGCAATTACAAAAAAACCTGAAAAACATTTTTTTGACTCAGTTGTTGATAATATTAGTAATCGACAGATGGTGGAGATGGGAGGATGAAAATTCTTTATTTTGCCTCGCTCAAAGAAAACTTAAACACCCCAGATGAATATTTAACTTTTAAATCACCAGTCAAAATATCAACAATTAAAAAAGAGCTCATACAAAAATATGGGGAACATCACTTCCCAAAAAATATACTATGTGCAGTCAACCAAGAGATAGCTTCTGAAGATACATTAGTTAATGATAAAGATGAGGTCGCTTTTTTTCCGCCAGTGACTGGAGGATAATAATTAATATGGCAAATAATAAAATTAAGATTGGCTTTCTTACGATTTCAGATAGAGCTGCTAGGGGAATATATGAAGACATAAGTGGACCAGCAATGCAGGAATGGATTTCAAATGCTGTTACCTGTCCTTATGATATTGTTAAGAAAGTGATTGAAGATGAGCAGCCATTAATAGAAGAAACTTTAATTGATATGAGTGATAATCTAGGGTGTAACCTTATTCTCACCACTGGGGGAACAGGACCAACAACAAGAGATGTAACCCCTGAGGCGACAGAAGCGGTATGTGAGAGAATCTTTGATGGCTTTGCAGAACAGATGAGGATAGTTTCGCTTCGAACAGTACCAACTGCAATTCTTTCGAGACAGATTGCAGGAACTCGAGGCAAAACCCTAGTGATTAACCTTCCAGGTAAGCCTGTAGCAATCGCAGTTTGTCTTGGAGCCGTCTTTCTTGCAGTGCCAAAATGTTTAGAGCTTCTTGATGATTCAGTAATAACAATTGATAAATCATTCGTATCTCAAGTATTTGAGTAACTTGAGTATAAATATGTCTAATCAAAGGGACTCCTCACTTGACTTAATGAGAGGAATAGCAATCATAATGATGATTGCATTTCATTTCATCTATGATTTAAATACTTTTGGTTTTACAGAAATTCCATTATTTACACACTGGCTGGGTATAGCCTGGCGATGCTTGATAGTTTTTTTCTTCTTGAGCGCGGTTGGAATTAGCTTAGTCTTTGCTCATAGCAAAGGCATTCAATACAAAAAATTCTTCAGACGACTCGTATTTCTTGGGATGGCTGCTCTTATCGTATCAGTTGGCACCTTCATTATGTTTCCTGATGGATGGGTTTATTTTGGTATTCTTCACTTGATTTGGGTTTCATCCTTGATCGCCTTAGTGTTTGTAAACCAGCCTAAAACCTCACTTTTGATTGCCCTATTAATCCTGACTGGCATAATCTTTGATCAGCCCAATCTCGGATTTCTTTTAAATATTTTCGAGCCCTATTTACCGATTGGAAGTGTTGATTATTACCCCTTATTTCCATGGGTGTCGTTCGTCTTCATAGGAATTTATCTTGGACATAATCCTTATTATCAGAATGTTTTTACTTTTCGATCAAGATGGATTGAAGTGATGGGTAGAAATGCATTAATTATCTACCTTACTCACCAAGTAATCTTATTTGGAGGGATAAGCATAGTTTATTTTTTAATTTCTTAAACTTCTCTTGAGTTTAAAAAAGTGATACTTTGCGCCTAAATCATCTAAAGGCATTTAGATGCATAAAATACTAACCAATAATTTCGAAACTACTTAAATATTTATCCGAAATTTCGATACCTAGACCTGGCAAGTTTTCATCTAATTCTAGATAGCCATTCTTGGCATCAGGATCTCCTTCAAAAATATAATGTCGTAGCCGCTAAATTTGCCAACAAGTGGATTAGAATTGGCAGGCAATGATGCATTTTAAGTATCGGTCAATTGATAAACATTTCCAAAGCTGCCTTTGCCAATCAGGCGGTCAACTTGGTAGCGTTCGTTTATCATGGAGAGGTTGCGGGATGGGTTCCAGCAATGCTCGGGGAAGTCGTCCATATCAAATTATAGTCTTGTTTAAAATTATGAATTTAAATCAATTAATTTCCGATTTAAATGAATATATTACAAATCAGGATGAGCAATCTGTCCTGGCGGCTGATTTTGTCCAATTTTATTCAATAGCCAATAGTATAATTTTTGTTATTGTAATTGGGAAAATGCAGGGATTTATTCATCATTTGAAATGATAAATACATTTTCATATGATAGGGGTTTTGGGGTTTTGGGG
>ENA-OWPI01003094-OWPI01003094.1-marine-metagenome-genome-assembly--contig:-NODE-3094-length-14682-cov-9.429853_pt1 | contig 14682 bp, 12 predicted proteins | sample MGYA00238138_ERZ651775 | MGnify/ENA primary metagenome ERZ651775 (study PRJEB26906, sample SAMN06265043) | marine metagenome | isolation source: Helgoland LTER site | place: Germany:Helgoland, sampling...
TTTACTCCAATTATAATTGGTTTAGTTGTAGGATTTATTGCCGCTATAATGGGGATAGGTGGTGCTTTTATATTAGTGCCCGCAATGATTTATATAATTAAAATGCCAACAAAATTAGTTCCAGGAACTTCTTTGTTTGTTACAATTTTTGTCAGTGTCATAGTTACTTTTTTGCATTCAATTAATTTTGGTTCTATAGATTTAATGTTGGTATTTATGTTAGTTATTGGATCAATTGTAGGGGTTCAAGCGGGACAGAAACTTGGTGAAAAAATTGATAGTTCTGGTTTAAAAGCATTACTGGCAATTTTATTATTGATAGTTGGAATAGCTATTGCCTATGAAACTTTTTTTGCAGAACAAACTGAAAAAGAAATAATACAAGTTTTAAATGCAGATTTGAATTTTTTCTCACTATTTATTTTAGAATTTTCAGAAGATATGCCATTTTTTTATGGATTATTTTCAATTATGTTTGCAATTCTTTTAGGAGTAGGTGCAGCATTGATTAGAAAACTTTTCTCAAACATAAGAAAAAAATACGCAATTAAAAAATAATTAATACAAATTAATATCAATTATTTTTATATAATTTTTTTCTATATATATAATTTTATAATCTAGTTAAGTTTAGTTAATTTTAAAAGCTGATAAAAATGAATCTGAACTGCAAGTATTGTAAAGCTGATATAGACACTGGTATTGATGAGTCATCAATAGAAGGTAAACTAATACAATGTAGTAGCTGTAATAAAGAATGGATTTATATGGCAAAGTCTGAATACATATTAGATAAATTAGAAGAACTCGATCTTAGTTGGAAAAAAAAAGAAAACTCTCTAAATGAACAGCTAAGCAACTATAATTCTAAAATTGAAGAATTAGAAAAAGATTTAAAAGTGAAAAATAAAGAATTAAGTGAGCAAAAAACAATAGAAGATAGAATTATTTTGTTTGAAAAACGCATTACTAGTACAGAAAAAATTAATGCAGAACAAGCTGAGTTAGAGAGTAAAATAGAAAAAATGAAAGATGAACTTAAAGAAACGACAGATAAAATTTTAAACAAAAATAAAGATTTTGAAAATAAGGCGAATTACCTTGAGATGAAAATCAAATCATCAAACATAATTTCTAATAAAAATAAAACTTTAAAAGATGACACGATCAATATTAATCAGTTTAAACAAAAAGAAAATACAGAAGAAACAAATACCAAAAAAGTAAGTTTCTGGAGAAGATAAAAGTAACTTCATTAATTAATAATTTATAAACCCCTATGAATTATAAAGATTTAAATTTATTAAATGAAGATCAACCACTGATATTAAAAAACGAGGTCAAAACTGAAAGTGAAATTTTACAAACAAATAAGTTAAAGCAAGAAATTTCAAAAATTAAAAATATAACAAATGGAATTAATAAAAATATCAAAAATAACAAATCAAAAATTATTGAAGAACTAGAAGAAAGAAAAAAAGAATTAAGGTTATATAATGATGAAAAAAATTCTCTGTTTGAGATGGCAAGTCAACACACATTAGACAAATGTATAATTCAAGATAAATTAATTAATTCACAAAAAAAAATAATTTTAGATAATGATGAAAAAATTAAATTTTATCAAAATGAAAATGTAAGGCTGTCTAGTGAGCTTTTAAATTCTCAAAAATTAGCCAATATAGCAAATGAAAGTCTTTCCAATATTGAAAATAAAAACAATAAGATTTTTAATCAAATTAAAGATTTACAAAATTATAATGAAGACAATAATATTATTTCTGCAAGATTTAAAAAAAGTAAACAGAATTTTATTGACGAAGATGAAGGAAAAAATAAAAATATTAACTTAGATGTTTTAGTTTCTGATATTTTTGAAAAATAATAATTTAATTTTATTAATTACCCTATTAGAAAAAATTTTTTAAAATCTTATTTTTATAATCTGGTGAAAATTTTGTATAATTCCTAATAAAATAATTACGTAATTCCAGATTAATTGTTGGATTGTTCTTTGAAAGTTGAAATGTTTTGTAGAAGCTTTTTTCGAATTCATTAATATTATCTCGATCCATGCCTTCTATAATTTGCTTATAGTTCCAAAAATTAATATCTAAAAAATCTTTATATATACTTTTATTTAAAAAACTTAATACTATCAGTCTATTGCTTTTGTTTAACAGAGATGTTTTGTCTAAATTGTTAGGAAAGCCTAGAGCTTGATTGTAACTGTAAGGAGTCCATTGCCAAAAAAAACTCTTTATATTTACTGATGGTAAATAAAGAACTGACATTGCAAACATATTGTATGTCAGTAAAGAAACGATAAGAAATTTTAATAAGTGAAAAAAGATAACATTTTTCATATGAGATACATTATTGAACCAATTAAAAAAATCTATGTATTATTATATTTTTTTTTTTTATTTTTTTTAATATTAATAAATAAGACTTATGCAGAAGAAAAAATTGGATACATTGTAAGTATTAAAAATGATGTTTATGCCATTAATATAGATGGAGAAAAACGATTATTGGACCTGTATGATGAAATCTTATTACAGGATGAAATTCTTACAGATGAAATATCCTCTACAACGGTTCAATACAATGACAACTCAACTGTAATAATTAAAAAATCTTCTTCATTTAAAGTTATTGAGTTCAGTATAAAGGGTCTTAAAGACATTTTTTTAGGCAAAGTTGATAAAGGATCAGTAATTATTGAATCAGGTAAGATTGCTAAAGATGATAACGGCTCTATGATTGTAGAACTTCCTCAAATGAAATTAGAAATTAAAGGAACAAGATTTAATATTAATAATAATATTGATGGAACTTCTGAAGTTAGTTTGGCTGAGGATAGCTTTGGAAAAGTTGGAACGATCAATATTTCATCTGGTGGTAAACTAAAAACATTATTTAATCCTGAACAGGTAATATCTGTAAACTTGGAAACAGGTATTTCAGAGAGACCCAGAACTGAACTTGAAAAAAATGAAATAATTAATGCTTCTGATGATTTAGTTGAAGCAAGTTCTATTGACGAAAATTTAATTCAAAAAAAACTTGAGGAAAAACTCTTAAATGGAAATCTTTTAGATGCTAATAATGATGGTAAAATCGATTTGTCTGATGTTGAAATTATTAAGAAAAATATAAAGATTGATAAACAAGAAAAATTAGATTTTATTGTTGATAACTCTACTGGTGAAAATACTGAATTTTTATCACTAGTTTTAAATAGTTCAGATGAGATTAGTATCGGACAGTCAATGGATAAAATTTTTGAAACAAATAATGAATTAGTTTTTGGGGTAATGACAGACCTAGCTAATAATAATAATCGATTTATTACAACCTCTGAATTAGAAGTAAATAATGTTATTAAAGAAAAAATATACAACCAAATGTTAGAAAATTCTAACGACGATAATATTAATCTAAATTTAATTGGTGATATTATTTCAAGATCTGACTCTACTACATCTGAAAAAATGGTAAGTTTTATAACCCTATCAGATGCTAATAGTGAAAATTCAAATGTTTCTTTGCAAGTTTTATCTTCAATTACTGATGCAAGATTAGAAAATTCAATAAATTTTGATGATGAAAAGCAAACACAAGTTAATAGATTAATAGATAAAGCAATAGCTGCTGGAGGCAACAATCAAGAAAACTCAATGATGTTAGCTAATATAATGACAAAGTCTGACGTGGATACTATTGGTATCATGGTTGATAATATTTCATTAATAGCAGCAAATAATCTGGACTCAAATTTTTCATTACAAATCTTATCATCCGTTGCTGATGTAAGATTAGAAAATTCAATAGATTTTGATGATGAAAAACAATCACAAGTTAATAGATTAATTGAAGGAGCGGTTGCTACTGCAGGCAACAGTGAAGAAAGCTCAATGATGTTAGCAAATGTTATGAGTAAATCAAATGCTGATACAATTAGTATGATGGTCGATAATATTCAAATATTTGATGACCAATCTGCTTTACAGGGTGGAAACAACAATGAAAATTCAAGCCTATCTCTTCAAATATTATCATCTGTTAGTGATATTAATTTTGAAAGTGGTTCAACTTTTCAATCTTCTGAACAAACTCAGGTAAATAGATTAATTCAAAATGCAATAGCAAGTGCAGGTAATAATGCGGAAGATTCAATGATGTTAGCAAATGTAATTACTAAATCAGATTCTACTACTGTAGGAATAATGTTTGATAGTATTGCAACCGTCTCCTCAAAAGATGTAAACTCTACTCTTGCAGTACAAGTTTTATCTTCTGTTGCTATCACAGCAGCAGATAGTACTACAAGCGTTAATACAGAATTAAAGGATAAAGTTAATTTTTTTATTGATACTGTCACAAAAACATCAGAAGCAGCAGCAACAGCAGCAGAAGAAGAAGCGGCAGAAGAAGCAGCAGCAACAGCAGCAGAAGAAGATGCGGCAGAAGAAGCAGCAGCAACAGCAGCAGAAGAAGAAGCGGCAGAAAAAGCAGCAACAACAGCAGCAGAAGAAGAAGCAGCAGCAACAAAAGCAGCAGAAGAAGCAGCAGCAACAGAAGCAGCAGAAGAAGCAGCAGCAACAAAAGCAGCAGAAGAAGCAGCAGCAACAAAAGCAGCAACAGAAGCAGCAGTAACATATAATGCTCAAGGATTTAGCAACAGTTCACCATTCAAACACAAGAATGGAACTTCATTTAATTCAGATGGACGAGATTATCAGGGATATAATGAAGCAGGCTACAATAGTGAGGGTTATAGTTCTAGCACTCCACCAATTTATAATCCAGACTATGATGTATCCCCAGCATAAAATTTATAATGATTAAAAAAAGTAAGCTTTATCAATATATTTTTTTAATAATGATAATACTTATGGTTTTTTTTAATGGAGGAAATAACAATTTATATATTCAATTTAATTTTGTAATAGTTTCTATCTTTTTTTTATTATTTATAAGAGAAAAAAACTATTTAGCGCACGTAAGAGAAATACTTACAACAAATAAATTAGCAATTAAGTTATATTTTTTATTTGTTGGTTTTTTAATATTTCAAACAATACCATTGCCAATAGAATGGATTAATTTTTTATCTCCTGAAAAATACAATATTTTGCAAAAATTAGATTTTAATGATGGTTATACTTCTATTAGCTTGAACCCAACTAATTCTTTCTTCGGTTTATTAAATTATCTATCAATATTTTTATATCTAATTATTTTTAAAAGTATTTTTTATAAAACTAAAGATATATTTAGATTTTATTATTTTATTATTTTATTGGGTGCACTAGCTTCGAGCGTTGCAATATATTTTTTTTTGATAGGTAACCCTGATTTCTTCATTTTAAAGAATACAGCTTATAAAGCTGCAGCTACTGGTTTTTTTATCAATAGAACAGTTTTTTCTTGTTTTCTAGTACTATGTTTCTTTTGTGGTATTGAATATTTAAAGTTAGTTGATTTTTTTCAAAAAGATAACACCTATAATTTTTTTAAAAAAATCTATGTTAGGATTTTTATTCTATTAATTACAATCGGAATAATTACTTCTTTTTCAAGGTTAGGAAATTTTTTACTAGTTTCATTAATATTTATACATCTGTTACAATCATTATATTTAAATGATAAAAAAAATAGATTATTTTTAATTACGTTAATACTAATCATATTATTTGATATATTGATTTTAGGCTTCTTTTTTGGATCAGAAAAATTACTACAAAGATATTCATTTTTAAGTCAAGAAATTAAACAATTTTCAACAGCTATTGAAATGAGTTTATCTCGGGGCGATCTTGCTCAATTTGCATATATAGAGTTTAAAAAATTTATACTTTTCGGCTACGGAGGTGGAGGGTTTGAGTATCTACTTAAGATAAATTATCAAAATTTATCAACACATTTTGCTGTACATGCTCACTCAGATTTAATTGAATTTATGGGTGAATTTGGTTTAATTGGTTCAATTTTACTTGTTTTAAGTGTTCTATTCATCTCAGTTAAAAACCAAATTTTTAATTTTAAAAATATTATATTATTTTATTTATTATTTTTTATTTTAACTTTTGATTTTTCTTTTCATATACCAATAATTCAACTCTTATTCATTTTGTTATTAAGTATGAATTATAATAAAAGTTATATTCTAAGTAGATAAAATAATAAATAATTTATTCTGTTATATTTGTATTTGCTCCACCCTTTACACCATCTTGAATAATTGGATTATAAGAGTTAAATAAATCTGTTTGCGGTATCAATAAGCTTATTACTCTATTCCATCGAACCATTGCTCCTGCAGGTATAAATATTATATCCTTAGGTTGAAGCATAAATCTTTTACCCAATATTAAACCTGTTGGATTAGTTATATCTAATTGGAATATATTAATCTTTAAAAATTTATTAAAATTTTCTCTTAGTACATAAACTTTTGATGCGTTTGAAGTCAAGTTATTTAACCCAGCAGTAGATATTAATTCAGTTAATGAGTAATCCTTGTTTGGAAAATAGACACCCGGTTTTGTTACTTCACCAAAAACATGTATTGCATCAGAGTTTCTATCCACATATAAGACATCATCTTTTTTAAGAAAGAAGTTGTCATTAGAGTTTGTGCTTTGAAATATATTGTTGATATCTATTTTATAAACTTTGTTATCCCTTCTAAGTAAACCTTTGCTGCCAAATGATTTATCTTGAGAATTTGGGTTGTAACTTGCTTGAATTGCAGCATCAATTAATCTAATAGGTTTTTGATCAAGATTTATTGTAATTTGGTTCCGAACAGCACCTAATATATAAACTTTACTACTATTAAACTGTTCTATTTTAATTTGTAAATCTGTATTTGTATAATATTTACTCAAAGTAGAATGTAGTATTTCTTTTGACTGGTTTAGAGTTAAATTGTCTACTTTTATTTTTCCAATAAATGGTAAATCAATATATCCCTTAGGTCCTATAGTGTAAGAACCATCTATATCATCAGTATCAGTTAAATTAATAGATATTACGTCAGATGAACCAAGTGCATATTCGTATTTATAATTATAAATATTTGGAAATTTTTCTATTGAATATTTAAGTTCTTTTATTTGTAAATTATTATATTTTTTAATCTGATCTTCGTTAAGTTTGTTAATTTTTATAATATCTATTTTAATATTATTAATAGTATATGATTCAAGATTGATCTTTGAGCCTTTTTGTTTTTTGGGATTTTTATTAATACCAGGTAAAGAGCTACAATTATAAGTAAAAAAAATTATAAAAATTATCTTAATGATATTATAAAAAAATTTGAGACCACTTTTTAAATTCATTTATTGTTATATCTTCTGGTTCAATTATCCAAGATCTATTATCTTTTGGATTAGCAACAAATCTTATAAATTTTTTTATTTTAGCATTCTCAAGTATTAATCGTAGCGATGGTTTAGAGATTCTACTTGATGGAGCTATTTCACGTGCAATATCTTCAATGTTGATAGTTTTGTATTCATTATAAGATTTGAGTATAAATAGCCAGATAGTGATACTTATTAAATCTTTTCTAAAAAACTTTACTGTGCTCTCTTCACCGTTATCAGTTGTCCTGACAATATCAAAAAGTAATGCATCACATATTTTTTTCGTGTGAGGGTCTAGTAATTTATCCATAAAAAGTTAGTAAATTTAATTTACTAATTAACATTAGGATAAAGCTATATAAACATTTAAAAGCTATACAAGAAATAAATATAAATAGTACATTATATCAATAGAATCTATCAATATCAAAAATGTGTATATTAAGTATGTAAATTTATTTTAGATATTTACTCCCCAGTCATTAAGTAAATTAATTCAATGTTTGGTAAAATAGGAAACTTATTTAATTTATTTGACCTTGGAGATTTAAGCTTTTTTTTATTACTAGCTAAAAAAAATATAAAAAATATTTTAATAGCCACATTCTTAGTCTCAATTATTGTATTTTTTATATCTCTTAATATTGAAAAAAAGTATTTAAGTGAAGCAACACTAGTCATCGCACCTGATGAGAACAAAATTGTAAATATTGATGAAGCTTATTCAATAGATAGCATGCAAAATAGAGTAAATAATCAAATTGCTATTTTAAAAAGTGACGAAGTAATAGAATATGTAGTCAGTGATGAGCAAAACCAACTTGAGTTTAAAGAGCTATATTCATCAGTGGAAAAGAACATTTTTAAAAGAATATTATCCAAAGAAACCATTATTGATAAAGACTATATAAAATCTATATTATCAAATAATTTTATCGTAAAAAATGTTCCTAGAAGTGATGTTTTATTACTTAGTTTTGTTTCAAATAATCCAAAAGTCTCACAATTAGCTTTAAAAAATATTATAGATTCCTATCAACGATATGAAGTGGATAGCAAAATTCAAATTACTAACTATGCAAATATAAAGATTACAGAACGTTTAAAGGAATTAGCTATCCAAATGGATATAGCTGATAAAAAATTAGCAAAATATAAAAAAGAAAATAATCTAGTAGATACGGGCAATGTTAAGGAATTAATAATTAAAGAAATTCAATCTATTTCTAATAATATTCTTAAATCTAAACAAGAAATCCAAAAACACGAAAATGATTTAATTTCTGTTAAAGCTGCAAACGGTGATGTAGATATTTTACTTGCTATCAAAGATCTTAATGAAAGAAAAGAAATTACTAATATTAAGAACAATCTTTCAGCTAACAAGAACAATATTCAATCATTATTATTAGTGTACACACCCATGCATCCAAAAGTTACTCAAGCAAACACATTAAATATAAGTTTAGAAAAACAATTAAAGAATATTTTAAATGAAGTCATTCAAATTAAAGTTTTTGAATTGAGCAATCTTAATAATTTTATTAATTTATCTAAGAATGATCTTGAAAATGCTAAAAATAATTTAAGAGAAATAGAAGCAAAAGAAGCTGGGATGATGAATTTTTCAAGAGAGGTTGAGAGTAGTAGAAAATTATATGAAACATTTTTGCAAAGAGTTAAAGAAACTAACGAAGCTCAAAATTTACAAATATCTAAACTAAAAATAATTGAAACCCCAAGTTTACCAAACGCGCCATTTTCTCCCAAACCGTATAAAAATTTTATAACTTCTCTGATAGTAGCATCTTTATTTTTTTATGGATTAATATTTTATAGAGAAATGAATTCTGCTGTAATTAAAACACCAGAAGCTATAGAACATTTAAATATTCCACAAATTGGTGTTTTGCCAAAAGTTATTAATATTAAAAAAGGCTATCATATTTTACAAAATTTTTTAGAAGATAGTGAATCAAATTTTTCAGAAGCTATAAGATCTTCAAGGGCAATTATTGAATCTAAATTTAAAAAAAACAGTAGTTTTTTAGTAACCTCCAGTAACCCTTCTGAAGGTAAAACAAGTTATGCTTTTAATCTAGCTTTATCATTAGAGAAAACTTACAAAGTATTATTTGTCGAAGCTGATATTAGAAGACCATCAGTCCTAAATAGCTTCTATAAATTTGATAAGGAAATTTTTGGTTTGGGGGAGATTATATCCTCTAATAACAGCCTAAAAGATACAATTTTTACCGTTCCAGGTACCAAATTAGAAATTATTACCTCAGGCGCTAAGCGATTTGACATGTCGGATATTGTTAGTAGAGAACAGATTAAAAAGTTTTTTGATGTATTGAAGACACAATATGACTATGTAATAATTGACTCGCCACCCGTTCAACCTGTATCTGATACATTAATTCTTACTCAAGCATCAGATTATAATTTATTTATAGTAAGATCTGAAACTTCAAGAACGTTAGCTTTTATGTCCTCTATAAAAAAGATTCAAAATGTTGGTGCTAAAATTGATGGAATTGTTATTAATGATTTAGACACCTCAAAAGATAGTTATTATAATTATAATTATAATTATGATTATTCATCAAATTATTACAATAAAACTTAAATAATGTTTAGACTTGAAAAAGTTTTTCAAAATGATGATACTTTTTTTATAAAGATATCGTCACTTTTAAAAGTAATTTCTATTTTATTATCAATATATATATTTTCAATATTAGAATTTAAAACAATTTATCATTTGTTTAATATTAATATTTTTACAAATTCAAAATATTATAATATTTCAATTTTTATAATTCCAATTTATTTTTTAATCTCAATATTCTTAAATAATACAAACAAATATAAGCCAAATTTTATTATATTTTTAAGATATGATATTTTACCATTTATTATTTCAATTTTATCGTATTTAGTATTTTGTTTTGTATTTGAGATAAATTTAACTTTATCATTTTTATATATGGTTTTTTTAATTATCTTTATTTTATATTTTACAAAAATATTAACAAATTATTTTTATAATTACTTAATAAATGAAAATATTATTCAACGGAATATAATGCTAGTAGGTGAATTTAAAGATATTTTAAAATTAATGAATGAGCATAGTGAGAAAATTAATATTTATAAATGCTGTCTTATAATAACTGATAAATACACAGATTTAAGTAAATTAAGAATAGAATTAAAAATTCCAATTTTTACACAAATAGCAGATATCAGATCAATTTTAGAATATCATTCTCTTGGTCAAATTTGGATTTTAGATAATAAAAAAAATGACTTAGAAATATTATTAAATAACGTGCTAAAATTTTCTGTCGATATTTTAATCGTCGATGTAGCCTCTAAAGTTGTTGGATTAAAAGAAAATTTAATTAATGATAAATATAAATTTAAATATTATGAAATATCAAAATTTTATGGTTTCAAATTACTTTTAAAAATAATTTCTGATAAAGTATTATCTCTAATATTTTTAATTAGCTTTTCTCCATTAATTTCTATCTCTATGTTGCTTATTTATTTAGAAGACGGATTTCCATTATTTTTCACACAAGATAGAACAGGCTGGGATGGAAGAAGATTTAAAATTTACAAATTAAGATCTCTCAAAAAGACTAATTTTGATAAAACTGTCCAGGTTCAAGCAGGAGACAATAGGCTTTTAAAAATTGGAAAGTTTATCAGAAGATTTAGTATTGATGAGTTACCTCAATTTTATAATGTTTTAATTGGTGATATGTCCATTGTTGGACCAAGACCTCATATGGTTGAACACGATATATTATACTCTTCCCTATTTAAGAATTTTTTAAAAAGACATAAATCTAATCCGGGTTTAACAGGGTGGGCTCAAATCAATAGTTTAAGGGGTGCAACACCTACACCAGAGCATATGCGTAAAAGAATGGAATATGATTTATGGTATTTGAGCAATTGGACTTTATGGTTAGATTATTTTATCATTTTAAAGACATTTTACGTTGTATTTAAGAAGAATGATTAAATAAAGTGCCAATATATTACATCTAATTTTATGACATAAATTTTTGATATATTTAATTGACTCATAATTAGTACTAATAATTCATAATACAAAATTAAACTTGTACGTGAATTATTATGAATATTTATTCTATAGAAGAAATTATCAAGGCATCAAATTCTATACTTAAAAAAAAAGGTACCCCATCTTATAATAATGAAGAGTTAAATATAGTTAAAAAAACTAACAATGAAAAGAAACATTTACTTATACCAAATAAAGATTTTATAAAAAGAGTGCCAGTTATTATTCACAATGTAAATAAAGATGAGTTATTAGATAAACTTTATAATTTTTTTAAGAATAAAGTAAAAAAAAATACAATCAAATTAATAATTGAATTAAAAGAAGAATTAGTTTCTTTGGGAAATAAAATTGTCGTATTGAAATTTCATGGAGAAGAAAAAGACAAATCTAATATATTGTTAAAAGATGATATTTTAAACCTAGTAAATGAAAAAAATAAGATAAAATACAATCTTAAAAAAGAGATTATAAATACAAATTTATTACAAGTTGAAAATAAAAATTTAAAATCAAAATACTTAGACTTAGAAAATAATTTAAAAACCCTCAAGAATGAAAAATACGAACTTAAAAAAGAGATTATAAATACAAATTTATTACAAGTTGAAAATAAAAATTTAAAATCAAAATATTTAGACTTAGAAAATAATTTAAAAACCCTCGAGAATGAAAAATATGTACTTGAAAAAGAGACTGATAAACTAAAAGTCTTAACCAATACTTTAAAATTACCCGAAAATGTTATTGAAGAAAAAAATAAACAAATAGAAAATCTAAAAAATAAAATAATTTTTTATCAAGAGGATAGCTTAAGGATTAACAATGAATTACTGAATTCTCAAAAGAAAGCAAAAAATATAAATTTAGAAATAAGTAATTTAAAAAATGAAAGAATTAGTTTTATTGAAAAAGTAAACTCAATAAATAAAGTTATTAAAGGGGAGAATGTAGTTTCAAATGCATTTGAAGACAGTGAAGTAAATAAAATAGATTATAATAAAAATAAAGAAAAGATTAATAAAAATAATCTAAATAATGAAATCAAAAAAATATTTGATAAATAAATTACCACTAAGAATATTTATAAACTGCTGCAGTGCTTGAAAAAATCAAATTTGTTAAATTGTGATTTTTCATCGCAGTTATTAAATTTTTAGTAGCTAGTATATTATTTTGATAATATTTTTTTTTATTTATTGTCTCATCAACCAAGGATTGTGCTGCTAAATGAATAATTAACTTTGGTTTATCTTTATTTAAAATGTGGTTTAATTTTTTAAGATCTAAAAGATTACAAGTATTTATTACTAAATTCTTACTTTTTTTTTTATCTAAAATTGTAATTCTATATTTTTTCTTTAAATAAAGAGCTAAACATGACCCTATATAGCCAGCTCCTCCAGTAATTAAAATATTATTATTTAATTTATTTTTATTTTCATTTAATTTAATATTTTATTAAATTTTACTTAATAAAATATATAAAATAATTTTACATAATTTAAACTATTTTCTTAAACTTGATTGTTTATTTATTAAAAATTTATAAAGACTTCAGTAAAAATTTTCATTGTAATGATGCTTACTAAGCCAACAGTTACCATTGCAATAAATCCTACAACAAAAGGTTTATAACCCATAGATTTTAGGTCTTTCAAGTTAGTTGATAGTCCAACTGCAGCCATTGCCATACTTAAAAATATTTTTGCAGAATCTTTAATAGTTGATACTGAGTTTTGCCAAATAATTTGAGAACCTTCTGTTAAAAATATCTGATCTCCAATATTTCGAAATATAATCATCCCAATAAAACCTAATACAAAATATGGAAAAATGTTTAGTAAAGAAAAGTTGTTGATCATCGTTAGACTATAAGAATCTCCACCTAAATATGGAAACGTTACAATGGATAATTCAGAGTCTAGAATTTGTGGTTTATCGTTACATTCACTAACAGTAAAACCCATTTTTCTTATGAATTGCGCAACGCGCCCATCTAATGTCTTCTGAAAGATAAATTTAACTTCTGGCTGACTGTCTTTCAGAGCATTGATGAATGGCACTGAAAAATGATCAGAATGCTCATGAGACAGCCATATGTATTTAGGCTTATCAATTTCAGCTAAATATTTCACCAGCGTTTGATTGTTTATTGATTTGTCCAACAAAGACCAACCATTATCAAATGCACCACCTTCTACCCATGGGTCAACAATTAGTAAAGACTTCTCAGATTCTACTAAATAACTAGCATGATTTATAAATGTAAGATTAGCCATTTCTCCTTCCTGGCTTAAGACAAAACACCCTTGAGCATCAAAGTTCGTAATATTTTAAGCATTAAATATCAAAATCATAACTTTGATTTCAAAAAGTTTTTTTCAATAATATAACCTTTACTAAACGCAACCTTTTAAAAAAATTGTATCTACAAAATAGTTAGTTAGTTTTAATTCCTTTCAATTTATTGCCAAGGAGTAACATTATTAGATTATATCAATCTAGTTGTTACTCCTTAATTGTTTAATTAGCTCAAATATCGAACTTCTCAATGTGACTATTCTCGCTTTAGAAGGTCTCTACTTAACTTACTTATTCCTTTATGGAGACGTTGCTAATAATTGTTATTACAACGAAAAGCCTATAATTTGGTTTTAAAAAATTGTGTTTTTTTCTATTTTTATACCGTTACTTAGCAAAAAATTAATGTCGATCATATAATGCCTCAAAATGAATTGGAAAAATAGGATGAATATGAGCTAAAATATGTACAGAAAATAGAGATTAAATATGGTAAAATTGATTGAAGATATAGGTGAGACTTACAAAAAGATTGTTTGGAAATTCGTAGTTGAAATAAATGACATGAAAATAGGGGTTGTTTATGAAGCAGATAATGATCATAAAGGATTTACTTACTTTAAGTTTATTGATGATAGGTTTATTTACGAAGAATTAGTAAGTGATGTGTTAAGTGACGATGATAAGTTTAATATTGAAGAAATCTTTTTTAATGACACAAATTATAATAGTTAAGAAAGATGTTGTTAAGAGATAGTGACACGAGAATAAACGCTATTAAAAAACATCAAAGTGAAAAAGTGACTACTCTAAAAAATAAAAAAGAGCTATAAATTAATATAACTCTTTAGTAATTAATTAGTGGAGAAGATGGGATTCGAACCCACGACC
>ENA-OWPI01003098-OWPI01003098.1-marine-metagenome-genome-assembly--contig:-NODE-3098-length-14657-cov-1.704733_pt1 | contig 14657 bp, 9 predicted proteins | sample MGYA00238138_ERZ651775 | MGnify/ENA primary metagenome ERZ651775 (study PRJEB26906, sample SAMN06265043) | marine metagenome | isolation source: Helgoland LTER site | place: Germany:Helgoland, sampling...
GGGCGATGGTCGCCATCTCGATCGGTCTTCGACGCGTTCGTGCTGTGCGCTCCGATGCGGGACGACGCGAGCGGATAGCGATGGAATCTTCAGTTCCAGCGTGTCCGGCCGATTTGTGGCTGAAACCGACCGATTTTTGGCAGGAAGCGGGTGTAGTGCTAGGCCGCGTAGCGTCGAGCGATGGGTATTTCTGTCGTCACCGGACACCCCACATCCCTTCTCCGTGTGTCACATGTACATGTGCATAAATTTACAATGATACTAGCACTATGCGAGCTCTGTCAAGACGGTGAACGACTTCATGGTGTTTCTGAGCTTTTCAGCGCTGCCGCGCCACTGTCGAGCTGAACCCTTCAGGCAAATTATGAACACCCTTTTCTTCCAGACAGTTGCCGCGACGAGGGTGTGATCACGGAGCTCAAAATTGTAATACGTCAGCGCCCCTCGCTTATCGACGAATTTGTCGACGATATCCGCCTCTTCCACCGGGTTTTGCGTCAACTCAGGACCAAAGCCAGCCATGAAGCGGTCGAACGGAATGAGCTCCTCGATCGTCGGATTTGCACCTTCTTCTACGGCGGCAAATCTGAGAACAGGCGCGAGTACAATTTTCAAACCCCCATCCGTATCGGAGCTGAACTTTGCGTCGAGCTCTGTGCCACCCGGGTCGGCGATTGACACAGGCACCTCCTCCCAACCTTCGTAAGTGTCAAAAGTATACGGCGTGATCTCGGACCAACCGACGCCGTGCCCTCCAGATTTTCCCTCCGGACGGGTATAACGACGGACGCCATCAGCATCTGCGGGCGCTAAGCCAGGTACTCGGCCAGCAGTCATGCCCATGACAGCACCCGCCGGCTGTGCGGTACCGTCAAGAGTCAAACTAAATGTTGCCCCGACAAGTGCGAGCACGCCTCCAACGTGTCTGCGAGATACAGATTTAGGCGCCCCACTCGTCATCGCGCCCAGATGGACGGCGGGCGCGGGCGCGTCCTCGCCCTCCGCCGCGACGATCGTCAGCGCGCGACGGGTCTCGCGGCGGCGACCGAGGGCGGCCACGGTCTTGGACGCATCGCGCCCGCGGACCGCGATCACGGATGACGCGGGCCTCGAGACGCGCGCGGCGCGAGTCGCGGTCGCGGAGACCGCGACGCGGGGGGTCGATGTGACACGGGCGATGGTCGCCATCTCGATCGGTCGTCGACGCTGGATCGGTCGTCGACGCAACGTGCTGTGCGCTCCGTTGGGGGGACGACACGAGCGGATAGCGTGATGGAATCTTCACACCTGACGTCATCCATTTTTTTTGTTGTAACCGACCGATTTTTGGCAGGAGGCGGGTGTAGGCTGCGTAGCGTCGGGCGTGGGGTGTTTCTGTCGTCACCGGACACCCCACATCCCTTTCCCGTGTGTGTCGTGTACATGTGCGTAAATTTACAAATCGACTCGGGGAACATCAACACCAAAGGCTCGCGTCTCGCCTTGGCGACGCACACATCCAAAGATGAGAAGTCGAATCCATGTCGATCCCTACATGCATCTCTCCCTACATGACCTTGGAGGCGACCTCCGAGGTTGCGAAGAACCCTCCGCTCGGGTTCCTTTGTCCCCTGATCTGCACACCCTCGGGGTCCTCGATGCCCATCTGTTTGCGCTGGAAGGACGTGAGCCAGGGGTAGTCCGGACCCTCCGCAGCGGGGGTCGCCTTTTCGACATATGGGAGCGGCTCTGGGTAGTACGTTCGCTGGTACACACCCACGGTGTCGCTGGCGAACGAGCCGTTCGGGGTACGGGGCTTGGAGATGAACAGCGGGCCGGGATGATCCGGCTCGGCCCACTGCTTGCTCGGAGGGGGCATCTTGGTGGGGCTCGGGGTGGCGGGGCCATCCTGCGAATGTCAGGGTGGGGATGTTTCAATTCATCAGCTCGCCGTGACCTTTGGGCGATACGATTGGGCACGCGAGCGTCAGGGAGGGCGATCGCGGAGGGTTCGACGCACCGTGAGCTCATCCGGCACGGTAACACTCGTAGGGCGCTTCATGTCGGCCATGTTGTCCACAGGGTTCGCGCCCGGGACTGTGACCGGCCCGACCCCGCGCCTTCCTCGCCGGTTTCCGACACGGCATCAATCATCTCAGTCTGGACCGATCGATCACCCGAGGGTCGTCGGCACCCGTGGGAAATTCCCCACTTTCCCTGGGCGCCTCCCCCGCCCTCAAGAGGTCACTCGCCGGGTGAGAGGGGCGATACCGCGCGCGAGGACAGCGTCGGGTACCTCACTCGGACCTCCGGGTCGCGTCGTGGCCGACAGAGCGCCATGGCCGCGCAGCTCGAGCTCTCGCAGGTGGGTCCCCGACGTTCTCTGAAATTAAGACCCGCTAACAATAGACTGACCCCGTCCCTTCCCTTCCCCTCCCCAGGCTGCGCTTCGCGGCTTGGCCGATAAGCTGTACGAGAAGCGCAAGACCGCCGCGCTCGAGGTGGAGCAGGTGGCGCGCGCGATACTCAAGGACGGCGACCGCGCCAACCTCGACGCACTCATCTCCACCCTCGTGAACGATTTCGTCGCGGCGCCGACGCCCAACCACAGGAAAGGCGGGCTCATCGGCCTCGCCGCGGTCACCGTCGCCCTCGCGGGAGCCGCGGACCCAAACCTTCACGACATCGTCCCGCCCGTGCTCCGGTGCTTCACCGACGCCGACCAGCGCGTCCGGTACTACGCGTGCGAAGCCTTGTACAACATAGCCAAGGCGCAGAGGGGCGTCTTCGTCGCTCACTTCGCGGTGACTTTCGACGCGCTCTGTAAGCTATCCGCGGATGCCGACCCGAACGTCCAGAACGCGGCGCACTTACTGGACAGGCTCGTGAAGGACATCGTGACGGAGTCGGTGGAAGGGTTCGACGTCGCGACGTTCGCGCCGATGTTAAAGGAACGCATCGGGGTGTTGAACCCGTACGTGCGGCAGTTTTTAGTCGGGTGGATCGCCGCGCTGGACTCGGTGCCCGAGATTGACATGCTGACGCACCTGCCGGACATGGCGGACGGGCTGCTGAACATGCTGAGCGATCCCAACCGGGAGATCAGGCAACAGGCGGACGGTGCGCTCGGGGACTTTCTGGCGGAGATCAAGGGCGAAGGTAAGTCCGCGCACGGGAACGCGGACCTCGGAGCGCTGGTGGACATTTTGGTCAAGAGGTGTCGCGGCTCGGCGGATGAGTTCACGCGCGTCACGTGCATCAACTGGCTCAGGGAGTTCGTGTCACTCGCGGGAGACAGCCCGCGGCTCGTGCCGCACTTCGCGTCCATCATCGGCGCGGTGCTGCCGTGCATGTCGCGGACCGAGTCGAAGGTCCGGGAAACGAGTTCACGCGCTTCGGACGAACTCTTGGCAAAGGCGGTGGAGAGGGTTCGTGAGATTCGGGTGGTGGGTGAGATTGAACCGAGTGGCGGGCTGGACCTCCCAGGGGTGCTCGCGGCGCTCACGGGTCACGTGGGCGCCGGCGCGAAGGGCCCGACGCGGCTCGAGGCGCTTCGATGGTACGCCGCGTTGTGCGACGGAAGTCCGGAGACGGTCCGGCGGCTATCCCTCGACGGCGCCGCCGATCACGGCGCTCTCGACGAGCTGCTCGACTCGCTCCGGCACGATTCGGACGAGGTGGTGACGCGCGCGATGCGCGTGGTCGGGTCGTTGGGCAACGGCGAGGAGGCGGACTTCGACGGCGTGGTACGCCGAGTGGTCGCCATGTTCGCGGGGGAGGGCGGGAGCGACGTGCTCGAGCGGCGGGGATCCGCCGTGGTCAGGACCCTTTGCGCGGAGCTGGGCGCCGAGCGCGTGTACTGCAAGATCGCGGCGATCGTGTGCGAGGGCGGGGTGGCGGGGGATGGGGACGAATTCGGCGGGCTGGACTTCGCGGCGGCGATGGTCGAGGCCATGAACCTCATACTTCTGACCGCGCCCGAGTGCGCGGGCATGCGTAAGTCGCTGAGCGGTTCATCGGTGGGAGACTCGCGGGAACCCGTTAAGAAACGGGGTCAAACGGGTGGCGACGGCGTCGAACTGTTCCTCGCGTTGTACCCGTGCTGGTGCCACAGCGCCGTGTCCACCGTGGCGCTGTGTCTGCTGTCCAGGGCGTACACTCACGCGCTCCGGGTGGTGCGGTCGATGGGCGACGCCGAGTCTGAGGTGACGGTGCGGACGTTGGTCCAGATCGATCAGCTCGTGCACCTCCTCGAGTCCCCGATGTTCGCCAACCTGCGGCTGCGTTTGTTGGAGCCGAACACACACCCGGATCTCGTGCGGGGACTGTACGCGCTGCTCATGCTGCTGCCGCAGAGCGACGCGTTCAGGACGCTTCACGCGAGGTTAAGCGCGGTGCCCACGCTCGCGTTGTCGCGGCTGGGCGTGAACGACGGAATCGACGGGGCGGGCGGTGACGCGTCGGGTGGAACCGGCGGGTGCCTGGACGGGGGCGGGGTGGACCTCACGAAGCTAGCGGCGACGTACGCGGAGGTCAGGGGCAGGCACGTTCGCGCCGCGGAGGAGAGGAGGATACGAGCCACGAGTGAGCGCGCGTGAAAGGAAGGTAAAAACATTAAACACATTACATCGCCGTCGTCACGCGCGCATCGTTCCGTGTATCCGTATCGCGTGTATCCGTGCGTCGTTCACTTGTACGGGCGCGTGCGCTGGATCTTGGTGTACGCCCAGACGAACGCCACGGACGCGGCAGCCTTGACCACGTTGTTGGCCGCGCCCTTGACCGCGACGCGGAGGTTGAACGGCTCGGGGGTTTCAACGACAAAGGCGCCGATATCGATGGCGGGCCGCGCGTTCGCGTCATCCTCCGCGCGGATCTCCCGGATCTCGGCCGCGATGTCGGCGAGGTCGATGCATGTCTCGGGCGTGGGCGTGCACTTGGGCGCGGGGGGGCACTCGAGGCAGAGGGAGAGCCGCTCGAGCTGCACGGTGGCGTCGGCCGTCTCTTTGTCCTCGTCCTCGAAGGTTACGTGCTCGTCGCAGAAGAACGCGTTGAGGCCGCTGCGAGCGATGAAGACGACCGCGCCGATCACCGCACCCGCGCCTACACTCCCGACCGCATCGGAGAGTCGCAGCGCAGCGACGCACTCGCACTGCGAGGGGATATCAGCCTCGAACGTGCAGAGGGGAGGGGGGGTCGCGGTTTTGTCGTTGGTGGCGAAGGACGGTGTGAACGCGGTGTGATTGTCGGACTCCGCGTGCGAGCGCAAGGCGGTGTTCGACACTAGCGCCGCAAGCATGACGGTCCAGAGGGTGAGGATGCGGGCTTGGAACATGCGGGCGATGTAAGCTGACGGCGCAGTATCCGTTTGGACTGCTCGCGTTTTGAAAAAAGAAGTTTGAGAAAACACTCGAGCTCGATATCATATTCGCAGTCGTGGCTCAAGTTTTGGCGGCAACACTTCGCCACGCGCGCCCCCGTCGTGGTCAATCATACCTAGCTAGCTAGGCACCCAAGTATTGATGACAACGCCGGATGAGATCGCGCATGAGATCGCGCTGGATAACGAGGCAATAGCCCGATGCAACCAGTGCGTAGAGCGCGTGGAGGAGTTCGTGGAGGAGTTGAAAGCGCACGTCGACGACTTGGAGAACGTCAAGAAGGCAGAGAGCCGGGAGATGAAGAGGAAGGTGAGGAAGGTGGCCAAGGTGCGGGCAGAGAGCCGGGAGATGCATATGAAGCATAAAGAGAGGGCGGAGTGGCGCAGCGCGATGCAAAGGGAGACGCAGAAGAAGGACGAGCCCAAGAAGGAGGAGTCAACGAGGTCGGGGTTACGCAAGGGCTTCCTGTAGACCGCCTCTCTCGGGACACGGCGACACGGATCTGATACGCGCGATACCTTCCATCATCAATTGCATGCGCGACGACGGGCACCGACTCAATACGTCTTGTTTGATGTACACATCCCACACTGTTGCTTTACACTTACTTCGCCCCCGACTTCTTCTTAGACTTGAACATGCTGAAGAACGACCCGCTCTTCTTCTTCTCCGGCTTCGCTGCCGACATGTCCGCGGGAGCCGACGTCGTCCGGGCGGGTGCCGACTGCCTCGCCTCCGGAGGGACCTCGGGTGAGTTCGGCGCGGGCCCATCACTCGAGCCCGGGCCCGGCGACTGCGTCTGGGTCTGAAACCCGACCGAGTTCGAAGGAAGGCTATCCGGAAGGCTATCCGCGCCCGGGCTAGCCGGTATGACCACGGGGATCACCGACCCGCCGGCCGGGTTCTTCAGCATGTTCCGCACCGCATCCTCGTCGAAGATGGCTCCGTCGGGCCGCCTGGACGACAGCCCGTGCGTGGATAGCACCTCGCGGCGAACAAACGCGGACGCCCCCGCCATCACCGTCTGCATCTCCCGTCTCATCTCCTCCCGCTCCTCGACCCACGCCGTGCGCGAGTCCTCCAGCCGCCGGTTGAACTGCCGTTCCCGCTCGGCGAGCTGCGCGGCGTATCGTTGCGACAGCTCGGCGGCTTGCCTGTCCCGTTCCGCCGTCGCCCGGCGATGGTCCTCGGCGGAGAGCGCGAACCTCTGGTCGCGTTCAGCCACCTGCCTGCGCGTCTCCTGCTCCGCGGCGGCGGCCCTCGCCTCCGCGGCTTCAGCGCGAGCGACGGCTTTCGCCGCCCTGGTCTCGGCATCTTCCAGCTGCGCCTTGAGCGCCGCGAGTTCCACCTCGCTGAGGTGCCTCATCCTCGTCTCCAGCGACGCTACGTCCTCGTCGCGCGACTTTTGCGCGGCGGAGACGTTCCGTTCCCACTCCGCGCACACCTCCGCGATCTGCGCGTCCCTCTCCTCGACCTCCGCGTGCGCCGTGGCGAGTTCCCTCCTCAACGTCTTCGTCTCAACCTCCCGCCTCGACAGCTCTCTCTCCATGCCCTCGATCGTTCTCGTCAGATTGTCGTTGTCGCGCTGCTTGTCGTCCAGCTCCGCGCGGTGTGACGCGTCGAACCTCGGCGGACCGGGGGTGGCGGCGGACCTCGCGGAGAGCTTCGGGGTGAACGCGAATCGCGGCAGGCCGGAGAGCGTCGCCTGCGGGGTCGCGGCGACGCTCGCGTTGCCGCTGAATCTCGGAGGTTCGCCCCGGCTCCGGCGTGCGATTTTGGAAGCGGTCTGATTAACGTCCTCGACTAAAGAACGGATGAGCGCCTCGTCGTCGGCGGGAATCGCGCGGGGCTCCACCGGCGGTGGCGGCGGCATCGAGCCGGACGGGCTCGCCACCTCGGTCATCTGAACGCGACTACCGGGGGCAATGCGCGCACTCGTGTGCCAAAATTGGACAATTCTGTGACTTGATGTTCGACAAAATCGTCTCAAAATCCTACTTGTAACAACGTCACAACACATCACCCTCGTCGACATCGTCGTACTCGCGCGTCGCGTCCACACCCCTGGACGCGCCTCCGTTGGCTGACGCGAACTGGTTCCTCGCCCCGAGCAGCGTCCTGTGCACAGCCTCGGCGGCGGCGGCCACCGGCGCTACAGCCGCGGTGGGCGCCGTGCGCACCGCGCTCACCATCACCGCGGTCCCGTCGCCGCCCTGCCGGTGCACCCGCACGGGCCCGTCCTTCACGGCGCTGGCCGCCTTCTTGAGTCCCCGCCCGAGCGTCGTCGCCGCCTGCCGGACGCCCTCACGCAGCGTCCCCGGCTCCGGCATCTCCTCCCTTTCTACTCTCCTACGCACCACGGCGTCCTCCACGCCGCCGATGACCGCGTTCGTCGCCGCGGCGATGTTCACGCCGAGGCCGAGCGCCTCGCGGCTGACGGCTTTGACGAACGTCGCCGCTCCGTGCGCCGCGCCGCGCCACGCGCCGCCCCTTCGACCCGACCGGCGGAACTCCAGCGGCGTCGTCACCAACCCCTTAGTCGCAGCGCCCACGTTGCACACGCTGCGTATGGGCGCCAAGCCTCTGGCGAACGTGTGCGCCTGCGTGCTCGCGATGTGCTCCAGCCACGACCTGACCACGAGCTCGGTCAGCCTGGACCAGCCGCACACGCCGCGCAACGTCACGGGCCGCAGGTGAACCGCGACGCCGCCGAAGGGAACCAGGTTGAGCGCCTCGGCCAAGTGACCCGCCCTCAGCGCCGCCACGTCCACGTCCCTCGGCACGTAATCGAGCCGGATGGACGGCGCGCGGATCTCGACGAGCTGGAAATACGCCGCGCTCGCCGCGGTTTCCACCGCATCGCCGTCGGATATCGAACCGCCGTCCGCGTTGAAGTCCTCCGAGTCGGAATAATCGTCGCCGGACTCCGTCCCGGCTCTCTCGGCTCCGCCCCGTGCGCCGAACGTCTGGAAGAACCGTACAGCGTGCTGATCCAATCGCAGGTGTAAGGGCAACAAAGCGGCTCTCAGGCGAAGTTCCGTGGCGTCGGACGCACCGTCGGGATCCATTCGAACGGCGCTGATCTCCGCTCGAAGCATCGCCGCGTCGGTCTCGCGCTCGACTTTCGGGTCGTGCGCGAGAATCTTACGCCACTGGCACCTGGGCGGCGGCGTCAGGTCCATGCACGCAACGTCCGTCACCGCGGCCACCGCGCGCCACGCCACGGGCCCAGCCGCGAGCTCGTCGCATCGTAAAGCGGCGCCCTTGACCACAAACCTGACACCCGCGCACTCAGCGTCCGATGAAGACCCCGGTGAAGACCCCCAGGCGCGTCCCGACCGGGCGTTGACCTCGAACCTCGCCACGGACGCGGTGACCGTGCCCGTGGGAGATGAACCGTCGCGCGGGGGCTCAGGTAACGACGGATGCGTACCCGGAGTCACGCAAGACCCGGTCGGGACTGCCACGTGGTCGTCGATGACCGCGATACCCGCGCCTCCGTCGAACCACACGGCTCGGTGCTCCGTCGGCTTAGTAGGCTTGCCCACCGTCGGTTCACGTGACTCAAGGAAACTCGGTTCACGGTCCGCGTTGGTTCCCTCGGCGCCGTTGGTCCGGCGACGCATCGCAGCCTTGGGCGCGCCCGTGGGCTTCGGAGAGCGAGGCGGACGCGGCGGTAGCCCGGCGCTGCCGTGCATGAGGTGGCCGGAGCCCATCGCGTGCGATCCCATGTACGAGCCCATCATCGCGCCGCTGCGGCCCATCAAAGTTTGCGATTGGGACAGACGCATCGCTCGCATCGCCTCCGTCGCGGCCGTCTCGGGGGACACGTACCTTATGGGCGTCGATACCGCATCCGCGTAGGACTTGTTGAACGCGGACGTGGGCGCGCCCGGCTGCTCGGCGATTGTCAGCGGCGGCGGTGACCTCGGCGGGGTGTATCGGGAGGATCGCAGGCGCGTGGCGTTCGTCCGTTCTCGAGCCGTACGGTCCGCGCCGTTCGAGACGGACGCGTAGTCCTCGATGACGCCGCCAAACTGTGGGCTCTTCGCCCTACCAAACGACCCGTCTCCGTTGTTCAAGAAAGCGGCCTCGTCGACGATGTCGAGCACGGTGTGGCCCGCGGCGACGCGCACGGACGGCGGCGAGAGAGCGGCGGCGGCGGCGGGGGCGTTATCCAACCGCCGGCGCGGCGGATTCGACTCGAACGACGACAGCGTTTGCGTCTCTTCCTCATCCCGCGAATCGTCCGACGAACAGTGATGACTCATCGCGTCGAGTAAATCGGCCGCCGCGTTGAGCGAGTCGCCGTGGAAGTCGCATCGGAGGCTGGTGGACCTCAGCGCCACACGCGCCGCGCGCCCGCCGCCGGTGTGCGCCTCAACGCGCACCTCGGACTCCCGGGCGACGGCCGGCATGTTCGCAGCTTCGAGCGCACGTCGCGTGCACGGGAACCCGGGCAGGTTCGCGACGTCGACGTCCGTCGCCGCCGCGAGAGCCGTCGGCGGGGCGACGTGCACGGCGATGCCCTCGATGCGCGCGGAGTGCTTCAGAGAGGGACCGCTCGACGCCGGGTGGGTGTGAGTGTTCGAAGTCGCGGTCGTCTCCGCGCCGGACTCCCCGGGAACGACCGCGACGCGCAAACTGTCCACCCGCAAGACGCCGCGGTGTGAGGTCACCTCGTCGGCGTCACCCTTCGTCGCGCCGACGAGTTGTACCGCGGACTCCCTCACTTCGAGGTGGGCGTAGTAAGGGTCAGCCGCGGCAGGCGTATCGTCGGCATCGGCCGCCGCCGCCGCCTTCATCGCCGCCGAGATGTCCGCCATCGTTTCGCCGATATCTCCCAAGACACCCTCCGCGCCCCGACACGCACGCGCCCCGTCGCCCCTCACGAGCTTGCCCACCGCGCCCGAGATTGACACACACACCGCGCCGCCGACTCCCGGCGACCGCGCGTGTACCACCGTCAACCCGGGCGTACCCGTCAGCGCCTCGTGGTCCCGCGCCGTCAGCACGCACTCGCCGTCCTCGTCGCCGCCGTCCGCGTCCGTCCGGGTCAGGTCGAACCCCTCGGCGTTCACGGTGAGCAAGTCGGCGCCAACCTTGCCGCACATGGCGCTCGCGGAGAACAGCTCGGCGTTCCGTAGAAGAAGCACCGCGCCGCGCCGCGCGTGCGTTCCGTCGCGTTGGGTTCTTTCTACCAACGTGCTCGATGATCCGTGCGTGGACTCTTTGAGGAACGACATCGCCGATTGGAACATCACCGACGCCGCGCTGTGCATCATCACGGAGGAGGACGATCCGTCCATCGTCGACGGTGTCGTGCGTGTGTCTAGATCCTTCTGGATACCAAAAGATATAGTATCAGCCGACGCGCGGAACGCCACGGGAATCGCCGGCTCCCCCAAGGGCAGCGGCGCGCACGACAGCGGGTGTCCCCTCGGCAAACACGCAAACGCCGCCGCCGCGCCGGAGGCCCGCGCCGCCGCCCCCGGCGACGCGGCGAGCGCGATGCGGTGCGCGGATACGCCAATCTCGACGGACGCGGCGTCCGTCGCCGCCGACTTGACCTTATCCACACACGCGGCGTCCTCGTTCGCGCACGGCGACGAAGTGTTGACCCCGTCGTCCGCCCTTCGCCGAGCCGCGTGGTACGCGTCCGTGTCTAAACCGTCCGATCCCTCGGACCCCAAGGTCAGCTCGAACCCTCCGCCTTTCGATGCTATCGCGACCGAGACATTTCCCGTATCGCCCGATTCTAAAACAATCAGAGGCTCGTCGAGGTCGTCGCCGGGTTCCGATGGGTCCACGTCGTGTGGTGGCGTGTGCAAGGCTGCGTGGACGACGTCGGAGAACTCGAGTGAAAGCGCGTTGGCGTCGTCGTCGTTCGGCGGTACACTGACGGTGAGCGCGGGAGCGGCGTCCGGTGACGCGTCGTGTACGATGTCGAGCGCGGCGCATCGAACATCAGATCCTTCTCCGGCGCAAACGACCACGCGGATTCGCGCGGCGTTGACGGTGATCTGCGTTCCCCCGGATAGCGCGTCGTCCTTCATGTCGTCGCCGTCGCCGCGGGAAGATGAACCGGCGTTTTCATCCGCATACACGCTCTTCACGCCGCGGGTCAGTCGATTCAGACGATCGAAGAAACCCGCGTCGAGCCAAGTCAGGCACGGAGCGAGCGCCGCGGTGTAAGAACTGGGCTCGGCGCCCCGGCCCCCCGGGCGCCTCCACGCCAACGTCGCCGCGCCGATGTTCGTCACGTCGTGTCCCGCCGCTTTCGCATCGAGCGTGAGCAGCGGCGCGCGGTGCAGGTGTCCGCGCCTCGTGGGCTCGAACGGCGCGTGCATATCGGGCGGAAGCCACGCGAGGGCGCGCGCCGCGGGTGACACCGTTGTGAGGTACTCCCGGGCGTCCAAACCGTCGATTCGCGCTCCGCAGGATACGCCGTCCACGGCCGATACCGACACGACGGCGGCGATACCGACGGCGTCCACGCACACGTGTTCCACGGACGGGTACCCACCGCATCCTTCGTCCTCGTCTGTTTCGTCGTACGCGGCTGTGGCCGTCATGCTCGGACACGCGACTGTCATCGTGAGCTCCGTCGTCTGTTCCTCTTCGTCGTCGTCGTCGTCGCTGTCCTCCCCGGCGTATCCCGTGGCGTGTCGATCGAGGTACTGGGACATGTGCGCGCGCATACCCTCCCGCACCTGCTCCATGCCCTCCTCCTCGCTCGAGTCGGCGTCGTCGCAGATGCCGGCGATGAACGAGGACCCCGGGCTGACGAATTCGTCTTCCTCGTCTTCTTCGTTCGCGCCCTCGACCTCGTCTTCCTCGACGCTCGACTTTCCATGCTGAAACGCGTATGCGACGCGAGTGCACGCGGCGAGTACCTCGGGCGATGCCTTGACCCACGCCGGGGATAGCGTCAGGCTCGCGGCGATCGCGTCCGGGGCTTCAAACGACGCCGCGGCGTCCTCGGACCGCCAGCTCCACTTGGCCGCCGCGACGCAATTCAGACCTTCGTCTCCATCTCCGCCCACCGCCCGTCGCCACCTCGGTTCACCTCGGACGTCGTCGGCGACGTCCACCTCGAGCCCCTCGATGGACACCACCTTCTCGCGCGTCGCCGCGACGCCTCCATCGACGGCATCGTCCCTGAAGTCCAGCGTCTTGAACCGGGCGAGGATCGACGGCGCCGGGGTGGACGTCGAGCCCGTCCTCGCGCGATGCGACAGGGCGTCGATGCGGACCGTGACGTCCACCGCGTGTGCCTCGAGCCCCTTCAGCACGTTCTCCAGCGCCTTGGAGATGAGCCGCACGCCGTCGTCCACGATATTCGCGCGCGGGTTCGAGGCTCCGTTTGGGGATCCGTGTTCGTTCGCATCGCGCGTCGCGTCGGCACCTCTCGCGCCTCGGGTGCGATGACGGCGTGCGCGCGGCGTGCCCGGACGCCGCGCGGGCGAATCGTCGCGGGGCGTCACCACCAGGTCGACGTCTCCGATCTCGACGACGCACGATTTGGTCCCGAGCGCGTTCCACGGGATCGTGGCGCGCACCCACCCGACGCGACCTTCCTCCACGCGAAGCGACTCGTGCCCCAGCTGCCGAGTCAGATAGTCGCAGTCTAGGACCAGGTCCCGGAGCTCCAGCGTCCCCGCGCCGAGGGCGACGTCGAGCTGCTCCACGTCGATGTCGTTCTTGAGAGCCTTGCCGAGCGCGCGCCGAAGCGCGAACCTGAACACCCGCCGGAGCGCCCACGAGTACGTCTCTCTCAGCATCCTCCTGTACGCGTTGTTGCCCTGCTCCTATTAAAAACTTCAAGATGCGGGGTCGTCTCCGAGCCGATCCCCGATCGTCCCAGCGTCTCCCTCCCACCGGTTTCGCTCTCTGGCACTGTCGTCGTGCTCCGTGGGCGAACCCTACTCCCGACGGGCGAGTAGGGCCCTTCTCTGTGAAGAGGGCGCGAGAAAGGCGTCACGTCCTATCCTTTTCAAAAGTTCGCGCGGAAAGGAGATCTGAATTTGGCGCGGGCTGCGAACTTTCCTCGGTCGAGATCGGGCCGCCCAGATCTTCGCCGCGCCGCGCCCTCTGACCTCGGGACCGACCCGCTTGGAACGATGACCGACACCATCCACCTCAAGGTGGCGATGATGTGCACGGGCTGCAGCGGCGCGGTGGAGCGCGTGCTGGGCAAGATGGAGGGTGTGACTTCGTTCGACGTGAACCTCGAGACGCAGAAGGTGACCGTGGTGGGCACCGTGACTCTGGACGAGGTGATGGCCAAAATCGCCAAGACTGGGAAGGCTGTCGAGCCTTGGTCGGACTGAAACGCGCGTGAGGCGTCCCTGAAGACCCGGAACAGACCGAGGGGGGTGGGCGGGTGGAGCCGGGGAGCGCGTTTGGCGTACTAGCTTAGGTTAAATTCAACTCTTAGATGTCGTCGTCGTCCCGCTTGCCCCCTCCCCGCACAGCCTTTCCGAACTTGGTCGCCTCCTCGACGGGATCCGCCCACTCGTCGTCCTCGTCCGGCAGCTCGCGCCCGTCGCACACGTACAGCGCGACGTACGTGCGGCCGTACCGCCTGTCCCGCACCCGCCTCAGGCGCTTACCGATGGCTGGCAAGATCTCCGGTTTTTGGCTCCGGGCGTACTCCACCAGCAGCACGGTGTGGTCGGCGATGAGCGGCGACTGGTCCAGCTCCAGCAGCAGCTCGGGGTAGGATACCCTGTAGTACGGCGGGCAGAATGACACAAAGTCGAACGCCCCGCCCGCGGCGCGAGCCGTGTTTTTGTGCTGCGCGAGGAACTGCTCAACCTTGGCGGTGTGCACGGTGGTTTGCTTGTTGACGCCGAGCGAATGAAGGTTCTTGCGCGTGACGTTGTTGACCACCCACGGGTCCATCTCGACGAAGTGCGACTCCACGCACCCGCGGCTGATGGCCTCGATGCCGATGGCGCCCGTCCCCGCGAAGAGGTCGAGCCAACGCGAATCCGGGGGAAACGCGGTGTTGCTCCGGCTGCCGATGAGCGACATGATCATGTCAAACGCGGCGCCGCGGACCATCCCCATCATCGGCCTGGTGTCGAGACCTGAGGGCGAGAGCAGCTTGCGCTTGGACAGCGAGCCGGCGACGATGGTGAGCCTCTTGTGCGTCCTTCTGGAGTTCGCCTTTTGCTTCTGGACGTTGAACGCGTCCACCGCCCTCTTCTCGTCGTTCATGCTATTCCAGTTTTCGATGGCGTCCACCTCCACCTGGGCAGCATCGACCTTGGCCACGGCGGCAACCATCTC
>ENA-OWPI01003100-OWPI01003100.1-marine-metagenome-genome-assembly--contig:-NODE-3100-length-14653-cov-2.519690_pt1 | contig 14653 bp, 14 predicted proteins | sample MGYA00238138_ERZ651775 | MGnify/ENA primary metagenome ERZ651775 (study PRJEB26906, sample SAMN06265043) | marine metagenome | isolation source: Helgoland LTER site | place: Germany:Helgoland, sampling...
TACGCAACGGGTGATGCAAAAACCGCCGAGCTCCAGTATCGAATAGGTGATGTGAAAGCAGAGTCTACAACCGCTGCCGAGAAGCCATTAATCTTTACTTTTACAGCGTCGAACACGGTTGAAATACGCGACAAGACTTCTGATACGCTTCTCGCAAAGCGAACCTATGAATCAGCGAAAGACATTGTCTTTGGCGATGTCCGAATCAGGCTCAGCGGAGCCCCAGCGGTTGGTGACAGTTTTACACTGCAACCCAATACAGGCGGCCTTGGCGATAATAGCAACATCGTTGCGCTTGCCGCTGTGCAGAACATAAGGCTCGAAGGTGGAGAACTGCCGGTACAGACCTATATCACACTGGTAAACGGTATTGGCAATGTGAATTCGCTATCCAAAATGTCCGCCGAAGCGTTAGAGGTGGTTTATGAGGACGCTGTGGCCCTGGGCGACGCGGCAACCGGCGTTAGTCTCGATGACGAAGCGGCCAATCTCATTCGATTCCAGCAGTCTTACCAAGCAGCGGCGCAGATTATTAAAGTGTCCGGTGATCTTTTCGACGCGATCTTGTCGGCTTCGCGCTAGAAATATGAACAATAGAATTTATGCGACACCTCATCAATACAGTCGCTAACAGGAATTAGAAGAGCAATGAAGATATCGACCAACCAATACTTCACTAGCTTGAATAAGCAGATGACCGCTCAGCAATCTAAGATTGCCGAGTCGCAGGCGCAGCTCGCGACGGGAAAGAAAGCGGTCACGCCAAGTAGTGATCTCGAGGCCACGACATCGACGCTCAGGCTACAGTCTGTCATCTCTAAGCAGAACAATTATGTGGCAAACCTAAACTCGCTCGAAGATCGTCTGGTTAACGAAGAGGGTTCCATTAGTGCGATGCAAGACATGGTCTACCGCATGCAAGAGCTTGCAATCGCGGCAAGGAGCAACACCTATTCGGCGCAAGATGTAAGCTATATGGCCACCGAGGCCGAGGGCTATTTAATAGACATCAAAGCGCTAGCGAACAGTGTCGATATGAATGGTCGCTATATTTTCGCGGGTACAGCAACGACCACTCAACCGTTCGTGACGCTTGATTCGGGCGAGACCGAATACCGCGGTAATCAAGCCGAGATCGCTCTTGAGGTAGACGGTGGCTATAAGCTAAGCCTAAACACGTCGGGTTTTAATCTCGCGGGTCGTTTCGATCGAGTCGCCGATGACGGCTCAACATCGAAAGTTGATATGTTTACGGTTATGACCGATTTCGTGAATGCCTTAAAGGCAAATGATCCGGATGCGATAGGCGCAACAATGGACGAGCTAGATACGGTGTCCAATCACCTTGGTTCGCAGGTTGTTGATCTCGGTGTGCGCCAAAACCTAATCACGCAGCGAAAAGACATCGCGGCGGACAAGCAGATTATCTACGAAAACCTGCTCTCAGAAGCGCAGGATATTGATTTCTCGAAGGCGATCACTCAGCTGTCCTCGGATATGCTCGCACTTGAAGCTGCACAGAGTACTTTCGCAAAAGTAACGCAGCTGTCGCTCTTCAATTTCATCTAATTCGCTTGGGTACGAATCATGGCCGAAACAACCACAACACCAGCCGCAGGAACCTCGGGTACCGCGCTCGTTCAAGCGATGCAAATGGGCTCTGGTGTTGATATTCAAGCGCTTGCTACCGCTCTTGCGCAGGCCGAAACGCAGCCTAAAATCGATTCTTATACGAGTAAGAAAGAAGCGAGCACCGTTAGCGTCTCGGGCTACGGTCAGCTGAAAGGCAGTATCTCGCTCGTGAAGCTTGCCTTCGATAATTTGAAAGACCTTAGCGGTGTAACGAACAAAGCTGTCACGAATTCGAAACCTGCGACGCTGACCGCAAGCGTGTCAAACAGCACTAATCTGCAAACCGGAAGCTACGACGTCGTAGTTGATCAATTGGCGCAGGGCACGATTACCGCGAGTCAGAGTTTTGCAAGTAAAACGCAGGTGCTCAATCTGGCGAGTGCATTCACTATCGATTTCACTATTGGCACCACGTCGCCTGCAACGTCTTCGGTTAGCGTTACCACTGACACGCCTGCGGGTATCGTCAGCGCAGTGAACGCAGCTGACATTGGTATCACCGCGCGCCTTGTTAATCGCAGTGCAACAGGCAACGATTGGGTTGTTCTTTTCGAAGGCACAACGGGTATTGAGAACGCCTTCACAGCAACATCGACCCCAGATATTGGACTAGGCGAGGCGGGCAATAGTCTGCAAACGGCACAGAACTCTAGCATCACGGTGAATGGACTTAGTGGTATCGAGCGCGCCAGTAATAAGCTGAGTGATGTGATTCCTGGCCTCGAGTTAAATGTAACGACAGTCGACAGCAACCCAGTGAGGCTGTCTATTGCCGAAGACACCTCGATACTGCGCGCCGCTATCGATGATCTGGTAGTCACCTATAACTCTTTTAGGCAGACGGCGACCGAACTTACCAACAAGAATGCAGAGACAGGTGAAGCCGGCGCACTGGCTAAAGACAAAACCTTTGTCTCGATGCTGCAGAATCAGATCAAGGGTCTGTTAGACTTAGAGTCATCAACGGCGTCGGGCGGAATATCTACCTTCCGCGACCTCGGGATGAGTGTTCAGCTTTCGGGTGATCTGAAAATAGACGAGGATGTTTTTGCGTCGGTGATCAGTAGCAATCTGACTGACGTAGTGACTATGTTGACTGCCAATACCGACAACCAGTCAGACTTTGACGGTGGCAGCAAAGGGCTAGCCTTGGATTCGAGTCTAGTTCTCAAAGGCATGTTGGACACCTCGGGCCCGATAAGCAGCAGACAGACCACGGCCGAGAACAGGATTGAAGACTACGAAGCACAGCTTGCCGACCTTGAGAAACGTTTGGCTGCGACGCAGCAGCGCTACATTTCGCAGTTCGCAGCAATGGAAAGCTTAGTACAACGCAGTAAGAGCACCGGCGACTACCTCAAGGGTCAGTTTACGGCGATGGAAAACATGTATAAGAGCTAAGGCTACTAAGAGACAGCCCGCGCTCGAGCGACTAAGGAGCGGCTCAACAATGAGTTCCCGCAACACGCAAGACTGCGAAGTCTGTAAATACATCCGCTGGTATCTAATGATAGGGGTTCCGGTAATTGCGTTAATGTGGACGCAACCGGAGCTTACGTTTCTGCGCGGTCTGCACGTGACCAATATGATTGGGTGGCTATTCTTTGCCGCCCTCGTCGTCGTTATTGGTTGGAAATACTACGATGAATTCGGACGAAAATAATATTCGCGCGGCAGAGGCAGCGCGCGTAAATTGCTATGGCTGCAAACACTTCTTTATAACCTGGGACAAAGAGTTTCCCTACGGTTGCCGGAGAATGGAGTTTCGGTCGAAGCGCCTGCCGAGTGAAGACGTTATAGAGGCAGATGGGCAGCGCTGTTTAGCGCGTGAAGAGGCCTCGTTTGAGCAGTCGCCGGGCAAACAAGCGGTAAACGGGCGCACTGACACACAGAACCGCCCAAAGAGTTCAGAATCGAAGGCGGGAAAAGCGAAGCCCCGGGTGGGCGGGAGCTTAAACCTCAAGGTCTGATTATCCGACAAGAGAAACTAGTCACGCTCGATGACTAGCATAAAAGGGTAAGGGGTAGACTTCGACTCTCGGCACGAAGAGTTGCCTTGAAAGGTATACACGGCACAGGCTAGCAAGCCACTTGTGCGGCTCGCCTCCGAAGTCCAGTGATTCTCGACAACGGTCGACGAGAAAGTACGAACATCGAGTGCGGGATTAATGCAGGTGTCTTCGTTTAGCGCTCGCATTTCGCCCACGTTAGGCAGGCGTATTTCCTGTCCAGATTTTTCGGAGGCTTCTGCGGCATAAGCGGCGGCTTCGTCGAAACTAAGGTACAGTGGCTCCCCGCGGCAATCGCCTGTCGAGCTCAACGACATGCCGGCTGGGCATTTTAGCCACGTTGTGTTGGTTGGGTTGTGCAGTACCAGCCCGCGACCGAGATCATTGTAGCGCGAGGTGACAGCAGGGTTCTCGCTGAAATAGTCACCACAGTCAGGTGTGGTCTCGAGCGGATTGCAGCTAGCCAACAGGCTGGCGCCGACAACGCTCAAGCAAAGTCGCTGTAGCGTTTGCAAACGAAAGCGGCTATTCATTAGACTGCTGAATAGACAAAAGAGAGTGTGCACCTGCTGAGTATTTTTGCGGATCATGCAGCACCTTAATAGAATGATGTAGATATTGCTTAGCTCTGAATCAAATTGTTACGGATTTAGAGTAACAAAGCGAGAGAAAGAGTCGATTGGTAAGATTAAGTCCGAATTAAAAGTTAAATAGGCGCAAAGCGCCGCGGGCGCTAGCAAACGACAGCGCCATTTTTGCAGTTACGGAGATTGAACATGGACATAGCAACGATTATTGGCCTGTTAGGCGCATTCGGTCTGATTATTAGTGCGATTGGATTGGATCAGATGGGCGCCTTTATCGACATTCCCTCGGTGAATATCGTTTTTGCAGGCTCGCTAATGGTTACTCTGTTTCGCTCATCACTCGGGGAATTTTTGGGGGCCGTGAAGGTTGCTGGAAAAACGTTTAAGAATAAGCTCGAGAAGCCAGAAGATCTGATCATGCAATTGGTAGAGTTCGCGACTATAGCCCGTAAAGACGGCATGATCGCGCTCGAAGGCCAAGACATCAGTAATCCCTTCATGGCGAAGGCAGTGTCGATGCTGGTAGACGGCTCCGACGAGGACATGATCAAGAAAACCCTCGGACGCGACATCGAGATAATGAAGCTCAGACACAAAATGGGCGCCTCTTTCTTCGCAGCTTGGGGTGAAATTGCGCCGGCGATGGGGATGATCGGCACGCTCGTAGGCTTGGTGCTTATGCTTGGCAACATGTCGGATCCTAAGTCTATTGGCCCTGCGATGGCGGTGGCGCTTCTTACAACGATGTACGGTGCGATTCTTGCGAACGTTATTTGTCTGCCTATTTCGATGAAATTGACCAATCAGTCAGACATCGAGGCAGCAAACTGCGACCTCATTATCGAAGGCACACTCTTTATTCAGTCCGGCGGAAACCCGCGTGTGCTCTCCGACCTGTTATCGTCGTTTGTTGCGCCTAAGGCGCGCGCGAAGCTTGCCGAAGCAAGCGCGTAATCGAGAATTAGGGTCCTATGACCGAGGAAGCGCTAGACGCAAGTCAGATCCCTGCCGATGAGCCAGACGGCGCAGGCATCGAGGCGGCAATTGCCGCTGTCGAGGCTGCTGCCGCGGGTGGTGGCGGTGACGACGAAAAGCCCGAAGGCTGTCCCGAATGTAAAAGCGGCGCGCCGGGCTGGATGGCAACCTTTGCCGATATGGCGACGCTGCTCATGGCGTTCTTCGTTCTACTACTCTCTTTCTCTGATACCGAGCTCCCTAAATTTGAGCAGATCAACGGCTCGATGAAGAATGCCTTCGGCGTGAAGAAAATCATTCCTAAGATTCAGATCCCCTCTGCGCGCAGCCTTGTGGTCGAAACGTTTACGCCCGCCGATGCCGAGCGCACGTTAATTGACAATCCGCGTCAGCGCGCCGTCGACCCCGAGAAAGAAAATCTCATACGCAAAACACGCGATAACCCAGAACAGTTTCAAGAAGAACTCGAAACCGTGAAAGCCGCGCTCGCCGAGCAGATCGAACGAGGCGAGGTCGAAGTGTCGGCCGAGGGTCAAAAAATTGTCGTCAGCGTGACTTCTGCGCAAGGCGGCGGTGCCGAATTTGGCGCCGGCGAATCGCGCGATGGCATAGCAAGCCAAACGATTATCGACGTCGCTGCGATTGTTGCCGACGTTCAGACACAGGTAAGCAGCGAAGTCGGTATCGCCATTAGTGCGAGCGACATTGCCGATGCTGGCGCCGGTGGCGCCGACTCAACCGAGATCGCGAATGCCGATGGTGACAGCTCTAACCGCTTGGAGGAGATCCGCGCCGACCTTAACAGTGAGATTGCGCGAGGGCTTCTCGAGGTAGAGCGCGAAGGCGACATGATCGTAATTCGACTCGCAAGCCAGGGCTCTTTCGAGTCGGGCAGTGCGCTGCTGCAATCCGGCTTTCGCAACACGCTCGCTCAGGTGAGCGAGAGTATCGGTATTGGCGTCAGCATGGTTAGAGTTGAGGGCCATACCGATAACGTACCGATGGCATTTAGCGAGACATTTAATTCGAACTGGGACCTGTCGGCAGCGCGCGCTGCCTCTGTCGCTGCGTATCTAAGCGTCGAGACCGCCCTTAGTTCGGATCGTCTAGAAGTCGTTGGTTTTGCAGACACTGTGCCAATCGACGATAACTCGACGGCGGCTGGGCGTTCGCGTAACCGGCGTATAGAAATCAAAATTCCTAATAGCTAATTTTTAACTAAAGAGAAGCGTGTTGAGCGAAGCAGCGACCAACGAATCGGTAGAAGAATTACCGATCATAGAGCAGCCACCACAGGATCCTCCTAAGCCGGAGGACTGCCCGCCGTGCAAGAGTGGCTCGCCCGCATGGATGGCGACGTTCGCCGATATGGCGACGCTGCTGATGGCGTTCTTCGTGCTCATTCTGTCATTCGCGCACGTAAACGTGCCTAAGTACAAAGAAGTCAGCGGCTCGATGAAATCAAAGTTCGGCGTGCAGGCGATGATTCCTGTTATCGAATCGCCCACTGCGAAAAGCATAATCGCGGAGCAGTATCGCTCGGCGGTGACCGAACCCACGGCGATGAATACGATCGAAGAACAGAAGACCGACGACGAACCGTTAGACGAAGAACTGAAGCGCGACGTTGGCGCAGGCGAGTCGGCGACCAATGCGACGCTCGCCGAAGTGCAGGCCGAGTTTTCGCGCGAGATCGCCGAAGGCAAGGTGACGGTGGCAGTTGAGAACGGCGCGGTAACCGTGCGCGTTCAAGACAGGCTACAGTCGCAGGGCGCACCGGGACAGTTAGACCAGGAACTTGTTGAGGTGTTGGCGAAAGTCGCGTCGGTGCAGACTCAAGTCGACGGTCTTGTGCGCGTAGCAGGCTCTGCTTTTCAGGCGGCCGATGCAGCGAGCAACGGCGCAAGCACAAGCGGTGGCCGGAGCGCCGATCAAGACAAAGAAGACCGTATCGAAGATCAGTTCCGCCAGATTCGCGCCAATCTTTCTTCTGAGATTAATCAGGGCTTGGCAGAGGTCGAGCGCGACGGCGATTCAATTATTATTCGGCTTGCAGAGCAGGGCAGTTTCTCGAGTGGGCTTGCGCTATTGCAAGCAAGCTTTATGGACCTGCTCGACAATGTGGGCGCCTCGCTTGCAGGCGCATCGGGCCTGATTCAGATCGAAGGGCATACCGACAATGTACCCATGGGCTTTGGTAGCCGCTACCGCGACAACTGGGATTTGTCGTCGGCGCGCTCGGCGAGTGTCGCCGACTATTTACTCGAAGGCGGCTATGTGTCGCCGGGCAACATGGTTGTGATGGGATTAGCCGATACGCGCCCGCTACAGTCGAACGCCTCGGCGCTGGGCCGCGCTGCCAATCGGCGTATCGAGATTATTGTTAAGAACGACTAGGTAAGAATGACTAGGCAAGAACGAGTAGGTATTTACTTCACGCTGTCGCCAATTTAAAAAGCATCTGTTTAGGGAAGGTCGACTATTAGGGAAGGTCGACTATTAGGGAAGGTCGACTATTAGGGAAGGCCGTCTGTTCAGAGAAGCCGTCTATTCAGGACAACCGCTTATTCAGGACAGCTGTCTAAGCCCTCTGCTAAACACTGTGCGATAGTCGACTCGGCACGCGCCATTTCTTTGTCGCTTAACAGTATCGATGAAAGCGACGTAACATCGATCGCTGCCTCAACCCCATTCGCCTCGGCGATTTTTCCCCACACGTAAGCACTCATCGGCATCGAGTCTGCGCCTTCGCCCGCCTGTAGCATATACGCATACATCAGCTGCGCGTCGCCGTAGTTTTTGCGTGCGCTGCTTAAGAATAGGCGTCGTGCTTTGGCGTAATCCAGACTCGTGCCTTTGCCTTGCTGACTCGCAAGCGCGAGCATGTACTCGCCGGCGGCTAACGACTGATCTGCCGCCATCTGAAACCAGCGCACCGCCTCGCGCGCGTTCTCGGCAACGCCATAGCCATAGTAATAAAGCAGGCCTACGTTCTGCTGCGCTTCCGCAAGCCCGCCATCGGCCGCCTTACGGTACCACTGCATTGCGGTCGTGTAATTCTGCGCCACGCCCAAGCCTTCCTCATACATGTGGCCCATGTTGTTCTGCGCTTCACTAACGCCCGAATTCGCAAGAGGGAGCCACGCGCGCATAGCGGTCGCATAATGCCCGCGGTCTTTTGCGGCAAGGCCTGCGGCGAATTGAGTTTCGGAATCAGTTTGCGCGAATGCGAATGTTGAAGCGCCCAGCAGGATAGCTACAGAGAGAAGGCGGATGCGCATTGTGTGAATCCTTAGCGAGAAAGTAAGTACGCAGAGGATAGCGCAAACCGGCGCTATCCTCCATCGACTTAAGCTAAGACTACGCGCGTTCGATGCGCCTTACATTGGTTTGCATATCGAGAACCGCGTGAAAAAGATCGCCCTCGGTCACCACGCCCACGAGGCGCTGCTTCGTCGCATCGACTATCGGAATACTTTCGCCAACGAAGTTAGCAGCGATACCCATCGCTTTCTGGAGCGAATCCGTTTCGATTAAGAGAATTGGCTCGACGTCGAGTTTGCCCGCAATAGCGTTGTCGCCTGCCTCCTGTGCGCCGAACAAGTCTAGCTTGCCAGAGAATCTGCCTTGACTGTCGAACGCATAAGCCTCCATCAGTCTGGCTGCACTCATCTGGGCATAGGCGTCGTAACCTGTGGTTGAGTCTGCGACCCTCACATAGTCAGCCATCTTGCACTGTGTGACCGGCGTCTGGCCGAGGAGTATCGCCTCGCGTCCTTGTGTCATGTCGATTCCGCGGTCAAGCAACTGCCGATCGAAAAACGAAAGACCGAATAGGCGGTGGGTAACGAGGCTACTAATGATAACAGCGATCATTGCGGCCACCGCGTACTCATAAGAACCCGTGAGTTCTAGCACGATCATCACAGTAGAGATTGGTGCGCCAATAACCGATGCTGCCACCGCTGCCATCGCAGAAATCATGAGCACTTGGTCGACATCAGTTATGCCTGCCATGTGCAAAGCCGCCGCCGCTACTGAGCCGGTTGCAACACCGATAAACAGCGCCGGCGAGAACACGCCGCCAAACAAACCAAACCCAATGCAGAGCGCTGTCATAGTGAGCTTTGCAACGAGCAACACAATCACCATGCCGAGCGCATAGTTACCCGCGATTAACTCATTCACCGTGCCGACACCAATACCGAGTATCTCGGGTACAAATATACCGACCACGCCGCAGATAAACGCAGCAATAAAAGGCAGGTTAGTTTTTGAGTAGGGATAGGCCGCTGCAAGTTTTGCGGTGAAACGTAGCGAGCGCATGAATAGGATGGCGACTAGCGACAGCAACGGCCCAAGAATAATGAAGATCGGTACGATGCTGGCCATTTCGGGCACGGCTTGGCTCAGAAGAAAAGTAGCATCTGCACTGGGGAAGAGAATCTGATCGAACGTGTCGGCGCTAATCGATGCGACGAATATCGGTGCAATCGCGCGTAGCGAAAAGTGTCTAAGAATCGCTTCGTGCGCAAAAATCACACCAGCGATCGGCGCGTTAAAGCCAGCGGAGATAGAAGCTGCAACACCGCAGCCGATAAAAATATCTTGCGCAAAACGATTGTCTAAAAAGCGGCGAAACAACACGCCAACGCTTGCGCCAAAATGAACAAGCGGGCCGTATTGCCCAACCGATCCACCGCCGCTTGCGGTAACAAAGGCGGCGAGCGTTGAAGCCATGCCTTTTTTTACATCGAGATTCTGCGCGCTGCTGTGAGCCGCATAAATCGTGTCGGCAGGGCCAGCCCAACCGGGGAGCTTAAGGTAGTTCTTTAGGCCGACGACTAAACCCGCTGCCGCGAGTAAAAAGATCACACTCGCAAACGAGTAGGTGTTGCCGAACAGGGTAAAGTTCGCCCACTGGGTCTCGGCGCGAACTGTGGCCGCAGCGCGCACGCCCTCGACGAAGAGGTTTGCCGCGACCGCCATGATTAAGCCAATCGTCAGGCCGAAGGCAATAATGATCACGAGTTCGAATAAGGTTTTACGGAGCATAAGGTGTTCCTTTTAAAAGCGACTCTTAGACTAATGCCTATGCAAAGGCTAACAGGTATTTGCCACCTTGTACTTCCTTTAAAAAGAGGTTGGTTGAGAATTGAGTGCTTGTGATATCCAGGATTCAAAGAGGTAAGCATTGGGACTACCGTGAACGGCAGCCCCAATGTTCATTAGATGTTCCGATCAAACAGGACACCTTTTAGTGCTTCTATATTGTGAGCTACTTTGAGTATGGCCTCTGAGGGCACCTGCCGGACAACTTCGCCCGACACCTTATCTGTTACCGTTACCATCATTCGATTAGAGACTTCGTCTACTGAAAAATTCAGACTCTTGTCCCGCACCTCCATTTTTACGTTGAGGTGCGACACTATCTCGTCGAGCTTTGCCTGAACTGCTTGGATCTCCTCGCTTGCGCGAGTTTTTTGAGAGGCCAAGCTGTCAGACACACGCACAACCTGTTCCGAGGCGCGTTTTACTGCAGCTATTCCTTGGGCTGCAGAAACCGCTTCCGGTCGGGCCCCAGCGGCAGGGCCACTGGGTGCGCGAGTAACGCTAACATCAGAGGCCGCACGCGTAGCGAGCACAGAGTGTGCATCGATACTGTTCATTCACGGTCCTCCCTTGTTAGTGGCTCAATGACTCCTATAGCTTACTGTAGCAGTGCCAGTACTGTCTGCTTCACCTGGTTTGCCTGCGCGAGCATCGCCGTGCTCGCCTGCGCGATAATCTGCGTGCGTGCCAGAGCAGTAGTTTCAACCGCGTAGTCGGCATCTTGGATGCGGCTGCGTGATTGGTCGAGGTTAGTCGCTACGTTGCTGATGTTGTCAGAGGCATATTGCAGACGGCTTAGGTAGGCGCCGTATTTTGCTTGTTCTGCTGTTACGCCGGTGATGGCTTTGTCGAGTGTGGTGATTGCAGCTTGTGCGCCACTATCATCGTGGATACTGATGGCGCTAATTGCAGTTTCGCCTGCGCCAGCTTCGCCATATACCTTATCATCTACAACAGACCAATCCGCAAACACGACATCCATAGTTTGACCTGATGATGCGCCCAGCTGAATGCTAACTGTTTTTCCGCCATCCATCAGCGCCTGGCTGTTCCAGGTTGTCTTCTCTTGAATCCGTGTGATTTCGCTACGTAGCTCTTCAAACTCAAGATCGAGAGCGGCGCGGTCTGAATCGTCATAGGTGCCAGAAGCGGATTGCACGGCGAGCTCACGCATACGCACGAGCATGCTGCCAACTTCCTTGGTAGCGCCTTCGATTGTTTGAATCATGGAGATGCCGTCGTTGGCGTTTCGCTTTGCCATATTCAGGCCAGAGATTTGACCGGCCATACGGTTAGCGATGGCGAGACCTGCCGCATCGTCCTTCGCAGAGTTAATGCGCAGGCCAGTGGACAATCTTTCCATTGAGGTAGCCATGGCTCGATCGTTTCGGCCAATGGCGTCGCGTGCGATATTCGCACTGATATTGGTATTTATAACTGTCATCAGAGTTTCCTTAATTGGATTGAGAGTAATTTCTTACGGGTTTCTGACCTCCCTGACCTCTCTGACCTCTGACTATCTCGTACTTTGTCCTTCTTGCGTTCCTCCAAGTTCTTTTGGTTTGGCAGGTATTGCGCTGCGCTTTAGTGGTTAGTTCTAGGTTAAGCCTTGATCCTATGCCATCTTTCAGCATCGGAATGAGACTCGCTCAAGGCACCCATCGACACTTCGATGAGCGACTTTACTCAGAAAGTGAAATTAATTTGATTTAATATTCTTAGGCGAATTCTGTTTTTGAATTAATTTGAAACAAAGTAGGTGGCGCTTATCGGTGACATTGCCGCCCGCTACCGTACAATCCTAAGTCTTCTAGTTATCCGAGCAGCGATACGTGGCGATCAACAAAAGCTTTACGAGCGATGGAAACGCAAGCGACTCTGAGATTCTGGGTAGTAGCAAGGCAATTACGTCGCTAAGAGCCCTAATCAGGCAATGCGCCGACTCCAATGCGCCGGTGCTCATTAGAGGCGAGTCGGGCGTTGGTAAAGAACTTGTCTGCCGCGAGCTTCACAATCATTCGCCGCGTTACTCCCAGCGCTTGGTCGCTATTAACTGTGGTGCGATTCCTGCGCAGCTTCTCGAGAGCGAGCTTTTTGGTCATAAAAAAGGCGCGTTCACTGGTGCGTCATGCGACCGCAAAGGCCGTTTCGAGCTGGCAAACAACGGCACGCTGTTTCTCGATGAAATCGGCGATATGCCATTAGACCTTCAAGTGAAGTTTTTACGCGTGCTCGAAGAGCGGCAAATCGAGCCGGTTGGCGCGAGCAGTGCCATCGATATCGATGTAAGGGTGGTGGCTGCGACGCACCGCGACCTTACGCAGATGATAGAAGAGGGGAGTTTTCGCGAAGACCTCTACTACCGGCTCAATGTTATTCCCCTTAAAGTGCCGCGCCTCGCCGACAGGCGCGACGATGTCGCCGAGCTTGTCGATTTTTTCGCCGCTAAGTTCGCCGCGGGCCGAAAGCCGGTAAGGCTCAGCCATATCAGCAGACACATAATGGAGGCCTATACGTGGCCGGGCAATGTGCGCGAGCTTTCCAACTTTGTGCAGCGACTCTCGGTTCTGTTCCCAGGCCAGCTTATCGACCTTGCTAAAATTCCCGAGGAGTTTATTCCCGGTGAGATGCTCGCCATTATCAACGGCCTGAGTGAACGACTAGGAGAGTTCGAACAGGCTGCACCAGAGCCAGACACGGCGAGTGAAGAACTGGACGAGGCGAATGCCTTGGCCTCGATCGGACTGTCTGGATTCGATGACCTTGAGACTGTTCTAGAAAGTGCTCTCGAGAATGCGCTTGACGGCGAAGCAGAAAGCGAAGAGCAGGACGAGTTCCAAGACGAAGACGCGGTCGGCACGATAAACTTCGAAAGTATCGTCAGGCTCTCCGAGACAATGGAGACGCTGCCAGCAGGCGGCGTGCCGACCAAAGACCTCCTCAATCGTTTAGAGGCCAACTTAATCCGCACAGCGCTGGCGCAGACCAAGGGCAACGTCTCGCATGCCGCGGGGCTTCTGCAGCTTGGCCGCACTACCGTAATACAAAAAATGGCGAAATACGAAATCACCGCCGAAGAGCTCGCCTAGCCGCATTGTTGTTGCATAGACGCCAAGGTTAGAAGACCAGAAGGTTATAAGACCAGCCTAGAAGGCTAGAAGAAGAGTAGACGAGCAGGGGAGTAAAATGGCGCTAGAAAGCACCGCACAGCCAACGCTTCGCGATAGAGCGCTGAGGCTGCTAGAAAAAGGCCAGCACGGAGACAAGGCAAGCCATTACTGCGACTATTTTCTCTCGGGCCTCATCGTTGTTAACGTACTCTGTATTTGTATCGAGTCTGTTCCTGAATTAGCCGTGCGCCATAGCGCTATTTTGTCGGCAATCGAAATTTTCTCGATGGCAATCTTCTCTACCGAATACTGTGCGCGAATCTGGGTTGCCGCGTCTAAGGTCGAGGACGGCGCGAGCGAGTTCGCCAGACGCCTACGCTATATCTTTAGCCCCAATGGCCTTGTCGACCTAATCGCCATACTACCCAATTTACTTGAGTATGCGGGATTCGGCTTAGACCTTCGTTGGGTGCGAATACTCAGGCTCTTGCGTCTGCTCAAAATCAGCCACTACACACCTGCCTTCACGACACTGTTTGATGTGCTGCGAGAAGAGCGCTACCCCTTAAGCGCAACACTGTATTTACTGCTAGTAGCTATGTTCTTCTCAAGCGCCTCTCTCTATCTTTTGGAGGGCGAGCTACAAGAGGGCTTTAGGTCGATACCCGACGCGATGTGGTGGTCGATTGTGACGCTCACCACTGTCGGCTACGGTGACGTATCACCAATAAGCGCCCTGGGCAAAGTAGTCGGCGCGTTGACTGCCATCATGGGCGTGATGACCGTTGCGATGATGACCGGTATCGTCGCCTCCTCGTTCGCGAATAAGATGAGCCTGAGAAAAGAAACCCTTCAGAATCAGATTATCGAGTCATTAGAAGACGGGATTATCAGCGATAACGAATTAGATGAGATTAATCGTCTGGCTGGCGCCTTGGAGCTCTCTGAAGAAGAAGTAGACACCCTAATTCGCTATGAGAAGCTCCGGCTCGGTAAGCAGCGATTAAAATAGTTTACTGGACTAGTGAAGGCCCTTTAACCGGCATCACATTCCACGCGTCACGAATCTGCACCATAAGTTCGTGCACTTCTTGAAAGACAGTATCGTCTTCTCGGGCATGCCCTTCGGTTAGCCTTCGTGTGCAGTAGTCATAAAGCGAATCAAGATTGCGTGCAAGCTCACCGCCTTGTTCGAAGTCTAGTGTTTGACGAAGACCGAACAGAATTT
>ENA-OWPI01003105-OWPI01003105.1-marine-metagenome-genome-assembly--contig:-NODE-3105-length-14641-cov-9.681338_pt1 | contig 14641 bp, 14 predicted proteins | sample MGYA00238138_ERZ651775 | MGnify/ENA primary metagenome ERZ651775 (study PRJEB26906, sample SAMN06265043) | marine metagenome | isolation source: Helgoland LTER site | place: Germany:Helgoland, sampling...
TTCTATATACTCGGGGTCCTTAGGAATAATGTCTAACTGCAGCCGAGATGATGCTGCTAGAGGATGTCGACGATATATCGAAGGTCTAAGTATCAAACCTAAAGTCCCACCGCTTTCAGCAGAAAGTTTCAGCCGTCTCGCCTTTCCTATTGCTAACTCGTCACACCAAAATAGAGCAATCCCACAACCATCAAACTTTAATGCTTGCTCATATGCCCAAAGATATTTTTTTTCTATGTCCTCATCAGTCTCAGGAAAGTCAATCACCAAGACATTGGAGAGGATTACCCCCTCTCTCACCCATTCCGAAAATAGAGGGGTATGAGGGGGATTAATCAAAATAATCCATTTACCTTCTTGGCTAAGCTTAGCCAATAAAGGCATCATCAGGCGTAATGCCCCGCAGCTCGGTGTCGAAAGTAAAATTTCAACTAACCCTATTTTTGGCCAACCTCCACCTAGTAAGGCTTGATTCAAAAGATTGAATCCAGTCGGATATGTCTCAAGACAACGTGTTACTTCATTTCCCTTCATGACCCCCGATTTTCTCAACAAATCTTCAACGCCCATCAAATACCCAATCTCACAACACCAACACCTAAGCCCTCGATAAACAGGTCTTCTTCGCGGAGATCTACTTTAAGAATCTCAAAGTCTGTATTTTCAGGTGAAAGAGAGACAACTGATCCCATTCTTTTAAAGCGCTTCACCGTCACTTCATCATTTATACGTACAACAACTATTTGGCCGTTCGAGACGCGCACAAGTTTAACCACACCGACTGTGTACAATACCTCCTCGACAACAACTGTCCATTACCATATGGTTGGCGATACGAGGACGGAACTTTACACACCTCATAATAAATACACACACAAAGAGAGAGAAAGAGAGAGAAAGAAAGAGAAACACAAAACCAAGCTTGCGAATAATAAAATCTGACTCAGCATTTTTTATACGTCAATAGCGGGAAAATGTAGACATCAAACAATGTCCTGTACCTCCAACATCACATCTGATACGCGCTTCCTCACCTCACGCGTACTCCTCTCACTCCTAATACCCAGTAAAGCAGCGAGAGGCTCACATGCCGCTCTTTTATGTGAACTTAAGTCTTGATGAACTTTCGCAGTTGCTTTCAGATATTTTTCTCAAACGACTGCACTTTTTCCGCCGCCACGCTGAATATCCTTCCTCCCTTCATTCGTTCCCAAAGACACCACCACCACCTAAAAGAGAGAGAGTGTAAAGAATAAGAGACAGAGTCTCGATTTGTGTATTTTCGAGTCTCTTTGAGCGCTTCTGAACGACTCAAAGAGGTGTAGTAAACATGGAAGCGACGAGGAAACTGATTTCCAAATCCGGCGAAGTGTTCGCCTCCCCGGTGACCTACCTCGCCTCGTACGTCATTCCGACGGAAAAGAGAACCGCGGGGGAGTTACACACGTTAAACGAGATCTTGAAATTAAGCGGAGCAGGAGGGTCGGGAGAGAAGACGAAAGGAGACGCTGCCTCGAACGAATCCAACGCGGTTTTAGGGTTACCATCCGCCTTGTTATGGTCCGGGAACGTGTTACACGCGAATACTCACGACAGAGGAAATAACCCCAATAACAGCGGAAACGAGGGTAAAGGGAACACGACTATCACGCAGACGTTGGATAGGATGTGGACGGTTCTGGACGAACACGGGAGGGCGAAAAATCTGAAAGCGTCAAAAGCGCACGTCGCGGCGGCGTTTGGCGTTCCTTTGAGAGATTTGCACTATTTGGACCCGTTGAGGCCGACGTTAACGCCTGCGAATATATTCATACGGCCGAAATGTTTGATCGTGAACTTAGAGCACATGAAGTTTATAGTCACCGCGGAAATCGCGTTGTTCTTGAACGCGGAAAGTTTGGAGGTGAAACGCTTCGTCAAATTTCTTAGGAAATATTTGAAGGAGGTGGAAATAGCGCAGACGCAAAAGAGAGAAGATTTAGTAAAAGAAGCGACTATGATGGAGACTATTATTCGAGACGAAAACGAAAACGAGACTCAAAAGCTGCAACAATCGAATAGCGCGTTAAAAAATGCACAAACGACGACCAAAATCAAAGAAGAACGCGTCTTGCACTTACCGTTTGAACTGCTCGTCTTGGAATGCGCGATGCACGAACTGGGTTTAGTATTAGACAACGAAACGATAGCTTTGGAAAGAGAAGCCGCGCCGTGCATGGAGAAGATGTTGCAGAGCGTTCAGGCGGAAGAGTTGGCGGAAGGGAGAAGGATTAAAGAAAAATTGAACGCGTTGATTTTACGATTGGAGGCGTTTACGGAAGCGTTATCTTCGATTCTGGAACACGACGAGAGTTTAGACGCGATGTGTTTGAGTAAACTGAAAGTGATGGAACTGGTGCGAGGAGACGATATTTCGACAACGGCGGCGCCTGACGACGACAACGAGAATGAATCCGCGCCGAGAATGGGGGCCGCCGCAACGACGCAAACGACGACGACGAAAAAGAGCAGTAAGAAAGCGCAATTTATCACGCGCGTGATATCAAATCCGACGGGCATGACCATGAACGAAGAAAAAGAGTACGACCCGGAAAACGAGGAAGAGTTCGAAACCATCGATTCGACGAACGAAGAGGATGGACACGAACACGAAGGTGCCGAAGCGTTATTGGAAGCCTACTTCATGCACTCCGCGGCGACGCAAAAACGCGCGCACGCGTTGAAAGATTTGTTGCAAAACACCGAAGCGGTGTCGTCGATGATTTTAGATCGACAAAGAAACGAATTGATTAAGATTGATTTGGTGGTTTCCGCGGCATTGTTTGCGTGTTCGATCGTATCTGTGGCTGGGAGTATTTTTGGTATGAATTTACAATCCAACTTGGAAACCAAATCTGGTTTTTTCGTCGGCGTGATCGTCGTAACGTCCGCGTTAGCGGCGGCGTCGTTTCTGTTTATCATTTTCTATTGCAGCAGAAAAAACTTGTTTAAATTATGATTAATAATATGGTAGAACTACTTATTATTTAGTAACTAGTACGCGCATGTAGTAGTATACATGTGCACATCTACGACGACGAACTCTTCTTCTTCTTCTTGATTCGACTAAATCTTACGCAAATAATCAATCGAACTCTGTAATCACGTCGTTCAGTTTGACCTCGAAATCAGCCATCGCCGATTGACCGACGGACTTGATTCGAGCTTCGTCGTCGTCGATTTCATCGTCCGGGGCTAATATTTTATCAATGTCTGCTTTCGTGTAACTCGTTCGCGGCGTTCGCATGGTAATCGCGGACGGCGTTAACACGAATCCAGACTCGTCTTCGTCCAAGAACGAAAACGATTCTTCTTTTTTGTTGTTGTCGTTGTTGTTGTCGTCGTTGTTGTTGTGATCCAAAAAGTCCTCCTCGAAATCTGCGCGCAAGATTTTACTCGAATACGAGTCATCCTGGAACGCGACGTACGAGCTCTTCTCCGGTATTTTTGGCGCGAGTTCTTGGTGCGTGTATCCGCCTTTCACCGCTCGGACGTAAAACGATCTCGGTTCTAAATCCGTCTTCCACGTCGGCGGTCTCGCCGTCGGGCGTTTGCCCGTCCATCTGCCGTAGTCGCACCCGTCGTCGCCGAGTTGGTACGCGGTGACGCGTTCCCACCCTCGCGCTGGGAAATAAAGTTCCGGCGTGTCTATCGCGGATTTCCAGGTTTGTCTCGCCGTCATTTGATTCTTCTTACTCTTTTTGTCTTTTGTCTTCTTCTTCTTCTTCTTTGAATTCTTGTCCTCGTTGCGATGATGCGGGTCGTTGCTGTAATCAATACCGCTGGTGTGTAAATAATACCGCGGCGAATACGACGACGATGCCAACGGACTCATATCGTCGTTATTATACGTCAACCGATCTCGCATCGGCGTCATTTGATTCTCCAAATCGTTATACGCGCTCGAACTGTTTGAAATCGCTCTGTACAAGGAGGAATTATTCACGCACGACGCCACGATGTACGATCCTCTCGCCGAAGCATCCGCGCACTCTCGAACGACTGCAGACGCAAACTCCGGCGTTAGGTAGTACAACAAACCTTCCAACATCCACACCGTCGGTCTCGTGTGGTCGAACCCTTTCTCTCTCAACTTTCGCATCCAATCGTCCTTCATGATATCCGCGAACACTTCCACCCGCTCCTCGGCCAAAATCACTCGCGGCCCGCAATGCGGCCACTCTTTTAAAAGCTCCCGTTTCCTCTTCAAAACGGACTCGTGATCGATTTCAAACACCGTCTTGATTAACCCGTGCGGATTTTCCATCCGATAACATCTCGTATCCATCCCGCTTCCGAGTAAAACGATTTGCCAGTTCACGTGCGTCGGGTTTTCGTACATCGCCATCCGTATCGTCTCGTCGAAGAACTTGGTCCTTATGGCAATCCGTCCGTTATCTCCGATCGGGAGTTTTAGTTTCGCCTTCGCGTACGCCGCTTTGCCTACAAAATGTGCGTCAGAGACGACAGTCGCCGAAGCGAGAACGAGAGCGTAAAAGAGAACGCATCTGGTGAGTAAAAAATGTCGCACTAAACTCGTCGAAGCGCAATGTAAAACGAAAACGCGACGATGCACACGACTCTAAACGCAGAGTTCAAGACGAGAGAGAAACCAAAGCATTCGCGTTCACATTCATTAACGCGTTCGTTACGTATTGCGTACCTGCCAGTGTCTTGGCGAATTTATCCTTCACCAACGCTTTCCTCCCTCGTCGGTATTCCATCGCTCTCAGCGCCGCGATAGAATCCGCGGAGTGTTTCACGAGACGCATTTCTTCCTCCTCCTCGTCGTCGCTCTCTTCTTGATGCGTTCTTGGTGCGCGTAAAGCGCGCACACTTCGCTTCAAAATCGAATCCAATCCGTCCTCGAGCGTTTCGAACGCGTCGCGGAGGAGCACGAAGTGCGGCGCGATCGTCCGAAATAACGCGAGTGCGGTGACGGTTCTCGCGAAAAAAGGCGACAAAGAGAGGTGTGGTGTTGTCATCGCTTTGAATTCGACTCGCGTGGGTCTTGAATGCGCAAGCGTTTGCGAGGCGAGTCGTTTGTATGAGGCGTGGTTTCGTTGTGTCGTTTGAACGAGAGAAAGCGGTCTATTAATACGAATGTGCGTACGGAGCGGGAGTATCGTCGGTTCTTTTATGTTCATTATATATTCACAACATCAGTTACATCGAACGCTGTGATGATTTTATTTATTCTTTATGAGAAGATTCTTCTTTAGTATTATGTGCAACAGATGATGAAACTTTCGTCTCGCGTCCTCCTCTTCTTAAAAGCGTTCGTTTGTTTTCGACGTAAAACGTTTACTACGTCGTACTCCGGCGACACGCGGCGATTCGAAGAGGAGGACAAAAAGTCTTCTTTTAAATTTAGTTCATGTTCACGACGATGCCGGAAATGGTTAAAACGCTCATCAAAACTTCCGGAACGTAATGCATCGGGTACTTGACCGTGTTCCCGGTATCTCCGGTTAAGTTGAACTTGGCGTTGAACGGATACAGCAACGCGCAACCGGCGGAAACGATCGCGCATAACTTGGCCGCCGCAGCTGTCGGCATTTCGCCAACCGCGTACGCGAGGCCTAACCACGCGCAGGATGAACCTCTCGCCCAGAATTTAATCATTGGCGTGCTATGAGAGAGAGAAAAGGCGCGTTATTACTCTTTCCCCTCGACCGAGTGCTTCACCCCAAAAACCTACCAATCGACGAACACAAAGAAACGAATTCGAACGAGAAAAAACGACAACAACAACAACGTACGCCGGGGAGTCGAAGTGGTCTTCGTGCTGCGTAAAGCGCGGTTCATCATGTGTTCGTATGCGTGCGAAATCGTCGTCGAAGTGAGCGTTAAGAGAGAGAGAGATGTGATGTCAGTTTTGTCGACTTTTGTTGTCTACCCAATTCCCCGTGTCTTTTCACGGGGGGGAATAATCGATCGGATTTGGAATAAACAACATCACCAGAGAGAAAAGACGACAAAGAGTATAAAAAAACGCACGATTTTCTTCGGGACCAACAAAAACTGGAGTCCGTAAACACCCATGATGCCCTGGAAAGCTTTGACGTAGTTTTCAGCGTTCATTATTGTTATTCTTTGTAGTGTGTGTATAAGTGTGTCTGTTTGTGTGCAAAAAGGGCAGCTTTTTTTAGATATTTTTGTGTTTAGGTGTTTAGGGTTTCAACGTTTTTATTATTTTTAATCCACGTTTTCTCTCTCTCTCTCTCTTCTCTCTCGCTTCGAAGATGAAGAACGAGAAAAGGAGAGAGAAAACCGTCTCTCGCTCAAACGTTTGGATTTGAATTTCTCTCTTTCTTTATTCTTTACATCTCGCTCTCTTTCTTACGATCTTTCTTTTTTCGCGAGAGAGAAAGAAAGAGAGAGTTTTCTTTTTACGCTTTAACAACGCTTTAACGCAACCTGTACCGTCTCAAGGAACTCCCGCTGCCTTCGTTTAACGTCCAGATTTCGTTCTCGTCCGGCGCGTCGTTTTCCAACGCCAACGCTTCGCTCGGATCGTACTCGCCTAAACCGCGAACGTTCGGGTCTCTCTTCGGATCGAAGAATTGTTGGCGAGTGTATTCGTACACGTATCGACCGTAGGATTTGAGAACGATTTTTTTACCGGACCAAGAGATGTCGCCACCAGTCGCGCCGGAACTCGTGCCGTAAAGTTTAATCGTTCGCACGAATTTTAACTCGTTCGATCCTTTCGAATTTTGCGATAACGCGTCGATCGGTTCGGAGACGTATAAAGCGCCTTTGTTGTTGCTTTTTTTGGTGACGATGAGGAATTGCGAAGTGTGTGGATCCACCAGTAAAGTTTCCGCGTCGTGCTTTTCGTTGGATGGGTATCGCAGGCGAATCTTTTCCGTGAACGGTACTTTTAAGTACTCTTTCGAAGGCGGCTTGGAGACGTTTGAATACGTCTCCGACATCTCGGATAATTTCGGCTCCGGGAAGCAATAAATAACGACTTCCCCGCGATAAGAACCGATATCTCCGGCACAAAGTTTTTGTTGGTTTGTTTTATGATCTTGCCACAGTGCCAGATCTTCCCAATCTCTGTTCCCGGCGTTCAAAATGGTCACCTCGGCGACCACGCGCGTTTTCTTCGACGACTTTGCGTCGTCGTCTTTTTCCGGGACGCGAATGGCAAACACCCTCGCCCGGTCCCCGGAATCGTTGTGCGTCCAAAACACTTTCCCCGCGGGGCTTTTGGAGTTCAGTTTCGATTTCACGAGGCCAGACGCCTCCCGGATGTTTCGATCTTCAATCGGCGAGTACTTTTGTTGCAACGCTTCAACTTTTTTTGCCTCGTCGTTTTGGAGGAAAACGAGAGAGAAAAAAAGAACCAACACTTTAAGAAACCACCAAAAAGGAACGACGACTCCTTTGAAAAACCGTTCTCGCTTGGCGTGTTTCACCGCGCGAACGAGTTCTCTCAGCTTTTCTTTTTCGTCTCCCTCTTTGTTTGTACTGTTTTTGTTGTCGCTTCTGCTGCTCTCGTTCTCGGACATCTTCGTTTGACCTCTCAACTTTATCTTCTCTGACTCGTATTTTTTTCTCTCGGAAACAACTCGATAAAAAAAAAAGACCACTCGATGACGAGTTTTTTCTTCTCTCGTTCTTCTTTAAGTAAAAACAACAACAACGACGACGACTCAAAAGAAACGCTCTCGTCTCCTTCAGCGCTCCGATACGCGAAGAAGAAGAACAACACCGCGCTTCTTGTAATGAAAGCGAGAACTCGTATTTTTTGTACAATTATTTCCCAACAAAAAATAAGGAAAGACAAGAAACGAAAAAACGTTTTATTACTCTTCTAAGTATTCTTACAGTCTATAGCACTCAATACCTCCGTAAAAAGAGACATCAAAAGCATCTCCTCTCATCAGAGCGACGCGCAACGCGACAACAACAACTCCGAAGATAAAACTTTTCGCGGGGCGAATCGATCATCGCGCGCACTCGAAGTTACCTGCGCCTGTACACATTCTGCTTTTTTTCAACAACAAAAAAGTATTCTGACTTAGTATTTTAAAGAGTAAGAACGAAGCACGTGCGAGTACGAAAGAAGCACTCAGAAAGTCAAATTTGAGTAAGAACTACAGACTTACACCCTAAATTCTTAGTGCGTCAGTCTTACTCCAAATTTTTTTTTGTTAGGATTTTGGATAAACGTTTTCAACCGCAAAACCACCGCACAGACGACAGCAGCGTTACTAAGAACACGAATCATCGTCGTCATCATCATGTCGTCCTCTCTCGCGCTTTCTTCCATGCTCTGTCTCGGACACCACCACGGAAGAGGCAATTCGAGAGGAACGGTTGTTTCTGCGAGTAATACTACAGCGAAGAGGTGGCCAAAAGTGTCTGATATGAAACGGCGAGTCTGGAGCTCGAAATCCGCCTCCTCGTCGAGACCGTCGTCGTCATCGAAACGCATCGTTTCTTACGCGTTTTCCGAGGAGACAGAGCAGACGGAAAAGACGAAGAGCTTGAAAGAAGGACCAACAGAAAAAGGCGTGGAAAAAGCACCGAATAATGTCGAGAGTAAAAACGAGAGCCAAAAAGATAAAGAGAGCGCGGAGTTGAAACGAGACCTGATGAAAGCTTTAGAATCGGGCAAAAAAGTGACCGGGAAAGTGGAGGCGGTGAACCGCGGCGGTTTGATCTTGCGCGTGATGAAGAACAAGTACCGAGCGTTCCTGCCGAAATCGCAGATGCGATCGTCGCGGTTGAAGTTTTGTAAAACCACAAAGGCGGAGTTAACGGAAGCGGAAGTGATGAAGCAACAGATTGGGAACTTGATCGACGTGAAGTTCGTCGAAGTGACGCCGAAACGAGTCGTGTGTTCGGAGAAGAGTTTGATTCAAGAAAACGCGGAGAAGAAGTTACCGGTGGGGACGCAACAGAGAGTGGTGGTGACGAATTTGAGCGATTTTGGAGCGTTTGTGGAAGTTATCAACAACGATAATAATAATTCTTCTTCTTCACAAGAACAAGACCAACTCTTGTCCCCGGTTGGTTTGGAAGGTTTGATTCACATCTCCGAGTTGTCTTGGAACAAAGTGGCGCACCCGAGAGACGTGTGCAGAGTCGGCGACGAGTTAGAGGTGAAAGTGTTAGAGGTGGCGAATAGTGGTCAAAGAGTTAATTTCAGCGCGAAGCAAATGTTGGACGATCCTTTGATGGAAACTTTAGATACGATTATGCCGGTGACGATGCCGGAGTTGTCCTTCGACGATTCGGATTCGGCGTTCGCGAGCGGCGATTTCGACGGCGAGGAAGGGACGAAAATGGAAGCGAGTTTACCCGGATTGCCGAGAATTTGCGCGGAGTTGTTGTCCGAAGATGGCGTGGAGGCTGTTATTCCGGGCAGAACGGCCGTGGAGAGAAGGGTCGTTTCTCAAGATCTCGAGTTATGGCTCACCAACGTCCAAGTCGAGGACGGGTACAACTTATTAGCGAGAAGCGGAAGACAAGTGCAAGAGATTCACGTGGTGACGAGCTTGAATCGAGAGGCGATTAAAAGAGCGATTAAACGAGCGACGAGAGCAACGAATGCGTAATATAATAACAATTTCTTCAAATTACTACCTGGTTACTATATAATATTTGTTGATTTAAAAAACAAAAGTTAGTAGTATTACGCGGGTAAATGAAAGAAAAAAAGGACGATTCAGACGACGACGATTTTAAAACACAAACAAGTCTTCTTCTTCTTCATTCTTGAATTCAAATAATGATTATTACAATTAAATGCTGCTTCTTCTTATCCAATAAAAACCATCTTCTCCCTCTTACTCTTACTCTTACTCTTACTCTTACTCTCTCTCTCTCTCTCTACTAAACGTCGTGCGGTATATTCTTTATAATTTATTTTTCTTCTTACTTCATGAACGATTCCAAGTACGCGACTTCTTCGACCGAGCCCGTGAAGAACGGCACGCGTTGGTGCACCTTCTCCGGGTTGATCTTTAACACTCTCCCAGTACCGTCGGATCCCGCCCCGCCGGCTTGCTCAGCCAAGAAACTCATCGGCGCGCACTCGTACAACAAGCGCAACTTACCGGTCGGGTTCTTGGCATCCCCCGGGTAGCCGTAGATGCCGCCGTACAACATCGTTCGGTGGAAGTCGCCAACCAAAGAGCCAATGTATCTGGCAGAGTACGGCTTCGTTCCGGTTTCCTTACCGCCCGTCTTCAACGAGTCCATGTATTGCTTTAATCCCGGCGTCCACATGTCGTAGTTACCTTCGTTGAAGGAGTAAATCTTCCCGGATTTCGGGATTTGGATTCTTTCGTGCGTCATGATGAACTCACCGACGGCGGAGTCCAAGGTGAAACCGAAGACCCCATCCCCGACGGAGATGACCAAGATGGTAGATGAGGAGTACATGCAATACCCGGCGGAAACCAAGTTCTCGCCCGGTTGGCAGACGTTTTGGACGCACTTCGCTTCGACTTCCGCCGGCGATTCGGAGCTGAAATCCGGAACGCACTGCGAGTCGCCGGCGTAGATACCCCAGATGGACCCCGTGGAAACGGCGGCATCAATGTTCGAAGACCCATCTAACGGGTCAAAAACGCACACGTAGTTCCCGCCGTACGTTTCTTCAACCGCAACCGGCACGTCTTCTTCCTCCGAAGCGATGACGCCAGTTCTCCCGGACAATCTCAACGTGTCGCAAAAGACGTCGTTGGAGATAACGTCCAACTTCTTTTGGTCTTCGCCTTGCACGTTTTGCTCGCCGGCGAGACCAGTCATGCCGGCCAACCCGGCTCTTTGCACGAGAGAGGCGATTTGCTTACACGCGACCGAGATGGATTGCAACACGATGGCGTGTTCGTTGTCGATGTTATCCTTCATCTCTTGTTGGAGCACCCAGGTGGAAAACGGCGTGCCCATTTCCGATTGACCCGCTTTCGCCCGAACGCTAAAGACTCGCTTAGAAGAAGAAGACTTCTTCGTGTTTCTCAACGCGGAGGAAGAGGACGTCTTGGAGACGAATGATTTCATGGTGGTCGTAGAGGCCATCATTAGTATATCTGGTGATGCGGTGCAAGAGAGGACAGAGAAGAGAGGAATGCGGGAAACATTGTTCCGTCGTCAGTGATGATGATGAATGCGATGACGATGATGACGATGAAAATGTTGACCACGCACCAACACCATCATCCATCAGATAAAATAATGATTACGCGGACAAAAGCCACGACATCAAAACGAGACGAAACGAGAACGCGTCGTCAAAAACCAAACGATTGTGCACAAAAAAATCATCCGTTCTTTTTGTTTCTCTCTCTCTGGAGAGCAATCGTGCGTGTATTCTCCTCCGTTTTGTCTTCTCTTTTGTCGGATAGAATCCGATTTCGGATCGGGAGAAATCGCCTCTTTATCCACATTAATCAATCTCCATCTCTTCCTCCTTTCTCGGTGCGCGAAAGAGAGCGTTAAAGAGAGAAAAACAAGCGCAAATGATGAAAAGTTCCTCTCGAAGAACTCGACGAACTCGAGAGAAGTTTGAGAGCAGCGTTAAAGAGAGAGTTGTGAATCGTACCTGTTGGTTGGTGTTGTCGTAACGAGCAAAGAGAGAGCGTATCTGATTTTGAGGAGGAAAGAGACGCTTGAACTGATTTACGAAAACGTGTGAAAAAAAGGTAGTTTTTCCTCCGATTTTTTCATAGGAGAGAAAATTTTACTCCAAAACGGTCCCATTTTTTTTGTACAAAAACACATGTAATATAAGAAGAAAGAACGCGAGAAGAAGAAGAAGAATGGGGAGAAAGATATCCGGGGCGGCGAAAAGGAAGAAGAAGAGGGAGAAGGAAGAGGCCGCGAAGGAGGCCGTGAAGGAAATGGAGCGGTTGAAGCTTGGACCGACCAAGATATGGACGGGATTGGTGTTGCATCACAAGGATGTTTTTGTCTCGCATGTCTTGTCGAAATTGAATACGACAGATCGGTGGTTCTTTTCAGAGGTGAATAGAGAGAGTCGGGGTGTGCTTGAGTACGCCGGGGTAGACGTATCGAAATTACGTTGGGGTGTTTGGGAATGTACATCCATTTCGACGTTGGAATGGGCGTGGAATCACATTCCCTGGGGAGAGAAATTTGAAGATGGAACGGTGAAAGATCAAGCCTGGTTTTGCGAGCAAGTTGCTGCAACGAACAAGCTCGAGTTCCTCGAGTGGGCGAGAGAAGTGAAACATTGCGAGTGGGATAAATGGACGATTAATAAGGCCGCACGTAAAGGTAATCTCGAGATGCTGAAGTACTGCTTCTCTAATGGTTGCTCGTGTGATGAAGAAGAGATGTGTAAACGAGCTGCTTATGGAGGACACCTCGACTGTCTTCGATTTCTTTTCACCAAAGTGAACCCTTCGCGAGAGACGGAAAAACATGCGGCAATACAAGCAGCAGGCGGTGGTCACTTGGAGATCTTGAAATATTCCGTCGAAGAAAGAAAGATACCTGAGGGGGTAAAGAGAGCGTGCGTGAACTTCACTGCAAAGTATGGCCGCCTCGATTGCCTCAACTACTTAGTCGAAGAGGCGAAAACGCCTCTTCACGACTGGGAATACATCGCTAACGCTCGTTACCACGAGCACCCCGAGTGCGAAAACTACTTGCTCGAAAAAGGGTCTCCAGAACCAACGGACGAAGTATACGCTGACTTTGTCAAAGTCTGCCAAGAACAGCGCTAAAACATTAAGAGCAGCGCTGGAAAGAACGCTCGAATACACTTTTTCAATACTCACGAACTTTTTACACCGATGCACAAATTTCGTCAGAAACTCTTTTTACCCAACTCGGCACTTTTCTCGCGCACATCGAGTGCGCGCGCACACACACTCTCTTCTCTCTTCTAAAACCACAACACGCGCATCAAACCAAACATGGGCGCGAAGAATTTCGGGAGGAAGAAAGATTCCGCCAAAGTGAAACGGGCGAAACGAAGGGAAAAGAAACTGAAAGCTTTACGCTTTGCCGGCATAAATGTGGACGCGAAAGAGAAAGACGAGAACGGAGAGACGATGACGGAGAACGACGAAACGGAGGCATCGACGACACCGTCCAAGAGAGAGAAAAGAGCGAGAGATATGAGGAGGAAAAAAGAACTGAAACTGGCGATGATATCGATGAAAGAGAAGAGGAGGAAAGAGGAGAAAAAAACGAGTGGAACTTTACGGAAAACGCTCTCGAAAAACATTCAAAAGATGAAGAAAGAACGAGACGAATTGGTCTCGAAAAAGAAGAAGGACGCAGACGAGAGTGCGTTTGGTACCAAAAGCGTCGGAGAGATGAACGACGTGGAGATGATGACGTGACGACGACGTGATGAAGAAGCACGCGCTGCCGTTCGTAACTTTGCGGGAAACGCTCGATTCGAGGAACATTTTTCAAAAGATGAAGAAAGAACGAGACGAATTGGTATTGAAAGAGAAGAACAAAGAGAAGAAGAATGCAGACGAGAGTGAGTTTGGTGGTTTTGGTATTGGTGGCGTCGGAGAGATGAACGACGTAAAGATGACGACGACGTGATGAAGAAGCGAGCGCTGCTGCTCGTTACGTGTAGTAGATTGTTTTAGCAGCGTTAATGAAAAGAGTAGAGAGAGCGTGTTATTAGTAGTAGTTGTAGTATTATTTCCAGGAGCGAGCGCACGCGACTTCTACTACGAAGGCTTTCTTCTTGAGCTCTAAGGACTGAACGATGCCGGTATCGTTGTTGTTGCTTTTCGCCGCGAAATCGTTGGCGCGACGATTTCTTCGATTATTCGACGAAAACGAAAACGCCCAGCGTTTCTCGTCTTCGTCGCCAAAAGCCTCGTCGCGAGGTTTCAAAGGAGGAGAGACTTTCTTTTCATCCTCGGGCTTCTTTTGTTGAGCTGCTTTTGTAGTACTTCTTATTAAACGTCTCGAGAAACTTTCCTCGCTCATCAACCGCGCGGCGGCGACCGAGGCGTTCAACACTTTCGAGCACGGGTCGGTATCCAACCACAAACGAATCGAGTTTTTGTTCTCGCGGAGGATGTTTTGCTTCACCGTATTATTGTTATTTTTGTTCTTCTTCTGTTTGTCGTCGTCCTCGTTCGCGATGGTATCGTCTCTCTCGTTGTCGTTGCTACCAAAAAAATCATCTTCCGCGGACAACACTCGACAGACTCTCGCCATCGTCCACGGAGGTATCAAATCGCACGGGTCGCACCAATTTTTTCGATCGGAATTCGTCGTCCTCATCATCATCTTGTTTTTCTTCTCGCTATAGCTATCGCTAGTGTTGTTGTTATTGCTATTACTATTAGATCCTAAATCCAAGGTCCATAAACGCATGAGCTTCGATTTGCTCGTTTCGCTCGCCACGGCGACTTTGTTCGGCCTCAACTCGAACGATTTCGTGAAACAGTTAGTAAATGGTCTCGGGGCGAGAATAGCGCCAACGTCTGAAGATATCATCGCGCTGCTGCCCGCTTTTGTTGTCGTCAGATTTTTAGTGTTGGTGTTGGTGGTGGTGTTGTTGGTGGTGGTATTCGCAGCAAAAGTATTCATTCGCGCCAACGCCAACGCTTCGGCGTCCATGACCGTCTGTTCCGTC
>ENA-OWPI01003112-OWPI01003112.1-marine-metagenome-genome-assembly--contig:-NODE-3112-length-14624-cov-2.177494_pt1 | contig 14624 bp, 16 predicted proteins | sample MGYA00238138_ERZ651775 | MGnify/ENA primary metagenome ERZ651775 (study PRJEB26906, sample SAMN06265043) | marine metagenome | isolation source: Helgoland LTER site | place: Germany:Helgoland, sampling...
AATCGCAACGAGGGTGAGGGTCTTGACGAGCGGCGACTCCCGGTTCCCGCCGTCGGCGACGACGTCGACCTCGTCAGCGGTTTACGTAAGGAACAGCTAGACGCCGCGGCGAGGCGCGCGATGATCGACCAGAAGATGATGCGGCAGCGCGGCGACGCCGGTTTGGCCAAGGGCGAGGTGCGTTTATTTTTATTTTCCACAAGGGCAATTATACTGACGTCGTGTGCTATTTACGGTTAACAGGTGATCGCTCCGAATCCGCCGCTTCGGGGGCGAAGGATATCCAAGCGGGATAAAACGGCTGGCGAAACGGCTGGACCTCCCGCGAATTCCCCCGGTGGCTCGTCGGTTCGATCCGACAGGTCGAATGCTGACCTACCACCCGCCACCGCCGCCGACATCCCCGCGCTGTTCAAGCTCTTTCGGAAAGGTTCCTACGAAGACGCCCGGTAAGTTTATTTTTATTTCTATATGGGCAATCAGACTGATGATGTCGTGTTTTGTGTACAGGGGTTTACTCAAGAAACCAGGGTTATCCGTGGACGTTCGGGATAAGTTCGGCAACACGCCGCTCATCGTCGCGTGCCAGAACGGCCACGGGCGCCTCGCGAAGATGTGCGTGCGGTACGGCGCGGACGTCAACGCCGTGAACCACAAGAAGAACACACCTTTGCACTTCACCGTGCAGTACGGGTTCAACGCCCTAGGTGACTTTTTAGTGGACAAAGGAGCTGACCGGGACGCGCGAAACGACGAGGGTAAGACGCCGTACGAGGGCCTGTGAGAAGTAGGGTTGGAGTTTTAAGTCCATCGCGCCGTAGTCTTATTAATAAGGCGTCAGTATGTCACAGCCGTGTCTTGCTCTTCTTCTTCGTCCTTCTTCGTAGTGCTATGTATAATAAATGCGAGTCTTCCCTCATCTTGGCCCGACACTGCCACCCTCAGAGTAAGTCACCGCGTCCCTCAGCCGCACGCACAACGCGCTCCCACTCGCGTACCACAGCGCACCCCACACCGCCCGCGGCCCGTGCACAGCCGCGCACAACGCAGCCGCCAAATCCTCACCCAACTCGGGCCTCGCGTCCTGTAAACAAAACACACGTGTCAGTCTAGTTGCCCATACGATAAGCATGAAAATAAACGTACCGATACCAACCCGGCGCAGTGGTACAAATCCCTGGTGTACACACGCCCTTCAACCGTCACGTCAGGGTTCCCGTCGTCCCCGTCCCCCACGGTGTACTCCCCGCATCCCTCGTCTTTACAGCAGATGATGTGGTTGCCATCCGACCGAGTCATCTCGCGCTCGAACGCCGCGCGGATGCAACGCTTCAACGCCCAAATCAGAGCTCGCTCGCCCCTGTAAACAGACACGACGTCAGCGATGTCATTCTGATTGCCTATTTGAATTAAAATAAACGTACCCATCCGCCAAGGCGTCGATGACGTCCGCGTTGAGGCTTCGTAAACATCGCACGGGCGGCGTCCTGGCGCTGGGCGGCAGGAGCATGGGCAGGTCCGGCCCGTGGATCGGCGCGCACTCCACCGCGAGCACGAACATCGTCTCGGACCCGAGGCACTGTCGCAACGCCGCGACGGCTTCGGGGGATTGCCGGGCTAACGGTTCACCGGCGATGGCGGCGGCGAGCGCCGCGCCCGCGGGGTGCGGCGGGGGCGGCACGGTGACCACGCGGACGTCCGCCTTGGTCGCGAGGTGTCCCCACCGGCCGAGCCACGTGTCGCCTTTTGATTCGCCTTTTGATTCATCCCCAGGCTTTGAGTTCAGCCGCGTTCGCATGACCCGCTTCGCTCGAGCCATCTGTAAATAAGAGTTATGACATGACGTCAGTCTAATTGCCCGTACGAAGATTGAAAGAAACGCACCGTTCGGACGCCGTCGGCGGTGTCGTGACCCCACAAAACCGCCACGAGGTCCACGTCGCTCACACCCGCGCGAGCCTCCCCGCGCGCCACGCTCCCGCGCGCGTACACCCCCACGACGGGGGTATCAGTGGAGTGCTGCACGCTCGTCGCGAACTTCTCGTCGCCGTGAAACGTCTCGGTGATCACCTGGTTAGTTAGGGGGCGACTGGTTAGCATTTGGGTGGTAATTGGGTAATTGGACGTGGATCCAGGGTGTGGAAGGGTGACTGCACTGCTTAACACTCACCTCCGCTGCGTCGTTGGCGGCGGCCCACCACTGCGACGCCCACTGCGCCGCGCCGCCGCGCCCGTGACTCCACCCGTCGCCCCCGCGTTTTCTCCGTAACTCGTAAACCTTGCCCATAGCGCAGCACTCCGTCACCACTGCCATGGGGGAGGGGGGGTGACTGGTTAGTATTTGGGTGGTAATTGGGTAATTGGGTGGTGATTGGGTGTGGAAAGGTGACTGGTTTTAACACTCACCGAACCACCCGGGACTCCGGGCATGTAGTTGCCCGGCACGCACAACTCCAACTCCCGCGCGTTCAACAGCCTGGGTGACACGTACTGCAGCTCCAGCGTCGTCAGCGTCGGCAGCTGCTTGTTAATGCGCTTAAACACGTGGTAGTACAGATCCCACGCCTGGTTCAACTCTTCCTCGCGGCCGGTCTCTTTATACTTTTGGCACCAGTCGTGAGCTTCCGAAAGCTCTCGGCCGTAGGCTTGCACGAAGGACACTTCGTGCATCGTCTCCGCGCCCAGGCGTTCTATGATGTGGTGCAGTGGCGCCAGGACACGTAGCATCCCATCCACGTTTTGCTCCCCAAAGTACAGCTGCGACGCCTCCTCCAGGGCTTCGTGCCAAGCCTCGTGCCACAGGATAGCCACGCGGATCAGCTCCAGTGAGACAATCTGAGCCTGCTCCACCAACAACGGCGAATGCTGCCTCAAATTGTCCAAAACAACCATCGCCGCCGACCGCCGCGTCGCGCTCTGCGACTTACACGCCACGAGAAGCGGGTACAGAAGCGCCTGGGGATGCTGCCGCCCGACCCGCACGAGCAGCTGATGAATCAACGATCGCACCGGGCTCGAGTTGCTGTGAATCCTCGCCACAATCTGGGGAATAACCGCCAGCCACGTGTCGATGGAGACGTGCCCAAAGCCCTCCATCAGCGCCACCTCAACCTCAGGCGCCGCGCCGTGGTTAAACCACAGCGTGAGCAGCCGCAAGATGTCCTGCAGCGGGCCACCCTTGCGCTTCTGTTGCCCGACGCCGCCCAGCGCAATTGATCTAAAAAATCCAGAGATGGCCGGCGCCACGTGCCTCGTCGCGGCGGCGGGCGCCACTCGTTGGTAATGCTCCATCGCGGCGGCGTTGAAGAGCGCCCAGTTGTGCCACGCTTTCGCCCAGTTGTGGCACGCGTCGGTGGCGGTGCGAAAGGCGGTGAGGACGTCGGTGAGGGTGGAATCGTCCATGTCGTCGGCGACGGCCCATCGCCATTGGCCTAAACGTAGGAAAGCCCTCGCGACGAACTTGGCGTCGGGGCGCGGTCCGGTGCCCATGTTGGCCGCCGCGCTCATCGCCCTGTGTTTATTAGTCGGTGGAGTGAGTGTTAACGGGTGTTAGATCAGTCGCGTGTGTCGGGTGTCAGTGTTGGCGTGAGTGTTGGCGGGTAGTCGTTCGCGTGCGTCGGGTGTCCTCTGCGAGTCAGTGTAACTATGACAAAAGTAAATCATCGAGCTTTTACGCGGAACCGCGTGGTCCAGCCGTTGTTAGTAACGGCCGGTCCGGCATGGAATCAAGGTTTTAGGTTGACATCACTCTCAGCAGAGACGCACGCGACGATGCGCCGATGACGGCAAAGGCGGGGCAAAGGCGAGAAAACCAAAAACGAAAAAAAACCGAAAAAAACCAAAGAAAGAGTTGACTCACCCTAGCTCGCCCACGAGCGACTGCAGCCGCGTGAACGCGTCTCGCCTGTTCCCTAAGGACCACTGGTGCTTAACGTACGCCAGCATGACCTCCGGCCGCCCGCTTCCCGCGCCGTACCCAACCTGCCCCGGCGCGCGGCTCGACGGATCGTATCCCAACAGCGAGAGTAAAGTGCGGTGCGCTTGTCTTGTTCGGCCCGCTTTGCGGTTGAGGCTGGCAAACTTAAGCCACGTCGCGGTCTCCTCCGTCGCGGGCAACACAAGGGACCTGACCGCGAGTAGCGCCTGCCACACCTCGACTTTGCGCTGGACGCCGTAGATGCGATCGCGCCACATGCGTCGCATCAGCTCGCGGCGCGTGGCGGCGACGCCGGGTTCGACTCGGTTTTCCGGTCGACCCAACTCCGTGTATTCGATCACTTCTTCGAGCTCCGTCAGCTGCTGCACGCGGATCATGCCGCCGTAGCTGCGATCGTACGACTCGGTGACGAGCGCCGCGAGCTCGGCGCCGAGCGCGTCGCGAGCGGACGCGATGTGCTCGCGCGCCTCATCCATCGATCCACGACGTACGCACAAGATGGCGCGGAAGAAATCGACATCCGTGGCCAGTCCGATGGCGCCGCGCTCCTCGTCGTCGACGACTCGAAGCGTCGAGAGCGCACTCGAGGTTTCGTCACCGAGGCCGATGATGCCTCTGGGTTCCAATAAACCGCCGATGCCGAGTTGGTTCCGCTTCTGGAAGTTTCCAGAGTTTCCGGCGGATGGCCCGGATGGCAACGAAGCCGCCTGAGCGTCGGCCAGCGCTTCGGAATACACCTCCATGCGTCCCCAGTCGCCGAGGTGCCACGCGGCTTGCGTTGCGAGCGGCGCCATGCGCCCGCGGAGCACGGCGTCGCCCCCCGCGCCGACGCCGCCGGCGCCGGGCGCGCCGACCCCAGCGCTGATCTCCCATTCACGCGAGCACAGACGCGCGAGGGATTCCCATTCAGCCAACGCGGCGAGGCACCGCATCTGGCCCAGCGTCGCCTCCCGACTCGCCTCCGCGGCGGCGGCGGCGTTGGCGCGGTTCATGACCATGGACGCGAGCGTCAGGTCGTTCGATCCTTGGCTCGTCCTCCTTTCCCCGAAGGAATTCCCGCGGCTCGGGAGGTTGGGCTTGGGGTTTAGGTTTGAACTCGCGTCTTGAGTGTTGACTTGAATTTCCGGTCGGTGCTCCCCGCGGGAACCGTCCACGGATGAGCCCCTGCTCATCCTGCGCTGGACGTCGATGGTGCCTTGGGACGTCCGCGGGCCGTCCACGGGGTTCCCCGCGCGGTCCACGCCGGATTCCTTGAGTGCGCGTTCAGCCGCCTGCGCTTTCCGGCCGTGCGCTTCAAGCGCTTCGTCCCACTGTCCCAGCTTCTCGTACCATCCCTGTAAACAAAACACGACGTCAGTACAATTGCCCATACAGATACGATAACCAAAATAACCAAAAATAAACTTACCTCTTTGATCTCCAGGCGCAAGTGAGCTTGAGCGTACACCAAGACGCCCATCGCCGCCTCGGGGAGTTGCAGCTGGTTGTTGATGGCGATGATCGCCTCGACGCACCCGGCGGGGTTGGACACAAACTCCGTCTCTTTGTAGTGCAACGCCTTGGCGTACGCACGGCACCGCTCGGCGATCATGCCGAGGGTGCGGATGTCAACCGGCAGCGGTTTTTCGTCGTGTTCGCAAAATTCCGCGAGGTTCAGCAAGGTTGTGACAATCTCCGGCGGGATCGTGGGTGACCCGAACGCAGCCTCTAAGGACCGGACGAGCTGGTCACGGTGCACCGCGCTGAGCTCGCTCCAACACGACACGAAACTCGCGCAGAACAAGTCCCTGGCCAAGTGCGGCTGCACCATCGCGAGGTCGATGCAAGCTCTGTAAACAAACAAAACACGACGTCATACAAATTGCCCATACGCGAATTAAAAATAAACTCACCTCAGCGCCGGGCTCGGCGACTGCTTCAAGAGCTCCACGGAGAGGTGACGCATCCACTCCAGCCAGTCCTCCTTCGTCGATCGCTGCGACGACTCCCACGCGCGTCGAAGCGCGGCTTCGTCGACGACTAACCCTTCGCTAGGGTTGGCGAGCGATAAGTGCCGAAGCGAGTAGCCGCCGTGGAGGGAGTTACCTCGGATGTCCATGTCGCGGTTGCTATCGCGACTTCGCCGGCGCCGGTTAGCTCCGCGCTGAGATTCCCCGGGGAGGTGGTCGTCTGAACCCCCGATCGGGGAGTCCGTGACGGATGTGAACGGGGACGGGTTAGGGTTAGGGTTGATGGTCATCTTAACCCCGAGTTGGCCTGCGTTGTTGAACCCAGAGTTGGAGGTTCCTCCTTGGACTCGTTCCGCCTCTAACCGCTCCACGATGCGTTCAAACACCGGATCCCTCATCGACCGTTTCTTGATCGTCCGGCGGACCAGGGGCAGGAACAGTAGGAAATCGGACCCGAGCGAGTTGGCCAGCGACGTCAGCGCGATCAACGCGTCTTTTCGAAGTTCCTTGACCGGGCCGTCGAGGACCCTGACCAGCGGGTGCACCACGGCGGAGGCGTGATCCGCGAGTTGCATCCGGGGTAACAGCACCGTCAGCGACCGCAGCACCTGCGCGCGAATCGCGGTGGGCACCTGGGTAAGATGTGTGGGGGGGGATCGGTTAGTAATTGGGTGGTAATTGGGTATTTGGGCGTGGGTTATGGGTTAATACGCACCGAGGGCACGGCTGAGAAGTTGCCGCTTCGCTCCGCCGCCGCCAACACCGCGATCATCCTGGGTAACAAGTCTGGAAGATGCCGCCGGAACTCGTCGTGCAGCGCGGTGGCCAGCTCCTCGCACAGCCGTAACATCTGCCGTAACAGCTGGTTCGGGCCCCAGAAGGAATGGATGATCTGTAAGATGTCGTCGAGATATCGGCGGACGTGCCCGCGGATGATGGCCTGTGAATAAAACACGACGTCAGTCTAATTGCCTATGTGTGAATGAAAAGAAACTTACCACGAGAGCTGTGAGCTGCGCGAGCATGAATTCCCGGAGTCCATCCTCGCACGTGTTCATCACGTTGATCACCACCAGCATCACCGCCGGAAGGTACTGCACGCAGTTCAGTCCGAGCGCCTTGAAGATGTACATGATACTTCGAACAACCATGTGGTGATGCGACGCCTGTGATGTGAAAAAAAACACGCCATCAGTCCAATTGCCACCATGGACGAAAGTAAAAATAAACACGAAATACAGAAATAAAAAGGGTTTACTCACCATGGACGGGTCGCGAAGCACGCGGAGTAACGCGTTCAACGCCACGGTGGGGTAAAAGTTATCCGACGCGGTGGTCAAGTTCACCGCCGGTAACGGGTCGTCGCTGTCCAGTCCCGGAAATACCCCGCCGCCGCCGACGGATGCGCCGGTTTTGTCGATGACTTTCGCCTGTACACAAAACATGACGTCAGTCGAATTGCCCATACGCGAATCAAAATAAACTCACCTGCAACTCCTCCGGGGATTTAGTCTCCCCCGCCCTACCCACGCCTCGAACGCCCTCCATGGAGAGTAAACCCTGGCCGTGCAGCCGTTCCTCGTTTTCCCTGTGCGCGTGCGGATCAAGCGCGCCCAACACCCCCAGCGTTCGAAGCAACTCCGCTCGAACCGGCCCCGTCTCTTCCGCTAATATTCGCAACATCAGCGAAAGTAACCCGGGGTGCTCGTTGAAGGGCTTGATGACGAAGCCGGTGGATTCGATGAGCTGGCCCATCGTGACCACCGCGACGTCCCGGGTAGACCCGACCCGTATGCCGTCGATGATCAACACGAGCAGCGCGGGTATGAAGCTGACGACGCCGACGCCGCCGACCTGCGCCAGCTCGCCGATGGTTCCGAGAACAGCCGCTTTTTCTCGAACGGAGACGATGTGCGCGGGCGCCCGGGTATGGGCGATTAGAGTCCCGCCGCCGGCTGATCCGACGTCGCCGTTCGTCGCGTTCGATGCGGGGGCGGTGCCGTTCGTGGGATCGGTGACGGACCCGAGGGAGAAGCCGTTGGGCTGTTGGTTCGAGTCCTTTTGCTCACCCGCGTCTTTCTTCTCGTCGTCGATCTTTTGCACTTTTTTCTCCGAGCCCGAGCCCGCGGCGCCGTTGACTCCCCCGTTGACTCCCGCATCCTCCGGCCGTCGCAGTTTGTTCATCAACACGCGAAGAATCGGCGAGGTGTACGGCGTGACCAGCCGTTCGCACGATCGCACGAGCGCCGCCATGTGCCTCGCACCCTCTTCCCTCATCCTCGACTCGGTCGAATGCTCCAGTTCCGCGAGGAGCTGAAGCAAGTGCCTTCTCAACGCGGGGAGGGCGTACGCGGGGTTCCGTGGCGCGAGTCTTCCCACGAGCCGTATGGCGATCAGTCGTACCTCGGGCGATTCGTCGTTGAGGGTGACGAACAGCGCTCGAAGCGCATCCGCCTGGCCCAAGTGCGAGTCGGTGGCGGGACACGGCCTGCAGAAAGACGCCAGCACAGCCTTGCGCACACCCGCGTCGAGGTCACTGACCGCGACGGCGAGTAAACGGGACATGATGAACTCCTCGGTACCCGCGGACCAGTCACCGCTTCCCGTGGAGTACGCGTGGACATCGTGCGCGTGTCCGTTCGCGTTCGCGGCGGCCGCGGCGGCTTGCGAGATTCGATCGGATCGAACCTCCAAGAGACGGCAGCACGTCAACGCGGCTTCACGTCGCGTCGCGGGGTCGTCGTCGTCGAGGTACTCGACGACGTTCCGCCGCACGAAACCCAAAAGCACCGCCGCGCCGAAAGGAAACGTTCCGAGCGTCCTCAACGCCAACTGCACTCGAGCCCTGTGCGTTTTGCGCGCCTGTAAACAAAACACGATGTCATTCGAATCGCCAATACGGAAATAAAAAGAAACTCACCGCCGCATCCGACGCCTTGTCCTTGGTTCCCCCCGACGTTCCCCCTGATGACGCCCGGCCGAAGATCTGCTTCATCGGGGACGTGATCAGACCCGGGGACTGTATGCCGTGACCGTCGGACCCGTGCGCCTGTTTCGATGAACCGGGAACGGTATTGTTGTACGTCGTATGGACAACGTGACTCAACCCCGGCGAGCCCGGCATCACCGCCGCCGCGCTCGCCGTCGCCAGCGCTCCAGAATTACTCACGGGCGAACCACCTTGGTCAGCGCTGAACGGTGACGCGTTCACCCCCCCTCGCTTGGGTGTTCCCGGCGCGGACCCGCCCACGGACCCCGCGGGTGAACCGTGAAAGCTCTCAGCGCTTGCGTCTCGGCGAAGGTTAGCTATGGAGTTTGACCCAGAGAGCGCCGAGCTTTGCCGCGAGTGACCGCCCGGTCCGTGCTGCGACTTGTCGCTCATGAACACCCCGCTGAACACTTTCTTCAGCTTGGAACCGACGCTGTTCGTGTTGTTGTTTCCGATCGCGTCGATTGAATTCATCGTCGAATTAATTCCGTGGACGCTGCCCCCGATTGATAAATTGTCGGGCCGACCCGTCAGAGCGGAAACTCCGCCTGGGTAACCAGACTGGTAACCGCCCACGTACCCACCCGGGTTCAGCACGTTGGATATGACCTCGATGAGCTTACGCTGAATGATCGGTACGAGCGCGGGCAACGCGTTCGACACCCCTTCCAAAGCGTCAACCAACGGAGCCTGTAAACAAAACACGAATCGCTCAGTCAAATCGCCCACACGAGAATAGGAAAAGAAACTACTCACCGATAAACCCCCGGCGAACATCGCGGGTAATAACCTTCGAACGTGGGGTTCCCACGCGACGTCCATGGACCTCGCCAGCGCACCGGCACACAGCAACGCCTCCGCGTGCCCTGGGTCGATCCGCCCGCCCAGGTCCGAACCTCCGTTCGCCTTGGATCGATTGGACCGATTGGACCTATTGGCGAAATGAACGCAAGTCTCTTGAATCACACCGGCGATTTCGGGTAAGTACCGCTCGAAAGCCTTGGCGGCGCGGCCACGATTCGGCGCCTTCCCCGGGTCCAACGAACCCATCGATCGTACCGAGGGCAACGAACCCCTCATTTCCCGGTTCACCTCCTCCGCGTTCTGCGCCGCGGCTTGTGCCAGGTAACCGACGGCATGGAGATTACCGGAAGACCCTGTAAAAAAAACACGACGTCAGTCTAATTGCCCACCCATACACGCATTTAAAAAAACTTACCGGAGAGGTATCCGGCGCTTCCGTCCCGTGAACCCAACAACCGAGCCGCCCTGTGCGTGGTTCCCTCGTTCGAGACGCCGTCCGATTGGTCCACGTCGGCACCGTCCTTATCCGCGTCGTCGCTCGCCAACGCCGCCGCCAAGTCCCCAACCGCCATGAAACCCGCGTCCCTCTCGCCGGGGGACCGAATAGTCGCGAGCAGCGTAGCCGCCGACGCCGACAAATAACTCTCCGCGAACCTCGCGGGTGAAAACGCGGCGAGCCTGGGTATGAGCTCCGTGACGGAACGTCGCACGATCCTCTCCTGTAAATGTAAATACAACACGACGTCAGTCACATCGCCCACACGGAGATCAAAATAAACTTGAAATAGAAATAGAAACTCACCTTGCTCTCGTGCAGTCTCAGCACCGTCTCCGCGACTTCCTTGTAACGCGACAGCATGAACTCGCCGGTGTGTCGCAGCATCTCCCCGAACGCCAGCAAAGAACCGTGCGTTTGCTCCACGGTGGACGCTCCGGAAGACGTTCCAGAAGACTTTCCAGAACCAGCAATTCCCAATTGCGTCTCCTCGTACAACCTGTAGTACCACTGCACTCGGTACCGCGTCTCGCGTTTCTCGATGACGACGAGACACTCGCGAAGCGCACGCACCTGGTGGGGGATAGTGGGCAGGGATCAGTCAGTGTTTAGGTGGTAATTGGGTATTTGGGGGCGGGGTTTGGTACGGGTTAATAGAGACACGCACCGCTGCTTCGCGAATCACCAGCGATTGATCTCGAAGCGCCGGCCAGATTGCGTCGATGAACGCCGGGACGTGGACGTTGAAAACCGTCGGCGCGTTCCTTGCGAGCTCCCTTAAGATCAACACCGCCGCGTACCGCCTCGCTTCCACGCGCTCCAAGTCCGAGAGCCACGCGATGCTCCGCTTCACCTCCATGTCGACAATGTCCGCGGTGAGCGCGCCGCCGACTGACACTAAATGCCCTAGCGCTCGCGACGCAGCCTCCGCGAGCTGAGGCTCGCACGTCGGGGTCATGACGTCGCGCAAGTACGTCGCGAACCTGTTAATCTTACCCACGTTTTCCCCAAGCTTGGCATCCGTCAGTTGGTCGATCGCGTACACCCCGCCGAGTCGGTGCCGCAAATCGGGGGAATTGATCAATCTCAAAATTCGCCGATAGAGATCGCGCATGTACCGCGCGAAAGCCTCCGTCGGCTTATTCCGCGCCTCCGCCTCGACGTGCTCACGTAGGGATAGACCGACCGCGCCGCCCGCGCGCCTCGACAGCACGTCGTCCCAATCGTTGTTTCCGTGATAGTTGTTTCCGGAAGCGTGAGCTGATGATGAGACCATTCGAGCCCTGTACCCGATACCCCCGTTAACGCCGCCGACTCCCATGCCTGATGACTTGTACAGCCCCGCGGCGTTGGCGGTGGACGCGGAGACGATCGTGGCTTCCAAGTCGTGGTCCGAGTGGTGCCGGTGGTGGTGGAGTAAGTCGTGGTTCGCGGCGCCGGGGGCTTCGTCGTCGGATGAGCCGCCCGAATCATTTTCGTTGTTCGAGTCGTTCACAGCTGTGTCGCGCCTGCCGACGGCTTTGCCGAGCTTGCGTGACCACCCCGCGCGGTCCCACGGGTTGGACGCGGCGCCGCCTCGCGCCTTCCCGTTGGTTCCTTTCGAGCCGCGCGGGTGCCCGGCGTGGCAGAGCTCGGTGAGGAGCTTGTCGAGGGTGTCCACCGCGTCCGAGTCGCCTTTTCCGAGCCCGGAGCCGGATGAGTGGCGCTCTCTGTCGCGGGTACCGCCGCGGGTGCCGCCGGACCCGAGGTCGTCGCGGCCGCGGCCGGTGCCGCTGGTCGCGCCGCCGTGCGCGGTGGATCCGGGCTTGAAGCCGGCGTCAGCGCCGACGCGCGAGCTCATCGCGCGTTAGTCTCCGACCCGCGTTCACCTCAGGGTTCACACCAGATTCGCCCCGAGGTTTTGCGCCCTTTCACCCGAACCCGCAATGCCTCTGACTAATGCGCCCGAGGAGGTGCGCCCCTTGAAAGGGTCGCGGTCCCGATCGCGCGCCCGCGCCGACGGTTCTCTCGCAGTCGCCGGAGAGATGTCGCGCGCGGCCGCGATGTCGACGCGTCGGGCCAGTCGCGCCCTCCTACTTTGCCCGACGCACCGCGAAGAATCACGTGAGGATGTTAAAGCGTGGTGACCTTTTCACTTAGGGTTCGTGGGATTCTCAACGAGTATGAGTAAATAGTTACGATAAATAGAGAGATGGGAAATACGAACAATATCATGGTAAGATAGTGACGATGTGCATACAGTTACACTTATCATCATTACAATCAGGCTTCCTCGTACTCCTCTCGCCTTCTCCACGCCCACGTCGCCTTGAGCCACCCCGACGGCGTGTCCTCCACCGACGTGAACCCCAACTCCCCGGACACGACACTCGAACCCTCCACCGGCGTCGTGGGCTCCGGCAGACCTTTCACCTCACACGTCACAGTGAACATTGCATACCTGTGAACAAAACACGACGTCATCAGTCGAATAAGTACGTTATTAGAGTTAGCAGGGGGGGGGCAGACAGGGGATCTGAGATGACCGTAAGATAATAAAAAGCGACTTGTAAAATATCTTCGAGCCGCGTCTCGACCTTCACACCAAACGCTCGCCTGGATATCCGACCACATGGCGACTACCTGTGCATTGACCATCACGACCACCATTCGCGCGTCCGCGACGCCGCGACGCTCCTGCCGCGGCATCGGCTCACCCGGCGTCCGCGGCTGGACCGCGGATATCAAAAAGCGCCCCGATCTGGTGACGAGGATCTCCAAAAAGCAACAAAGGGGCGATCTGACGAGCTGCTCCGCCTCAACCTCGCACGATGAGCTCGTCCATCACGACCTGTACGCCCTGCTCGGCGTGAATGACACCGCAACCTTCGACGAGATCAAGGCCAGCTACAGGGAGCGCATGAAGGCGTGCCACCCGGACATCGCCGTGTTTGCGAATGGCAACGAGGAGGACGCGGCATCCGTGTCCCAGCTCTTGAACAAGGCGTGGCACACGCTCAAGGACAAGGGCAGGAGGGCCATGTACGACTCCGGCCGGGTTTTGTTCGGCAAGTCCAGCATGTTCAAGGACCCGTTCACCGGTGTCCCCCTCAGCAAAAACGCGAGGCCCGACCTCGACGTCACGCTCTTCGTCGACGAGGGCAGGTGCATCGGATGTCACCAGTGCAAACACGCCGCTCCCAACACGTTCCAAATGGAGCCCCACTACAACGTCGCGAGGGTGGAGACGCAGTGGGCGGACAGCGAGGAGGACCTCGAGATCGCCGTGGCGTGCTGCCCCAAGGACTGCATCCACACCGTGCCCAAGGCTGACATCGCGCTCCTCGAGTGGATCCACAGGAGCCAACCCAGGCAGAGGATCGTGGCGTGCTCCGTCGAGTCCATGGGCGGGAAAGCCCGCGGGCTGGACGAATCGCCGTTCGTCGCGATGGAGCGCTTCGAGCGCAAGCGCACGGATATCATGAGGGACGCGGAGGAGACGGCTAAACGCGCGGCGAAGAGGGAGGAAGCCGAGGCGGCTATGGAGATGGTCAGCAACGTGGTCGGCGTATCCAACTGGTTCTTCGGCCGCCGCCGACCCGACGAGAAGCCCGAGGAGGAACCCCGCGCGCCGTCGTGCCCCCTCCCCACCGTGTACGTCAACGAGTCCCTGTTGCTCCCGCAGTTCTCGTCCATGATCTCCGAGCCCGCGGTCGACGAGTCGGTTTGATGATGCGATGGTCTAAAAAGGTTTGGCTTTGTGAGACAAAACTACGAAACGCTCAGAATTCATCCTCGTCCTCGTCCTCGTACTCCACCTCCTTCGCCCCGTCCTCCCTCGTGCCCTTGTCCCAGTCCTTCATCTTGTTCCGGCCCATGAGGTACCCGTCGGTGAGCACGTCCCACTTTCCACCCTTGGATTCCTCCTTGTTCTGCTCCGCGTCGACGCCCAGCAGGTGCGCGGGCGTGGCCTTGCCGAGCGCCGACGCCCTGAGCTGCGCGAGGAACTCCGCCTTGCTCATGTCTTTTTTCTTGGCGCTGCCTCCCTCGGCCTTCTTCTCCGCCGCCGCGCGCTGTGCCTGGGACACGGCGTTGAACAGCCGCACGACGCCCCTGGTCGCCGTCTGCAGCAGCTTGCGCTCCAGCTGGTCGCTACTCGGGTCCGCCACCCCTTTGATGGGCACGACGTGACCCTTCTCACGGAGCTCGAGCTTGCGTTTCTTCTCCGCCGCCTTGACCTTCTTCTCGCGCCGCGCCTCGGCCTCCTGCCTGCGCTGTTTCTTGGTCTTGGGGAGGACGTCGCCCGCGCCCTCGCCGTCGGCTGCGTCGCCGACGAGATTGCTGAAGGCTCTGGCGAACCCGAACATGTTGGCGCCGCCCTGCTCGCCGCGTGACGCCGCAGCCGCCGCAGCCGCCGCGCGCTCCTCGTCGTCGCCGCCTTCGCCGTCTTTGTCGTCGTCACCGCCGCTC
>ENA-OWPI01003118-OWPI01003118.1-marine-metagenome-genome-assembly--contig:-NODE-3118-length-14592-cov-7.826593_pt1 | contig 14592 bp, 13 predicted proteins | sample MGYA00238138_ERZ651775 | MGnify/ENA primary metagenome ERZ651775 (study PRJEB26906, sample SAMN06265043) | marine metagenome | isolation source: Helgoland LTER site | place: Germany:Helgoland, sampling...
AAATCTTGATAAATCTTAGTTTTCTCTGCATTTATTTCATCTATTTTTTTATTTTCGTGAGCTTTAATTGCTTTTTGGAGTTTAATAAATTCAGGTGATTTTCTTGTTTTATTGAGCTCCGTAATTTTATTTTTAATCTCATGGATGGAGCAATCATCATTAGTTAGGTCATTTGTAAGGTTCTTTATCACGTCAAGCTCATCATTTACTAGAGCCTTATCAGCCTCAAAAAATCTATCCGCTGCTTCGTTTAGTTTCTTCCATAGGATTGGTTCATTTTTCTTGCCAGCCGGCCCAGTATCTTGATATTCACGTTTAATTTTTTTAAATTTCTGAATACATATTTGTGTGTCTTCATCATTAATTAATTTAACCTTTTCAATTAATGAATCTTTAATTTTGTAATTTTTATTTTCTTGTTCCTTAATGGCATTATTAATTGGTTTTTTTGCATTTTGATAAGCAGTTTTGAGTTTTAAGAAATCTTCATCTAGCACTGGAGCATAATTTTGCCATCTTTGAAAGGATTTACTCAAGAATCTACTCATATCAATTAAACCTGGCCATTTATCCGAATGATCATTTGTATATTGAATAAGTGTCTGAATTATTTTTTCTCTTTCTTTGGCGTTGGATATTTTTATTATTTTTAATTCTTCATAATATTGAGCGCAAGGTTCCCATGCTTTATCTGTAAGGTTTTTGAAGGTTGTCCATTGCTCGCGACCGGCAGGCTTGGAAGATTGATCTAGTAACTGCCACTTTGTTTGAAGTCCGTGAATTTCATTTGCTTGTTTTTTTGGATTTTCATGAGGCTTGGCTATCAGGGCTTCAATTTCTTTTATTATTTCATTCCTTTTAGGGTTTGTAGCAAAAGATGAAATATCATTAAAGTATCTTGATTGAGCAGACATAAAATTGAATCTATGCCTAAGTTTATTAGATACTTTACCTTCAGATTTCATTGACCTTGAGACTTCATTAACCAGTTTTTGAGCCAAACGAATCTCTCCAGCTTCAAAATGTTTTTCAGCTTTATCTAAAGATTCAAATAAAATTTTATGAGTTTCCACAATAGTTTCTTTTGATGTTTATAATTATCACTAAATGAGAAAAAGAATTTTAACAGGAATTACAACAACTGGTACTCCTCATATCGGAAATTATTTAGGCGCTATCAAACCTGCGCTTGAATTAGTAGCTCCTGATAATGATTCCTATTTTTTTCTTGCAGACTATCATGCTCTAATTAAGCAAACTAATTCAACCGAGATTGAGACTAGTGTAAAAAACGTTGCCTTAGCATGGTTATCTTCTGGTCTAGATCCAAGTAAATCCCATTTTTATAGGCAATCAGATATTCCTGAGGTTCATGAATTAACCTGGATTCTAAATTGTAGTGCTGCAAAAGGCTTGTTAAATCGTGCTCATGCATACAAGGCCATTGTTGCTGAAAACACTCAATCTGGTAGCGATGAGGATAAGGCGGTGAATATGGGTCTTTTTTCATACCCAGTCCTAATGGCTGCTGATATATTAATATTTAACGCTACGCATGTCCCCGTTGGCCCAGATCAAGCGCAACATATGGAGATGGCACGAGATATTGCAGGAAAATTTAATCATACTTACTCGAATATACTGACTCTTCCTGAGGCTATCATCCAAAATGACATTTCTGTTCCAGGAAATGATGGCAGGAAAATGAGTAAGTCATATAACAACATCATTCCATTTTTATCAACAGAAAAAGCTTTGCAAAAATCCATTGCCAAGATAATTACAAATTCACTGGAACCAGGTCAGCCAAAAGATCATCATGCTTGCACACTTTTTCAGCTATATTCTTTCTTTGCTAGCGACGATCAAATAGATGATATGAAGCAAGCTTATAAAGATGGAATTTCATGGGGTGATGTGAAGAAAAGTTTATTTACTATTATTAATGATGAAATACTGCCTATAAGAGAAAAATATATTGAACTAAAAGATCAAAAAGATCTTTTGAATGATTTATTCTCTGATGGTGCTCGCAAAGTTCGCCCCGAAGCTCAAGAACTTGTTGGTAAATTACGTGAGGCCGTAGGTATCTCCAACATTGTCTAATCCCACAACTTGGTTAAAGTTCGGTTTATTTGCAGTAGGCTTGGGTCAATCTTTTGCTTTTGTTTTGGTCCCACCTCTAGCTAGAGACTTAGGTCTATCCGTTATTGAAACATCAACTATTTTTTCAATTTCTGCAGTAGCTTGGGCGCTTACTAGTGCGTCTTGGGGCAGGGCATCTGATAAGTATGGTAGACGCAATATCGCAGTTATAGGTTTAATAGGTTATTCAGTCTCAATTATTGCTTTGATAACGCCCTTATTTCTTGTTGAAAAGAAAATTTTAGATCTTGTGTATCTATTGCCTTTATTGGTATTAGGCAGGCTGATTAATGGATTGGTTGGTTCTGCAACAAGGCCGGCTGCTTTTGCCTATATGGCAGATATTTCAGAGAGAGCAAAGCGAACTAAAAAATTTGCAAGATTAGAGTCCAGTTTTTTAATTGGAACAATCATGGGTCCAATGATAGGTGGTTTTTTATTTTTGTATTCTAAAAGTCTGCCATTTTACGTCTTTGCTTTTTGTGGTTTTGTGGCAGCAATTGGTATCTTTCTTACATTTCCGAAACATATTGTTCCAAGAGAAAAGGTTGATGAAGCCCTTCGTAAGCTTTCATACAAAGATAAGTCAGTTTGGCCATTTTTATTTATTGCAGCCTTGTCATCTTTATGCCAAGCCTCTTTATTACAGTCCATTGGATTTTTTATTACAGATATTTTTTCAAATGAAAAAGATTTACCTTTAGTGATTAGTTTAACTTTTGTTGTACTCTCCATTTCGACTGTTGTAAGTCAATATATCTTTACCGATCTTAAACCAATAGCTAATAATAAATTACTGATATACGGTACTTCTTTAATTACAATTTCTTATATAATGGCTGCTTCCGCCTCATCAATTGCATTGTTCTATTTAGCTATGATGATCAATGGTTTCGGTGGAGGTATGTTTAGACCTGCTAATGCATCATCTCTATCTTTGGCTCAATCACCAGACAATCAGGGTAAGGCAGCTGGATATTTGGGTTCAGTAATGCCTATAGGGCATGTTTTGACTCCAATAGTAGCAATGCCTATTTATCAATTTGGTCCTCAGTATCTATATTTTTTTAGCGCTTCTCTGTGCTTTATTTCCTTATTATTTATAATAGGCCATCCACTTTTAAAAGATCATGAACAAACCAGCACTATTATTAATTAATTTAGGAACCCCAGACTCTCCTTCATACTTTCATGTTTTTAAATACTTAAGAGAGTTCTTAATGGATGGAAGGGTTATTGATGTTCCATATATATTAAGATTTTTGCTTGTTACTTTAATTATTTGTCCATTTAGATCATTTAGCTCGAGTAAGATCTATCAAAAGCTTTGGGATCTTTCTGATGGAGTCTCTCCGTTGCTTAAAAACACTCAAGAATTAACAAATAAATTAAACCAAAATCAAGATAAATATGATGTTTACTATGCTATGCGATATCAAAAGCCAAGTATTCAGAAAGCTTTGGATTTAATCAAACAATCAAATCCTTCTGAGTTAATTATTTTGCCTCTTTTTCCGCATTATGCCTCTGCAACCTCTGGAAGTGTCTTCGAGGAAGTGACCAACAGACTATCTCGAGAATGGGTAATTCCTTCATTTAAATTTATAGCTCAGTACTATGATCATCCCTCATTTATTGATGCATGGGCGCAGGCTGCTAAAGACTTCAATATTTCTGAATATGACAAAGTAATATTTAGTTATCACGGGCTCCCTAATTCACAGGTTGATAAGGTATACCAAGACAATCAATGTGATGGAAAGAATTGTGAACATGAAATCAATGAAGACAATCATTATTGTTATAAAGCTACAGTTTATGAAACATCAAAGCTTATAGCTCAAAAATTGTCACTTCCAAGAGATAAGTATGAGGTTACATTTCAGTCCCGCTTAACAAATAATTGGCTAGAACCTTTCTCTGATGATGTTTTAAAAGCTTTTCCAGATAAAGGCATTAAAAAAGTTCTTGTTTTTTCACCAGCATTTACTGCTGATTGTCTTGAAACCGTAATTGAGATTGGAGATGAATATAAAGAACTTTTTATAGAAGCTGGTGGTCAAACACTGGATTATGTTCCCTCATTAAATTTTTCAGATGCCTGGGTTCAAGCTATTATAGATATTACAAATTCAAAATAAGGATTCAAATGTTTAAAGAAGATATTTTAAAAGGCAAAAAGATATTAGTGACCGGTGGCGGAACAGGTTTGGGTAAAGAAATGTCAGAGCATTATGTTAAGCATGGCGCTGATTTAGTAATTTGTGGCAGAAGGGAGAGTGTTCTTGCTGATACAGCGAATGAATTTAAAGAAAAATATGATGCGACTGTTAGATATCAACCACTCGATATTCGCTCCCCTCAGGATGTTGAGGATTTTATAGATTCCATTTTTCAAGAAGGCCCTTTGCATGGATTGGTTAATAATGCTGCAGGAAACTTTATTTCTCCAACAAAAGATTTATCTGCTAGAGGGTTTGATGCTATTGCAAACATCGTATTTCATGGCACATTTTATGTAACTAATGCAGTGGGAAAGAGATGGCTTGAACAGAATATCAAAGGATCTATTATTTCTATACTTGCCACTTGGGTTTGGACTGGCTCACCATTTGTTGTTCCTTCGGCCATGTCAAAATCTGCGCTTAACACAATGACAAAGTCACTTGCAGTTGAATGGGGTCCTCATGGAATCAGAATAAACGCAATTGCACCAGGGCCATTTCCCACCGAGGGTGCTTGGGCAAGACTTAGTCCAAAGGGAGACTTGGATGATTCCAACTCAATGAGCACTATTCCCATGGGCCGAGTTGGTCAAATGAGCGAACTTCAAAATTTAGCAACTTTTTTGATGGCCGACGGATGCGAGTATTTAACTGGTCAAACAATTGCACTTGATGGCGCCCAATATCTTTCAGGTGGTGGAACTTTTTCACAACTCTCAAAGCTCACAGAGGATGATTGGTCTGATATTAGAGGGATGATTAAAAAAACAAATGATTCAGATAAGCAAAAAAGATCAACTTAGTAATAATTACTTGACTTAGAGTTTTCTTTAACTGATAGACTAACTAAATTATTTAAAAAATAAGGAGCAAAAATGGAACATCAACAAATGCAAGACATTCTAGATAAGCAAAAAGCCTATTTTATTAAAAATGGCCCACCATCATATGATCTAAGAATTGATAGGTTAGATCGAATGAAGACTCTTATAATGGATAATCGCTACAAAATAGTCGATGCTTTAAATGAAGATTTTGGAGTTAGATCTAAAAACCAGTCAATGGCCACAGATGTTTATACGATCATTCCTAGTATTGAGTATGCAAAGAAAAATTTAAAAAAATGGATGGCAGGCTCTAAAAGAAAACCGAACTTCCCATTGGGTCTTTTGGGAGCAAAGGCGACTGTTGATTATGAGCCATTGGGAACCGTGGGAATGATTTCACCTTGGAATTTTCCTATGTTCTTAACATTCTCTCCTGCAGCCTCAATATTTGCTGCTGGTAATCAAATTATGCATAAACCAAGTGAATATACCGAGCAATCTGCAGCCTTAATGAAAGAGCTGTGTGATGCAGCTTTTGACGAAGAGGAATTTGCAACTATATTGGGCGGCCCTGATGTTGGCGCAACATTTACTCAACAAAAATTTGATCATCTTCTCTATACAGGAAGTGGCGCTGTTGCAAAACATATTATGAAAGCAGCCTCTGAAAATCTAGTACCAGTTACTTTAGAGCTTGGCGGCAAATCTCCAGTTATTGTTAGCAATTCAGCTGATAGCGCTATTGCTGCTAAAAGAATTATGTTAGGTAAAACAATGAATGCTGGACAAATTTGTTTAGCTCCTGATTATGTGATGGTTCATTCTGATAAAAAAGATGAACTTGTCTCAGGTATGAAAGCTGCTGTAGCTGATTTTTATCCTGATTTAAAACATAACGATGATTACACATCGATTGTTAACCAAAAACATTTTGATCGATTGCAAGGTTTGTTGAGTGATGCAAAAGAAAAAGGGGCTGAAATTGATGAAATCAATCCAGCAAATGAGGACTTTTCACAACAAGAAGCTTTCAAAATACCACCTACGCTTGTAATGAATCCAACTGATGATATGGAAATCATGAAAGAAGAGATCTTTGGTCCCTTGCTACCTATCAAAGAATTTACTGAGATTGATGAAACTATTTCATATGTAAATAAAAATGATAAACCATTGGGCTTGTACTATTTTGGATCCAATAAAAATGAAGAAAATCATGTGCTTACAAGAACCTCGTCAGGCGGAGTAACTGTTAATGATGTATTGGGTCACATACAGCAAGAAGATCTGCCTTTCGGTGGAGTGGGGCCTTCTGGAATTGGGAGCTATCATGGCGAAGAGGGCTTTAAAACTTTTAGTAATGCTAAGGCTGTCTATAAGCAAATAGGTTCAAGGTTCGATAAATTATTGTCTGCAATCCGCCCCCCATACAAAGGCGATATTGAAAAGGTTTTAAAGCAGATAACCTAATTGTTATGACCTCATTGCCTATTTACTTGGGCTACAAGTATTTTCGATCAAAGAAGGGTGCATTTGCATCCTTCACTTCTTTAATGGCCATTGCCGGTTTATCCCTGGGTGTCGCTGCACTAGTAATAGTGCTATCAGTTATGAACGGTTTTGAGAAAGAGTTACAAACAAGAGTTTTAGGCGTTGTTCCACAACTAATTATTCGTTCCAATAATGATATTAACGATTATCAAGAATTGGTTTCTAAAGTTTCTAACTCAGTCAATGTTATTAGCGCCAGTCCTTATATTGAAACTCAAGGATTAATGAGCGCCAAGAATAGATCTAGAGGTGTTTTTATTACTGGAATCAAACCTGAATTAGAGGAATCCATGTCTATCCTCCCAAACTATATGATCAGTGGAAGCTTAGAAAGCATTTCTTCTAAGAAAGGGGTGGTCATTGGCTCCTGGTTAGCTCGCTATCTTGGGATAGAAGTAGGCGATCCTATTAATATAACTACAACTAATTTACGTTCATCAATTTTGGGTACTTTTCCAAGAACTATTTCTTTGGAGATAGTCGGTATATTTGAATTAAAAGCTGAATTAGATCAATCACTTGTTTTAATTCATCATGATCTTGCAGCAAATATTTTAAACCTTTCCATTAACTCAACCCAGGGGATTAGGGTAAAGATCGATGATTTGTTTGCAGTCAATGAAGTTGGCTTTAATTTATTGGCTCAATCATTTTTAAATAAAGAGCATTATTACTTTACCTCTTGGCAGCAAACTCATGGAACATTATTCCAAGCCATTAAATTAGAAAAAAGATTAATCAGTCTAATGCTTTTTTTAATTATTACGGTTGCTGCCTTCAATATACTCTCAACTATTGTCATGACTGTCAAAACCAAAGAAAAAGAAATAGCCATCTTAAAAACTATGGGTTGTTCTAAAACTCAATTAACATTTATCTTCTTAAATTTAGGTCTAATTATTGGATTTTTAGGTACATTTATTGGTTTGTTAATAGGGCTGATAGTGACTCCAAATATAGATCAACTTATTAATTTAATTGAGTCTTTCGCTAATAGAAGCTTGATGGATAGTTACTTCATCAATTATTTTCCATATGAATTTAGATTAACTCAACTTATGTATATATCTATATCTGTGCTTGCGATGAGTTTAATATTTTCATATTTTCCAGCAGCACGAGCCGCGTCACTAAAGCCTGTAACTATACTGCGTCATGAATAAACTTGTAGCATCAAATATTTACAAAACTTATGAGTCTGGCGGCCATTCTACTGATGTTCTTTCAAACATCTCAATGGAAATCTTAGAGGGAGACGCTATTGGTGTTATTGGTTCATCTGGAAGTGGAAAAACAACCCTTTTACAAATTCTGGCTGGCCTAGAGTTTCCAGATCAAGGCAACATACATTTTAATGATATTAATTTATCTTCAGATAATGCTAAAAATTTTAATTTGATGAGAAGCAAATTATTTGGATATGCCTATCAATTTCATTATTTATTAGATGATTTAACCGTTTATGAGAATTGTAATTTAGTTTTTAAGATTGCTCGTAATAAGAGTGATAAAGAAAATTCAAAAAAAATTATGCAAATTCTTGATGAGCTTGGTATTAGCAAATTGCATAATAATTATCCATATATGCTTTCAGGAGGGGAGAGACAGCGTGTTGCCATTGCCAGAGCAGTCGTTCATGAGCCAAAGTTCATATTAATGGATGAGCCAACTGGTAATTTAGATCAAGAGAATGCAGAGGTAATTCAAAACTTAACTATTAAATTAGCTAAAAATCACAATATAGGTATTGTGGTTGCAACCCATGATTTAAATTATGCTGGTAAACTGGATGCAGTATTTCGCATAGAGAATGGAGACTTAAAGTCAGCATAAAATGAATAATTTATTAATATCTGGTGGATGGTTTATCTGGCCATTGCTTGTATGCTCTATTTTGCTTATATCAATAGTGCTTGAAAGGCTTTGGTTTCTCCAGAGAAGGTTAGTTGCCCCTAAAGGCTTATTAAGACAGGCGCAAAATTTAATTCAGAAGGATTCTTTTCATACCCAAAACCAACAGGAAATTGCAGCTACCTCTCAATTGGGTGATTTGCTTCAACATTGTTATCAGTATCGATTAAATCCAAGAGAATTTGTTGAAATTAAAGCTGAGGAGAAGGCTTCTGAAATTAAATTGGTTCTAGAGCGAAACTTATCCATGCTTAGCACCATTGCAAGCATCAGCCCTTTACTTGGTCTTTTGGGGACTGTTGTTGGGATGATTACTGTTTTTAGTAACATTGATGTTAACGGATCTGCAAATACTGATTTGCTTGCAGCAGGAATTTCAGAGGCTCTCATCACTACTGCTTTTGGGCTAATAATTGCTGTCCCAGCTATAATTTTTTATAGATACTTTGAACAGAAAACTGTAATTCTTATGTCAATTCTTCAAGCCAATACATCAATTTTTTTAGATTTTTTATATAAAAAATGAAGTTTTATAAGGACAAAGAGCGGGTTCTCTCAGTTGAAATTACGCCTCTAATTGATATTGTTTTTTTGCTTGTTATTTTCTTTGTTGTGACATCAAAAATTGAAACAAACCAATATCTAACTCTTGATCTGCCTGAATCTGAATCGTTTTCATCATCTTTATCCAATAATTCTCAGAATATTATTTTGCTAGAGACCGGAGTATTCATAGTTAACAATCAAGAATTTACCATGTCAGATATTGATAAGTTACTTGCAGGTGTAGGTTCAAGCTTTTCTAAATCAGAAGCAGTAGTTCTTTCGATTGAAAGTAAAGCTTTTCATGAGTGGGTAATTAATTTGATGGATGGTCTTCAAGCTCTGGGATTTCAAAACATACAGATTAAAACTTATACTGATTAGTCATGAATCCTTTAAAAAGACTATTTTCGTATACCTTTAGATTTAAATTTTCTTTTATCTTGAGTATCTTTGGATTTATTCTTTTTGCTTCTGCCGATATTGCAGCTGTTGAATGGATTAGGAGAATTATCGAATATATCAATTCTGAGCAAGATGACTTCAGCATCTACCTTGTCTTGGCGTTAATTTTTATTGCAATTGGAAGAGGGGCTGGGTTTTTTATCGGTAACTATTTTATGTCTAGAGTCGGGTTTGGCATTGTTCATGATCTGAGATCTGAGCTTTTTTCTAAATTGATTAACTTGCCAAAAAATTTTTTTGATCAGAATCAATCAGGCCAACTGATTAATAGAATTACCTTTACTACAACTCAAGTTTCAGGCGCAGCTTCTAATGCAATCAAGACATTTGTTAGAGAAGGCTTTTTGCTTGTTGGCTTGCTTGCATACATGCTTACTTTGAATTGGAAGTTAACTTTACTTTTATTAATAACTACTCCTTTTATAGCTTTAATTGTTTATGTTGCTGGTCGACGATTAAGAAAATTAGCAAAAACAATCCAAACCGCAATGGGTGATGTAACTCATCTTGCCTCGGAAGCTGTTGATGGTAACCTTGAAATAAAGTCATTTAATGCAGAAAAATATGAAAAAGACAGGTTCTTTGCTGCTAATGCCTCTAATAAAAATCAAAATTTAAAGCTTGAAGCAACCAGCAATTTAGCAACGCCAATTATTCAGCTGTTGGTTTCAATTTCATTATCTATAGTTGCCTATTTTGCATTAGGCTCTCAATTAGGTATAGAGCTCAGTGCTGAGGATTTTGTTGCCTTTATTACTGCAGCTGGATTAATGGCGAAGCCAATTAGGCAGCTCTCAAATATTAATGCCGTCATACAAAAAGGCTTAGCAGCTGCAGTTGAAATATTTGATCAACTTGATGCAAAAGAAGAAGACGATAAAGGCGAAATAGACACAAATATCACAGGAAATATTAAGTTTGATGATGTTTCTTTTTCATATAATTCTAAAGAATCTGTTTTAGCCAATTTAAATTTTGATATTCATCAAAATGAAACAGTTGCGATTGTTGGAAAATCTGGGTCTGGAAAATCAACCATAGCTAATTTAATTTCAAGATTTTACTCTGATTATTCAGGAGATATTCTAATAGACGATGTGAGCATACTTGATTATCAGCTTAGCCATCTTCGAAAATCTATTTCAATAGTTAATCAATCCCCAACTTTATTTAACGACACCATTGAAAAAAATATTGCCTATGGCGATAGTGAGATAGATGATCAAAAATTAAAAGAAGCAGCTGAGATTTCTGGCTGTACTGAGTTTATATCAAGGCTTCCAGAGGGATTTAAATCAGAAATAGGTGATGACGGTGTTTTGCTATCTGGTGGTCAACGTCAAAGACTTGCAATTGCTAGAGCATTTTACAAAGATTCACCAATCATTATTTTAGATGAAGCCACTTCAGCATTGGATAATGAGTCTGAATTAATTGTCCAAGAGGCAATCGAGCAATTGATAAATAATAGAACAACCATTGTTATTGCTCATAGACTTACAACGATTGAAAATGCCGATAAAATTTTAGTTCTAGATAATGGCTCAGTAGCTGAATCAGGCACCCACTCTGAATTAATTGATCATGATGGTATTTACAAAGGTCTTTACCAAAATAAATTTCATGACTCTGAAGATTCACAAAAGAAATCAGGAAAATCTGCTCGCCATGAGTATTTGCCTACATTTACAGAAGAGCCAACTCAACAAGGCTATCTAATTGATGCATGGTATAACAAAAGTTTTTGGCTATATATTTTAGCGCCTTTAACTTTTGTCTTTTCTGCTTTGGTAAAGGCTCGTAGGAATTCATATATTAAAAATCCTGATAAGGTCTGGATCTCACCTAAACCTATTGTGGTTGTTGGCAACATTTCCATGGGCGGAACAGGCAAAACACCTTTAGTAAAATTTATTGCAATGGAGTTACAAAATCGTGGATTCAAACCAGGACTAGTTAGCAGAGGTTACGGAGGTAAGTATTCTGGGACTCTTGAAGTGACTTCTGAAACTACCTACAAACAAACAGGTGATGAGGCTCAAATTTTAGCTAAATTAAATATTCCTTTTTTTATTGATAAAAATAGATCTAGGGCTGCAAAAAAACTTCAAGAAAAACATGAGGTTGATGTAATTATTTCTGATGATGGATTGCAGCATTACTCAATGGGCAGAGATATTGAGATTGCTGTTATTGATGGAGCTCGAAGGCTTGGGAATGGCCTTGCTTTTCCTGCTGGACCTCTAAGAGAGCCTAAATCAAGATTATCTGAGGTTGATTTCATTGTTAATAATGGCGGTCCTACTGAAGGGGATGAAATTTTAATGACTCTTAGCCCTGCTAAATTTATCCACTTAAATTCAGGAAAAGAGTATTCAATTGATAAATGGCCAATGCATAATCAAGTTCATGCAATCGCAGGAGTAGGGAATCCTAATAGATTTTTTGATCTGCTTTTGAGGTTAGGATTTGAGTTTGATAAAAATCCATTTCCAGATCATCACAAATATAATAAAAGGGACCTTTATTTTCTTGACCACCTTCCTATATTAATGACTGAAAAAGATGCTGCTAAATGTAAACATTTCAACAATTCTAAGATTTGGTATCTTAGTATTGAGTCTAAAATAGAATCACAATTTATTGATAGGCTTGAGGAGAAGTTAAATGATAGATGAGCATATTTTAAATATTATGGGATGCATTAGATGCAAATCAAAATTAATTGATAAAGAGAGTCATTTGGAGTGCCCTAAGTGCAATATTGGCTATCCAGTTGAAGACGATATTCCTAGAATGATAGAGGAAAGAATTTTTTCCTTGAATGACTAATTCTTTTGTAATTATTGTTCCGGCTAGGGCTGGCTCTACTCGTTTGCCAAATAAACCGTTAGCGATTATTAATAAACGGACTGTAATTTCTCGCATCATAGATCTAGCTAATTCTTCTGATGCTGCAAGTGTTTATATCGCAACTGATAGTAACGATATAGGAGATCACTGCAGATCCTTGGGCGCCAATGTTGTGATGACATCATCAGATCATGTCTCAGGTATGGATAGAATTGCTGAAGCAGCAAAAAAACTTGATTTACCAGATGATATCCCGATTGTTAATCTTCAGGGTGATGAACCCTTCATGCCATTAGAGATCATCAATCAACTGCCTATGCTGATAAACAAAGAGATTCCTATATCCACCGCATGCATTCAATTTACAGGTGATATGGATTTTAATAGCCCCCATGAGGTGAAAGTTGTAAGATCAATTTCAAAAAAAGCCATGTACTTTTCAAGGTCTGTGATACCAAACTCATTTAACCCAGATTCTCAAAATCATTTTAAACATCTTGGTATATATGCCTACAGTAATAAAACTCTTCAAGCATTAAGTTCACTAGAGCCAACTGCAAATGAAGAGTCAGAGAAATTAGAACAATTACGATTTCTAGACAATGGATTTGATATATTTGTCCAAGACTTTAAATGCGAGGCTCCTATTGGTATTGATACTTCTGAAGACTTGGAAGCTGCAAATGCATTTGCTAAGAAGATTGATTAACTATGTTTATTTCTAATTCTTTTGGCTTAACAGTAAAGGCAAAAAATTTCTTAAGCATAGATACTCCTAAGGATTTATCAAAATTAGATACCATTAAAGATAACTCGATATTAATTCTTGGCGCTTGTACAAATGTAATATTGAACAAAGATCTTACTAAAACCATTGTTCAAGTTAATTTTAAAGATATAAAAATTTATGAAGATTACCTTTCTGTAGGTGGGGGATTGAATTGGGCAGATCTTATTGAATACTGCTTAAACAATAGTTTATATGGGTTAGAAAACTTAACTCATATTCCTGGTTCTGTGGGTGCTGCACCTGTTCAAAATATTGGCGCATATGGAGTTGAGGTCAGTTCATTTATTCATAGTGTTGAATGCTTTAATTTGCTATCACAACAGCAAGAAACCATTGAAAGAGACCAATGCAGATTTGAATATCGAAATTCAATCTTTAAATCAAAAAATTATATTATTTTAAAAGTTAATTTTATTTTTAGTAAAACATTTGAACCCGATTTGAGTTATCCAGCTCTAGCTAATTATTTAAAACATAATTCTATTGATGCAAAATCTCTTACTCCGAAATTGCTTTCTGAGTCTATAAAAAATTTAAGAAATTCTAGATTGCCTGATCCGAACTTAGAGCCTAATGTTGGCAGTATTTTTAAAAATCCTTTAGTAAAAACCAATGATTTTGATAGAAATTTTTTAATTGGTCATAGGTGGGAGCAAGGTAATGGAGTGACCAAACTGAGCGCAGCTAGATTAATCGAGCTTATCAAACCTGAATTAAGCATCCCTGAAACTTTGCGTATCTATGAGCATCACTCACTTGTGCTTATCAATAATGGCGAAGCAACATTTAATGATGTTAAGAACTTACTAGATCAGATTGGAGTAAAAATATTTAATAAATTTAATATTGAATTAGAAATAGAGCCTGAGATTATTTCATCATGATCTTCTTTTCAGCAGCTTTAGCTCATTTATTGGCGGTAATGTCTCCTGGTCCAGATACTGCCATTATTTTTCATCAATCATTTGCAAAAGGCAGAGCCCAAGGATTTCTCACGGCTCTAGGGATTGGTTTTGGTATATTCATACATTGTTTTTTTGCTATTTCTGGAATTTCATTATTAATATACAGCTCGGCAGAAGCTAAGTTTTTTATCAAATGTTTAGGAGCTTTATATTTGCTTTATCTTGGAATAAGCTTTTTTATTTCAAAAAAATCATCTAAATCTGAAGACACAAAGGTCTTATTCAAAAATCCTTTTGTTATTGGTTTGGTAACTAATTTATTAAATATAAAAGCATTTTTATTTACTGTATCTTTGTTCTCTTTTATAAATCTTGAT
>ENA-OWPI01003119-OWPI01003119.1-marine-metagenome-genome-assembly--contig:-NODE-3119-length-14590-cov-2.328878_pt1 | contig 14590 bp, 7 predicted proteins | sample MGYA00238138_ERZ651775 | MGnify/ENA primary metagenome ERZ651775 (study PRJEB26906, sample SAMN06265043) | marine metagenome | isolation source: Helgoland LTER site | place: Germany:Helgoland, sampling...
CCCGCGGGGTGTGGGTCGGATGCCGACGCCGAGGATTGGCTCGAGGAACTCACGGCGATCGAGGCGATCGTCGGCGAGGATAAGGTGCGGACGCTGTGCGACGGCGCGGGCGTCGCGGTGGACGTGGAGACAGAGTCCGGGATCCGCGCCACTCTCGAGGTGTACAGATTTGAAGGATGCGGGTACCCGTCGGCTGAGCCGCCCGCCGTGGCGTTCCACGCGAGGGGCGCCATGAGAGATAGCTTCCGTGCCGCGACGTCCAAGCTCGCGGAACTTGCAGCCGAGAACGTGGGCACGCCGTGCGTCTACACGCTGCTCGAGGCTGCGGGCGGGATGATCGTGGGTGGCGAGAGCGAACGAGCTCCCGTCGGCGGGACGAAAACCGACCCTCAGACCAAAGCGATTCCCGCGCCGCGGGGAACCACCGCCAAACCCGCCGCCGCGTCCGCCCCGGAGCGCAAGGCGCCCAATCGGCCCTCCAGCGACAAACCCACGCGTCGCGAGCGACCGTCCATGTCTCCCGCGGAGATCGTGTCGGAGAATAAGCGCCTGTCGGACGCGCTGACCGCGTACATGGACGCGTTCAGGACCGGTAAGAAGGGTGACGCGTTCTCGATGATGACGCAGCGGTCGAACCTGCCCGCGAGTAACTCGAGGGAGGAGGTGACGCGCGCCGTGGCCGGGGCGTCCGTGGTGGTCCTCAGCGGCGAGACCGGGTGCGGTAAGTCCACGCAGGTGCCCCAGTTCATCTTGGAGCACGAAATCTCAAAGGGCGCGGGCGGCGCCACGAACATCGTCGTCACGCAGCCGAGGCGAATCTCCGCCATCGGCCTCGCCGAGCGCGTCGCCGCTGAGCGCTGCGAGCGTTGCGGCGACGTCGTCGGCTACTCCGTCCGGCTCGAGTCCAAGCAGAGCCAACGGACCAGGTTGCTGTTCTGCACCACGGGAGTTTTGCTCAGGCGGCTGCTCTCGGACCCGACGCTCAAACACACGACGCACGTGGTGCTCGACGAGGTCCACGAGCGATCCGTCGACTCGGATTTACTCCTGCTGCTCCTCCGTAAGGTACTCGCCAAGAACCCGAAGCTCAAGGTCGTGCTCATGTCCGCCACCGCGGACGCGGATCTTTTCGACCGGTACTTTAAGCATCCCGGCGCCGCATCACGCGTCGCCGGGGTGCCCACGACGCAGGTTCACATCCCCGGGTTCACGCACCCCGTTCGCGAATATTTTTTGGAGGACGTCTTCGAGATGACCGGACACGCCGTCGGACGGGGAGGACCCTACGCCAAGCGTAAGGAGGACCAGGCTAAGCGCGTCAAGCGGGTAGACGTCGCCGCGCAGGCGGCGCTCGCGGAGAAGGCGAAACAGCGGCGGCGCGAGAGGGTCGCGCTCGGGCTCGAGGACGCCGACGAGGACGACGAAGAAGATGAAGAAGGAGAGGAGGACGGCGGCGACGACGTCCCCGAGGACTGGGACCTCGCCGACGAGAACAGCACCTACGAGGTGAAACCACTTACCACGAAGCTACCGCCGGAGTTGCCCGAACTGGGCCCCGTCGCATCGTTCGGTCCGTCCGAGGAGGACCGGGTGCGCAACGACGCGCTCGCCGAGGCGTCCAGGTTGCTCGCCGTGGATTACTCGGCGCAGACGCAGCGGTCCATTCAAAACGTGGATCAGACCGTGATCAACTACGACGCCATCGAGCAGCTCATCGCGCACATCATCCGCGTGGAGTGCGAGGAAGGCCCCGCCGCGTTCGTTCCGCCGCCCGTCGCGGGCAAGGCGCCGAAGGATCTCGGGCTCGGCGCGGTGCTCGTGTTCATGCCCGGTCAGTTTGAAATCACAAAGCTGATTCGAAAGCTGGAGCAGTCCAGGCTCCTCGACCCGGCGGACGTGGGCGAGCTCCGCATCCTGCCCCTGTACGGCTCGCTCTCCAGCAAGGACCAGCGTAAGATCTTCGAGCGCCCTCCGAAGGGTGTGCGGAAGATCGTCGTCGCCACGAACATCGCCGAAACCTCCGTGACGATTGACGACGTCCGTTACGTGGTCGACACCGGGCGCGCGAAGGAGATGTGCTGGGACTCGCACCGCGGCCTGTCCGTGCTCGCCGACACGTGGGTCTCGCAGGCTGCCGCGAAGCAGCGCCGCGGTCGGTCGGGTCGTACCGCGCCCGGCGCCAGGTTCGCCATGTTCTCCCGCGCGCAGTTTGCCAACGCGTCGCCGCAGCAGCCGCCGGAGATGCTCCGGACTCCGCTGCAGAAGCTCTGCCTGTCGATCAAGGCCATGGCCCCCGACGAGCCCGTGGCGAGCACCCTGGCCGCGGCGCTGACCCCTCCCGACGTCGTGTCGGTGGACAGCGCACTCGCCGAGCTCAAGGACCTTCGCGCGTTTGACATTGACGAGCGGCTCACGCCGTTGGGGCGGCACCTCGCGCAGATGCCGGTGGACGCGCGCATCGGCAAGATGCTCCTGTTCGGCGCGCTGCTCGGATGCCTCGACCCGATACTCACCATCGCGGGTGCCATGAGCGGCCGGCCGCTGTTTTACTCCCCGAAGGACAACAGGGACGCCGCGGACAAGGCTAAGCGCGCGCTCAACTCCAACAAGAGCGACCATCTCACCATGGTCGCCGCCTACAACGGCTGGTCAAAGGCCAAGTCGTCCGGGAAAGCCGCCGAGCGAAGATACTGCGACGAGTATTTTCTCAGCCAGCAGGCGCTCGAGGCTGTGCAGGCGGGTCGCGCGGACTACGCGGCGATCCTCGCCGACCTTGGGTTCGTGCGGAGGGAATACATCGCCAACATGCGGCGGGGCGGGTCCGGCGGCACGGAGGCGGACTGCAACGCGGACGTCGTCCGAGTGGTCAAGGCGGCGCTCGTGGCCGGTTTCTACCCCCACGTCGTCAGGGTTAAGCATCCGGAGACGAAGTACACCCAGACCCAGGGCGGCGCGGTGGAGAAGCTACACAACTCGAAGGACCTGAGGTACTTCTCGAAGGACCTCGGTCGAGTGTTTTTGCACCCGACGTCGGTAAACTTTCACTGCGGCAAGTACGAATCGCGTTGGATCGTGTACAGCGAGCGGGTGGAGACGGCCAAGGTTTACATCCGGGACAACACGATGGTGGGGTCGTACGCGCTGCTCCTGTTCGGCGGGGACGTGCGTGTGCTGCACGACGAGGGTTTGGTGAAGGTTGACGGCTGGGCGACGTTCCAGGCACCCGCGCGCATAGGCGTGCTCGTGAAGGAACTGAGACAGCGGGTGGATCAGCTCCTCCTCGACCGCATCAACCACCCGAGCGCTCACCTCGCGTCGACGCCAATCGTGCGCGCGCTTCTCGAGCTGCTCGCGAGTGAGGGACACTGATAGACTATTCTTTAACAATCGTAGTTCTACAATTATTCTAACGTGAGGGCTCGTCACCTGCCCACGGGCACGGCCTTGAACCTGGTGGCGATGATGGCGAACCCGACGACCTGCGCCAACACTATGGGCAACATCTCGACTTTTTGTTGACTTTGGGAGCGGATGACTTGGGCGAAACCCACCCAAAAGTTTCTCCTATGGCCAAACAGTTGGCGGATCTCCGTAAACCTAAACCCTACCCTAAGCCCCTACCCAAAAAGCACCGCTATCCGCCGAACATCAGGTCGGATCGCAAAATGTATTTAGGTACGCGCCCCGAGACGGGGGACCCCTCGTGCAGCGGGTTCGGCCCCGGTCCCCTCGTGCCGTGCGGGAAGAACAGCGCGTCGCCCGTCCCGCCCTTGACCCTCGCGACGATCCTGTACAGCGGAGCGGTCCCGCCGCCCACGGCCCAGGTCGCACCCCGCTTGCTTTTGGACCTGTTCGCGTCCATCGAGTCGTCGGCTTCGACCGCGTCCGAGCGCACCGGCTCGTAAAAGCTCGTGACGCCACCGCCGTGATCGTCCCCGTTCAGGTACATGACGACCGTGTACGCGCTGAACGCGCCGGTGTCGGCGTTCACCGTGGACTTATCGTAGTGCGGCAGGGACGCGGTGCCCGGCAAGTAGCGGTAGCACCGCAGGGACGTCGCGAGCTCCGAGCCGAGCGGGGCGAGCGGCTCGCCGGAACCGTCGACCGAGCTCGGCAGTCTCGGCCGGCACCTACCCGCCACCGCTGCGAGTGCCGCCGGGCGCACCTCCCAACGCACGGGTTCCACGGGCGCGAACGCCTCGCCGTCCACGCCGTCCGTCGCGGGGACCAGCGCGAGCGGGTCGGTCACGAGGAGGTCGAACAGGTCGGCCTCGTCGCCCACTCGGAGGATCCTCTCCGCGGCGCTCTCCCTCCTCGGCGCCATCTCCCCTCGCCGCGAAACCGCCGTGGCTCCGTCCTCGACCTTCGTCGGCTGCATCGACTCCACGACGTCGACGAGGGCGGCGCACGCGCGCTTGCCCATGACGCGTCTGAGCAGGAACGCGCCGGGTACCCCCGGAACGTCCACGCGGGTTGGGATCTCCTCCGCCGCACCCGCCTCGTCGGCGCCGGCGCGGAAGAGCGCCTCGACCGCGTCCGCATCCTCCGGGTCCACGGCGGCGACATCGCCGTCGATACTCGGCCCGCCCGCCGCTCCCTCTTCCTCTCCCACTGTGTACTCCACGTTCGATCTGGCGGTGGGCCTGGCCAGGTCCCGGCTCCAGTCGCCGGCGTCCGCCCTCGGGAACGGCGCGGGAACAGCCTCCGCCGACTCAGACTCCAATCTGGTGACCTCAGCGACGTCGTCGTCGTCTCCCGCCAGATCGACCGGCTTGACGCCGACGGCGGTACCCTCGGGCGTGGGCACGGTCGCGATCGCGCGGGTATCCGCGCCGGACTGAAGGAGGAGCCGGTACACCCGAACGGCTTCATCGGCGCCGGCGCCGTGCGTGGCGAGCTTCTTTCGCGCGGCGGCGGCTCTCTGGTGCGCAGCCTTCCTCGCAGCCTTCTCCGCGGCTTTCGCAGCCTTGACCTCCTCCTTCGTACCACGCGTGTCGACGATAGTATCTGCCGCGAGCTCGGCTTCCGCCGCGTCCAGCTCCGCGCGCGCCTCCGCCGCGACGCGTCTCTTGCGGAAGAGCGACGCCGCGAGGTGCAGCGGCGTCAGCCCGAACCCGCCCGCCTTACTCCGTTGGTTGACGTTCACCGCCGCGCGCGTCTCGCCCGCGAGCATCGCGCGGACCGCGTCGACGCGACCGTACGTCACCGCGAAATGTAGCGGCGCGCCCGTCCCGTTGTCTTGGTTGACGTGGTACGGGTCGGTATCCAAAATCCGGTTCAAGAGGGAGACGTCGCCGACGGCGGCGGCGCCGTAAAACGTCGCCGGCGGGTAGGTCGTCTCCACCCCGGACGCGTCCCTCGAATCGCCTCCGCTTTTGTTGTCTTCGCCTACGTCTCTGTCTTCGCCTCCGTCTTTGTCTTCACCTCCGTGTGCATCCCCTTCGGAGGCTGCGAATCGCGAGGACTCTCGAGCGGACGCCTCCGCCTGCCTCGCGGTGAGCCACGCGGAGAGCCTCGCGTCGCCCGCGAGTCTGGCGTGGTCGGCGGGCGTGAACCCCTCGTTGTCCGGTGCGAGGTGGTCCGCCCCGACGAGCGCCCTCGCCCACGCCGCCTCGACGTCCTTCTCCTCCACGGGCGCGTCACCGACGATGGCGTCTCCGAGGTGGTCGCCGCGCCTGCCCAGGAGCCATGCGCACACGTCGCGTCTCTTTCGTTGCGCCGCCTTGTGCACCGCGGAGTGACCGTTGGCGTTTAGAAGACGAAACGTCACGCCCAACGATCGAAGGTACTCGCACGTCTCAAGACCCGCGCGGCCCTGCACCGCCCACATCGCGACGTTGCACCCGTGCGCGTTCACCGCGCCGAATGCGGCACCGCCCGTCTCCACGAGCCATCGCGCCGCGTCGACGCGGCCCTGCCAACACGCCCACGCGAGCGCGGTGGTCCCTTCCGCCGTTCTCGTATCCACGTCCACGCCCCGCGCGTGGACCAGGTACTCGATGATATGTACATGGCCGTTACGCGCGGCCCAGTGCAGCGCGGTTCGCCCCGCGTACGCCCGTCGTCCTACCTGCGACGTCGTCGCCGGGTCCACCCCCGCCTCCTCGACCAAAAACTTGACAGCCGCGAGGTGCCCCGCGCCCGCCGACCACAGCAGCGCGCCGCTCCCGTGCCTATCCACGGCCGCATTCGCGTCCCACCCCTCGTCCACGACGAGCCGCCGCAGCGTGTCCACGTCCCCGCGACGCGCCGCTTCCAGCCCGGGATCCGCGAGAGCCTCCACCTTCCCAGACGCTATGAGCGCGTCCAACGCGCTGGCGCCGCCCGCGAGACCGGCGGCGAGGTCGTCGGCGCTTCGTACCCTTCTCCCCGTCTCCCCGGTCGATGACGCGCCGTCGCTGATGTTGGAGTTCGACGTCGAGGGCTCATAGTTTGTTAACACCGTGGTTGACAGCGCGCGCAGCTCGTCCTCCACGGCGTCGACCGCTTCCGAGTGGTGCACGCCGTGTCGCGTCTTCTGATGCCACCACAGCGCGCGATCCCCGGCGACGAACCTGCCGCACGTGGAGCATCTCAGCTGCCCGGCGCCGCGCCTCGCCTCGTAGTGCGCGCGTGTGGTCATGTGGATCACGCCGCTGTCCCCTGGAGCCGGTCGAGCGTCCACCAGCGTCGACTGTCTCGCGTCGGGGGAGATGGCATCGCACACGGCGGCGGCGAGCTCGAGGGCGGTGAGCCGACGGACGGTGCCGAACGAGGATGTGACGGCGACATCCTTTGAGCGCGCGACTGTATGTCTAGCCGGATCGTCACCCGCACCAGCCCCCGCCGCCGCCGCCGCGCGACGCTCGTCCTTGTAGAGGCCCCAGAAGAGCGCCACCGCGACGTGCGTCTCGAGGTCGGCGCCGTCGACTATCGGGCACGCGCGGAGCCAAGCGTCCCGGAGCGCGCTCGAGGCGTCGGGAGACGCGGCCAACACGGCCCCGGCGTCGGCGTGTACCTCCGCCACCGCGTGCAGGAGCGCATCTCGAAGCTCGGAGGCTGCCGCGGCGTCGAGCGCCCCGACGCCGCGCGCCTCCATCGTGTGAAGATTCAGGCTCGTCTGTCAAAAACTACTTGTGCAACAGGACTAACTCTTACTTCAGCGACCACGTCTTCCCCTTGCGAATCAACTCCGCGTCCTTCGCACCCTTTGGGGTGTCATCCACCTGGAACACCATGGTCTGCGCACCCTCCGCGACGTCGTCGTCGTTCGCCTCCACCCGTCCTTCGTCGCCCGCGTCGTCCCGCTCCTCGTCGTCATCCCCGCGCTGGTGTCCCCAGAGCGACTCGTGCGGCAGCGTCCTGTAGTGTTCGTACCCCGGGAACGTCCCGGGCTCAAAGCCCAGGGACGCCCTGTACACCAGCCCGTGCCTCGCCGCCACGCCCACCACGTTCCACGCCGCGGTCCTATCGTCCCCTTGCGTCGCCACGTGAACCTCGCCGCCGCGCGTCAACAAACCTTTCGCCGCGTCGAAGAAGGAACCCAGCATGTCCTGGTTAGCCTTGACCGACAGCGGGCCGGACGTGCCCACGCCCCTGTCCGGGAAGTTGAACACGATGCGGTGGAATCCCTTGAAGTGACCGCCGGGTCCCACGCACGCCCCGGCGCGGTCGCCGTCGGTCTGAACATCCCCCGCCTTCCACCAATCCTTCGCGACCCGCCTGAGCGCGTCGGGTTCCTCGACGTCCACGTCGAAGACCACCGCGGCGCGCGATGCCTCGATGGATTCCTCGACATCCTCGCAGTACGGGTACGCGGCGCGCGCCACGCGCTGGCGATCGAGCGACGTGACCAGGAGGTTTGAGCCGTCGCCGTCGAAGAGGGTGATGAGCGCGAGCGCGAACGAGAGGTTGCCCTCGCCGACGAGGAGGACCCGCATGCCGCTGTGGTAGCCGTGCGGAAGGCCGGTCTCCTTCGCAGCGCCCTCGAACTGTTCGCGGCGACGTTCTCTGTCCTTGCGCTTGCGCCATTTGGACACGCTGCCTGAGTGCGTCCCGGCGTCGCCGCGTTGGACGGCGCTGCGCTGCCGCCGCTTAAGCGCCTCGCTGACGGGCGTGCCGGCGACGCGATGGAGCGTCGTCAGGATGCGCGCGACCCTTCCCTTCTTGGCCATCTCGAGCCTAACCCACCGCAAGATGCGCACGTCCTAGAATACTCGTCCAAACGCCTCGGCGATGCCCTCCCGCGTCGCGCTCACCTCTGATGGCAGGGGCGGCGGAGCGCAGCACGCTCCTGACCACCTGAGGAATCCGTGAGTTAACTTGCAAGATAAATGCCCATACAATTTTCGGTTACGGTTTACCATTGTATTTATATTTCACCAAAACATTTAGACTGATAACCCCATGTTTAATATATTGCAGATCAAAAAGTTTCGGAAATCGGCACCCTTCATCACAAGCATGGAGAAAACCTGCGCTGGGCACCCCCTTCGGCAAGTCCAATATTTGGCCCTCGCGCGTCGACGACCCTCGTGGCCCGCGCCCAGGGCGGTCCCTGGCGCGGGAAAACCCGGCAGGATCGCCGGAGGGGTCGTCCCGAGGAGATATCGCGGGTTCGTTCGCGCGCGCGCGAGCAGCGAGGGCCTGTGGGCGCGCGCCTGGGATGGGCCAAACGTTTCGAGAAGTTTCCAAACTCACACCGGCAGCTCTGTGGAGTTCGACGGAGCTCTCCATGGTAGGTGTGGAGACATCCACAGGTGTCGGTCACCCGAAAAAACTTGTCCAGAGGGCCTCACGAGGGCTTGGGAAGACCTTCTTTACCCGAAAAAAACCGGTAAAGTATGCCATGGACGGTCTCTTGGTGCGCCTTGGACCTCTGCAGACGTTCTGTGGAGGTTTTGTTCTGTTCCGGGCAGATCCAGCAGATCTGGTTGAACCTCTGTTTGGGTTCATGATGAAAAAAAAACAGTCTGAATCAGCGCAACTCTGCTGGCTCTGCACCTGACAGCTCCAAAAGTTCTGCTGATCAACAATTTCAAAGCTGACACTCCGCGGGGCGCGACCTCGTGAGCCGAGCTGTCATGGGTTTGGTCGTGCTGGTTCGCGCGGTCCTCGCCGAGGACGACACGCGTAAGTCGCTCGTGTCGCAGATGCGGATATCTGCCTGCTGTGCGATATACGCCCTCATCGTATGGAGCAACGTCGATAACTGGCGAGCTCACAAACAGTTCTTCGTGGAACGCGACGCGGACCTGTCGTACCCGTACCTCGATTCCACCGTCTCCAACGGGGCGCTCGCGGTGACGGCCACGATCCTACCGCTCGCGTGCGTCGGCTTCGCGGTGTTGGCGCGGGTGAAGCATCTGCCCGGCGGCGGAGAACCCCGTCGGGCGAGCGGGGTGGGACTCGGGGACGAGGCCGACACCGACCCGGAATTCGAGCGCCAGGTGAACGCCGCGCGCGCGTTGATGTTCGAGGTGGTCTGCTACATCCAGGCCCTGTCGCTCACTATGGGAACGTACAACGCGTGCAAGTGCTTCGTCGGGAAGCTGCGCCCCAACTTCTTCGCGGCGTGCGACTACAAGGGGTACAGGACCGCGGTGGAGACTGGGGATTACGCCGCGTACCTCGCGGCGACCACTGCGGGAGCGCCGGGCGACCGGAAGGAGTGCAAATCGTCCCAGGACGACATCGACGAGGCGTCGCTGTCGTTTCCGTCGGGGCACGCGGGTCTGTCCTTCGTCGCAATGTCCTGGGCGGCGTTCGCGCTCGCGGAGGCGGCGGACGTGGCCGGCATCAACGACGACGTGTCGTGGGCGACGCCAGCTCGGACGGTGGCGTGCCTGCCGATGGCGTACGCCGTGTACTGCGCGTGCACGCGGATCACCGACTATAAGCACCGGCCGGAGGATGTCATCGCGGGGGCGCTGCTGGGTGCGGCGGCGGCGTGGGCGTGCAGGCCGCGACGGAGATGGAACAAGCAGCACAAACACGCGAAACCAGTCGCCGCGTCCGGCAAGATTCACCCCGCGACGAACGGTGTGAAGTGACGGAGGTCATCACGGAGGTCGCGCTGTACTTGTATGCCACTGAAAACAATTAATTGATGACACCCACTTTAATAACAATAAGTCATCTCATCGTCGACGCCAGCCACGCCGTCACCGCGGGCACCAGCGTCGAGTTGACCTCGTCGCTGTCTCGGGTGACTTGATACCGATCGAAATCCAAAACTGGAACTCCAAGTGCACGAGCCAACGGAAGCAGCGGGCTCAGCACGTCCACCATGGCGTCGTTCGTCCTCGACGACAGGAAGCTTATATGGCACGGCAGCGCGCCGCTCGACGCGTCACCGGCGTCCTCCTCGTACGTCACGAACGCCGTCCTGGGAGGAGTTCCGCCCCCCCGGGTCGACTCCAGCAGCCCGCCCGCGTCGAGCCGAGCGAAACTCGCCGGGAGCGACTCGACCTCAGCCTTGATCCCGCGGTAAGGACCGAACGCGCCGCCGTCCGTCGGGTACAGCGAGATCACCCCGTCCCCCGCGGAAGCCACCACCAGCAGCGGGTCCCCGAGGAGCGCCTCACGCCGCTCCGGTTCCTCGGAGGGTGGAGGTCGAAAACCCGCGATGGCGACCCGCGCGGCGAACCTCCCGGGCGCGCTCGTCGCCGTCGACGCCCCCGCGGACTGGCCCACCAGCGCCACGGGAAGTGAGGCAGTCTTTGCATCGCCGTCCTCCGTGTCAGTGTTGAACCTGCCTGACCCGATCACGTCCCTCAGCACGGCGTTGAGGACGACGTCGCGGGTGGCGGATGGGTTAGCCGCCGGCTCGGCGCCCGGTCGGGTCTGCGCCGATGTCGTCGTCGGTGTGGCGAGGGACTCCGCGAACTCGGGGGCGGCGACGAGAAAGCCGGACGCCGCGAGCGCCTCGGCGAGGTCCACGAGGTCGAACCTGGAGCCGAGGTAACCGTGGCACAGCACGACGGCGCCGACGACTTTGCTCGGCTGCGTCTTTGCGCTCGAGGACACGATACCGGCGGAGGGCGCGAGTGGAAAGTCGCGGTCCAGGAACCTCGGCGTGGACTCCGGGAGGTTGAGCAGCACCCTGGCGATCTTGGCGACGGAGATGGCGTGCGGGTAGGTCGGCGTCGCGCCGGAGCTCGTCGCGTCGGTGGGGTACCACACCGCGACGGGCACGACCTGGCCGGTGCCGTCAATCGTCACCGACGCGTCGTCGAAGGCTACCGTGGATGCGCCCGCGCCGTTGGTCGCGATGTCCGCGGCGCGACGGACAACCTCGGACGTCGATGCGATGGATGCCGTCGCGGGGGCCGAGCCGCGCGAAGCGGCGGCGGCTCCCGCGACGGCGGTGAGGGTGAAGCGCCGGGTTACCTTCGGCTTCGGGATCCCCTCCACGTCGACGAACCGCGATGCACTCCCGCGAGAACTGCCATCGGCCGCCGCTCGTGGCCCCCGTCGCCACCTCGGGACGCTCCCGAGGACGGCGCAGGGTCGATGAGTCGTCGCCGCGACCGCGGGTATCATCATCGTCGCGGGCACCTCGCCTCGTGCCGGTCCGTAGTGCCGGTTCCGTGGCATGCTGAGCTGGCCGATATCAACAACAGAGGAAGTTCCCGTTGCCAACTGCACACACAGGTAGCCGCATCCCGGCCAGCATGAGCGGTCGGAGAGCGGCGCGAGTCGCGGCGGAAGCCGTGATGCGCGCACCGCCTCGAGCGTGGCGGCGGGAGCTGTGGTGCGCGCGTCACCTCAGCGTCGTCGCACCGGTGCGCCCGGACTACCTCCCTCCGACGGGTGATCGGGTTCGCTCGTCTCGCGGTGCTTCGACGTCGACGCCCGAGCGGAGTCCGCTCCCGCCCGGCTCCCCGACCGTCGGTTTCGCCGCGAGCTCGACCGTCGCGAGGACACACGTGCAGCGGACGGCGCCGTCCGCGCGAGGGTTCGCCGCCGTTCCCCACCCCACCCCACCCGACGCGCCGCCGAGGAAGGCTGATCGAGACGAAGAAGACGGGGGCGAGGCCACGCTCGCGCCGGACCCCGACGCTCGGCCCGCGCCGTGGTCTTACGGCGACATCGCGACCATTCCAAACGCGCTGTCCATCGCGCGCGGCGTCGCCGGGCCACTCATCGCGTACGGCATCGTCAACGACGCACCCCCCGAGCTGATCCTCGGAGGCGTGGTCGCCGCTGGGGTCAGCGACTGGCTCGACGGATACCTCGCCAGGCGCTGGAACCAAACCGGCGTCGCGGGGTCCTACCTCGACCCGGCGGGCGACAAGGTGTTCGTCGCATCCGTCGCCGTGGCGCTCGCGGCGAAGGGCGCCATACCCGCGTGGCTCGCCGCGTGTTTCCTCGGCAGGGACGCGGCGCTCATCGCGGGAGTCTCGTACCAGCGCGCTCGGTCCCTCGGGTGGAGGTGGGAGACGTGGGGCGAGTTCTTCGGGCTGGATGCGGAGGTGGGAGACGAACCGGGCGGATACGATCGTTTGGGCACGAAGGGGAGGGCGCGCGATGGGCGCACCGTGAGCGCGATACGTAGCCTACCCGCGATGGAGCCGCAGGCGATGGGGAAGTGGAGCACCGCGGTGCAGTTTGCGCTGTTCGGCTGCGCGGCGGCGTCACAGACGGCGTGGGGAGCCGCGGCGGTTCCCCCGGAGGCGATGGCCGCCCTTCACTACGTCGCCGGGGGAACGACGGCGGCGTCGGCGGCGACGTACTACTTCTTGTCGTCGGACAGGTTCAGGGCGAGGCGGGAGCGTATGGAGGCGCGGGTGGCGCGAGGCAAGGAGAGGATGGCGGCGGTGAAGGAGCTGGGACGGAGCCTGAAGGAGCGAGGCCGCGCGAACGTGTCGGAGAAGATGGAACGCGTGGGGGAGAAGATGGGGCGCATCCGGGAGAAGATGCGGAACGCGGATCATGCGGGCCCCGGGCGCACGCAAGTAGAGTAGGGATACGTAGTCGGAATGATGGTGATGTTACAAGCATTTTTTTACACACGGGGTCCGGGCGGTCAGTACTGGCCCGTGGAGTACAGCCATCCCAGCGTCTTGAGCGCCTCCGCGCACCCGTTATCCGCCGCAACTTTGAACCACTTGATCGCGGACTGGTTGCACGCCTGGGTTCCCTCTCCGTCCAGGTGCAGGAACCCCATGATTCCCGCCGCGGTTGCCCTGCACTCGACCGCGAGTTCGTCTCCCTTCATCGACTTGTTCAGCCAGAACAGCGCCTCCTCGCCGTCCACGCCCTGGTTCCCGAGCCCCCGGTAGAAGATCTCACCGAGCTTGAACTGCGCGAGGCACGACCCGAGCGACGCGGCTTTCCTCCACGACCGGTAGGCGGTGGCCACGTCTCCCTGCGCCTCTCTCAGCACGGCAATCGTCTCCAGAGCGGTGGCGTTGGCGCCAACCTCGGAGGCTCTGAGGAGCAGCGCCGGTACTGTCGCGCCCTTGCCCGCGGCGTGGACCCGGTTAGTACCACCGCCGATGGCCGCGCGGTTGTGGCGGTCGGCGTACGCCCACGTTCGTCTGTGGGCGACCGCGCCTCGGACCGTCTCCATGCCCCTGAACGGCTGCGACGTGTCGAGGGAGAACTTCAGGGAGCTGAGGTAATCCTCGTCCCCCAGGATGGCCTCGCGCCACCCCTTGCACACGCCGACGAGGGCGTTGGCCGTCCCCGCGGATCGCGGGAGAAAAGATAAGATGTGGTACATGATCTGAGCAGGGAGAAGGGGGAACGCGCGGTCAGTCGGGGCACGAACTCGTCTCGGGATGACGATCTGGACTCGGTTTTGACGCTGAAAATGGTCGAGCCGGTGGGACGCGCACCTCCGGCGGCAGCTCGTCGATGGGCCCGGCGTCGCCGGCCCTCTCGCGTTCTTCCGTGAGTCCCTCCTTCACAGCGGTCATCGCGATCGACCGCTTTTCTTTGCCTAGAGACTCACGGAGCGTTGTCGTCCCTCCTGCGCTGCATGATTTGAGCGACGTCACCGTTTTGACGCGAAGAGTGCTCAGGGATGAGAACTCGATGCGAAAATCCCCCAGGGTTCGCACTCGCGCCCGCGCACGCGCCATGGCCGCGACGTCGCGAGAGAGCAAACGCAGACGGGTCAGCCACGTCCCCGTGGATGCCCGCACCTCCTTCGCCGGGACAAACCTCGCGGAACTCCTCGAGCACCTCGCGTCAGTCGCGCCCTCGGTGCGGGTGTCTCCCCTCGACGCGCTCGGCGCCGAGGTTTCGGATCGCACCCAGCCCGCGCTCGACGACGCCACGGAGGCGTTGGCGTGCGAGGTTCCGGGCTCTTTCGTCGCGAGGGTGGAGAACATGTTCGGGGCGAGCAAGATAGGCGACCTAGGTGCGCTGGCGGAGGGCGACGGCGCGGCGGGGACGGCCGGGGACGGCGTTGGGGACGGCGCGGGGACGAACGAAGGGGATCGCGCGCCGAGGGTGACCATCTCGACGTGCGCGATGGGGGACGACGGCGCGGCCGCGGGATCACGTCACTCGCGCGCGCACGAGCTCCTTACCATCCGAGCGAGGGAGGTGTTCGACGCCGCGCTGGCGAACGAGCCCGGGAACGGGGGCAAGGAGACGG
>ENA-OWPI01003120-OWPI01003120.1-marine-metagenome-genome-assembly--contig:-NODE-3120-length-14588-cov-4.434980_pt1 | contig 14588 bp, 16 predicted proteins | sample MGYA00238138_ERZ651775 | MGnify/ENA primary metagenome ERZ651775 (study PRJEB26906, sample SAMN06265043) | marine metagenome | isolation source: Helgoland LTER site | place: Germany:Helgoland, sampling...
TTATTTTTTTCATAAATTAAAAAGCCTCAATGAAATTTTTTTTTAAATAATAAATTTTGATATTTTTGCCAATATTGAAAGTTGTTTTCTGAAAATTTTATATCATGCTCGATATACATATAATATTCATAATCATTTTTTTGTTTTTCCATTAATGATCTACAGAACCAAGTTAAATATCCTTTGTTTAATTTATCTTCATCAATTTCATGATTAACTATTTTAGCCTCTAAGTTTTTATCATTTAGAAAATTATTATGAGTATGGATAAAAATATCAGTCTTTATCGAAAGATTTTTTAGATTGGAAATATTTTCTTGAAGATAATCAAATCGTCTTAATTTTCTATAACCTTCTTTTTTTTCAGGATTTGGATTGTAAAAAGGTATATGAATAGCTATAGACATTATTTAATTAAAATTATAAACAAATTTAAAACTTTTAATAATGAAAAAAATTCTAATTACAGGTGGAACTGGTTATTTAGGAAGAAATTTAGCTATTTTTTACCGAAAAAAATACAAAGTTTTTTTAGGTGCTAGAAATAATAAACAAAACTTTTTAGTTAAAAATCTTACTAATTGTGAAACTGTTCCATTAGATGTTTCAAATTTAAATTCTGTAAATGATTGTCTAAACTATACTAAGCCAGATATTGTAATCCATGCCGCTGCTACTAAGTTTGTTGATCTTTCAGAGAAATTTCCTTTTGAATGTATCGACACAAACATATTGGGTTCAACAAATGTTGTAAGAGCTTGTTTAAATAAAAAGATTCCAACTGTGATAGGTATTTCTACGGATAAAGCTTCACCACCAATTAAAAATATTTATGGATTAAGTAAATCTTGTATGGAAAGACTTTTTTGTTCGAGCAACCCCTACGGTAAAACAAAGTTTGTGTGTGTTCGATATGGTAATGTTGCTTGGTCAACAGGTTCAGTACTACCTATTTGGAAACAAATGTTTAATAAAAATAAAATGATACTTACAACTGGACCAAATATGAGGAGATTTTTCTTTTCAGTAGATGAGGCAGTAAGTTTAGTTGATCAAGCATTAAGACTTAAAGATAAACTAAATGGAAAAATTTTATCCGCAGAAATGAAATCAGCAAAAATGATAGAGATTTTAAAAGTTTGGATAAAAAAATTTGGTGGCAAGTACAAGGTAATTAAAACTCGAAAAGGTGACAGATTAGATGAATATTTAATAGGTGAAGATGAATTGAAATATACAAAAACTTTAAACATTAAAAATAAAAAATATTTTATTATTGATTTTAACCAAATGTCAAAAAAACCACTTAAAAAAATTGTATCTTCTCAAAATGCAAAAAGATTATCTCAATCTGAAATAGAAAAAATAATTAAATTTGGGATAAATAATAATGATCTCTAAAAAGATTAACCATGCCTTCATTATGGCAGCTGGTCGAGGAACCAGATTAATGCCACTTACAAAAAAAATTCCAAAAGGTTTGGTTAAATTTAAACAAACTTCGTTAATCGCAAACGGTATAAAAAAGCTTAAACGATATATTGATTTTGTTCATATATCTGTTGGTTACAAAGGTCCAATTTTAGCTAAACATTTAATAGAGGAAAAAGTTTCATCTATTATTAATACAGATAAAAAAGGAAATTCTTGGTGGATATTTAATTCAATATTCAAATCATTTAATTCCCCTATTTATGTTTTAACTTGCGATAACGTAACTAATATTGATTTTAAAAAAATAGAAAAAGATTATTATAAAAAAGGTCAACCTTTGTGTATGATTATACCTACTAAACCTATTAAAGGATTAGCAGGTGATTATATTTTTAAAAAAAAGAATATAGTTCAAAAACTTTCAAGAAAAAATAAATCAGATATTTACTGCACAGGTATTCAAGTATTGAATCCAAAAAAAATTAATGACAAGTTAAAACCAACTGATGATTTTAATGTTCTTTGGAAAAAATTAATAAAAATTAAGCAACTGTATGTTTCTGATGTAATGCCAAAAAAATGGTATACAGTTGATAACGTCGACAATTATAAAAAACTCAAGAAAATCTTTAGTTAAATTATGAAAAATAAAGATTTTGGCTTTGGAACACAAATCAGAAAATCCCCATATTTTGACTCAACTGTAAAATGGGGAGCTACTGGGTTTTCTGTTTATAATCACATGTATATTCCTAGAGATTTTGGCAGTCCTGAACAAAATTTTTGGAATTTAATTGAGAATGCTATTTTATGTGACGTGGCTGTTGAGCGACAAGTCGAAATTACGGGCCCAGATGCATATAAATTTATTCAGCTTTTAACCCCAAGAGATCTTTCTAAACTCTCTATCGGGCAATGTAAGTATGTTTTAATTGTCAATAATGAGGGAGGAATATTAAACGATCCAGTCCTTCTTAGGCTAGGAGAAAATCACTTTTGGTTATCGCTAGCTGATAGTGATATTTTGTTATGGGCGCAAGGTGTTGCTTTGAATTCAGGATTAAATGTTAAAATTATTGAGCCTGATGTGTCTCCGTTGCAATTACAAGGTCCAAACTCTGGTGAAATAATGATTAAATTATTTGGAGATAGTATTAAAGACTTAAAATATTATTGGTTAAGAGAATATACTTTAGATGGAATTCCTTTAATTGTCTCAAGAACTGGTTGGTCGAGTGAACTTGGTTATGAAATTTATTTAAGAGATGGTTCAAAGGGTAATGAACTTTATGAAAAAATAATGGTAGCAGGTAAAGATCATGGTCTTCAACCAGGACATACTTCATCTATCAGGAGAATAGAAGGTGGAATGTTATCTTATCATGCTGATGCAGATATCAACACCAATCCATATGAACTTGGATTAGATCGATTAGTTAACTTAGATAGTAAAGTTAATTTTATTGGTAAAGAAGCCTTAAAAAAAATTCAACAAGAGGGAATTAAAAGAATTCAAGTGGGATTAGAGTTAGAAGGTGAGCCTTTAAAAGGACCAAACACAACCTTTTGGTCAATACAAAAAGAAGATGGAGTAATAGGCAAAGTAACATCTGCTATTTACTCACCAAGATTGAAAAAAAATATTGCTCTTGCCATGATAAAAATAAATCAATCAAAAATCGGTAACAAGCTTAAAATAAAAACAAAAGAGAATGAGATAAATTGTACTGTTGTAGAAAAACCTTTTTTTGATCCGAGAAAAAAAATTGCTTCCTCTTAGGATTTAATATTATATCCTTTTTTCAAAAGCATACTAACTGTTATAACGCAAGCAGCAAAAAATATAATCATTGAACTAATACTTAACCAAATATTAAAATCTGAAACACCATAAAACGAATATCTTAAACCATTAATTAGATAAACCACTGGATTAAAGTAAGTTACAGTTTGCCAAAACGGGGGCAGCATGTCTAAAGAATATAAACTTCCACCTAAGAAAACCATAGGTGTAATCACTAAGGTAGGCACAACTGACATTTGTTCAAAATTAGAACTCATTAAACCTATTAAAAAACCAAATAATGCAAAAGTAAACGCCACAAGAATAAGTAGCATAATCATTAAAAATGGTTTTTGGACATAAACATCAACAAAAAATGTTGAGGTAATAAATATCACAATACCTACGATTAAAGTTTTTGTTGCTCCAGCTCCAACAAAAGCAAGAACTATTTCAAATGTAGATATTGGTGCAGCTAAAATTTCATAAATAGTTCCATTAAATTTAGGAAAAAAGATTCCAAATGAAGTGTTACTAATTGATTGAGTTAATAATGTTAACATAAGCAATCCAGGAACAATATAAGATCCGTAACTGATGCCATCAATATTCTCAACATATCCTCCAATTACAGAACCAAAAACAATAAAATATAAAGATGTAGATAAAACAGGTGATAATAAAGATTGTCCTAATGTTCTTTTAAACCTATCCATTTCATGAAGATAGATTGCTTTAAAAGCTTGATAATTAAACTTCATTATTTTCCCTTACTAAATTGACAAATATTTTTTCTAACGTGCTTTGTTCAGTTTTTAAATCTTTTAATTTTAAGCCAGCATCTTTCAAATCTTGTAATAAATTTGTAATTCCAGTTTGTTTGGCTTGTACATTATAAGTATAATCTACTGACATCTTATTATTCCCTAAAATTAAATCATATTTTTCAAGCGATTTAGGGATTTCACTAATTTCTTCTTGAAGTTCAACAGTCAATTTTTTATGTCCCATTTTTTTTAGTAATTCTTTAGTTTGATCTACAACTATAATTTCACCCTGATTAATCACCCCTACTCGATCAGCTATGGCCTCAGCTTCCTCAATATAATGTGTAGTTAAAATAATAGTGACACCTGTTTTTCTTAATGACTCAACAATTTTCCACATATCTTGTCTCAATTCAACGTCAACACCCGCAGTTGGTTCATCTAAAAATAAAATCTGTGGCTCATGAGATAAGGCTTTGGCTATTAATACTCTTCGTTTCATACCACCCGACAATTGACGAAGTCTTTGATCTTTTTTGTCCCATAAACTTAATTGTTTTAAAATTTTCTCTATGTGGCTTGGATCAGGTTTTTTTCCATAAAGACCTCTAGAATACGAGACATTATTAAATACTGTCTCAAATTGTTCTAAAGTTAACTCTTGAGGAACTAATCCAATTCTTGATCGTGTTTCTCTATAGTCTTCAATGATATCAAAATTATCAACCATAATTTTTCCTGAAGAGGGAGTTACAATGCCACAAATAATACTTATTAAAGTTGTTTTGCCCGCACCATTTGGTCCAAGCATTGCAAAAATTTCACCTCTTTTTATATTTAAATTAATATTTTTTAAAGCATTGAAGCCATTGTCATAAGTTTTCGAAAGATTATTAATTGTAATTTGATTATCTGTCATTCAGTCAGATATATAACTATTAATTCTACTAATACAATCGACTTATATTAAACCTTTTTAGCTTTAAGAATGAAAAATGGTAGAAAAGTTGCCACAACAAAAGATAAAAATAATAACTGTTGAGAAATAAAGGGCGCAAATAATTCTTTAGGAATTAAAATTCCAACTAACAAACTTTTTGAAAAATCAGGAGTTGGGAACAATAAAAAACCTCCTATTAATCCTATTATAATCGACAGGTAAGCGGTGCTTTCATTAATTTTTTTATTATAAAAACTATAAAAAACAGTCAAAACAAATGAACAACAAAATAAATCAGCTAATAAAAATAAATATAAAATATCAAATCCTTTAGATGCAACAAAAAATGAGATTAAAGATAAAATGATGATTGTATATTTTGAAAAATTTAAATAGTTAACCTTATGTTTAAATTTAAATATGGCTTTTCCATCCACTACAATTAAGCTTGAAATTGCATTAATCAATGTGTCAATCGTTGAAATAGTTAATGCTAGACCAAGAATAATTATAATTAATGATAAAATTATAGTTTGTTCTTTAAGCAATAAAGAAAAAAAACCAAGATCAGGTCTAATAGTTGAGTCTATAGAATAAGCTACTAATCCTGTAAACCCCATAAGAAAAACGATTGGAACTATTATCAAAAAAGATAAAATTAAACTTTTTTTTAATGTATCAAAATTTTTAGCAGCATAAATACGTTGCCAATTACCTTGATGAAATAAATTTGTTGCAGCAACTGCAATAAAAAAAGTTAGACCAGCTGTATAACCAGGCATATAAGAACTGCTTAAAAGTTGAGGATTATTTTTTTTAACAAAATTAAAAGAAAAATCTGTTCCTATTGTTTTGTTTATATAAATAAAAGAAATTAATAATAAAATTCCGATCACAATCATTTGAATGTTGTCAGTAAATATAGAAACCCTTAAACCTCCATATAAAGTATAAGCTAATGTACTCAAAAGAACTATTAATGCCGTAACCCAAAGCTCTGTTCCAGAAATATAATTAATCAAAACAGCTACAGCAGTGACTTCAGCACATAGAAATATAAACATATAAAATATTGTCATTAATAAAATTAGTTTAAATAAACTTTTTCCAAATTTTTTTCTTAAAAATTCAATTAATGTTGAACCCTTTGGAAATTCTTTTCTAATTTTTTTTCCTAAAAAAATAAAAAAGAACATTGGAAAAGCAGTTCCTAGCGAATAACCTATTATTGCCCCTAGTCCTCCCCATGTCGAAGCAGAGACTGGACCAAATAAAATCCAAGCCCCTAAAGCTGATGCTGTTAAACTTGTTGTTAATGAGAATGATCCAATGTTTCTGTTAGCGGTAAGATAATTGTTTAATCCTTGATATTTTTTAGAGTGGTAAAGTCCTAACAATAAAAATACTAAACTAACAATGATTACTAATGTTAATGATGTAGTTTGACTTATAAAATATGTTTTATCCATTTTCCCTTTCTGAATTACCGGACAGGTTCTTAGGGTTTGATCTCAGTCGGTTAAGACACCCCTTTAGTTAGTTAATATAGTATTATGTTAAATAAAGAAAGAAAAATTATATCAAATGTTTTTCAACTAAATAATAAACTGTAAAAATAATTAATGAAATACAGATCATTATAAATACTTTTTCTTGGTTGCTCATACTTCTTTTTTATTATCTAATATTTCAATCATACACTTCGTTGCGTATTCACGCCATTCTGAAGAAGTTTTTCCTTTAAGATTATTTAAATGATTTTGATTATTTTCAATATCATCTTTATATTTTATCTTATTTTGTTCATCTAAATTAGCTTGCATATTTTTTAAATTATTTTCCATTGCTTTTATCCAACTATTTCCAAGCTCAACACATTTCTCATCATCTTTTTCATCACAAATTTGTTTGAAAAAATTAAAAATTATATCATCTGATTTTATTGAATTATTCATTATAAATTAACCTTAGCAATTTGTGCCTCGGCCTCACGTATAGACTTTTCGTAATCTAAGGCCATTTGATCAGCGCTAATGACCTCAACTTTATCTATCCCAAAAAAATTTAGAATAAATTTTAACCAAGGTGTAAGAAAATCTTCATTGCTATTAAGTTTAGTTCCACCAGAAGTAATAACAAGGTAAGCTATTTTATTTTTTAGCAAACCTTCTCTTCTTCCATTAGGTTTAAATCTAAATGTTTCTCCAACTCGTGCAGCTAAATCTGACCATGCTTTTAAAGTAGCTGGTGGACCGTAATTGTAAATTGGTGCTGAAATTATAATCACATCACTTTCTTTTAGTTCTTTAACCAGCTGATCTGAAAGTTTAAACATTTTTTTATGGTTTTCATTTTGGTCTTTTTCATCAATATTCATTCCAGATTCTGTTAATCCAGAAACAAAAACCATTTCATCATTTAAATCTCTGTAAATTACTTCGTCTTCAGGTTTTTTAATCTTATTCAATAATTTTTTTGCTAACGCCCTTGATGTAGATCCTTCTTTTCTAGCACTTGAATCTATTTGATAAATTTTCATAATTTAATTATCCAAAGTTTTGTAAAAAAGGGAATACATCAAGCAAATAATAACCTAAAGCCTGAAGTTGATTTGTAATTATTAATACCCCAGTAATTAATAAGATTACACCTCCAATTTTTGATACTTTGTTAATATTTTTTTTAAAATTTTTTGAAAATATTAAAAACTTCTGCATTAAATAACCAGATAAAATAAAGGGTATTGCTAGACCAATTGAATAAAATGAAAGAAGTAAAATACCCATTCCTAAACTATCCTCTGTAGATGCAAGAACTAAGATTGATCCAAGAATAGGCCCAATACAAGGTGTCCATCCAAATGCAAAAGCCATTCCAATTAAAATTGGACTAAAAAAATTTTTACTAATATTAGTTTGTATTCTTTTTTCATAATTAAAAAATCTGATATTTATAATTCCTATTATATGAAGGGATAAAACTATAATTATCAAACCAGCTATTATTCTTAATTCATATGAGTTTTGTAAAAGAACTTGCCCAATAAATGTTGAAGCTGCACCAAAGATTATAAAAACAATAGAAAATCCAACTGTAAATAAAATAATTGGAATTAAATTTACATTTTTTTTTTCAACCAGCTCATTTAAAGAGCTACCAGATATATAAGAAATATACCCAGGTATAAGTGGCAAAACACATGGAGATAAGAAACTTATCAATCCAGCTGCAAAGGCTATTATTAATTCCATTATAGTTTAACCTTATATGATTTTGACAACTTTCCACTCATATTAGTTTTGATGCTAAAAAAAGATCCAGAATATCTATATTTTTTATAATCTTTTCTTAACATCGATTTAGTGGCTGATGAAACAAATAGCTCTTTGTTATTTTTACCTCCAAATGTACAGTTTGTAATATTTTTTGCTGGAAAATTAACTTTATGTATCTTTTTTCCTTTTTTATCAAAAACAGAAATGCAAGCACCGTTAAAGTGACAAACCCACAAATTTTTTTTATTATCTAAAGTCATCCCATCAGGTGAACCTTCGTCGGTTTTTAATTTAACAAATATTTTCTTTTTAATAATTTTAAAACTTTTATTTATCTTTATTTTATAAATAACCCTTCTTCTACTATCTGTGTGATAAAAATTATTATCATCCAAAAAAGCAGGTCCATTTGTAATAAAATAATTTGAATCAACTTTACGAAGATTTAAATTTTCATCTAAACAATATAGTGATCCTTTTTTAATTGATCTTTCCGGGTTATCCATTGTTCCAAACCAAAGTCTGCCCTTATGGTCTGTTTTTCCATCATTAATTCTATTTTTTGGTAAATTATTTTCTATTTTAATCGACTTAATAATTTTTTTTGATTTTAAATCAATAATTCTTAATTCTCTTTCAAGTCCTAGTATAAATATATTTTTTTTTATGTGTGCTAAAAATCCAATTTGTTTATTAAGATAAATTGTTTTTCTTTTTTGGTTTTTTATATTTAAAATATGAATTCTTTTTTTTTTTATATCTACAAAATATATGGAATTATGTTCTTTAACCCATAAAGTTCCTTCACCTAATATACTATTCAATTTCCATAGAACCTTTGGTTCAGCTGTTTTGATAGTCTGCATTTAAAACTTATAGTGATACAACTTTTGAATTCTGTTCACCTAAATTATCTATTGATAATTTCATTTTGTCACCAGATTTTAAAAATAACTGTGGTTTCATTCCCATACCAACTCCTGGCGGTGTTCCTGTAGTTATAATATCTCCAGGATGTAATGACATAAATTTACTCACATAAGAAACAATTACATCAACATTGAATATCATTGTATTTGTATTGCCTGTTTGCATTCTTTTGCCATTTAAATCTAGAGACATATTTAAATTATTTACATCCTTAATGTCATCTTTTGTAACTAGATATGGTCCAATAGGTCCGTAAGTGTCATGTGATTTTCCTTTAACCCATTGACCCATTTTTTCAATTTGCCATTCTCTTTCACTTACATCGTTTACTAAACAATATCCTAAAATATGATCTTGGGATTGACTTTGCTCAATGTGTTTTGCTGCTTTTCCAATAATAATCCCAAGTTCTACTTCCCAGTCTAACTTTTTTGAATTTGCTACCATCTCAATATTATCATTTGGTCCACTTATGCAGCTAGTTGCTTTCATAAACATGATAGGCTCAGATGGCACTGGTAAACCTGACTCGGCAGCATGATCAGAAAAATTTAAACCAATTCCAATAAATTTACCTGGCTTAACTATACAAGAACCAACTCTTTCACTTGAAGATAATTCAGGCAATGAAGATAGATCGGTATTTTGCAATTTAGAAAGAGTGTTAAAATTTAAATATTCAGGGTTTAAATCTTTTGCAAAAGAACTAATGTCTCTAATTTTACCATCCTTATCTAATGCTGCTGGTTTTTCATTTCCTTTTTGACCTACTCTTAATAATTTCATAATTCTCCTATTTATTAATTAATTATATTGAAATTCCTCCATCAACAGAAATTGTAGTTCCTGTGGTAAATGTCGCGTCATCACTTGCTAAGTATACTGCAACAGCAGCTATTTCCTCAGCAGTACCCAGTCTACCCATTGGTTGTCTTGCTATAAAATCTTTTTTAGCCTGAACAGGATCAGGACTTTGATTTACCCTATCTTGCCAAGATGGTGAAAAAACTGTCCCAGGCGCAATTGAGTTACATCGAATGTTTTGTTTAACAAAATCTGCCGCAATAGATTTTGTCAAACCAATTACTGCACCTTTTGTTGTTCCGTATACAAATCTATTTGGAAAACCTTTTAAACTTGAAGCACAAGAGGAAACATTAATTATACTTCCTTCCTTTTGTTTTACCATTAATGGTAATATAGCTTTACACATAAAATACATCGATTTAACATTTACATTTGAAGAAAAATCCCAGTCTTTTTCATCGCACTCTAAAATTGTTCCATGATGAACAAAGCCAACTGCATTAAACAAAATATCTATTTTATCAATTTCACTAACATATTTTTTTATTGTGTCATAATTAGTTGAGTCTAAAATCTTAACTTCAATTTTTGGATATTCTTTATTTAATTCAGCCAAAGTTTTATCATTTATATCTGTGGCTATCACTTTGGCTCCTTCGTTATGAAATGCTATTGCTGTAGCTTTTCCAATTCCTTGTCCAGCAGCTGTAACTAAGGCAACTTTATCTTTTAATCGATTACTCATTTCGTATCATCTCCTGTATAATTAAATATATCAATATCTTTTTCATAATTAATGAGAATGTCTAGGTGTTCCTTTTTTTTGAACAATATTTGTATAAATAGATCTAGTCTTAATACATGCACCATCTTCAAGTTGATCAACGGTTAATCTAGATAACTCTTGCCATGGTGTTTGGTTGTTTAAAGGTTTAATTTTTCTTTTTGATCTTCTTTTTTTAAATTCCATATTGGAGATTAAAGCATCAACTCTTCTTTTATTAAGATCTATTTTAATTTGATCACCAGTTTTAATAATCCCTAAGTCACCACCAGCAGCAGACTCTGGTGAAACATGTAGTATAGATGGGCTTTCAGATGTTCCACTTTGTCTTCCATCTCCCAGAGTTGGTAGAGCATTGATGCCTTTTTTTAAAAGCCTATCAGGTGGTTGCATATTAACAACTTCTGCCGAACCAGGGTATCCTATGGGTCCACATCCTCTAATTATTAAAATTGAGTTTTCATCTATCTTTAATTTCTTGCTATTGATTCTTTTGTGATAATCCTCAGGACCCTCAAAAACAATAGCTTTGCATATAAATGAATTAAGATTTTTTGGATCTGATAAATATCTTTTTTTAAATTCCTCACTAATTACTGAAGTTTTCATTATAGCAGAACTAAAAAAATTACCTTTCAAAACTAAAAATCCCGCATGTTCTGTTAGATTATTTTCAAAACTTTTTATAACATCACTATTAACTTTAATTTTACTCTTAAGATTTTCACCTAGTTTTTTTCCTGTTACTGTCATGACTTTAAGGTTTAATTTTTTATTTTTTATAAGTTCTTTCATTACTGCAGGTACTCCCCCTGCTCTATAAAACCCTTCCATCAAATGCTCACCAGCTGGTTGGCAATTAACAAGTAAAGGTATTTTATGACCAAGTTTTTGCCAATTAGATAAATCAAATTTTATTCCCATCTGTTTTGCAATTGCAATTAAATGAGTGGTAGCGTTACTAGAACCTCCTATAGCGCTAGCAACCACAACTGCATTTTCAAACGCTTTTTTTGTCATTATTTTTGAAGGTGTAAGATTTTCCTTAACCATTCCAACAATTCTTTTACCTGTTTTATATGAATTAATTTTTCTTTCAGGATAAGGTGCTGGGATTATTGCGGAACCTGGTAATGACATTCCTAAAGCTTCTGCAATTGAATTCATTGTTGAGGCAGTCCCCATTGTATTACAGTGACCAACACTTGGTGAAGAAGCTGTTGCCATATTCATAAACTCATCATAGTTAATTTCACCTTTAGAATATAATTTTCTAGCTTCCCAAATTATTGTTCCTGATCCTGCTTTTTTTCCTTTATAATGACCATCCAACATAGGTCCTCCTGATAAAACTATTGCAGGAATATTCACAGTAGCTGCAGCCATTAACGCAGCTGGTGTAGTTTTATCACATCCTGTTGTTAAGACTACTCCATCTAATGGATAGCCATACAAAACTTCTACTAAAGACAAATAAGATAAATTTCTATCTAAAGCTGCCGTTGGTCGTTTGCCTGTTTCCTGTATTGGGTGGGTTGGAAACTCCATTGGAACTCCACCAGCTTCTCTTATTCCTTTTTTTATATGTTCACTTAATTTTAAAAAGTGTCTATTGCATGGAGAAAGATCACTTCCTGATTGTGCAATTCCTATAATTGGTTTTCCTGATTGCAGATCTTTTCTGGTTAAACCATAATTCAAATATCTTTCTAAATATAGTGCGGTAAGACCTGGATCTTTTGGATTATCAAACCAGTCTTTCCAAAGAGAGGATTATTTTGATCAAGTAGACAATCCTATTTCTAAAAAGAAAGATCTTGGAGGAGGATATCTTAAAGGTGGTGCTAACCTTAACTTTAGCGAAACATCTAATGTGTTTTTTAATGCAGGTTATATTTCAAGACAGCCTCAGTTTGGTGCTGTTTTCCCTGGGTTTGCAAATGATATTAATCCTGATCTTCAAAATGAAAAAATCACATCTTTTGAAATGGGATATGGGTATACAGGCAACAAGTTAAACGTAAATGTGAATTTATACACAACAAATTGGGGTAATCGTTTCATAACAAGAAGCCTATCGAACCAACAAGGTGTTGATGGGACTGCACAATTTAAAGATGTGGACGTATCGCATAAAGGACTTGAAATTGAAGCGACTTATCAAGCTTCTAGTGATTTAAGGCTACGTGGAATGTTATCTATGGGTGATTGGAGGTACACGAAAGATTTCTCAGCGACGTTGTTTGACGACAATCAACAACCTATTGGAACAGGAACCTTATACCTTAAGGACGCTAAGGTGGGTGACGCTGCTCAATTTGTTACTTATTTTGAAGCAGATTACAGAATTGGACGTTTTGCATTTGATCTAGGGTATCGATTTGTTGATAACCTTTACGCTGATTACTCTATTACAGATTCTGCTTTTACTAATCCAGACAATCCTGGAGCATTGAAGTTACCATCTTACGGTTTGGTTGATTTAGGGTCAACAGTTAACTTTGATTTATTTGGATACAGAACCTCTTTTAGAGTTAATGTAAACAACTTATTTGATACCACCTATATTGCAGAATCAAATACGAACATACATTCTGATGCAACGTCGGATACTTGGAAAGGTGTTGATGTTCGTAATTCTGTTTGGTTCGGTTTCGGAACGACCTGGAATGCAAGTTTAAAAATGAGATTTTAATTTTTAGACATATTTAAAATGTAAAAAACCCTCGAGAGAGGGTTTTTTTTACTCACTAATTCACTTACTTTTGTTAAAACAAAATATAGTCTTATGTATTCAATAGTTAAAATGTTACACTCATATTGGGCCTACTTAATTTTAATCATGCTAATTGTGGTAATGATTAATGCTGTTATTGGTCTAACTAGTAAAAAAGAATATTTAGCCAAGGATTTTAGAATGGCATTGTTCGGTCTAATTATTTCTCACATACAATTGCTATTGGGATTAGTATTATACTTTATTTCTCCGTTTTTTGACATGTGGAATACCATGGGAGGAGGCGTTATGAAAGACGCAACTATGAGACTGTATTTGGTTGAACACCCAATAACCAATATTTTAGCGATTATTTTAATCACAATTGGATATTCAAAGCATAAAAAAATGGAGGCCTCTAAATCAAAATATAAAACAATTCTATTGTTTTATGGTTTGGGTTTAGTACTGCTGCTGTCCAGAATTCCCTGGAATGTTTGGCCAAATTTGGCTTAATAGCAGAGTGATAATATTGGTGTCATTTTACTTCTTTAATGACATGTACATAGACAGGGAAATGATCACTAAAACCATTTGTGAAATTTCCATCTGCAAAACTCCTTAAAGGATAACCTTTATAACGCCCTTTTTTGTTAGTCAAATAAAGTTTATTAAAAATACCAGCTTTATAAAACCGAAGGGATGAATAGTCATCTTCTAATAATGGTTTTGTGATTAAAATTTGATCAAATAAACTCCAAGCATCGCGATAGGCATTAGATCCGAGTCCTTTTCTAAAGAAGCTTTCCATAGGATTGTATATTCCTTTTAACTTGACATCTTCTTTGTTTTTTTCAGTTTTTAAAATATCTTTTAGGCTGGCATTCGTGGGGTCGTCATTTAAATCACCCACAGAAAATATTTTTGCATATGGATCAATCGCCTGCAAAGAATCAATAATTCTTTTGTTTAGTCTTGCTGCAGCGAGACGCTTTGGTCTGCTTCGCGCCTCACCTCCTGATCGTGAAGGCCAATGACTAACTATGATGTGTATTAATTCCCCTTCTAATTTACCGCTCACTAGTAATTGATCTCTTGTAAAGACTCTTTTTCGTGAAATATCGTCGTAAAGCTTTAATTCATGGCTACTTA
>ENA-OWPI01003123-OWPI01003123.1-marine-metagenome-genome-assembly--contig:-NODE-3123-length-14575-cov-9.706580_pt1 | contig 14575 bp, 9 predicted proteins | sample MGYA00238138_ERZ651775 | MGnify/ENA primary metagenome ERZ651775 (study PRJEB26906, sample SAMN06265043) | marine metagenome | isolation source: Helgoland LTER site | place: Germany:Helgoland, sampling...
TTATTATTTTAATCATTTGCACTCTTAGCTGTGTTTTATTTTCATTATTCATAGGTACAGTAAACTTATCTTTCTTAGAAACCTTAAAAGCACTTATTGGACAGGGGTCCGAGACTAATAAAATTATAATAAGAGAGTTAAGGCTCCCAAGGTCAATTACTGGCGCAGTAATTGGGGCTGGGCTCGGTGCATCGGGGGCTGCCTTACAAAGCTATACAAGAAACCCGTTAGCCGCGCCAGGAATTCTAGGATTTACAGCCTGCGCTGCTTTAGGAGCAGTTATTGCATTGTATTATGGCTACTATAATTGGATTCCATTAGCAGCGTTAGTAGGTACAGCAATAGGGGCATTTTTGATTTTAAAAATTTCAGGAAATCGCAAAAGTGCTTCAACCCTTATTTTAGCTGGAGTGGGAGTAAGTGCTTTAGCTACTGCCATAACAGGACTTACAATGAACTTTTCACCAAATCCCTGGGCTTTATCAGAGATGGTCTATTGGCTTATGGGCTCGCTCAATAACTCTCAATTTACTGACTTAATGATATGTGCTCCGCTTACGGTTATCGGTATTGTATTGCTAACTCTAATTGGTCCCGATTTGAAGGCATTAAGCCTCGGTGAAGAAACTGCTATTTCATTAGGGGTTTCACTTGGTAGATTACGCGCCATACTTATTATTGGAAGTGCCTTATGCGTTGGGAGTGGTGTAGCAATAGCAGGAGCAATTGGCTTTATAGGCCTTTTTATACCACATATAATTAGACTTATATTTGGTGCAGATCCTATAAAACTAGTACCCTTATCTGCTATAGCTGGAGCTGGGTTTTTAGTTTTTGCAGATATAATTACAAGATTTCTTACTGGCCCAGGTACCCAGCTATATTTAGGCATATTAACTTCACTGATTGGCGTTCCCTTTTTCTTATATTTAGCAGTTAAAGAGACTAAATTATGATACATATCAACAATCTGCTATCCGGTTATGGGCCTTGTGATGTAATTCGTAATATTTCAACAGAAGGCAAATATGGCGAACTTATAGCTCTTGTTGGGCCCAATGGCTCAGGTAAATCAACATTATTAAAAACGATAGCAGGTATCATAACCCCCTCATCAGGAACAATTAAATACGCAGGTGAAAATCTTTCTAGTCTTTCAATTAGAAAACGGGCAAAAATTATCTCTTATCTTGCACAAAATCGAGAGGCATATCCAAGCATGCCAGTTTATGAAATTGTTGAACTGGGTCGTGCACCCTACAGAGGATCCCTAGGAAAAATTAGTAGTGCTGGAAAGGACATCATCGAAAACGCATTAAATCGAACAAAAACTGACATGCTTAAGAATAGAAAATTCAACAATCTTTCTGGGGGAGAACAAGCTAGGGTACTTCTTGCAAGAGCGCTAGCAGTAGATGCACCAATTTTATTGGCGGATGAGCCTATATCTGCCTTGGACCCTGCTTTTCAAATTTCAATGATGCAAACTCTTCAAAATGAAGCAAAAAATGGAAGAATTGTTATAGCTGCATTACATGATTTATCGTTAGCTTCACAATTTTCTAATAAAATTTGGATGTTAAATAATGGAGAAATTGTAGCTAAAGGGACCCCTAAAAAAGTCTTAAGCGCAGAAAACTTAAAAAACACTTTTCAATTAAAACTTCCAAAGGGAGGCTTTAAACAGCTACAACTAGCTAATTAACACTCTACTACATTAACAGCCAGTCCACCTTGACTGGTTTCCTTATATTTCGTTGACATATCCAAACCTGTTTGACGCATAGTTTCAATAACTTGATCTAATGAAACTTTCATTTTTCTATCTGAATGCAAGGACAGTCTAGCCGCATTCACTGCTTTAACAGTCCCAATTGCGTTTCTTTCAATACAAGGTATCTGAACTAGACCTCCAACTGGATCACATGTTAAACCCAGATTATGCTCCATACCGATTTCAGCAGCCTGGACAATTTGTTGAGGGCTACCACCCCATATAGCTGCCAACCCTGCAGCAGCCATTGAGCATGCTACTCCAACTTCACCCTGACAGCCCATCTCTGCTCCTGAGATAGAGGCTCTTTGCTTATATAATAGTCCAATCCCGCCAGCTGTTAATAAAAATTTTTGAATATTTTTTTCTGAATGCGTTTCTCCGTAACAATAATGTCTGATGACAGCAGGAATGATACCCGCAGCTCCATTCGTAGGTGCAGTTACAACTTGTCCACCTGAAGCATTTTCTTCACTAACGGCTAAAGCATAAACATTAAGCCAATCAAATAATTGTTCACGTTCATTAGATACTTCTGTTCGTATTAATTTTTTCCATAAGTCAGGGCTACGACGCCGTACATTTAAACCACCAGGCAATACCCCTTTGCCATTGAGACCTCTATCGATGCAATCGAACATTGCTTTAGAAATTTTATTCAAGGCTCTATCTGTCTTTAATCGATCTCTGATTGCATCTTCATTAGCAATTATAACCTCATCTATAGACATTCCATGCTCTTCGCATAAACTCAACAAATCCTCTGCTGACCCAAAATCAAGCGGTGCTCTATAGCCATGAGAAACAATATCATCTTTTAAGGGGGAAGATAGTTCATCCAATGAAGCTATAAATCCTCCACCAGTCGAGTAATATATTCGCTCCAGAAGTTTATTACCATTGAAGTTAAATGCAGTCATCTGAATTTCATTTGGGTGCAACTTTGGTGGTGTCTCATAATCAAATAATAGATCTGAGTCGAAGCTAAAGTTTATGCACACACTTCCATTTAATAGAATTTGGTTTTTATTGTACAGCTCCGAGAGCATTTTAGATGCAAGTTCAGCGTCAAAAATTTCGGGACTATAGCCCAGTAAACCATAAATGGTTGCCTTGGGAGTTGCATGCCCTTCTCCTGTAAAGGCTAACGATCCCCTTAGTACAATCTTTATCTGCTTCGTACTTTCTAAAATACCGTCCTTTGTTAATCTACTAACAAAGCGTTTGCCAATACGCATAGGCCCAACTGTATGACTAGAGGAGGGCCCTATACCAATGCGGAATATATCTAAGACTGATAACATATAAATTAACTATAAAAAAGATTTCAGTTACCTGATTTTCTTTGCTACAAATATGAGTGCTAAAAAATACTAAGCACTCAATTGTTTACTAGTTAATTTATAGAAAAAATCTTATCTAATTTAATATGATAAGTATAATTAAAGAGAACCGTTAATAAGTTTCATAATACCTGAAAAATCTAGAGAGTCTTTATTGGCCGATTCCATTGAGGCGTACATCGCTTCTGACTTACTTCCTAGAGGAGTGGAGGCACTTACCGTTGTGGCGGCATCTTGTGCGAGTCGCAAGTCCTTAAGCATCATTGCAGCTGTAAACCCTGCTTCATAATTTCTATTTGATGGCGCACTTTCAACAGGTCCTGGCGCTGGGCAGTAACTTGTCATAGACCAATTTTGACCACTAGCTGTAGAGGAAATATCATAAAATTTTTGAGCACTTAATCCTAATTTTTCAGCAAGATTAAATGCCTCACAAGTACCTATCATATGGATTCCTAGTAGCATATTATTGCAAATCTTAGCAACCTGACCGTTACCAGCATCGCCTGCGTGGAAAATATTTTTACCCATAACATTAAGATAGCTTTCCGCTCTCAAATACGCTTCCTCTGAACCACCACACATAAAGGTGAGAGTACCTGCAGAAGCACCGCCAACACCGCCTGATACTGGAGCATCAATCATATCAATATTTTTAAAAGAGGCTGTAGCTATCATATCTCTGGCAGTTGCAACATCTATAGTAGAGCAATCGATAACCAAGACTTCTGATGAAATCACTGACATTATATCAGCACATACACTTCTTACAATTTTTCCATTAGGTAGCATCATAATAACTGCATCAACTGATTTAACAGCCTCTTTTACATCAGTGACCACCTCACAGCCTGCAGCTAAAGCTGAGTCACGAGCTTTAGCGGATACATCAAAGCCTATAACTTTATGACCTGCCTTTACGAGGTTAGTTGCCATTCCAATTCCCATATTGCCCAGGCCTATAAATGCTATTTGACTCATGTAATAAACTCCTGAGGTGGAATTGCTGTTTTTCGAAACAGTCTATCTATTTGCGTTGAAGAAACTTTATCAACAGATGCATGTGACCATTTTGGATTACGATCCTTATCAATCAGTTGAGCACGTATTCCTTCATAAAAATCCTGAGTTTTTAAAAAATTTAGAGATATATCTAGCTCTTGAGTCATAACCTGGCGAAAAGTCATACTTTCTCCTCGCCGTAAAGCTTCAAAAGTCACACACATAGCTAAAGGAGATTTACGTCTTATATTTTTAGCCTGCTTCGCTGCCCATTCACTATTATCATTATCAAGTGACAATAAAATCTCAGGTACAGAGCTACAGCTGAATGCCGCAATTGCCTTTGGTATTACATCATGATCAGGCGGGACTTGAGAAAAAGCCTTTAGCACTTCTTTTACTCTAAAGTCTGTACCATCTAAATCAGCCTTACTAAGTGCTTGAATTAAATCTTGATGTTTGTCTGTTGGCACGTAAATATTAGCAATACCTACGTAACATGTTTGCCCAGCATCTAATCGAGCACCAGTGAGACCGAGCCATTGTCCAATATTCATACCAAGTCGAGGTAGAAAATATGTTCCGCCTACATCAGGGAAATAGCCTATACCAGTTTCAGGCATAGCAAAAATAGTGGCATCACCTGCTATACGGTATTTTCCATGAACTGAAAGACCTACGCCTCCACCCATTACAAAACCGTCTATCAATGAGATATAGGGCTTAGAATAACAATGGATAAGTTCATTTAAAGCATATTCAATGCGCCAGAATTCTTCTGCGCGAGTATCTCCCGCTTTACCACTATCGTGTAATAAAATAACATCACCGCCAGCACAAAATGCTCTATCACCCATTCCATCAATTAACACAGCTCCGATTTCGGGTTTACCCTGCCATTCTAAAAGGAGCTCAGTTATTTTCTCGCACATAGCATATGTCAAAGCGTTTAATGCTTTGGGTCTATTCAATGTTATGTGACCTAAATTACCAATTATCCGATATTGTATTTCGTCAGTCATATATTCCTATTGCCTTAAAAGAGATCGCGAAATAATCACTCTCATTATCTGATTAGTACCTTCCAGTATTTGATGAACCCGAAGGTCTCTAACTATTTGTTCAATCTCATACTCTGACAAGTAACCATAGCCCCCATGCAACTGAAGAGCATTGTCAGCTATTTTACTGCACATATCTGTAGAATAGCGCTTGGCCATCGCACAAGCAGCGCTCGCATTTGCAATGCCTTTATCAATCATATCTGCACCCCTATATATCATCATACGAGATGCCTCTAATTCAGTAGCCATATCGGCGAGCATAAATTCTGTATTTTGAAAGTCAGATATAAACTTCCCAAATTGCTTTCGTTCAGATGTATATTTAATAGAAGCGTTTAAAGCTTTTTGCGCACCTCCTAATGAACATGCGCCTATATTAATTCGCCCACCATCAAGACCGCTCATTGCAAACTTAAATCCTTCACCCTCTGCGCCCACACGATTTTTTTCCGATACTTTACAGTCTTCCATTATGACTTGCGCGGTTGGTTGGGCATTCCAGCCCATCTTCTTTTCAGTAGCCCCAAAACTTAAGCCCGGTGCGTCTTTTTCAACTATGAAAGTTGAAACCCCCTTAGCTCCTTGGTCAGAGGTTCGTGCCATTACAAGGTAAATATCCGACCAGCCAGCTCCTGATATAAAAGTTTTAGTTCCATTAAGAATATATTCATTCCCCACTTTTTCCGCTTTAGTTGAAAGTGAGGCGGCGTCAGAACCAGAACCAGGCTCGGTCAAACAATAGCTTGCTATCAAATCACCTGAGGTAAGACCCGGCACATATTTTTTTCTTATTTCATCTGTACTATAACGGTCTATCATCCACGTCGCCATATTATGAATTGTAATCATAGCTGTATGCGAAACATCACCAGCTGCAAGTTGTTCAAAAACAAGGGCACAGTCTAGGCGGGAAAGTGCTGTTCCCCCATAGTCCTCAGAAGTGTAAATCCCCATAAAACCAAGTTCTGCAGCCTTTGAAAAAACATTGCGGTCAAGAAATTTTTTTTCGTCCCATTGAGCAGAAAATGGGGCAAGCTCAGATGTTGCAAAACTCTTGGCCATGTCTTGAATTAAGATTTGTTCTTCTGTTAATTGAAAGTCCATATATTATTTATTACCTTAAATTTTCTGCATTTTAAGTCGATAGCATTTACTAAAAAACTGATAAAAGAGATGGTTATTAGAATGTAGGAATAATAAAAGCACTATCTTTTGTTTCACCTTCTGGCCATCTTTGAGTTACCGTTTTAACTTTAGTATAAAACCGCAGGCCTTCCATACCATATTGATTAGCATCACCAAATGCACTTCGCTTCCACCCACCGAAACTATGATACGCCACAGGAACGGGAATAGGTACGTTTATTCCTACCATTCCAACCTCGACTCGATCAGCAAACTCCCGAGCTGCTCGGCCATTTTGAGTAAATATAGCTACGCCATTTCCGTACTGATGTTCAGAAGGTAACTTTATTGCTTCTTCAAATGTTTTAGCCCTCACTATTTGAAGTACAGGACCAAAGATTTCATCTTGATACGTTTCCATGTCAGGCGTTACGTTATCTAGAAGGCTTGGTCCTATAAAAAATCCATTTTCATAGCCTTGAAGAGAAAAATCTCTTCCATCAACCAGTAATTTAGCACCTTCCTCCACAGCCTTAGTAACTTGGGATTTAATACTTTCCCTATGTTCAAGTGTGACCACAGGACCGTAGTCAGCTTCTTTATCTTCTGAAATCCCTACCCTCATGGACTCTATAGCAGGTAACATTTTTTCTAGAAAACGCTCAGCTGTACCTTCTCCAACAGGAACAACAACCGGTAAAGCCATGCAACGTTCACCTGCAGAGCCATACGCGGCTCCCAAAATATCTTTAACGGCCTGATCCATATTTGCATCAGGCATTATAATTCCATGATTTTTGGCTCCGCCCATACATTGTGCGCGCTTACCGTTAGCAGTTGCGCGGGAATAAACATATTGTGCGATGTCTGAAGACCCTACAAAACTCACAGCCTTTATAGTTGGGTGGTCGCATATAGCGTCTACAATTTCTTTATCACCATTTATGCATTGCAGAAGACCACGGGGGCCGCCTGCCTGAACAAACAATTCTGAAAGCCGCATTGGTACTGACGGGTCCTTTTCTGAGGGCTTAAGAATACAAGCGTTTCCTGTAGCTATCGCCATCCCAAACATCCACATAGGTATCATAGCAGGAAAATTAAAAGGTGTTATTCCAGCGACAACACCTAATGGTTTGCGCATAGAATAAACATCAATTTCAGGGCCTGCGCCATATGTATGCTCACCCTTTTGCGCATGAGGAACCCCGCAAGCAAATTCAATAACATCAACACCTCTTATAACATCACCGCGCGAATCCGCCAAAACTTTTCCGTGCTCAGAGGATAATAAAGCTGCCAATTCATCAATGTGGGACTCCACTAATTGTTTGTAAGCAAACATAATTCTTGAACGGCGTTGCGGGTTTGTATTATGCCATAAAACTTGCGCTTTAGCTGCGGAAGCAACCGCAGCGTCTAACTCTTTTGGTGTTGCTAAATTTACTTGGGCTTGAATATTGCCTGTATTTGGATTGTATATATCTTTCTTTCGGTCTGAATTACCTGGAACCAATTCCCCGTCTATAAAATGTCCAATTTGTTTCATGCTATCTACCTTTGTTTTTTATACTAATAAGATATAATTTGAATCTATCTAACTGTTCTTCAGCCTAGGTTTATTGTTTTATTTGAGGGGTAGTCACAATAAAATTTTTAATAATTGGTGCTCGCAAACGCCTATTATATTCATATGAACTTCCATACCAATTATTAGTTACTCTTCCACCATCCTTGTACCAACTTGCTTCAATTTTTGACCATGCTAATCTTGATAATTTTTTCTGTGCTTGAATGTTATATTGCTTTTCTACCGAGCCCCTTACCTCGATAATGCCATCATCCGTAATAGATAAAAGTTTTAAAATATGTTCAAATTGAGCCTCTAATTTATAAATTATTGATGTATGCCCTGTATTGGTATTTGGCCCATACAACATGAACATATTAGGAAACTTATGAGTAGTCACCCCTAGATAAGCAAAGGCTCCGTCTTTCCAGTTTTCCTTTAATGTAAACCCAAACTTTCCGACTACATTAATTTCTTTCAGAAAAGGGTTTGTGTGGAAGCCAGTTGCATAAACTATTATATCATGATCATGTTTATTACCATTTATTGTTTCGACTGATCTCTTTCCAATTCTAGAAATAGTAGAAGTCTCTAAAGTCACATTGTTCTGACCTATTGCCCTATAGTACTTGTCTGATAGCAATATTCGTTTTGCCCCTACCGCATAATCAGGTATTAGCTTTGAAGCTTTATCCCTATTTTTTACATTCTTTTTAATCTCTAGATTATTTAACCTACGAACTAATGAACCGCGCAGTTTAGCGCCTTTTATAACAGGCCAAATTAAAAATTCACCCTGGCACCACAATGACAATCTGTATATTTTTGACAAAAATGGTATTTTCTTTGCAAGCCATTTTTCAAATGAAGAATATGGCCTATCATGCTTATTAATTATCCAATTAGGAGTACGTTGATATACAGTTAGCCTTTTAGCACCTTTGGCTAACTCCGGAATTAATTGGGCAGCACTTGCTCCAACACCAATGACACCAATTTTTTTACCTTCATACTTCACACTATGATCCCATTCTGATGAATGGAAGCTACTACCTATAAATTTATCTTTTCCTTTAAAGTTTGGCACTGAGGGGTGATGCAACTGACCAATTGCACTTATAAAAAATTGGCAATTATAAGTCGTTCCATTTTTTGTTTTTATATCCCACCTTCCATTACTATATATCGCATCAGTAACTACTTCTCCAAATTTAATATATTTATACAAATCACGGTCATTCGTAAATTTCTCAAGATAATTTAAAATTTGAGGTTGCTTGGCCCATTTAAAGTCCCACGCAGGGTTGGGGGCAAAACTAAATGAATAAAGCATTGATGCAATATCGCACTCTGCGCCCGGATAAGTATTATAACGCCATGTACCGCCAACACCGTCAGATTTTTCTAAAATTACAAAATCATCTATTCCATTTTCTAGAAGCCTAGACGCCATTCCTAAACCCGCAAAACCAGAACCGACTATGACTATACGCTTTTTTTTGCAGTCAACCACTCTTATTACCCGCCAGTGACTGACATATGACGTGCAACAGTGGGTTTAGCGCCGCGCTCTGATATATCAAAAAAATGTTTTTCAGGCTTCTCACGCATTGCAATACCCAAAAGTCGTTCTAGCTCAGCGTCAGAGTTATCACCTCTAATTGCAGCTCTCAAATCAAGTTTGTGACCATGGCCAAGGCATGTATAAATTTGTCCTGTGCATGTAACTCTTACGCGATTACAGCCAGCACAAAAGTTATTTGTTAAGGGTGTTATCATACCCAAAATACCGCCTGTTTCTTTAACTTTTGCGTAACGCGCAGGACCTCCGGTTCTCAGTGGCACATTATTAAGGGTAAAGCGATGCTCTAGATTATCTCTTATGGCATTAAGAGGGATATATTGATCTACGCGGTCTTCATCGATATCTCCTAGAGGCATCACCTCTATTAACGTTATATCCATACTTTTATTGTGCGCCCACTCTATCAATCTAGGTATCTCACTATCGTTGACACCCTTTAAGGCAACTGTGTTTATTTTAACTTTGATCCCCGCTTCTAGTGCTGCGTCAATACCCTTCAAAACAGCGTCCAAAGCATTACGGCGAGTTAATTTAGTGAAAACTATTGGATCGAGCGTATCCAGAGAGATATTAATGCGCTCAACGCCGCATAATTTAAGCTCTTTAGCATAACGCGATAGAAGAGTTCCATTGGTCGTTAAAGTAATCTCATCAAGTTTTCCACTAATGCGGTGTTTGGATAATTTATGCATAAAACTCATTAAATCTCTTCTAACGAGAGGCTCACCGCCCGTTATTCGAATTTTTTTAATGCCGCGCTTGATGAAAGATTCACATAGAGTGCCAAGCTCCTCAAGCGAAAGTAGATCTTTACGTGGCAAAAATGTCATATTTTCAGCCATGCAATATGTACACCTTAAATCACATCTATCCGTTACGGATAAACGCAAATAAGTGATTTCTCGGCCAAAGCTATCTATAAGTTGTTGAGTCATCAGGTTTACCTTATGGAAGGCGATTGCAACACTGACAAGTTATAATGGCCATCACAAAAATAAATTAATATAAATTATTAATTTTCTTTACTTACCGCTTGATATCTTCGGTCTATCAACATATATCCCCACACGCGGGGTGGAGCAGCCCGGTAGCTCGTCAGGCTCATAACCTGAAGGTCGTAGGTTCAAATCCTACCCCCGCAACCACAATTAAAATAAATCCAAGGTATAAGACTAGGTATTTAGTACAATTAGCTCCCACAATTTTAAATGGCGTTTAGATATCCTATAAGCAATGATAAAAAAGCTCCTACATGTACAACCATTATAGCTTTGTCTTTCCACATTACTCCTACAGAGAACCACAAAAAAATCCCAACTAAGAAAAAGTAAACATTCAAGGGAGCATAATTAAGTCCTGTAAGGCCATATCCTACTAACTGTATGATGGTCGCAATCCACTTTACATCATCCACCTTTTGCATAACGATACCTGTAAACTTCTAATTTAAAAAATAACCAAAAAAAAACTACTTAGGGTGACCTAAGTAGTTATTTGAATTGATGATATGGAGGAAACATGAGTTGTATAAACCGGGCAGCGACCTACTCTCCCGTGCCTTAAGACAAAGTACCATCGGCGCTGAGAGGCTTAACGACCGAGTTCGGAATGGGATCGGGTGGGGACCTCTCGCTATAACCACCCAGTTAATGCAAGTCATGTTTAATAGTAAAGATATCGTCTGATTGTTTATTTTATTATTATGCGAGCTAATCGCTACGCACGAACACCGTATTATGAAAATCTTCAAGACCTGAAAAATCAAGCCAATCGAGTTATTAGTACTGGTAAGCTCCATATGTTGCCATACTTCCACACCCAGCCTATCAACGTTGTGGTCTACAACGACTCTCAAGGGAGTTCTAGTATTGAGGGGGGTTTCCCGCTTAGATGCTTTCAGCGGTTATCCTGTCCATTCATAGCTACGCTGCAATGCCACTGGCGTGACAACAGCTCCACCAGAGGAATGTCCACCCCGGTCCTCTCGTACTAAGGGCAGATCCTCTCAAAACTCCTACTCCCACGGTAGATAGGGACCGAACTGTCTCACGACGTTCTAAACCCAGCTCACGTACCGCTTTAAATGGCGAACAGCCATACCCTTGGGACCTTCTCCAGCCCCAGGATGCGATGAGCCGACATCGAGGTGCCAAACAACGCCGTCGATATGGACTCTTGGGCGTCATCAGCCTGTTATCCCCAGCGTACCTTTTATCCGTTGAGCGATGGCCCTTCCACGCGGGACCACCGGATCACTATGACCGACTTTCGTCTCTGCTCGACTTGTCAGTCTCGCAGTCAGGCTGGCTTATGCCATTGCACTCAACGACCGATTTCCGACCGGTCTGAGCCAACCTTCGCGCGCCTCCGTTACTCTTTGGGAGGCGACCGCCCCAGTCAAACTACCCACCACACAGGGTCCCGGAACCGGATAACGGTCCGCGGTTAGACATCCATAAGGACAAGGGCGGTATTTCAAGGTTGACTCCCCGCGAGCTGGCGCCCACGGTTCAAAGTCTCCCGCCTATCCTACACATATCATTACAAATGCCACTGTGAAGCTGTAGTAAAGGTGCATGGGGTCTTTCCGTCTAGCCGCGGGTACCTCGCATCTTCACGAGGAATTCAATTTCACTGAGTCTATGCTGGAGACAGCGGGGAAGTCGTTACGCCATTCGTGCAGGTCGGAACTTACCCGACAAGGAATTTCGCTACCTTAGGACCGTTATAGTTACGGCCGCCGTTTACTTGGGCTTCGATCAAAAGCTTCGCGCAAGCGCTAACCTCATCAATTAACCTTCAAGCACCGGGCAGGAGTCACACCCTATACGTCCACTTACGTGTTTGCAGAGTGCTGTGTTTTTAATAAACAGTCGCAGCCACCTAGTATTTTCAACTCTTTTCTGCTTTATCAGCAAGTGATATCACATAACAAGAGTACACCTTCTCCCGAAGTTACGGTGTCATTTTGCCTAGTTCCTTCACCCGAGTTCTCTCAAGCGCCTTAGAATTCTCATCTCGTCCACCTGTGTCGGTTTGGGGTACGGTTTCATATAACCTGAAGCTTAGAGGATTTTCCTGGAAGCATGGTCTCACTCACTTCTCCCAAAAGAGGGATCGTTATCACGCCTTGAAATAGAGGTTCCCGGATTTTCCTAAGAACCATTTCTACACGCTTGAACAAGGACAACCATCGCCTTGCTGAGCTAACCTTCTCCGTCTTCCCATCGCAGTTATATGAAGTACGGGAATATTAACCCGTTTCCCATCGACTACGCATTTCTGCCTCGCCTTAGGGGCCGACTAACCCTACGCCGATTAACGTTGCGTAGGAAACCTTGGACTTCTGGCGAGGGGGTTTTTCACCCCCTTTATCGTTACTCATGTCAGCATTCGCACTTCTGATACCTCCAGCAAACCTCACAGTTCACCTTCAACGGCTTACAGAACGCTCTCCTACCATCGCAATAAATTGCGATCCGCAGCTTCGGTATATAGTTTAGCCCCGTTAAATCTTCCGCGCAAACCGACTCGACCAGTGAGCTATTACGCACTCTTTAAAGGAATGGCTGCTTCTAAGCCAACCTCCTGGCTGTCTATGCCTTTTCACATCGTTTCCCACTTAACTATAATTTTGGGACCTTAGCTGACGGTCTGGGTTGTTTCCCTTTCCACTACGGACGTTAGCACCCGCAGTGTGTCTGCCATGCTCATACTTTCTGGTATTCGGAGTTTGCAATGGTTTACTAAGTCTTGACGACCCGCTAGCCATAACAGTGCTCTACCCCCAGAAGTAATACATGACGCTCTACCTAAATAGATTTCGGAGAGAACCAGCTATCTCCGGGTTTGTTTGGCCTTTCACCCCTATCCACAGTTCATCCCCTCATTTTTCAACATAAGTGGGTTCGCGCCTCCAGTTAGTTTTACCTAACCTTCACACTGACCATGGATAGATCACCCGGTTTCGGGTCTACTCCCAGCAACTAAACGCCCATTTAAGACTCGGTTTCCCTACGGCTCCCCTAATGGTTAACCTTGCTACTGAGAAGTAAGTCGCTGACCCATTATACAAAAGGTACGCAGTCACAGAACAAGTCTGCTCCCACTGCTTGTATGCATACGATTTCAGGTTCTATTTCACTCCCCTCCCGGGGTTCTTTTCGCCTTTCCCTCACGGTACTTGTTCACTATCGGTCAGTAGAGAGTATTTAGCCTTGGAGGGTGGTCCCCCCATATTCAAACAGCGTTTCACGTGCGCCGCCTTACTCGATTTCACAATTAAAAGATTTTCGTATACGGGACTATCACCCTGTGTCGTTGAACTTTCCAGAACATTCTACTAATCAAAAAATTGCTTAAGGGCTGGTCCCCGTTCGCTCGCCGCTACTAAGGGAATCTCGGTTGATTTCTTTTCCTCTAGGTACTTAGATGTTTCAGTTCCCTAGGTTTGCCTCCTTAACCTATGTATTCAGTTAAGGATAATGATCTTATGATCACTGGGTTTTCCCATTCGGAGATCTCCGGGTTAGAGCTTATTATCAGCTAACCGAAGCTTATCGCAGATTATCACGTCCTTCATCGCCTTCTACTGCCAAGGCATCCGTCGTATGCACTTATTCACTTGACCATATAACCCCAAAGTATCTGGGTTAATGGTTCTTTTTACACCGAGAAGTCACTAACTGTATCTCACGATACAATCGGTGAATTCTATTTTTTCAATGATAGATAAATCTATCAATGAGAATCCATATTTTTTGAAATTGTTGTGTCAATGCAATACACCTTTTTACGTTGTATTGTATTTAACAAACTTTACTTCATATCCAAATTGTTAAAGAGCTCCGAACCAAGGAATAAACCAAGGCTTGGTATAAAAACTTAAGTAAGCATTATTAATAAAACTTACTTAAGTTTTCATTAGAGAAAAATGGTGGAGCTAAGCAGGATCGAACTGCTGACCTCCTGGATGCAAACCAGGCGCTCTCCCAGCTGAGCTATAGCCCCATTAGAAAACTAATAACCCAGAAAATGGTGGGTCTGGGTGGATTTGAACCACCGACCTCACCCTTATCAGGGGTGCGCTCTAACCAACTGAGCTACAGACCC
>ENA-OWPI01003124-OWPI01003124.1-marine-metagenome-genome-assembly--contig:-NODE-3124-length-14572-cov-5.102587_pt1 | contig 14572 bp, 19 predicted proteins | sample MGYA00238138_ERZ651775 | MGnify/ENA primary metagenome ERZ651775 (study PRJEB26906, sample SAMN06265043) | marine metagenome | isolation source: Helgoland LTER site | place: Germany:Helgoland, sampling...
ATCAACTGCACACTTTTACCCAAACCCATTTCGTCACACAGAAATCCACCTTTGGGTCCTGATTTTTGATTTTCCATGTTGAGCATCCACATCACACCCTCCTTTTGGTACGGTGAGAATAGACGCCCGTTAAGGGTCTTTGTCGCCAAGATGTATTGGTCTTCAGTCGTCATTGTAGGGATCTTCTTCGGGAAGTGGTTCAATTTCGCAGACAGTTGGTTCGAGTTCCTTTTTCTTACGAGTCTTCTTCAACTTAGGTTTTGGAAGTTCATCAATATGTTCTCGAAAATAGAGTACTTTTTCCCAAAATTCCTTCATAATCGGGAAATTGGTCTTCCACCACTCGGGGTCCCGCTTAACGTTCACGACATCAAACTCTTCAGGCTTTGGCCAATTGGTCTCCGCTGGTTTGTACTGAATAAAATCCGCCTCTTCCAAGTCCAAAATCTCCATACACAACTGAAGCTGAGGCATATAATGAATGGGTACTTCCCCAGGTATAATCTGTCGCATAGGAGGGCATTTAATTTCGACAAGCTTTCCAGACTCGGATACACCATCGGGACTCCCACCAAGCCACGTGTGTTCGGGGTGTGGACAAAGACCGAGTTCATGGACAACTTCTCCGTGTCTCTCTTCATAGAGAATACGCGCTTCATCTTCAAATTTCTCACCGTGACGGGTGGCCGCATTACCGGTAAATTTTTCACCGAGACCACATTTTTTCAGTAAGAGGTCCGCAGGTGTTTCGTATTTATTAACACCAATGGCTGTAGCAGCATCTGAAGCGGTCAACATGTTACCACGGAGTTCGAGCCACTCTTCGGATTTCTGCGCCGCATATTCTCTCTCCAATAAAGCTTTAACATTTGGGTGCATTATTAAATAATATACTTCTCAATCTTTTAAGCCAATCCTTGTCTTTTAAAGTGTTCTATTCTTTGAAAAAAGTGTTTCGCAGCTTCCTGTTCAGCGTGTTTTTTACTTTTAGCGGTACCTCGACTTACGTACTGATTATCGATATATACATCTATGTAAAATATACCCTCATGATGACCAGCTACACGGTATTCCGGGAGTTGGTGATTGTTCACTTGACAATGACGCATGAGATGATCTTTGAAATTATCGTCAACCATTATGGAATTCAGGTCAATCATAGCGGGATTTGTGTAGATCCTGAGTACGAATTCTTTAGCGTGAAGAAGACCAAGATCCATGTAAAGAGCCCCGATTAGAGCTTCGAACACATCTTCTAAAATCTTGGGGTTGTTATTCCATCCATTGCGCATACCCTTTTCATCCATGATAACTAATGCATTCAACCCCATCGTGTTGGCTATTTTAGCCAATGTTTCACCACGAACGAGCTTTGTACGAGCTTTCGTGAGGAAACCTTCTTGTCGACTTTCGTAACGATCAAATAAAAACTTGGTGATAACAAAACCTAGTACGGAGTCACCAATAAATTCCAGAGTTTCAAATGATTCTGTAAATTGTTCATATTCTTTGAGTGCGGATTTGTGTGTAAAAGCCTTTTGGTACAAATCAAGGTTTTTGATCTTTGTACCAACAAGTTGTTCTATTTGTTCTTTCGTTACGAAAGTAACCATCTTGTTGTTAATACTATGTTTTATTTTTTTAAGCCTTTACAGGTTCCTTCTTAATGTAATGAGGAGAAAGGTACTTTTGGAGGTTGAGGTAAGTTACAACGACGTCAGCGGGGGGTGCGAGAAGATCCCTGAGTGTGTCGTCTAGGATGATCTGACGACCGTTCTCGGGGTGCTTAAGACCCTTCTCAAGGATGTACTTGTTGATGAACTTGGTCACCTCGGAACGAGAAATGAGATCCTCGGCTGGAAGGGCAAGGAACGCGCGCAACTTAGGTGTGATTTCCTGCTTTCGGTTAAACCCGTTGTTCTCGGCACGCTTCTTAGCCTTCTCACCATCGGGATCCTCTTGGGTATTCTTGATCTTACGAATGAGCTTGGTGAGGGTCTTTACCTCGGAACGAAGAGCAACGATATCGGTTTGAATGGTTTCAAGAGACATTATATCTATCTTACAGACTTAATCTTTAAGTCATGGAATACGAGAAACAATAATGTGATTATCATAAAGAAACCAAACAGGTAATCACGAGTAAAGAATCGAGAATCATTTTTTGGTTTGCGCTTGGGTCTCTTTAAAATCCGGAAAGGTTGCCCAGAACATCCACCAGCGCAACACGCACTTGGGCAGGGGGAAATAGTTGGACCTCTCCTCGCACCACAGAATTGATTCTTCGCACCTTTGTACTTGTAGCATCTACACTCGTCTATAATACCACAGTCCATAATATTATATCACAATATAATAATGGATGAAAAGATCTACCCAAAGGAGACCATCGAAAAATTTATGAACGATAATTTACTTTTCAAAGATTCAAAACTCAAAAAATATTTCGATAGAAATGAACAACGGGATTTAAAAAAGTTCAGGGACCGTGTTCATAGTTCGTATCCTGACAAAGACTTTGAGAAGATGATTTATGTTTTCATCACAGATTCTATCCGTGACATCATCCTTCAAACAACCGGTGAATTGACTGAATTTCTCAAATCGTCGGGTGATCTCATCATAAGTGGGGGTGAAGCATTTAACATGTATGTAGACTTCAAAGATCGTATAGTCACTAGTGACATCGACGCAAAGTTTGTCCCACATATGAAAACCAATGCGAAATACTTTGGGAAACTCCAGGCTTTGAAACTACTCCTGTGGAATAAACTTGGAGAAATATCCAGTCGCTTAAATGCACGGATTAAAAATCGCATATTGGCACAGAAAGGTAAGTTGACCAAGTTCCTTGGTGTGGGATTCAAAAACAAGGGGCCGTATGTGACTAGAAGGTACACATTGATCAAGAAGAAGAAGTCGAGGGAAAACAACAATCCAGGGAAGGGTGATGTTTTTATTGATGTAGAGTTATTCGCACTGGATCTCAATGTTAGGTATTTATCACCTAAAACGGGTAAAATTCAGGATTTCACGATGGGTGGTATCTTAGATATTCCATTCATGCGCCCAGATGAGTTTGGTTCGGATGTCGCATTAACGAGAAAGAAGGGGATAACATACCGCAACGCCAGCACAGGAAAGATGGTTGTAAATAACAAAATTTTAGTTGCGAGTAAGGAATTCTTAATTGGAGACATTTACCTCATGCACAAGCTTAAATTGCGACCAGAAAAGAAAGAGAAGGATCGTCAACGACTCATAAAACTTGGACAAATGTTTAATAAGAGCATCAAACAGAGCGACTCCATCGATGATATATTCAAAAAAGTCCGTAATAAGATCAGAAAGGTCCGCACGGTACGCGCCAAACCTGGGAATGTGAACATTAAGAAAGCATCTCGTATCAACCCACGTAACTATAGTAAATTCACAACCGAACCATTAAAGGAGCGTTTATCTAAGCAGTTAGTACATGGCATTAAGACAGTTACCCAGGGCACAAAGGTGGGTAATAATTATGAAAAATCATCAGGGAATAAACGATTTAATGTAGATTCTCTCAAGTGGAAAACTGTTAGTAATAAGTCATATGTAAAAAATGAACAAAATTACAGGCCAAAGAATGCGCAAAAAATTGCCAAGAATGTCAATGTTAAGAAAACATTGTATGGATACAGAGGAAATAGAAATGACTGGCTTTCGAAATCGATTCTAGACAAGGCGTCTAATATACCGTTTGTTGGGTTAAAGAAATGAAACACATATAGAGTATAAATGATTTTTGATACCCTCACCAAAGGTGAAGATGGCCTCCGAACTGTGAAGGTTCGCAATGATAACAAGCGAAAGGTTTTCGTTCAATTGAATGGTGTTAAAATCTCTGACATTTCCGATGATATTCTCATTGACATCGTATCCGATGCGAATGTTGAAAAGATCAAGGTAATTGATTCGGGGAATGTCACAGCCGCACAAGAAAATGCGGTTGATTGGTTTGGTAAGGAGTTATCTGAGGATGTTATCAGGGGAGCTTATACACATAGTGCACCCGACAACCAGTTGAGATGCGAACGAATCGACGTCACCAAGGTTTTCAATTCTCAGCAGGAGGCCGTGGACTTTGAAACTCTCCAGAAGGATAAATCTTGCGATGTTATTCTCGAATTTTCTGAACTTTGGTTTGCCAAAAAATCATTCGCATGTACATGGAATCTCGTTCAGGTCAGGCTTCATCCAGAGCCAATCATCGACACATACCCAGACGAATATGCATTTGTTGATGACGACCAATAAAAAAATTTGTTACTAATATATAAAGATGATCACTAATATGCTCAAGCGTCACCAGTCTAAGATACTTACTCTCGTGGCCATTGCCGTAGTTGTCTACTTACTCACTACTCTCAACAACACTTCCGACTACTCCATCAACGAGCGTGAGTATGTTGGCTTCGGTAGCGGTTCGGTCATTGGCCCCGCTGCGGCTCCTGTAAATGGGGGTATGCAGAAGGGTACCGGCCTCGCCTCCTCCCTCCTTCCCCGCGAGGTGGCTTCCGAGGAGGATTTCGGTCAGTTTGCCCCAGAGGACGTGCTCAAGGGACAGAACTTCCTCGAGCCCCGCGCCCAGGTCGGTTTCCCCGAAACCATCGGTGGTGCCCTCCGCAATGCCAATCAACAAATCCGCGCGGATCCCCCTAACAGCAAGGATCCCTTCGTGTGGAACAACTCCACTATCGTCCCCGATCTCATGCAGCGTAGTTTGTGTGCTTAAAGATTTAACTACAGGATAACATATGACTTCCGTTGGAACTGACCTTTCGGGTAACGTTTCAAAGCTTGTCGAACTTTCCAAACAACTTTCTGAAGCGAAAGCTGATATCAAAATCCTCAACCAGGAAGAGAAGCGTCTCAAGGAGAATGTGAAGAAGCATATGGTTGAGCAGGGTATTGATACCATTAACCTCAGGAAAGGTAAAATCAGCCTTCGCAAATCTGTTCGTAAGGGCAGTATTAATAAAGATGCAATCAAAGATGGACTTTTGAAATTTTTTGGTGGTGATGAAGCAAAGGTGGAAGGAGCACTTAATGCTATTAAAGATGGTCTTAAAGTGAAAGAGTCGACCTCTCTGTCACTAACTGGTATAAAGGATAAACCCGAGAAAGAAGATAAGTAACTAACCATGGTCTGGAGCCAATACGTATACGAAGCCAATAACGGATTTGATCCCGATGTCAGTGATGACGAAGGGTTCGAAAATGAACACACTCCTCTGAATATTGAAGACTGGGAAGTCGAATACTCAGATGAATTACGGTATATGTGGAATACGATGAATACACTGCTGTATGATGCACAGATTGAACATACTGGAAAGTTTTGCGACTTTGTCGAGTTTTGCTATGAAGAGCGTGACACGGGTTTGACACGCACAACATGGGAATATCAGGAACAGACGATGTGGTACGAAGAGCGACTTGGTCATATTTGGAGAAACATCAGGCGCATTGTAAATGAAAATGGTGTACACGAATATATGATGCGTGGAGCTACATTTAACGACTTTACTGCTTATGCTAAAAATTATATGTGTGTATATTAAATGTTACCCGATATCACGTCCCAAAAGGTCGCCATCCCCGCAGCTCTTTTTTTGTCACTAAGCCCCGGTCTTCTTCTGACCACCGACGGCTCGAAAATATCTTTCATGAACCGAAAGACTGGTCAGATGGCGGTATTTTTCCACGCACTTGTATTCTTTCTCGTGTACAGCCTAATTGCCAAAACAATGGGCATCGTACTCACAAAGACCGACTTACTCGTGACCACCGCTCTCTTTATCTTACTAAGCCCCGGTCTCTTACTCACACTTCCCCCCAAGTCGGGTGGTATCTTCGGATCTGGTCAGACGAGCATAGAATCCGTGCTCACACACGCAGTCGTGTACGCTCTAGTATTTGCGATATTACGTCGTCAATTTCCTCAATTCTATTAAGTAGGAAGATGAAGTATCTTATTCTCGGACCGGCGTCTATGGGAATATTTTCATTGATCGGTGTATTAAAAGCGCGGGAGTCTGAATTAGTTGATGTCAAGGAAATTTCAGGGTCTTCCGCTGGGTCGATTTTAGCATTATTCTTAGGGGTTGGAATGTCGGTTGATGAAATTCTGGAAACTTCATTAAATTTGAATATCCCCAATTTTGTTAAGATACGTATAGGGTCCTTTTTTAACAAATTTGGTTTTGTTGATATGGCACCCATTCGTAAAAAATTAGTAGAAATATGTGGGTGTGATCCCACTTTTAAAGAAATTGATATGAAAATTTACATTTCAGCATTCTGTATGAATACTTCTGAAACGGTGTATTTCTCTAAAGATACCCACCCGGACATGAATATCATAGATGCTGTATGTATGAGTATGGCTGTACCTTTCATATTTGCGTGTGGTAAGTATAACGGTGAAACTTACGTAGATGGGGGTATGAAGGAGGAATACCCAATGACACCATTTTTTGATAAAAAACCATATGAAGTTACATGTGTTAAGATTAAGATGAATCGGATATATCAAGAAGATATACAAACACCAAAACAATTTGTAGAGTGTTTGGTTCGTTCAGCACTGTCTAACCGCGTGACTTACGATTTACCAATAGAAATACACGAGATCAATGTTGAAGATACAGATGTGTTTGATTTCAGTATGAGTTATGAAGAAAAAGTACAATTGTTTAATAGGGGATACATGAGCCATTAATCACTTTTTTTTGTTAGTTTAAAATATATGACAGACCCGTGCAAAAAGGGCACGAGCGTTAAAATTCTCCGGAACGTGGTTAAAATCAAAACCGGAAGAAAGACTAAACTAACAAAAAAGAATATTTGTGAAGTATACACTAATATCCAGGAAGGAAAGTTACTCTTACCACCCCTGGTTCTTACACCAGATAGAATGTATTTACTGGATAAGAAATCACCATTCAATTCGAATGATTATGAGAAATTATTTGACAGGTCTTCGAGTAGAGTCACCTTGAAAAAGTTGGCTGAAAAGATTAACATCAAAAAAGTTGATGCGTTGACGAAGAAACAGCTCACTGATACAATTCTGAAACGTCTCCAGTTTTTGAATATATCCGAACCTGTCAAACTCAGTAAACGGTCTTCAGTCGCAGCAGCGAAACGCCCCACAGCAGTACAAAGTACAGCAGTGAAAAAGACCGTACAAAAACGCCCCGCAGCAGTACAAAGTACAGCAGTGAAAAAGACCGTACAAAAACGCCCCGCAGCAGTACAAAGTACAGCAGCGAAAGTTGTAACGATTTTCAAAGGACCAAATGTACCTGAGAAACCCTTAGTACCTGAACAGGCTAAGGTTGTATTAGGTAACAGGAATTATGACCTATTATTTGATCCCAAGACTAAGAGAGAAGATCTTCTCAGGATAGCCAATAAGGTTGGTGTCGAAAATGCAGAAAACATGACAAAAAAGGAGTTAATTGAAGCGACCACAAAGCGTGTCAGATTTATGAGTAATAGAGGCTTAACTCCCAAAAATATAAAAAGTGGCGCGAAGGTACCATTTTTCCCCAAACCTCCCAATCGACCTCCACCCGTAACAACTCCCGCATTTTTACAGCAAAAATCGGGTCCCGGGGCTGGTGGCCCACCGGTCGGGGGACCACCGAGTGGAACACCAAATTTCTTAAAAGGACGCACGGTAGTACCAGGTCCTGCCCCCATTCCTCCTAGACCCTCTAATGTGAAGCCCAACAATGTGAAGCCCAATGCGAAGCCAAACAACGTGAAGCCCAGTACCACCAACACTGGAACTGGTAACAACAACGTGAAGCCAAACAATGCGAAGCCCAGTACTACAAACACTGGAACTGGTAACAACAACGTGAAGCCAAACAACGGGAAACCAAACAACAATGTGAAGCCCAGTACTACAAACACTGGAACTGGTAACAATAATGTGAGGCCAAATGCGCCCCCTCCTAAAAAGAGTGGTAAGAGCTTTTTCAATTATTTCAGGGGTGGTAAGAAGAAGAATGCCACTACCACTGCCCCCGCTAAGAAGGGTAAGGGCTTTTTCAATTATTTCAAGGGTGGTAAGAAGAAGAATGCTGCTGCCACGGTCCCCGCTAAAAAGAGTGGTAAGAGCTTTTTCAATTATTTCAAGGGTGGTAAGAAGAAGAATGTCAATGTGAAACCCAACAGTGGTATTGGTAAGAATACACTCCCACCTAATGTGAAACCCAACAATGGTATCGGTAAGAATACACTCCCACCTAATGTGAATCCACCTCCAATCAACGTGAAGCCCAACAAGATTGAGAATAACATGATTGAAGAGTTAATAAATAATGCAGTAAATAAAGAAATCTCAAATTCTGTGCGTAAAAAGCAACTCAATAACGAAGCTAAGCGTCAAAACCGGGCCAAAAACAAGAACAACAACAATTTCAATGCCGCCAAGGAGCTTAACAAGCAACTGAATAACGAAGCTAAGCGTCAAAACCGAGCCAAAAACAAGAACAACAACAATTTCAATGCCACCAAGGAGTTTAACAAGCAAATGGCAATAAGAAACATGACTGACGAGTTGATAACTAACGCAGTCAATGAAGAGTTAAATAACGAAATTTCGAATTCTAAACCTAACAATAATTTCAATGCCACCAATGAGCGTAACAATCAAGTAGTAAATAACATGACTGACGAGTTAATAACTCGTGCAGTAAATAACGAAATCGTAAATTCTATGCGTAAAAATATCAAGAATACTATTAACAAGAAGAACGTGTCGAAAAATTCTGTAAATACGATTAACAATAAGAATACATCGAAAAATTCTGTAAAAAACAAGAAGATTGAAGTCAATTCCAATCAACTTACAAATGAAATTATAAACAAACTGAAAACTGATATTTCATCTGACATTAATAAAGTGAAATTAAACAATAATAAACCTATTTACAATAACTCGAGTAACAGTAACAATAACAACAATAAGACTACACAGAATAATCCCTTATTTGAACCAAATATGACGAATAACCCGATATTTAACAACAAAAAATCTGAATCCAATGAATTAAGTAAGCACATAAACAATTTGGGTTTACCGAATGCGAATAAGAAGAAATTAATGAACTTATTTAATACCACTAATCAAACATTAGGAGCTGCTAAACGAAATGCGAATACGTTAAGTAATACTCGAAAGTTACAAAACAAGAACAGTTTTAACGGGGGTCTTAGATTAGGTGCCAACAACAATAATGTGTCCCTCCCCCCCTCTAATAATGCCGTAAATGTAAATAATGTAAAGGTAAATGTCAAGAATTTCAACTCTGAGAGGGACAAGCTCAAGAATAAGATCACCAAGGAACTGAATCTTATACCCAATAACAATGGTGTATTCCAGGAAAGAAAGGGTTTCACCAAGGGTCGTATAGGACTTTGGGCCCGTGAATTAAGAGCTGCGGAGACGATCGAAGATCTCAAGAAGATTGAAAATAAGCTCAATGCGAAGGTGGTACTTCGTAAAAATATTGAGAACAAGTATACCAAGGCTGGTCTCACCAAGGTTGAGAAGATGAATCACCGGAGGAAGGTTGTGAAACTATTGAACAACGTGAATAAGAGGAGGGAGGAGATTGAGATGCAGGTCAAGAACAAAAAGAACAATAGCAACAACAACAAAAACTCGGTTATTTCAAACTACAACTCCAACGATAATTCTAACCGGGCTAAGAAGATGAAGTACAAATCCCGTGAGAACTTCGTGGAGGCCAAAAAGGTTGAGTTGAGGGAGTTGGCTAAAAAGACTAGCACGAACTTCGGTAGAAATATAGATCGCATGCAGACGAGGCAAAATGTGTTCAAGCTTCGTGGTAGGATCAAAGGTGCGATTAAAAGAGATGAAGGCCTAAGTCGGTTATAAATATACAAAAAAAGTAACTAAAATGAATCACCCCGACGACGATTGCACCGTGATTACCGACATGCCTCTCAGCGACGAGGTTGTCGATTTCATCGAACGGGGTCTTCACCGTGATATGACCGAGGAAGATGTAGAGAATTGGTGTGATAATAACCTTGATGGTCTCGCATCTATATATGAAAAGTATCGGGATACATACTTGTCATATGGACAGGCCGAAATGACTCTCTTTTTTACGCAAACTGTATACGGTCGAGATGACGCGATGGATATTATTGCTAGTTTTGTAGATTTTCAATAAACGAGAAACTTCTTCACCTCCGCATCATCTTCATCTTTTTCATCGCTTTCAACATTTTGGCCCTGGCAGCAGCCTTGGCAGCAGCAGCTCTTTTTTGGGCGGCGGCCCTGGCATCGGCAGCTCTTTTTTTGGCAGCAGCCTTAGCAGCAGCAGCTCTTTTTTGGGCGGCGGCCCTGGCATCGGCAGCTCTTTTTTTGGCAGCAGCCTTGGCCTGAGCAGCTCTAGCAGCGGCGGCGGCCCGGGCCTGAGCAGCCCTCGCAGCGGCATCGGCCTGGGCCTTAGCAGCTCTAGCGGCAGCAACAGCTCTGGCAGCGGCGGCGGCCTTATCTTTAGCGGCTCTATCAGCATTAGCTTTAGCAACAGCTCTGGCAGCGGCGGCAATCTTAGCATCAGCATTAGCTTTTGCCCTAGTAGCACCCCTAGCGGCAGAAGCAGCTTTGGCCTCAGCGAATGGGTCAAATGGTGGCGCAGCGGGAGATTTTCGTCTCAACGATAAAATCCCACTTGAGGAAGAACAACAACACGCGACTAAAAGTACAATCACTATTATGAGATTCACTCTTGTTTCTGAGTTGCCTTCCATTAATATACTGTACCATTTTTTTTGTAATTTAAAGAAATAAACTTCCTTTATATTAATGACCAGTTGTGATGTGTGTTGTGAGAAATTCAATAAGATAAATCACAAAAAAGTTGATTGTCCCTTTTGTGATTTATCGAGTTGTCGCTCGTGTAGTCAGAGATACATACTATCTTCGTTCGAAGATCCACACTGTATGGGTTGTAAGACTCCATGGAATCGTGAATTTGTAGATTCATTTTGTACGAAAGTTTTTAGAAATAAGCACTATAAAACACATCGTGAAAATATACTTTTCGAAAGAGAAAAGCAGTTGATGCCACAAACACAACCAGAAGTTGAACGAATTCTTCACCTGAGACGGTTACGCAAGATTCTCTCCCAGCAAAAACAAAAACTGATTGAATTACATCACATACACAACATAACTTATGATACACTGTCCATTCACCCCGAAGTTCTTGCATTGTACAGGGAAATGGAAAACACATATCGCCATTTAAACGAAATTCGTAGTCAAGTTACGAGTTCAGAATTTGAAACGCGACATTTTACACGCCAGTGTCCATCTGAGACATGTAAAGGGTTTTTAAGTGAAGAATGGTATTGTGGTTTGTGTAGTATACAATATTGTAAGGACTGTAATGAACCAATGAATAATGATCATATATGTGATCCAGAAACTGTAAAAACTATGCAACTTTTGAACAAAGATAGTAAGTCATGTCCCAAGTGTGGTACGGTTATACATAAAAGTAGTGGTTGTATGCAAATGTGGTGTGTAAATTGTCATACTGCATTTAATTGGAGAACCGGTGAAATCGAAACTGGTCGTGTACATAACCCACATTTCATAGAATTCAAAAAGAAGTTGATTTCATCCCGTGAACATGGTGATATTCCATGTGGTGGGGTACCAACCTTTCGAGAATTGAGGGAAAATAACGCATCAAATGAAATGCTTCAGTATATGATGTTAGTAAATCAATTAGAGCGTGAGCTTTTGTTTTTGAATATAGAACCAATCGATAACATATCTATGCGAATTTATTATATGTTAAATGATTTATCCGAAGAACAATTCAAAACATTTTTACAACGACAAGAAAAGTTCCTCGATAAATCAAAAGAAGTGTATTATACAATTGAACTCATCTCTCATACATGTGGTGATCTTCTCAGGCAGTATATTATTGAACCAAATAAACACGATGAAATAATAAAACACATGGAATTAATTTTGGAGTATTCCAACGATATATTTCAAATAATAAGATCTAGGTATAATTCAGCTACACCGAGAGGGATCGATGTTTTATAGAGATCCACAAGTTATAAAAGGGTTTCTCTCTGAGAAGGAACGATACTATATAATGACACACGCTGAAGATAAATTAGAGGATTCCAAAATAACATCTGGTAAAATTGTTAATGAGAGTATTAGGAAGAGTAAAACCGCATGGCTTTCGAAAAATGATCCGGTAGTAAATAGTATCATTCAAAGGTGTCTGAAATACACTGATACACGCGCGATGAACTTTGAGAAGTTACAGGTTCTCAAATACGAAAAGGGTGGTCATTACAAATACCATCAGGATTGTTTCATGAGTGATAAAAATAGACGAATACATACATTCATTTTAGCTCTTAATGATAACTATGATGGTGGAGAGACACATTTTCCCAATCTAAATAAATCGTTTAAATTGAATGCTGGGGATGCTTTATTTTTTGACACACTCAATAAATGGGAGTGTATGACGTCCAAGGCTTTACATGGTGGGTTACCTGTAAAGTCTGGTGAAAAATGGGTTTGTAATTTATGGGTCAGGCAATACCCGTATTTATTCTAAGTAACTCGAACAGAATCCTTCACATTCTGGTGCATCTGCGTTAACCGCGCAACCAACTTTACATGAACCTGACAAGAATTGGTCACAGTCTACTTTGCATTTTTTCTGCTGATCTTTCATTTCTGGGTTAGACATAACATCTGGACTACATTTTTCCATACAGTGTACATACGATTTAGGGTCACTATTTACCTTTACCTCACGCATCAAACCCTCGATCATCGCGAGATCTGTGAACTTTATATTACCATTAACGCCATTGAGTTCAGCTACAAAACCAGACACATCCGGATAAGCTGGTTCGGGTTCCTTGGTCTCCTCGGTCTCCTCGGTCTCCTCAGACTCCTCAGACTCCTCGGTCTCCTCGGTCTCCTCGACCTCACCATCTAGGTTCTCCGTCTGGGTTTTGAGGGCGATGATGGTTATGAGTGCGGCAACCAAAACCAAAACAAACCTCCAATCAATCTTCATATTTATATATACTTATATTTTTTTACATCTGAACCTCACCACGCTCGATAATCTTCTTACGATTCTCGAGATGAAGCCCTTCGACTAAAGACTTGTTCTGTGCACCGTATGGAACCGCGTATCCCTCATCAACTAGCCACTTATTCACATTGGTCCATACCCCATCCTCTGAAACCCAAACCTCTCCGAGTACACGTCCAAACTTACCCCTAGAATCTGCCTCTGGGCATCTGAGTTCGATTTCAAGATCATCCTTCTCAGATGCGACAGCCTTGAGACACCATTCCTTGAGCTTCTTTTTCGATAGGAGACCGAAGACCTTTTCCTCCTTATCCGAAGTACGAGACTCGGGTGTATCGATCCCTAGAAGGCGAACACGCTGCTTCGTGCACACATCGAATCCTAAGTCGATATTCACATCAATGGTATCACCGTCGACAACCTTCGCAAGGGAGGATACACGATAGATGAATGTACAGGGTTCAACGTTGTAAGAGGACATCTTATACTAATTCATGCGAGTAAAACTTTAAGTCTTTATTTTTGAAAGAAGATGAAATACTCTTCACTACCCTGATCCTGTGCTAGTTTTACATTTTTAATTATAAAATTAATACATAAGATGTATCTCGTACTTTTATTACTTCTGGGTTGTTTATTCATGTACACGAGAACAGATAACTGGTTATCAGATGCGTATAGTCTATATAACTATCAGGTGTATCCTTTTCATGATAAAATTTCCAGAGAGGAGAGACGTTACGTCAACTCTATCATAAAAAATTATGAATATAGTAAGGAATTTACAAATACGTATTCTATTTCCCCATATAGCTTCAGTATGTCTATTGAGAAGGAAAGTGGTAAAACGAATTTAACGAGAGTTAATCTCGGATCTACCGAAAGAAATATAGGTGGTTGTGTTACTCGTCTGTTGCGACATATTGGTATAAATGATATGCTATGTATACCTGGTTACAAATACTACGGTGTTGGTTGGGACTTAGAAGAAAGTATAATAAAAATTTACACTCTCCGTTATGACAAAATAAAAATTGAGTGTTACGTATATACAGTTTTACGAAACGATGAAAATGAAATAATCGAAACTACGTTTGATACTAAAAAGATATACGATGTTGGTGAAAAGGTTACAGTCATGCATAAAAGTGGAAAAAATGTGGAACAGATTAATTTATCAAGACCCGGAAGTATTGATACTAAAAACACTATAGCTAATAAGTGGATAAAAACTATGCAGGATCTGGGGTTTATATTTGATACGTACAGTGACTACGATGGTAAAGTAAATTTATACTTCGATTGAATAGACTTAAAACTTTAATACCCTCATATATTAGATGAAGTGTGTGGCTACCTTTTCTGAAAACAGTCTTTACAAGATTAAA
>ENA-OWPI01003125-OWPI01003125.1-marine-metagenome-genome-assembly--contig:-NODE-3125-length-14568-cov-7.595404_pt1 | contig 14568 bp, 16 predicted proteins | sample MGYA00238138_ERZ651775 | MGnify/ENA primary metagenome ERZ651775 (study PRJEB26906, sample SAMN06265043) | marine metagenome | isolation source: Helgoland LTER site | place: Germany:Helgoland, sampling...
CATTTTGATGAATCTCAAATCTATCGAATTGATCATTATTTAGGAAAGGAGACAGTCCAAAACTTAATTACACTGAGATTCGCTAACTCATTATTCTCTAGTCAATGGAATAGTAAAGGGGTTGAGTATGTTGAAATAACTGCAGCAGAATCAGTTGGTATTGAGGATCGTTGGGGTTATTTTGATGGCATGGGTCAGTTAAGGGATATGGTTCAGAGTCATCTGTTGCAGCTGCTTTGTTTGATCGCGATGGAGCCACCGAATAGGCTCGATGATCAAAGTATTCGTTCTGAAAAGGTTAAGGTTTTAGAGGCGCTAAAACCGCTCGATGAGGAAAGTATAGCCTCTAGCTTCGTCTCTGCTCAGTACACTGATGGTGGCGTTGATGGCGTTCACAAACCTGGATACATTAATGAAGAAGGGGCCAAACCAGACAGCAAAACCGAAACCTTTGTTTCTGTTAAAACTGAAATACAAAACTGGCGCTGGTCAGGCGTCCCTTTCTATCTAAGGACTGGCAAAAGGATGGAAACAAAGACGACCCAGATTGTCATCCACTTTAAGTCAGATGGGCACTACATTTTTAATGAGAACAAAGAGAGCCTCAAGGGTAACACTTTGATTATTAGTCTTCATCCGACTGAAGGTATCTCTCTCCAAGTCTTTACTAAACCACATGGTGTTGATAAGCATTCGATTATTAGGTCAGATCCAATGAGTTTAGATTTTATTAAAACGCAACAACTGCTGAATATTCCGAGCGGATACCAGAGTCTTCTAATGGACATTTTGAATGGCAATCAAAGCTTATTTCTTTGTCGAGAAGAGGTGGAGCTTGCATGGAAGTGGTGTGACGAAACTTTAGATGCTTTCAACAATTCAAATCAAGAGCTCTTCTATTACAAGGCTGGAAGTAATGGTCCAAAGGAGAGTGAAGCACTCATAACAAATAACGGGCATCAATGGCATGAGGAGTAGCAAAACATATTACCTGCCTGAGCATGTAGGCTTTTATAGTACGAATAACAGTGAGTCTCTGGCTGTTGATTTAAGTCAAAATATCAGAGAGATTTTACTTGAGACGATTAAGAAAAGAGGTAGAGCTAGTATGGCAGTTTCTGGTGGGAGTACGCCAGTACCACTATTTGTGGCGCTCTCTCATCTAGACATAGATTGGAGCAAGGTTGACCTAACTTTGGTGGATGATCGCTGGGTTGAATCAGATCATAAAGATAGCAACGAGCTATTAGTAAAATCACACCTAATCAAGAATAAAGCGGGCAATGTTAATTTTGTTCCTTTAAAAAATAATGCTTTAACTGCTAAAGAGGGTCAAGCTTCCAGTGAAGAGGCACTAAAAAGTTTTACATTGCCCTTTGATATCGTGGTTCTTGGAATGGGTACAGATGGCCACACAGCCTCTTTATTTCCATGCTCAGAAGAGATTAGATCTGCAATGGATTTAGATAATAATGACTGCTTGGTTGCAACGACGCCAACATCAGCCCCATATGAGCGTCTAGGAATGACTGCAAAGGCCATTATGGATGCAAAAAGAGTTTTTCTTCATCTGAATGGATCTAGTAAGCTCCATACACTTGAAAAGGCGATGGAACTTAAGGATGTTTACAAAATGCCAATCTACGCATTCCTTGATGACGGACTTGATATTTACTGGAGCCCATAAATCAATTAATAATTATTTGATGTAAAGTTTTTAAAAGCTAGGGATAATATTGTCTTACATTAATTAAATTTAAAGCCTATATGAAGATTAGTAACATTGATGGTGAAGTTGTTAAGGATAACGAAACATACCTTCTTAAGGATAACACATCACTTAATAACCTTGTAGTTAGCTCCACAACGCTGCATCCTGGAAAATCAACTCGAGGGCATAGTCATCCTGGTAAAGAGGAGGTCTACATGATTATGAGCGGCACTGGAAGGATGCAGTTAGATGATAATGAGTTTGATATTTCTGGCGGAGAGATGATCTTAATTGAGGACGGGGTTTTTCATCGCGTTCACAACACTGGAGAAGAGGACCTTTATATGGTCTGTATATTTGATGGAGACCGAAACCATTAAGACTCATAGTTATAATTTGGTGGGTGATATAGGAGGAACAAATGCCAGGTTTGCACTTGTGGCTCCTGGCGAGTCAGAATTAACTAATATCAAAACGCTTTCATGTACTGAATTTGAAACGGTTCAGGAGGCACTTACATCTTATCTTTCTTCAATTCAAAATGTAGAAATTAACTCATCCTGTATTGCCTCAGCTGGCACCACACATTTGGATATCTTTAAACCAGCAAATAATGATTGGGTCATTAATAAGGCTGATGTCTCATCTGCACTTCATAACATTGAAGTTAATTGGATTAATGACTTCTCAGCTCAAGCCCTAGCAACGTCGACATTGAGTGAAGATGATGTTGTTGTTGTTAATCAAGGCAATGCTCAAATTGATAGAGTTAGGTTAGTCATTGGTCCAGGTACAGGTCTAGGCACTTGCGGGTTAATTGAATCATCAAATGGATGGATTCCTTTGCCTGCTCAGGGGGGTCATACAGACTTTGCGCCCAACTCAGATTTAGAAATTGAAATATTAAAAATATTAAAAAAACAATTTGGACACGTTTCGGTTGAGAGAATTTTGTCGGGTCCAGGCATTGTTAACTTGTATAAGGCTTTATGTCAAATTAATGGAAGAGATATTCTTTTTCAGAGTCCTGCTGAGGTCACTTCAGCTGCAATTCAATCAAATTCAGATTCAACAGCAAAAGAGACGCTTCACCTTTTTTGCAAAATATTTGGCTCTGTCACCGGAACAATCGCATTAACAACAGGCTGTCTTGGCGGGATCTATATTACAAGTGATTTGGTAAGAAATTTTTTAGATTTCTTTCTTGAAAGTGACTTCTTGAAGAGCTTTCAAGATAAGGGAAGGCTTGATTATTACATGACAGATATTCCAATCTGCATATCAAAAAAACAAAACATGGGCCTTATTGGAAGCGCCTACAAGATCAATAATTTATAAGTAATTTATTTAATATCTAACGCAGTCTTCATGAGAAGTCCTGCAATCTCGTCTCTTGATCCAAAATAATTTGAAATAGTGATATTTAGGTTTGGAAAATCTACAGAAGCGTCCTTAACTTCACCTGGAATATCTCTGTTGATGTGGACACCTGCAGAGAGAAAATAGGGCAAAACAGTGACGTTTAAGGCTCCTAATTCGCTGCATTTTTCAATAGCCTCTGGAATTGAGGGAGAGGCAAATTCTAAAAAGGCCGGCATAATCTGATCAAAATCATTGGTATTATATTCAATCATTTTTTTTGATAAGGCTTCAACCTCAAGGTTTGATTCTTCTCTTCGGCTTCCGTGAGCAACCAATAGTAATATATTCATACCAGTTCGATAATACGTTAAATTGAATTAATTGATTATTTTAGGGTATCTTATCACGTTGAAAAAATAAATTAGAGGCATGCTTTTGTACCAAAGTTCGTCAATTCATGAATCAGCTGGTGAAACTAAGATTGGATTACTTTTGTCCAATTTAGGAACGCCTGACGCGCCAACCAAGAAAGCAGTCAAACCCTATCTTAGGCAGTTTCTTTCAGATACCAGGGTCATAGAGCCCCCACCTCCACGCTGGGTTTGGAAGATCATTCTGAATGCTGTGATCCTTAACTTGAGACCTAGAAAATCAGCCAAGGCCTATCAAACTGTTTGGAATACACATGGTGAGGGCTCACCACTTTTGTCGATTGCGAAGCTTCAAAAAACTGAAATTGCCTCGCTACTCGAAAAAAAAGCGCCAGGACAGTTCGAGGTTGCTCTAGGTATGTGTTACGGCAACCCATCAATGAAATCAGCTCTCGCCGAGTTAGAGTCCAAGGGCTGTAAAAAAATTATTGTGTTACCTCTTTACCCTCAATACGCCGCCTCTTCAACTGGCTCTGTTTTTGACGCCGTTGCAAAAGAGTTTTTAACTTGGAGAAATGTTCCTGATCTGAGATTCATTAGTAGCTATAACGAGGAAGAGAAATACATTGATGCTCTAGCTAATAGTGTCAAGGAGTATCAAAAAACCCATGGCAAGCCTGATTTCTTGCTGATGTCTTATCACGGCATCCCTAAACGATATTTTGATAAAGGCGATAACTATCCTTGCCAATGCTGCAAAACCACATTCCGTTTAGCTCAAAAACTTGATTTGAAGCCGAGTGAGTATCAAATGACATTTCAGTCTAGATTGGGGGTTGCTGAATGGATGAAAGAGTACACCGATAAAACTCTGAAGTCGCTTCCCAGTAAAGGTATTAAAAATGTACAAGTTATTTGCCCAGGTTTTTCAGCCGATTGTTTGGAGACGATTGAGGAAATAAGCGAAGAAAACAAGGATTACTTCATGGAGTCAGGTGGCCAAAAGTTTGGCTATATTCCAGCGCTTAATGACAGACCTGACCATATTGAATTCTTGACTCAGCTCGTACTTGACAACACATCAGGCTGGAACAAGTAGTATGAAAATTGTTATTCTGGGTGGAACTGGATTAATTGGCAGTGCGCTACAAAAAAGTTTTTCAAAAACACACCAAGTAGAAGTATTTAATAGAACCGTTTTTAAGTCTGCCGAGTATCTATCCTCGATTATTGATGGCAGTGACTTTGTTATTCAGCTTGCTGGATCCACTATTTCAAAGAGGTGGAGTCAAAAAATTATTGCTGAAATGTGGCAAAGCAGAGTCAATACAAACCAAATGCTCTCAGATGCGATTAAGCTCATTACTAAGACGCCTAAAGTGATTTGCTCTTCAGGGATTAGTTTTTATGCAGAATCTGACTGTAATGACCCTAAGACTGAAGATGATATTCAGGGTGAGGGTTATTTGACTGATCTTAACATTGCCGTTGAGAGCGCTGCAAAGTCTATTTCGGATGACGTTACTATTTTAAGGTTTGGTGTTGTTCTGTCAAGAAAGGGCGGCGCCTTAGCAAAATTATACTGGCCTTATTACTTTGGTGTAGGCGGCCCTATTATGAGTGGAAATCAATGTTTCTCTTGGATACATATTGATGATCTCGTTAAAGCGTTTCATTTTCTAATCAATGATCCTCAGAGTAAAGGCATTTATAACATCACATCACCTGAGCCCGTTCCTCAAAAGGTCTTTGGAAGAGCTCTTGCTAAGTCTTTAAAAAGACCTTTTTTTATTCCTGTATGGGAGTGGCAACTGAAAATCCTTCTTGGTAAAGGGTCTCAAGTCCTAACTTTAAGTGCATCCGTTATTCCAATGAGATTAATCCAAGCTGGCTTTGTTTTTGACTATCCTGACATCGACACTGCAATGAGAGATCTAATAGGGTAAAGCCGCTCAATCCTCATAATGTAAAAGCGTTTGCCTATGGTAAAATATGTTTAAGTGTCACACTGTTACATAAGATTGAATGAGGCTTTCCATTTTGGGGAGTTTTTTTGTTTATTTTTGGAGAAAATATGAAAGTTAGTAAGGATAAAGTCGTATCAATGCACTACACACTTAAGAATGATGCTGGTGAGGTTATTGATTCATCTGATGGCAAAGAGACTCTTGACTTTTTACAAGGGCATGGAAACATTATTCCTGGTCTTGAGTCAGCGCTTGAAGGCGCCAGTAAGGGTGACAAGATGGATGTATCTGTGGAGCCCGAAGAGGGTTATGGACTTCGTATGCAGGATGCGATTCAAGAGATCCCTCGCACAGCACTTCAAGGCATTGATGAAGTAACAATTGGTATGCAGCTTCAATCTCAGGACCAAGATGGCAACCCTTTTGTTGTGACAGTTACAAAGCAGGACGATGAGAAAATTACTGTTGACGCAAACCACCCTTTAGCTGGTGAGACCCTTCATTTTTCAGTTAGCATTGAAGATGTCAGAGATGCTGAGGCTGAAGAGTTATCTCACGGTCACGTCCACTCAGCAGGCGGCCACTCTCACTAATCATAAATCTATAGCGGGCTATAGTGATAAAAATTATTACTTGCCCGCTGTGTCAATCAAAGAATCATTCACTGATTCATAAAGATAGCTATAGAGAGTATCTAAGTTGCTCAGATTGTAGATTTGTCTTTGTACCTAAATCCTTTCATCTATCAGAGACTGATGAAAAATTAAGGTACGACACTCACAATAATGATCCATCGGATAATCGCTATCGTCATTTTTTATCTCAGTTAGCAGAGCCTCTTTTACAACAAATTCCTGAGAAATCTTATGGCCTTGATTTTGGCTCTGGACCGGGACCAACTCTGTCTTTAATGCTTGAAGAGAAGGGGCATCATGTTGAGCTATATGACAAATTTTACGCCTCAAAGGACAGTATTTTTAATAAGCGGTTTGACTTCATCACAGCAACTGAAGTGATTGAACATCTTAGAGATCCAATGCTTGAATTTAAGCGCTTAGCTTCTGCTCTTAGGGTGGGTGGTTATATCGCATTAATGACCCACCTATTGACTGAAGAGACTGATTTTAAATCCTGGTATTACAAAAATGACCCTTCACATATTGGATTTTTTAACAAACAATCTTTAATTTATATTGCAAAAGAATTAAATTTTGAAGTTGATATTTACTCTGAACGTGTCATTTTTTTGAAAAAACTAGGCTAATATATTTAAGTAGCTCTCATAGCGATTTTCATTAATTTTTCCACTCTCTAGGGCCATTTTAATCGCACAGTCTGGCTCATTAATGTGCTTGCAGTTTCTAAATCGGCATTGATCTGAAAGCGCTTTGAATTCTCTGAATCCTCTGACTATCTGCTCTTCAGAAAGGTTGTCTAATTGAAACTCACGGACACCAGGGGAATCAATTAAATCACCACCGCTCGGAATGTGATAGATTGTTGTGTTTGTTGTTGTGTGCTTACCCAGCTTGCTTTTAATTGAAATTTCATTGACCCTGAGCTCTAAATCAGGAATCAAGGCATTGATCAGTGAGGATTTTCCAACGCCAGACTGGCCCAAAAATATATGAGATTTATTGACTAGTTTTTCCTTGAATGAAATAACATTTAAATCACTCTTAACACTCATTGTGTGGACATCATAGCCAATATTTCTATAATGTTCAAAGTCATCATTAAGCTGACTTTCATTTTTTGATAGCTCAATTTTATTGATTACTATACCTATAGGAAGGTTTGAGTTTTCAGCCATAATAAGGTAACGATCAATCAAATCAAACTCGTAGTGCGGCTCAATGGCTACGACAAGCCATAACTGATCAATATTGGCTGCAATTAATTTATCTTTTCTTTGGAGCTCTGTTCTTCTTGGGTAGATGGCAGTGACAATTGCCTCGCCTTGTTTTGTTTTTTGAAACAGGACTTCATCACCTGCAACAGAAAAGCCAATATTTTGTCGGCTTACACATTGAAAAATTTCCCCATTTTTTGCCTCGACAAGTTGACGCTGACCATACCTTGTAATGACCTTTCCAATGTACTCTTTATCATTCACGTTTAGCTCAGATTCAGCTTTGATTGAAGCTTTATCAGCGCGAGCAATCTTTTCAGATTGAACTTTATCAATGCGCCATTTTTGTTTTCTAGTAAGTGGCACTAGGCAGTTAAATTATAGTAATTTTTCAATTCTAAGGACCGCACTTGGGTGAGAGTCATGGAAGGCTGAATAGTATCTATCTGGGGATAAGGATGATGAGTTTTCTTTGTAAAGTTTAATGAGTGAAGATATTAAATCTTTTGCATCAGTATGACTTGCCGCAAAGGCGTCTGCTTGAAATTCGTGTTTTCTTGAGACTAGATTACTAATTGGAGTAATAAAAAAACTAAAGACTGGAAGGGCTAGACTAAAAAGAACCAATGCTGCGTGTGATGATGGCTCTGAAATTCCTAGTCCATTAAAGAACCAAGTTTGATTAATAAGATAGCCTAGTAGAGCAAGACTAATAAAGCTGAAGATAAAAGAACTTATCATTCTTTGACGCGTGTGCTTGTGATGAAAGTGTCCAAGCTCATGCGCAAGAATTGCCTCAATCTCTTTGTCCTCCATTCCCTTAAGAAGGGTATCAAAGAACACAATTCTTTTGTTCTTACCTATTCCAGTAAAGTACGCGTTTCCGTGTGAGGATCTTTTAGATCCATCCATGACATAGATACCATCGCTACCAAAGCCGGTTCTTTCTAGAAGACTAGTAATTCTTGTTTTAAGACTTTCATTGTCTAACGGGTTAAATTTGTTAAAGATGGGCGCAATGAAAGAGGGATAGACCCACATCATGATTAAGGAAAAAAGACTGATAATAGCCCAAACATAGATCCACCAATAGTTACCTATTGATTCAATATTCATAAGATAGAGAATAGCGTAAATTAGAGGTAAAACAAGAACAAGACTCAGTATAACTTCCTTAATTAAGTCTCCAGCAAAAGTGCCAACTGTCATGCGATTAAATCCAAATTTTTGCTCCAAAACAAAATTCCTATAAATACTGAAAGGAAGATCAATAAAGCTAGCAATGAGCATGATGCTTAGTACAAAAAAAGTACCCATCAATACTGGGTCATTAACTCTTTGAGACCAGTAGCCATCGATCCAGTTCATAGCGCCACCTAGTGTCCAAACTAGCAGTACCATTGTTGAAAACATTATCTCAAAATGATTTAATAAAAGCTTTGCTTTCGTATATTTTCCAGCTTTTTGATGATCTTCAAGCTTTATCGTTTCACTGAAACCATCGGGAACTGCATCAAAGGAATTATCAATCGCCTTATCTTGTCTAAAATTTAGATAAAGTAAAGCTAGGACCGAAGTCAAAATTGCGAATAAAAAAATAAATGTAAAAAAATTAAATTCCATTTTTATGTATAAATGATCTTAAAAAGTTACAACAAATTATACCCGCTCATTTATTAGATATTACAAATTGAAATACCGGTAAATTAAATGAAAATAATATTCAAAAATAATTATATAAATAAATTATAAAAGCCTAAATGAAATCATAGATATATGAGATGAATTCTATATGGAGATGGGTATAATTTCGTAATTAAAGTTTTATTAATGAGATTTTGTAATGACAATGGAAGATAGAGACGGCTTCATCTGGATGGATGGAGAGTGGTTAGATTGGCGCGAAGCAAAGGTTCATGTTTTAACTCACACCCTGCATTACGGCATGGGGGCTTTTGAGGGTGTTAGGGCTTATGAAACTGACAAAGGGCCAGCAATTTTTAAGCTTGAAGAGCATACTGAGAGACTATTTAATTCAACTCGAATTTTGGGGATGGAAATTCCTTATGATGCTAAGACGCTTAATCAAGCTCAGAGAGAAGTTGTTACTAAGAATAATCTTAAGTCTGCCTACATTAGACCAATGTGTTTCTATGGCTCTGAGGGTATGGGTCTTAGGGCAGATAACTTAAAAGTCCACACAATGATTGCTGCATGGGAATGGGGAGCTTACTTGGGCGAAGACAATATGAAAAACGGGATAAGAATTAGAACATCTTCTTATGTCAGGCATCCGGCTCATCCTTCTCTGAGTGGTGCTAAAACAAATGGAAATTATGTTAACTCTATGATGGCCCTAAAGGAGGCACTTGATCATGGATTTGATGAGGCTTTAATGCTGGATATTGATGGTTATGTTTCTGAAGGGAGTGGTGAGAATATTTTCGTCATTAAAGACGATGTTATTTATACTCCTCATTTAACATCAGCCTTGCCTGGTATTACGAGAGATACGATTTTTACTTTGGCAAAGTCATTAGGCTATAACATTATTGAAAAGAAACTCTCTTGTGATGAAATATACGCCTCAGAGGAGGCTTTCTTTACTGGAACTGCGGCTGAGGTAACCCCCATTAGAGATCTTGATGGAAATCAGATTGGTGAGGGCTCTCGTGGCCCAGTCACTGAAAAGCTTCAGTCACTCTACTTTGATTGTGTTCATGGGCGAAATAGTGATTACAGTCATTGGATAGATAGTGGAAGGTGTTTGTGAGTTCTACCGACTCATATGAAGGTGAAACAAAGATAGTTTCGAAGAAAGATCTGCCTGCTCACTGTCCACCCAAAGACTCTTCAAAGTGGAATATGCATCCAAAAGTTTTTTTATCATTTGATGATCATGGCAAAGTGAGTTGTCCATACTGTGGTGCAAAATATAAACTGGACTCATAGTTTAGTATTTTAAAAAATGCAAACAAATCTAAACAATGTTGTTTTAGTTGGTCCAATGGGATCAGGCAAAACAACAGTTGGAAGAAGGCTATCTGAAAAGTTAGGCGTTAATTTTTATGATGCAGATCATGAAATTATTGACAAGACTGGCGTTAGTATTGACCACATATTTGATGTTGAGGGAGAAGAGGGGTTTCGAAAAAGAGAGTCTGATGTTTTAAAGGAGTTATGCAGCAAAGATAACATTGTTTTGGCTACTGGAGGTGGCGCAGTAATATCAAAAGAAAATAGGCTTGAAATTTCAAAAACTGGTTCGGTCATTTACCTGCTGTCCTCCGTTGATCAAATTCTAAGAAGAACAGCAAAATCTAAAACAAGACCTTTGCTAGAAAAGAGCTCTAATAAAAGAAAAACAATTACTGACATTATCGAGGCAAGAGATCCACTCTATAGGGAAATAGCAACCATTATTATTGATACAAATGGAAAGAAACTAAATGAAGTTATCCATGAAATATTATCTCAGTTAAAAAAATAATTCTTTTAAAGCTCTTTTTCCTAAACTTCACCAAAACTTCACTAAAATAAGAATCTGATACTCTAAACTGTTGTGTTTATATCAATTGATTAGAAACATAAGGGGAAATAATGTTGAAAAGAACTATTTTGTCGATGCTTGTTGTTTTGTCTTCAAGCTCTATTGCAATTACCATAGACGATTTCAGTGCAAGATTGGTTGAAAGCCACCCTTATTTTGTTCAATTATCTCTTTCAGAGAAATCAAGTCTAATAAACCAGAAATCATTATCAACCTATACAGATTGGAATATTAATGCTGGTGCAAGTGAAACATTTACTGGTGGTGAGGATGTTTCTGCCAGGGCTTACAATGATCTTTATACCACCAAGTATGAAATAGGGGCCATAAGAAAAGTTAAACATTCAGGAGCAAGTGTTAATCTGAATCATTCCTTAACTCGAAATAATAAAGATAATAATTCAACTCATTCGAATCTTTTTTCGATTAACTATGCAAGGCCTCTTCTTCAAAATAAAGATGGACTTAATGATAGGCTGAATTTAGACCTTGCTTCACTTGATCTGATTGCTAAAAAGGTCAGTCTTGAAGAGCAGGCGGAAAATTTTCTAGCATCTAAGTTATCTAAATTTGTTGATTTAGCTTTAAAACAAGAAATTGTCAAAAAACATAAAATTGCACTAGATTTATCTAAGGAGCAACTAGATCTCGCTGAAGATAAATTTAAAAACTCTCTCATAGATATAACTGTTCTTATTCAAGAAAAAGATAATTATGTGAAAGCAAGACAACAATCGCTTCAATCTAACAAAGAGCTCATTATTGAGAGGCGCGAGCTTGCTAATTTAATAGGCGCTAAAGAGTCTGACATGATCGTTGAGATGGATTTATTTAAGGAGCAATCGCTAAGTGATGTAAACCCCAGAGAGTTCGTAAAAAATTCTAGAGCCATTCAAAAGTTTGATTTTGATAAAGCGAAGCTTCAAAGAGAGCTTCAGTCATTAGAAAATAAAACAATGCCAAATGTTAATCTAAATCTAGGGCTTTCATCTCTTGGTGAAAACGACAAGGTTTTCGGTAGCTTTGGTAATAGAGATTATTCATGGAATGTTGGGGTAGATGTCTCTTACCCGCTCGGCTCACGAAAAGAGCTTCTCGCAGTTGAAAATACTGAAATAAAGATGTCAGATATTGATGCAAAAAAACGTGAAGCTGAAATTAATAGTATTCAACAAATTAATTATCTTTTAGCGCAGGTGGATTTATTAACTGAGCTTGTAGCACTTTATCTAGAGCAGGGCGCATTGGCTGAAGAAAAGGTTATAGAAGAGCAAATTAAATTCAGTGAGGCGAGGGGTCAGAAGTCATTAGTGCTTGCTGCAAAGAGCAGTGCAAACCTTGCAAACCTGACTTACCTTCAGGCAGCAGGAACATATCAAAAAATAGTTATTGATTACAAGGCGGCGATTGATCAACTTTATAACTAAAAATGATTCGCCTCTTTCTAACCTTTACTTCTTTATTGCCACTAAAGACTAACCATTCATTTGGCTCTTTTATTGGTTATCTTCTTTATCTATTTAATTCAGAAGCAAAAAGTGTTTCAAAGCAAAACTTAGAGATTTGTTTTCCAGGTTTGAGTGAATTTGAACTTAAGTCACTTTTAAAAAAAGTGTTAACTGAAACAGGTAAAGGATTGACTGAGTCTGGTCTCATATGGAATCAAAACTTTACAGATAATGCAAAGCTCATTAGAAATATTAATGGCGAGCACTATCTTGACAGTTCAAAAAAAACAATTCTGTTAGTTCCTCACATGGGTTGTTGGGAAATAACAGGCAGGGTTCTTGCTGAAAAAAGAAAGGTGACCTTCATGTATAGGCCTCTGAGAAGTAATAAGCAGAATGACTACTTGTTCTCTAGGAGAAACCAAGGCAATCTAACAATGGCTAGTGCGGATAAGCTTGGAATCTTAAAAATCCAAAGGGCGCTTAATAATGGTGATTTAGTTGGGATGCTTCCTGATCAAGACCCTGGTAAAGAGGGTGGCTTAATGTCCCCTTTTTTTGGAAAGAAGGTTAATACAATGACTTTGCTTGCAAGAATAGCTAAAAAGCAGAATGCACAGGTCTTAATGTTTTGGGCTGAGAGACTTGATGATGGCCAAGGTTATGATTTGAATATAGAGCCAGTTGATCTTAACGCTAATGGTGATAATTTAGAGGAAAGAGTAGGACAAATGAATCAGTCTATTGAGTCTCTTATAAGGAGACAGCCTGAGCAGTACATGTGGAGTTACCGAAGATTTAAATCATCACACTCATATATCTAATTATTAAAATTGTTATTTCAATGCAGTGAAATCTCACTAGTTGCAATAATGGTATAATTCTCTGCATGAAAATTATCGAAGATGTGCGCAGCGTATTTGCTCGAGATCCTGCAGCAAGAAATGTGTTTGAAGTATTAACTTGTTATTCAGGTGTACAGGCAGTTTTATTCTATCGATTAACTCACTTTTTATGGCGTTATAGGCTTTATTGGCTAGCGCGTTTTATCTCTACATTTGCACGTTGGGTGACGGGTATTGAAATTCATCCAGGCGCTGTTATTGGAAGGCGCTTTTTTATCGACCATGGTATGGGTGTTGTGATTGGCGAGACTGCAATCATTGGTGATGATTGTATGCTTTATCACGGCGTAACTTTAGGGGGTACGACTTGGGACAAAGTAAAGCGACATCCCACGCTAAAAAATGGCGTTGTTATAGGTGCAGGTGCCAAGATACTTGGACCTATAATACTCGGAGAAAATGTACGTGTTGGCTCTAACTCTGTTGTAGTCAGGTCGATTGATGATAACGAGACAGTTGTTGGAATACCAGGCAGGATTGTAAGAAAGAAGGCGGAAGATGGAGACTCTTTTGATTCTTATGCAGCCAACTCTTCGGGGACATCTAATGACCCTACAATTCAGGCCGTTAATTCACTGATTGAGCGCCTCGCTGAGATGGAAGAAAGATTAGATAATACAAGCCCTGAATCGATCTCTAATAATATTGAAAATAAGTAAGTTTTAGTTGAATTAAATACTTGACTGTTTTAGTTGGTTACTAGTATAATTTATGTTTTTATTTAGACAGAGATTCTTATGCAATTAACCACTAAAGGAAGGTATGCGGTTACAGCTATGTTGGATTTAGCTTCTAACGAATCCACAAGGCCGGTTACCCTTGATATGATTTCACAAAGGCAAAATATTTCGCTCTCTTATCTTGAGCAGCTGTTTGCTAAACTTAGAAAAGCGTCACTCGTTAAAAGTGTCAGAGGTCCTGGCGGCGGCTATTTACTCAATGTCAATGCAGAAGAGGTCACCCTGACTCAAATTATTGAGGCCGTTGATGAAAACATTGATCTTAGACGTTGTCATGGCTCAAAAGACTGCAATAGGGGTAAGCAGTGTCTTTCTCATCACTTATGGTGCGAAGTGAGTGATCAAATTAGAGGTTTTTTGAGTACTCGAAATCTTCAGCAAGTGATGGATGACTATCAACTCACCCAATCACTCAATGTCAATTAATTTTTAAAGGAATATATAGATGCTTACACCAACATACATGGACTATTCGTCAACGACTCCAGTTGATGCTCGCGTTGCCAAGAAAATGGCCAAATACCTAACTATGGAAGGAGATTTTGGTAATGCTGCTTCTCGCTCTCATTATTTCGGCTGGCAGGCAGAAAAGGCTGTCGATGAGGCTCGCTCCCAGGTCGCTGATTTAGTAGGCGCTGACCCAAGAGAAATTGTTTGGACTT
>ENA-OWPI01003127-OWPI01003127.1-marine-metagenome-genome-assembly--contig:-NODE-3127-length-14559-cov-9.958500_pt1 | contig 14559 bp, 7 predicted proteins | sample MGYA00238138_ERZ651775 | MGnify/ENA primary metagenome ERZ651775 (study PRJEB26906, sample SAMN06265043) | marine metagenome | isolation source: Helgoland LTER site | place: Germany:Helgoland, sampling...
TAAGTTTGACGCACATCATTCCGAGATTGAATGCGACGGACGTGAAATTCTTGCACGGAGTGAACAGTGAAACGAGAAAGTTGATTAAGAGATCGTCTCGCGCGGATGATTTGAAAAAGAGGTTTAAAATAGAAGAGATGTCCTCGATATCGACGTTGGAAGTTGCGTGGGAGCATAAATCGTTGTGGCCGAGACACTGGACCGAAACTATTTTCTGCTCTCGAGTCGCTAAAACGAATAAACTCGAGTTGCTCAAGTGGGCGCGAGAGGAGAAAAAGTGTGAGTGGGATAAATATACGATTAATGCGGCCGCAAGACAAGGTAATCTAGAAATGGTAAAGTATTGCGTGGCAAATGAGTGTTCTATCGATAGGGAAGCGTGTGCACGTGCTGCCCAAAACGGTCATCTCGAGTGCCTCAAATACTTACGCGAAGAAGTCAAAGCGCCTTGGGATGAGTATACTGCCACTTTGGCGGCTGCAAATGGTCATCTTCACATACTCGAATACCTTGTTGAGCGAAAGTATGATGAATATGGCGTAGTTTTCGGAGATGCGTGTAAGTATGCAGCCGAGAACGGCCACTTAGACTGTTTGCAGTACTTACACGAAACCGCCAAAGCGCCTTGGGACTCTGAGGCCGTACGAAAAGCGCACAAGAACGACCACCCCGACTGTTTACAATACCTCCTCGACAACGACTGTCCATTACCATCTGGTTGGTCTTACGAAGGTGGAAAACTATACACATTCGCTGATCGTTGAAAGAGGAAAAAGAGAAAAACACAAACTAAATAAAGCGCGTACAAGACTATACTACCAACCAGTATCTCTGGTCTGTTATTACATTTATTTACCCGAAGAGAAGGTCTTTTGAAACTGCTCGACGTCAAATTCTTCGTCGTATTGACTTTGCGCCCAGAGTTCGTCTAATCCGTTCAAGATTTGCTTCATCGGCGCCGATTGTTGTTGAAATTGTTGTTGTTCGCCTCCTCCTTCTCCTTTACCTTGAGTTTGTTCTTTCTTTTCCGCTTCGAGTTTCGCTTTTTTACCTTTCTCCGCGGTGAACAACTCGAGCATGGCGCCTGTGTCCATGCTTTTCATGCTCGCGTTGTCGGCGTTGACCACGGCGTTGGCGACGTCGAGTTTGAAGCGCTGTAAACTCATCACTTTTTCTTCAATCGTGCCTCTCGTTAAGATGCGGTAGACGTTGACGGTTTTCTTTTGACCCAATCGGTGCGCGCGATCCATCGCTTGCAGATCCTTTTGCGGGTTCCAGTCGTGTTCGAGAAAGACGACGGTATCCGCGGTGGTGAGATTTAAGCCTAAACCTCCCACGTGGGTGGTTAAGAGTAACACGTCGATGGTTGGATCGGCGTTGAATTTTCTTGCGACGTTGAAGCGTTCGTGCGCGGGAACGGAACCGTCCAATCGAAGCCACGAGACGTCCTTCATGTGCGATTGAAACAGTTCGTCTTCGACCAAATCGAGGAGGGATTTTAATTGCGCAAACACGAGGACCCGGTGATTCCCTTTATTCGCAGCGGCATCATCCGCTCCTCCTCCTCCTCCTTCCTCGTCGTCGTTAAACGCGTCGCGGCCAATGCCGCAATCCAACAGAATTTGTTTCAACGCTTCAAACTTGGGACTCCAGTTCATGTCGTTATCACTTCCATCTGCGATGCGTTTGGCGACAGACTTTGCGCTCGATTTCTCGTTCAAAGATCCGTCGACTAATCTGGGATGCGAACACAACTTTCGCAAATATTGCAACGCTTGGAATACGTGCACGCTTCCGCCATTGCCGCCACTGTTGTCCGCTCCGCCTGCTCCAGAACTCAACGCTTTACTGACGTCCTCCTTCGCCCCGCTCGTTTCAAACGTATCGTACAAACGCCTTTGCGCGGCGGTTAAATCGACAAACACGTCTTGGATAATCTTCGGCGGTAAATCTTTCAGCACTTGATCTTTCGTTCGTCTCAGAACGAACGGCATGACTTGTTTGTGTAATCTCCCGACGGTTAACGCGCCTTGTTCGGTTAAGCCACCGCCTTTTTTCGCCGCTTTCGACCTCGCCGCGGCGATGCCGTAGTTTTCTTTAAACTCTCTTTCGGTGCCTAAGAAACCGGGCATGAGGAAATCGAAGAGCGACCACAATTCGACGACATCGTTTTGAATCGGCGTCCCGGAGAGTAAAAGTCGGTGTTCCGCTTTGACTTGTTTCACCGCGACACACACTCTCGATTTCGGGTTTCGAATGGCGTGCCCTTCGTCGAGGACGCAATAGCACCAATCGACTACATGAAAGAATTTTTCCGCGTCGGCGCGAACGCTGTCGTAAGAGGCGACGACGACGTCGAATTTTGTCCTCGCGTCGTTCTGTAACTTTTCTCTTTCCTGCGGCGACCCTTGGTACTCGCACACGGAGAGTAAGTTCGGGTCTTCCGTGTACATGCTGATTTCGTGCGCCCAGTGGCCAACCAACGTCGGCGGACAGATGATCAAATGTGGCATTGTCGGTAGACCTTTCGCTCGGCGTTCGCACGTACTCGAGGCTAAAATGCACGTCGATTGTAACGTTTTACCTAAGCCCATGTCGTCGCATAAAGCGCCGTGGAGCTTAAATCTTCGCAAAAATGCGAGCCAATTCACGCCGTCTCTTTGGTACGGACGCAATTGGTACTTGCACTTGAACGGTAACTCGAAGTTTGCGATTTTCGTGTTGTCGAGTAACGCTTCCAAGAACGCGCCGTCGTCTGAACTTCTCTTCTTTTGCTCTTTTGAGAGTTTCTCCGGCGCCACGGAACCACGCGCGAGTGGTAAAAGAGGCACTAACGCCGCGAACGCTTTGGTCGCCGCCGTTCTCACTTCAACGTTCGAATCGGACATTCGAGACATGAGCGGTACCAGAAGTAACACGCAGTACGGCGCGATGACTGAATCTGGAACAGATTCAGTCACGGATAAAGCCACAAACGCGGCGCCTAATCGAGCCGTCGGCGAGGCGTGTTGCTCTAAATCGCCACCTTCTAACGCCGGCGCTAACAAGGCTAATATTTCTGGTAAAGTCTCGTCCGGGTGCGCAGTCGTCATGGCGGCGAGCGCGTTCGAGGCAGTCGTCTTGACGCTGTGACATTTTAAGGAAGACGCGGCGGCGAAGATTTTTTTCAGCAACGGGCGCAAATGCGCATCAAACGCGGATTGCGTGCACGTTCCAGCAACGACAGATACGCAGCGACAGCTGTTGGATATCGTTTGTCGAACAGACGCTTCGAGATTTTGTTTTTCTTGTTCGTTTTTGACTAAATCCAACGACTCGTTGATGGGCGTCATCAACGCCGGTAACTCGGTAAAAACCTCGTCGCCAAACTCTCGGCAAAATTCGCGAAGCGCTTTAGCGCCGCCTCTCGCCGCAATTGCGGTTTCCGGTAGTTCTGCGTTGACGTTCACATCTGCCGCGGCAGCCGTGGCATTTTCGTCCAATTTTTTACCGCTCGAAGTTTTCGTCGTTTTCGTCGTCTGAACGCCGACGCCTTCCGTCGTCGCGGATGTCTTCTTCATCTCTCCAGATTCCGTCGCAATCGGCGTCGTTTCCGGGCACGAACACGCCATTAGAAAAATATTGGAACATATTTTCCCGCTCGGTGATTTCTCTCTTGACATGGCTCTTTTCACTAACTTTGCAATCGCTTTCGCGGCTTCCGATTGTAACGCCTCGTCTCTTTCGCGTCGAGTCGATGCCATCAACGGCTGGATGATCGGGTTGAGTTTCTGCGGGAGCCGTTGAAACGAAACCGCGAGAGCGGCGGCGGCGGCGAGCACGGATTGGTGCAGTTTCATTTCCGTCTCGCGAAGGCGCGAGGCGGAGACGTCTAACGCAGATCGAGCGCGTTCAACGTTCGCGTTTGTCGTCTGTAAATGTCGTTCGGAAAGGAGTAAGATGACGGTAAGTTTGAGCATTCGAGGACGCTCTCGAGAAATGCGTCGCAGTACAAAAAATAAAAATGTTTGTTGAGATTACTTCTCGCCAGGCACAGAGCTCGCCCGGAGAAACCTGTTTCTCGAACAATCGATGATTAATATTCGGACCGTGCAAAAGACGCGAGCGTTTACATTTCGAGCGCGTTTAGTTGTTGTAAAAAACTACTATACGCGCTCAATCTGCTCGCCGTCTGTTACGCCGAGGTTTTGAAGCTCAGCCAATCCGGAAGGAGGGTTAAAAGAACAAAAGACAAAGACGACGACGAAGTAAAAAAAAGGAAAAGAAGAACAAAACATACCTTTGGAACGGTTTCCATGACTTGCACGGCGTTTGCCGCGCCGAACCCGTCGGCGTCTGGCGATGGAATCTCGCCTTCAATCGCTACGTTCGATTGCAAACACACGCGCAACAAGGATTTCGTTTCGTTCTTGACGTACGTTTGCAACGCTTTCGCCTCGTCGTACGGGAATGGACTCGGTGCAGACGGATACGCTGGATTGGCACACGCGAGTACCTCGAAAACGCACGTTTCGTAAAGCGGTTTGAATTTCTTTTCGATAAACTCGAAACTTGTATTTTGTATCGACGCAGCTTTCGCGGCGGTTTCGAGAAAGTTTGCGCAAACGTGAAACGCGGCGCCGCGAGCGGCGGCGGTGCCATGCTTCGATAACGCCATCACTTTTTCGTTTAGGAACAAAGACAACGTTTCTTCTTCTTCCGCGTATTCTGAGGATGATGACGACGATGTTGGAAGCAAAGACACCAACGCTTTCGCCACGCACTCGATGCCTAAGAATCGCGTCTTGGTGCGACAGAGCCAATCGGCGGCGACGTTTCGCGCTTCGCCCGTCATTTTTGCCGGTTTCTTCACTAATATGTAGTGCGCGTCGCACGTTCTGTTCACTTGGACGCTCAAGACTTTCAAAAATGCGTCGGATTTCACTTTGAAAATTTCCGCCACTTTGAGGCGGATAATTCTTCGCGTATTTTTTACCGACGCCTCGAGCGCCACATTTTTGCTACCGCTGCTACTACTATTACTCCTACCAACATCGAAGCCGGACAATTCGAGAACCAATAAAAACGCCTTCTTTGCCGCCAAAGAGGCATTATCGTCTTCGTCTAAAGCGCATCCTTGCAAAGCTAAAGTCATGTAATCCGCCAAGTGCACATCGACGAAGGCCTCGTTTTCCAAGAGCGTTCCGCTCAACTCCGAAACGGTTTGCCACGTCGCTTCGCGAACGCTCGCAATCGGGTGCGCGGCGAACGGCCATAAACGAGGCGCGACTTCAGCAACGTTGAACATGTCTCTCGTTTCTTTCTTCTCGCAGAGCTTCGCGAGTAAGCTCATTATTGGTCTCGCGCTTGGTGATAAGTCGTCTAATTCTAACAGAGCGTTCCAGAGCGTCTCTAAAAACACCTTGAACAAATTACCATCATCATCTGATTCAATGTTGTCTTCTTTTTTCATTCTCAAAAGCTGGGGATTCAAGGACTCTCTCGCTGGCAAAGCTGCTTCCGCCGCCGCCGCTCTCACGTCGTCGTCGTCGTCTTTCAAGGCGAGGATTAATCTCGGAAGCGCCGATGGGAGTAACTTTTGCGCCAACATGTCCATCTTGACTTGTTCGCCTTGCGGAATAGACGCGAAAACGTATTTTAAACCAATCAATCCGGAGTGTCTGACCTCCCACGCTTTTTCGTGTTTCAATAACGTCAACGTCGCTTCACCGATATCGAAAACTTTTCGCGTCGGTAAATCGCGCAAAGACGCGCCTAAAGCTTGCGCCGCGGTTTCGCGAACCGGCGCGACGACCCCATCGCCGACGAAATCGCCAAATCTATCTAAAGCTAAGACACACAACAGACGCACCGATATGTCTTCCAACCACGAAAAGTTTGCGCGCATTTGTGCTTCGGCCGTTCCTGGCTGAACTTTTACTAAATTAGCACTTGTCGTATCGAACGTTTCGATGAAAATGTTCGCGCATTCCGCTTGGTACCTCAAAATCTCTCTCAACGCGACCGCGGCACCGTGTCTATCCTCCCAGCGGCTGCTAAATAAGGAGAACGCTAAGAATTCGCACGTTCGTGTAAACGGCCACGACCCGGCTTCGATTTCTTGCGCCTCTTCCTCGTCCTCTTCTTGTCTTTGTTTCTCCTCCATCTCTTCGTGTTTTCTCTGTTGTTCGTTGACATCCGCCGCGCTCGCGCCACCACTTTTTGTCGCTGATTTCTTTTTCTTATCCTCCTCTTCGCCGTCGTCGTCCTTAAAGTCATCGCTTTGATGATGTTTCACGACCGTCTTCCCCGCCGCGCGCAACCGTTTATTCTTGCGTTTTAATTTGTTCACCTCTCTCGCGGACATTCCTTGCGCTCGCAACTTCTCCTCGTCAAAATCATCTTCCGCGTTGCCGTTGTTTCCTTCTAACGAATCGACCAACCGCGCTGCCGCGCCTTCTTCTTTCTTCACTTCAATATCGTCTTCATCCGCGCTCCCTTTCTTCCTCTTCTTCGAAGCCGCTTTCTTCTTTTTCTTATCGAGACTCTCAAAATCGTCGTCGTCTCCGACTAAATCTTTCTCCGTGACCATTTCCCCGATCGCTTTACTATCCAACCCGAACGCGGCTGCTTCTTTCCCGAGCTCCATCCCGAGCGTTTTTTTCAAATTCATCTTCGCTCGTTCCAGCCGTTCCGTCTTCGTCCCCGGTCCTCTCTCGGCGTTGGACCACTCGTCTCCCGTCGAGGAGAGCAAGACGATCCCTTTGTTCAAGACAGATTCTATGTCAAAGTTTTCCAGTTTCAAATCGAGAATCTGTGTGACTTCATCTCGTGCTTCCTTCACTTCTTCATCCAAAAGAGAAGTCCTTTGCTCTTTCGCGCGGTTCGCGCGTTCGCCGGCGACCTTTTCCAGGACCAATTCGTACTCAATTAATTCCATCTTGCACACATCTCTCGCGCTCGCGCAGAACGCGTTGTTCGGGACGAAATCGTTGCTTTGCGCCTCGTCTAGATACAGAGACGACTCTTTTCTTCGTAAATTCTTCGCGATTGCCCCCATCGCTTTCCCCGCGGCGACTCTCGTCTCCCATTCTTTCGCGCGCGAACATTCGCGAACCTTTCTTAGAACCGTCGGCAACATCCCCGCGTTTACGTGTACTTTTGTCACTTCTCCGCCAGCATTGAGCGACGAGGAAGCGCAGGACTGTAAAACGAGTTCGCCGATTTGCTCCGCCGCTTGCGCGCGCGCTGAAGACGTCGACCCGGACTCGAGGAGCTTGAGTAAACGGTCCAAGCGAGAGGACGATCCTTTCTTGTTCGATGTGTCTGTCATGGTGGGAAAAAGTGAAGACGTTGGTCTGAAAAATGTTCGACTATCGAAAACGGAGTACTAGGAACATTTGAGCGCGTAAATATCAGCTTTAAAAGGTACCCAGAGACAAAACAACAGAAAGAGAGTCTCTGTGGCGATGAATGTTGATTCAATTGTATCGAGGAGGTGACATTGAAGGTCTCGAGATGTTTGCGGGTTTAAGCGTCGCACGTATATATTGAGCTTTGGGAGTCGTGCGTTTTTTTATACTTTTAAAGAAGACTGCAACAACAAAATGGAACGAAATGAACGACGTTGATGTTGTTTGTCGCTCTCTCGATCGTTTTCGTAATCGTCTCGTCTTTCTCTCTCTCTCTCTTAATCTCTTTCTCACCGCGAATGAATAGTGAATGAAAATTTTCTTTCCTTTTCGCGTAAGTTTTTATCTCTCTTTTCTTCTATTTTATTAATCGACCTCGTCGACGGTGGCGGGTCTGTGCGGCGCGGCGTCTTCTTCGGTGAAGCGATTTTCACTCGTCGGTTGTTGTCCGCCGCCGAAGCCTCCTCCTCCTGGGCCTCCTCCCGAAAAGTTCCCGAAACCGGGCGCGCCGCCGCCGCCGCCGCCGCCCATGCTTCCGCCCATCTTGCCGACGATTTTTTGCAACAGAGGACCAACTTCCGGGTCGCTCATGGCGGCTATCAACGCGCCCGGGTTCGATTGCGCTTGTTGCAACACGCTCATCACTTTTGGATTCATCATCGCTTCCATCATTTCCGGGTCGTTCATCAAACCTTCCATTCCAGGCGGGAAGGCTCCCGGGAAACCGCCTGGATTCCCTCCCGGAGTACCGCCATTCCCGCCACCCATGTTCGCGTTCTTCATCGCCTCCTCCGCTTCCTTCCTCCTCTCTTCCATCTTTTTCTTCTCTTCTTGCTCTCTTTTCGCCTTCTCTTTGGATTTTGCCACTCTGATTTCGTGGAAAAACTTCTCCGCCTCTTTCTCCACCTTGGCGCTTTCCTCGTCGAAATCGATCGCCAACCCTTGACCAAGATTCTTACACGCCTCCTCGTACTCGCCTAAATACCTCTGCGCGGTCCCTAAAACCTTCATCGCCTTCGCGCTATCCGGATTGATCTTCAGCGCCTGCTCGCAATCTTGTTTCGCCGCTTTATTCCTTTTCAGTTTCACGAAACACTCCGCTCGTTTCGAAAACGTCAACGCCGACGTCGGTTGTAAACGCAACGCCTTCGTGTACTCTTCCAAAGCCGAGGCAAAATCGCCGTTTGAAAACGCCTGCGAGGCGTTCGATTTCGCTTCCATCATCTGTTAGTATTAGAAAAGTGTTGTGGTTTAAAAGAGAATGTCAGTGAGTTAGAACATATCGACATCGAAGGCGTCTCTCTCTCAATAAGAAAAGAAGCACAAAACAATTAAATATCTCATCACATTCGTACCGAATTCATGTCCGTTTCGCTCAACTCTTCGCCTTCCTTTACCGAAAGTAAAGGAGGGTCCACCGGTTCGACTTCTGGTCCGACGATATCTGGGTCCTCGATTTTGATGTCGACGTCCTCCTCAACATCCTCATTAGGCGTCGTATTCTGATTCGATTTTGGGGGAAACGTGGAGGCAAATTCAGTTTCCAAAACTTGTTTCAAATCGAGAAACTCGTGCTCGTGGATGAGAGACGGGTTGGATTTTAAATCCGAAACGAGTTCAGGTAAGTGTGGTTTGTACGACATTATATTTGAGTAGTGTTCGTTTTAATAAGGAAGCAAAACTTTAAGCGTTTGCGCGCTCAAGAGTGTGTGGGACTCTCGAGGTGGTTTTGGGAGGTGCCTTTTGGAACGTTTAGGGTTTAGGTTTTAGCGATGTGTTTTGCTCTCTCTATTTATAAAATACACGACGGATGGAAATGTTCTTCACATTTCAATGAGAGTCTCTCTCTCTCTGTGTCTCTCTGCTCTCGGCTGTGAGTAGTAGTAGTAGTGTTCGTCTCTGTTGGTGTTGGTGGTAGGTGTACGATGAAATCATCGTCACAAAGGTTCCCACTCCGTGGCTGCCATGTGCGCCTTTTGCGCCTTCGTCATGGCGCCGCCGAACACTCTGTTGTTGTTGTTGTACATGTTCCTCTTATTCTTCTCACTCTTCTCGTCGTCTTTCGGCGCGATGATGATGTTCGTTTTTGAGGATAAAGTCTCGTCTAACTCGCGGAGTTGCCCGAGCTTTTCTTTCCTTTCTGCGTCGATGCGCTTTTTCTCGTACGTTTCTTTCGCTTTCTTCTTCGCTTTCTCCGCGGTGGACGGTAAATACGTCTTTTGTTTCGCTCTGGCGACGATGTCGACGATGTTCTTGTTATTATTATTATTAGGGTGGTGGTGGTGGTGTTCTTCTTGTTTGCTATTGTTATTGTTTTGATTCATCGCTTGTGCTGCGGAGACGAAGGTTTGGTTGATTGGGAACTTAGGAGTCGTCGTTATATTCGTCTTACTCTTCGGTATTGATGGCGGCGAGGCGAACCTTTGGTGTTTGCCCGAATTTTGCGCGGCGACGAAAACAGGGCGATGATGAACCGCCGCCGCCGCCGGTTGAGGCGAATGCGAACCCTTTTTTGAACTCTCTCTCAAGTTCTCTCGCGCTTTCTGAATCATTTTCTGAAACTCGTTCGGTTGTTGTTCATTCGGTTGATGTTGTTGTTGTTTTTGATGAACTTCGAACGACGCACCGCTAAAGCCGCTACTCCTTTTACCGCGCTCTTTCTTCGCCGCCGAAACCGAAGAACCTACTCCTTTCTTCGAAGCCGAGTTTGACGATACGATCCCGGAATACGCCGCCGCTGGCTTCCTCGCCGAAGACCCGAACCCGACTTCTTGCGCTTTCTTCGCCGAAACTTCTATTTGCGCTTTCTTCTTCGCCACCGCGGCGGCGACGTTAAACGATGAAGCCGCCGCAAAAGGCGGCGGTTTCTTCTTACTCCCGATTTTGTTGTTGTTGTTTCCTTTACTAAAATTCTTATACCTTTTCGTCGTCGTCGTCGGTTTCTTCCTCTTGTCGAAGTCCGTAAAGGTCGTCTTACTCGCATCGAAGACCATTTTCTCTATCGTTTGCTCTTTCGCGTTCCCGCCTTTTGCGAAACCAACACCATTTGCAGGAGGATCTGATGGCCTCGCGACGTCGTCCTCGACGCGTTCTTGTTCACTACTACCAACAGACTTTGTCTTTTTCTTCTGTTTCTTCAACGAGGAAGAAGTATTCGCGACGAAAGGAAAGACAATGGTGTCCTTGTGACTCTCGTCCTCGCCGCTCGTAATCTCTTCAAACTTCCTCTTTTTCTTCTTTATCGTCGTAATCACATCCTCTTCTTTTAATAAACTCTTTCGTTTCTTCGTCTCCGGTTTCGACGCGTTATTCGGCGACGGTTTAAACGGGAAACAACGCGAGAAATCATCGTTTTCGTCGTTTTCATTGGTAGTAATATTAGTAGTGCTCCTCGTCTTCGCGGTGGTAAACAAAGGTGAATTGAAAAATGTGTTTAAATCCGCCGGTGTGTTCTTCTTGTGGTTCCCCAACACCATCTCTCTCTCTCTCTCTGATGCGATGCCGATGAGAACGAGAATATCGAGAACAATACTCACAGCAAAGAAACCTGCTCTCTGATTCTCTCTCTCGTTTGTCTGAATTGTTGTTGTTCTTTAAAACAGAGTAAAGGAGTATAAAAGATATACCTAATGTATTGTGAGCGATTTTTGTCTCTTTTCTTTCCCCTTACGAGAAGACTAAAAAACGCCTTAATTTTTTTTCTCCTCACATGCTTTTAATGTGTGGGAAAGAAAAGGAACACGACTAAAACTCGTAATAATGGGGAAGAAGAAGCAACTCTCGGGAGCGCAGAAGAGGAAGAAGAAAAAGGAGAGAGAAGAGGCCGCGAAGGATGCGGAGCGGTTGAAGCTTGGTCCGACGACGTTGTGGAGTGGGTTGGTGGTGCATCAGAAGGATGTGTTTGTCTCGCATGTGATTTCGAAATTGAATGGGACAGATCGATATTTCTTTTCATATGTCAATACAGAGAGTTTGGATGTGCTTAAGTATGCCGGGGTAGACGTATCGAAATTATGTGTAAATGTTCACGAATGTTCATCCATTTCGACGTTGGAATGGGCGTGGAATCATTCGAGATGGGGAGAGGAAGATGAAGAAGGAAACGTGGTAGATCAACCCTGGTTTTGCAAGGGAGCTGCTGGAACGAACAAACTCGAGTTGCTCAAGTGGATACGAGAGAAGAAAAAGTGTGAGTGGAGTGCAGGGACGATTAATAGGGCCGCAGAACATGGTAATCTGGAAATGGTCAAGTATTGCGTTGCAAATGAGTGTCCTATCGGTACGGGAGCGTGTGCAAATGCTGCCGAAAACGGTCATCTCGCGTGCCTCAAATACTTACACGAAGAAGTCAAAGCGCCTTGGGACTATTGGAGCGTATACCACGCTCACAAGAACAACCAAACCGAATGTGTACAATACCTCCTCGGCAACAACTGCCCATTACCACGCGGTTGGCGATACGAACATGGAGTACTACACGCGCAACAAGAGTCGTCGTCGTCATCATCATCATCATCATCATCATCGTAGATAAACAAACGCGAAAGAAACTCGTGTACTAAAAAATGAGAGCAAAATTTCACTCAAACCTTTTCTCGCCTTGAGATATTTTCCCCCAAAAGCTTCAAAATCTCTCGTCTCGTGCGATCTTTTACTAACTACGAAGAGAGAGTTGAAGAGAGCGAGACGGAGAGACAGAGAGACCAAAAAGCGCTCCTTTCAGAGAAAAGCAAGTAAAACTTTTGTTGAGATTTTATACGCGCACAAACACTTTGCGAATATACTCTTCTTTTAAACGCGAAACATCTCTTCACGTTTCGTCATTAATCCGAAGCAGAGATACGCTTTTTGCTCAAATCATCATCATCAGTTTTACCGGTGTAGAGAGCGCTACAAAGGAAAATGAGAACTTTGAGCAGCGCTTTCAATGCAGGCGCTGTTTCTAAAACGACGAGTAAGACGAGAAGGAGCAGCAGTAATCGATGGTATTGTTCGAATACTAGTGCGAGTAGTAGTAACAACAACGAGAAAGAGGAGTTTGAGAAGATCAAGAGTAATACTACGAACAACAACAACGAAGAAAAGAAAAAGACAAAGTCGTACTCGTACGCGCTCGTGACGAAACGGACGCCACCGAGGAAAGATTTAGGGACGTTCCGTTTCGCGGACGATCAGATGGCGTGCGGCGTGAGAGTGGACTTGAACGAAAGCACGTTTGTGATTTCAAGAGTGACGAAAACGTACACGCTGAAATACGGAAGGTACGTGGAAGACGAGAAACGAAGAGTGGAGGTGGAAAGTTTAGAGAGGAGTTTATTGAACAGACAGTTAGGGGACGTGTTCAAAAGGAGTTGATTTTGAAGACGATCTTTTATTATCGTTTTCTCTTCTCTTTATCGCGCGAAAGAGCCGCCCGTTGTACATCATAAAAAGTATACACATACTACTGTAACTTCAACGACTCGAGCACTTCTTTCGCCGCTCTGACGCCAGTTTCGAACGCGCCTTGTAAGCACGGATTCACGGACGCGTTCGTGCCTTCACCGCAAAAGAATAAGCAGTCGGACCATTCCGATTTTGCCAAAAGGTCTCGAGTTTTTCGATCGCATCCGACGCTCGGGTGCGTGTACGAACCGCCGGCGAACTTATCCTCGGACCACGCTTTCGTCTCGGACGTTTTCAAGTGCTTTTCGCGTATTCGATCGAATTCTTTTCTTCCATCGTCGTCGTCGTTTGTGATGCGCATCGTAATCCAGACGAATTGTTGAAACGCCATCTCTATTCGTTCGTTTGGGTCGATTTTCGCCATCGCGTTCGCCCGGTCGCCGGTGACGAAGAACGTGATGACGAACCGAACTTCTTCTTTTTTACTTTCTTCTTCTTCGTTAGTAGTATTATTATTATTATTATTATTATCGTCTTCATCAGAATAAATCGTCTTCTCTTTATCGCTCACGACCCAAAACTCCGGAAACGGCGCCGGGTGGTCGCATATGACGTTGAACAAATTCTCTTGCGGCCAAAATTTCTCGTTAAATCCCAACAAAACTTTCACCGCGTTGCCCATTTTCACGGCGCGTAAAGCTTTTCGTTTCTCCTCGCTCAAAGGCGGGTGAAACGTCACTCTCGAGAGCTTTTTGTCGTCGTCTGAATCGTCGTCGTCTGTTGGTCTGTATATCGGCAACGGTAACGAAACCACCACTTTCTTGGCGTACAACGTCTTTTTTTCAGACGTTTCAGTCGTCGTCGTTCTTCCGGTGACTTTGATCAAATTCCGTTCGTCTACTTTTTCGACCGTTTCCACCTCCCAGTTCAGCCGCACGTCGATGTTGACGACGGGGCTATTATTACTATTACTATTACTATTACTATTCCTTTGAAACGCGTTCAAAAACGCGCGTCGAAACAACTCGTTAAACCCTCCGTTCATGACTAAATATTGCTCTCCGTTTTCCCACCTTTCTTTTTCAATCATAATCTCTCTCATCCCGATATCTTTCAAACTCGCTCCGAAATCAGTCGCGTAAATCAACTCCGCCACGCGTATCTCTCGTTCTGTACATTTTTGCACGTCTCTGAGCCACTCTAACGCGGAGAGCGAGGACATTTCGTCCTCCTCTGACTCGTCATTATGCGTGGTAGTCGTAGTAGTACTCGTCTTCGATACGCCCGGGAGTCGATCGAACAGTTGGTGGATTTTCCACACGTCTTTATCGTTCTTCTCGCACTCGTCGCCGTCGCGCAGCACCAACATCGATTTTTTTGAGAAAGAATATAATAACGCATCCTTCTCCTCCGTGTTCCTATTATTAGTAGTAGTAGTATTCATCGCGTATCGATCCGGCCACTCGAACGCGCTGCATTGCATTCGTTTCGGCGTTCCTTTTTTCCCATCTAAATCCTCCTCCAAATCCTCCTCTCTCCTCATCGTTTCTGCGAGTAAATCCTTCACTGGATTCTTCACTTCACCGTGTATAAACTCCGCCCCTAACTCCACCGGCCATTTCGCGATTTTTTTCGTCTGTTTGCACCTCCCGCCGACGGTTGAATGCGCTTCCAAGAGTGCTACTTTTCGTGCATTTTTCTCATCATCATCATCATGTAATGCAAAACAAATCTCCCTCGCGCAGGATACGCCGGACATCCCGGCGCCAAGAATCGCGACATC
>ENA-OWPI01003128-OWPI01003128.1-marine-metagenome-genome-assembly--contig:-NODE-3128-length-14559-cov-5.638310_pt1 | contig 14559 bp, 13 predicted proteins | sample MGYA00238138_ERZ651775 | MGnify/ENA primary metagenome ERZ651775 (study PRJEB26906, sample SAMN06265043) | marine metagenome | isolation source: Helgoland LTER site | place: Germany:Helgoland, sampling...
TACTGATAAAATTATAAATACATTCATAAATTAACTTTTATCATATATTTTCTTAAATATTAAATCTGTCTTTAATTAATAAGTTTAACCAGATCTAGTTGTTTCGAAGCTTTGGAAAAACCAGCAAGGTTTGTGTCAATATTAATTACTTGTTTATTAGAAAAACCTTTAACGGACATTAGTAGTTTTTGACTTTTTATTAAACTTTCATAAACCTTATCATATTGAGCCTGCTCATCTTTTATTTCAGTATCTGTTTTTAATAAAACTAAACATCCAAAACTCTCACAATTAGCCCATTTTAACTCTATTATTTCGTTATCATCAAATTTTAATTGTAAATTACTTTGCAAATCTATTCCTAGAGGTGAAATTATTGTAATAATTTTATTCAGTTGATTTTTTGAATTATAAAATTTTGAATAAACAATTGAAAAATTAATATTAGAATTTTGAATTCTTACAGATTGTGAAACTTCACATTTTTTTTTATCAGTACTTTCTATACATTGATATGTCCAATTTTCATATTGTTGGGTGATTACTTTTGGTGGTAATTCTTCAGCTACTACTAAAGTTGAAACAAGTACAAAAATAAAAAGATGTATAATTTTCATTAATAATTTTTTGTTAAACTAAAATATGCACGATTTCCTTTTGTAAGTCCATCTACATCTTTGGTTTCTGTATCTGATCCTGAATTATTACCAATTGTAAAAGCATAGGTGGCATTAAAATTAATATCTTTAAATATTGTAGCATCTAAAGCAAAACCCCATCCTCTTAAGATATAATTGTTTTTTAGTTTTGGATTTGTTGAATTCCAATTTTCATAAAGATGTTTATGAAGTTTTATTTTTCCATAATCATAAAAAAGTGTGCCTTCAAATTTATCAAAATTTCTCTTAAGCTCTAAGTTTGTAACAAAACCTAAATCACCAGATGCCTCACTGGATGGATATGCTCTAACACCATTAACTCCACCAAGTGAAAATTGATCAGACCCATCAAGATTATCTGCTGCATATTGACCATTAAATTTAATTAATAAATTTGTTTTTTGATTTAAATTTTGCAATCTATTTAAAATCAAATTACTCTTTAAATTTCTTCCATTGGTATCAGTAGTGGTTTGATCTGTTTCAAAATTTGTTTGATTATCTGTTAAATCAACATCTCCCAAAGAAAAAGATATGGAACCAAAATTTACACCCCCACTAAATGCATTGTCTGTTTTATCAAACCCCACATTTAGCAGAGCTTTTGTGGTGTCTTTATCACTATTATTTCCAGTATTGAGATTATTGACATAGTCGTTTCTTGAAAGTGATAAAGAGGAATTTAGATTAAATCTTAAAGTTTCAATTAATTTTTTACTTAAAGAAAAATTATATTCGGTTGAATAACCAGATGGCATGGTTGAATCAAATGGATCAGACAATTTATATTCCATTTTTGATGTTCTAAATGTTGCCTGGAGACCATTATGACCCAATGGAAAAATTGCACTTAAGGCATAGTAATTAGATTTTTCATACTGGTCTTCATTCAAGACATCTCCCGTCATTGTGCTAGAAAAAATAAATCGTTCTCCAAGATTAAAAAGACCGTCTATATTAATTGAGTTTGATAATCTTCCAGTTCCTGATGATCTGGATCCATGATTATTTGTGATTGTAGATCCTGAAAACATTGGTGTATTAAATATTTGAATTTTAATGTCTGTTTCACCAAAGTTTTCTCCTTCTTGAAGTTCAGCTATAGCATTTATTCCATATAAACTATTAATTTGTCTAATATTTTTGTCTAACTGACCTATGTTTAAAACAGATTCTTTTTCTAATTTGTTATTAATAAATTTTTCAATTTTTTTATTTGATAGATTTATTTCAGATGATCCTGTGTCAATTATAATTTTACCTAATTTACCCTCTACAATCTTAATAATTATTATTCCTTCATTAATGTTTTGTTCTGGTAAATAGGCTGTAGCTAGAAAACCTCTTGTTCTATAATAATTTGATATAATGTTGGTTACATTAAGTAAATCATCATAGTTAAGTTCTTGAGAAATAAAATTTTCTATACTTTTTTTTAATTCATCACTTGAATATTTAATATTTCCATCAAATAAAATATCTGTAACTAAAATTTTTAAAAGCTGATCTTGATTATCTTGCTCAATATTAGTTTTGGGCTCAATTAAAGTTTGTTCCTCTTGTTGTTTAGGTAATTGTGGAAGTTCTTTATTAAGATCGTCTACTGTTGGAATAGTTTCAGCATGTAAATAGCTACTGAATAAAATTAAAAATAAAACTTTTAAAAAAAAATTAAACATTATCTGTTTAACAACTTAGATTTTGATCTACTTCACATGCTCCTAAATCAGGATTTTCTTTGCTTATATTTGGATTTAAAAAACTAGCTTTTATTTTTCCACCAGGTCCTTTTAAAAATAATTCTTTAATGTCCCTTGGTGCTTTATTAAAATTATCATTTGAAAAATCATTATTACTAGATGTGTTTGATTTTATCGTAGCTAAATTATTTCTTGCGCCTTCGAAATTGTTAAAAAATCCTTGAGTATTATTTCTTGGCTTAGGATTTATATCTTTTCCAAAATCAGAGCTATCTCCATAAACAATTTCTACAGATCTTTTAAAACCTATTGATCTATTTCCTGAAAATGAGATGTTTTTAAAAGTATCTAAAAAAGAATTTCTTAATATTTTTGTAATTTGATTTGCTCCTTTCTCGGCTTTTTTTGCTCTATCGTTTGAACTTGATGATGACCCCATAGTTTGTCCCAATCCTTTTTTAGTTCCAACTGGAACAGAGTTATTAATGGTTCCATAATTTCTGTTAATCACTTGATAACCAGTAAGACCATTATAGCCAGCAAGTGCAGTACTTTTTCCAACTGTTGAATTAAAATTTACCACAGGTATAGAATTTGCACCTCGATCAATTTCAATGGCTTTAGCAATTAAAGTATGTTTTCCTTTAACAGTATCATTTACTGCGCCATTGAATTCAACTTTAGGATCCATTGATAAAAATGTTCTAGTGGTGCCATTCGTTGCTGTACTTCCAATTAATACATCCCCATTATAAATTTGTTCTTCATAAGTCATTACATCGCCTTTGATGGTAATTTCATTAGCATCTACCTCTAATTTATAAAAACTATCTGCTGTATTATTAATGTTTACAACTTCATCATTAAATGCGTAACCAACTCTATCTCCAAATAAAACATTTCCTGTACCTGCGTCAATGTTAAGAGATCTAGCTTTAGCATTACCTTCTCCTTTTAAAGTTCCTGTAAAACTAATATCAGAGTTTGTAGTTGAAATTTCAGCAGGTGTTGCTCTTGACCCCGCTTTTACTACAACGTTGTTATTATAAATTTGTGCACCGGTACTAACTATACCTGAGCTTAAAGTGATAGCACCACTTATAGTCAGAGATGGTAAGACTACACCTGAAGTAGTTTTAAAAGTTCCTGAACTTGAAATTAAATTTGGTGTTGATCCTAAACTATTATTATTGGCAGCTGATAAAGTCCCAGCCGTAATATTAACGGAACTAGTAAAACTATTTGATCCACTTAGAGTTAATGTTCCAGATCCAGATTTAGTAATGCCGCCAGATCCAGAAATCACACCCAATAAATTTAAATTATTATTAACGGTTGCGATTATAGTCGAGTTTGCTGTAACCGAAATATTTCCATCCCAGTTAGCTCCAAATCCATTTGATCCTTGAAAAGTTCCACCGTTTAAAACAATTTCGTTATCAAAAGCTCCAGAGTTAGAACGGTCTACCCGTAAAGTTCCACCATTATTAATTGTAACAGAACCAGATCCGACAAACTGTCTTGATAGAACAGAGCTTTCACTAAAAACACTACCATTGTTTATAATTGTTCCTCCGCTGTAAGTATTGTTGCCTTTTAAGCCAAGCAAATCTCTACCGCTCATAACTAAACTTCCCGATCCACTTATATCACCTGTAAAATACTGACTTGTATTGGCTCCTGGTTCTGCATCCGTCCAAGCATTGTAAGTGGTGTCGCTGAACTTTAGTACTCCATTGTTAACAATGTCTCCTTGATAGTCGTAAGCATAATGACCTCCAGCATAACCCGATGCAGCAGCAACACTGTCTCGATAATCAGCATATGTAATTCCCATTCTCTCTTGAATGTCCAAAGTACCAGCAGAGATGGTCGTATTTCCTGTATAGGTATTTGAGCCTGTTAGGGCTAAAGATCCGGTGCCTGCTTTAACTAAAGCAGTATCTCCACTAATCACTCCTGAAATAGTTGAGCCACCAGAGTTTGTTACTGTCAGATCTCCTCCAACTTCTATAGCTTGAGCGCTAAACTGATTTGCAGTTATAGATAAATTGTTTATTGCGGCACCTGCATCTACTGCTTCAATTGATATCGCATTCAAAATTGGATTAACGTCATTGCCATGTAATCTCCCTCCACTATTTTCAGCAGTTCTTCCTGATAATCTAAACATTACATTTGTTGACGCTGCCTCAAATTGATAGGTCAAATATCTTCCTCGATTAACACTGGTGCTTCCAGCATCTAAAGGTCTAAAATCATCTACAATTTTTGTTCCATCTACATAGACATCAAAATATCTATTATAATTTTGTTCTTTAAATAAAGCTTGAATCTTATATTTTTGGCCAGCTGTAGCATTTGTAAATTGGACATAAGGAGAATGTCCCGTTCCACCAGACCATCTAATACCCTTCATTATGTTATTCAAACCTGTGTTGCCATAATCTCTTGAATTCCAATTTTGGATTTCATGTTGGAATGACTCATTTGCATTTGAGGTATTATTAGATGCGCGACCATCTTGAAATGTCACATCACCTATAGTGGTTGCTGTTCCAGCTATGTTAATCGCGTTCAAGAAAGTACCACTAAAATCTAAATCACTTATTGATGTAAAATTACCTTGAGCAAATCCTGCAGAATAATCACCTACTTGTTTAACTACATTAGATGAAAAAGTGACATTTCCCGTGCCAGCATTAATTGTAAAATTATTACTATTTTCTCCTGAGACAGCTCGAATAACACCACTAATATCTACATTACCTCCGTTTGTGGTAAATGTCGTATTGGTTGCTCCAATTTCTAAAATTGTATTTATATCAATAGATAAAGTTCCATTAGAAGATGTAATATTTGCATTCAAAACCGTGGTTGTAGCATCAAATGTTAAAGTAGAATTTCTAGATCCTGAGTAAGAAATATTATTATTTAAAGTGATTGTGTTATCTGCTGTTAACGTTACATCCGTACTTGATAAGTTGGTGGCATAAGTTGCTGCAGCCGATGAATCAATTGTTAGATTTGTAGGGTCAACCAACCAATTTCCATAACTTCCAGTAACTGAACTTGTATCAATTTTAATTCCATTGATATTAAGATCTGCTCCAGAAGTTTCAATTTGACCACCACTTCCATCAATTCCTTTTGCTTCTAAAGTTCCGCTAACTCTTGTGAATGAATTTGAATTTTTAATATCAGACCAAGCAACAATGGTTCCACCGGATCCACTTGTTAATGCATTTGCAGTAATTTTTGAGTTTGAATCAATATTTAAATAAGTTGCTTGAAGCAAATCTCCTGTACCTTGCCAATCACCACCAATTAAAACTTTTCCTCCACCCGTTTTTCCATCTGCAGAAATAGTAGCGCTATTTACATCAATATCTTTTCCTGTAATTTCAATGTTTCCACCTTTTTCTTCATTATTATCAGAGTTTAAAGTTCCTGAAATTTCAGTTCCTCCTTTAGATCCTGTATCAATTTTAATTTTATTTGCTTGAATGGAGCCCGAGTTTGAAATTAATTTAATCACTCCATTTTCTGAAACCAAACCATCGGCTCTTGCATTTGGAAGTTTTACTACTTCATCAACTAAACTTTGAGCAGCGTCCGCTTTGATAGTCACCATACCATTTTGTGTTTTGATGGTTCCCTCATTACTGGCCATCGCCTTAAGTTTGGCTGGACTAATTTTTATAGTTAGATTGTTGCTATTGCTGATGCCTAAAAGCATATCATCTCCTGCAGCAATGGTAGTTGCAACACTGCTTACAATGGTACCTTGGTTGTTCACTTGAGGTGCCATCAATGCAACGTACTGACCATCGATTAAACCTTGGTTCACTAACGAAGAGTTGGTGTTGGTATTAAATTGTAAATTATTATTTAAATAATTTTGTTGTGATAAATTTAAAGTAGATAGTACCGCTCCTTCTGCCCTGATTGCAGAATTGGGTCCTGTTAAAATTCCAGTTGGGTTAATTAAGAATAATCTTCCATTAGAATATATTTTTCCATTGATAATGGATTGTCCGCTAAGAACTTTGTTTAAAATACTTGCCTTAGATCCTGGTTGATTGAAATGAACGGATGCATCCCGGCCAACATTAAAACTTTGCCAATTCACTACGGCTTGATTAGAAGCTTGATTGACATTCAAACGATCAACTGCTGCATAATCAATATTTACCTGTCCTGAAACAACACTTCCTCCTTGGGGCAATGCTAAAGAACCAATTTCTTGGGCCCATACATAAGAAGAGCTAAAAAAAGTTAGCTGAAAAATTACAATCCAAGAAATGAATTTCTTAATTAATTTGAGCGTCATTATTGAACTTGTATAGAATAACTCAAAATGAGGGATAAATAAATTGATGATTTAGAGTTTAAATACAACCAGAAGTTTATTTTTAAACATTTATTTTAAATATCTTGGTTATAATCTTCGTCATAAGGTAGACTTGATGCGTATTCGGATGGATCGTTCTTTTTAGCAATTTGTTCTTTATTTTTAGCTTCAAAATCTTGGCCTAAGAAATCGAAAACCTTTTCATCAAATATCAGGTCTTTATAGGCAATTTTTCTTACCAGATAAATACCCTCCATGGATCGGGCTCGGGATAAAGCCACATAGGTTTGACCATGAGCAAAAGAACCCCTGTCTAAGTCGATGGCTACTTTTTCAAAAGTCTGTCCTTGGGACTTATGGATAGTGGAAGCCCAAGCTAACTTCAATGGATACTGGGAAAAGGTTGCTACTACTTTTCGTTTGATTGTATCGTCAGCAACAGTGAACTGGATTTTTTCCCATCTACTTTTTCCTAAGACAAAAACTTCATCCTTAATTTTAATGCTAATAGAATTAGGCTTTAATTCATGAATGATTGCGAGGGTTCCATTCGACCATCGTCTAGGTTCATTGCCAACATCATTTTGAGTTAACATTACTTGCGCTCCTACTTTTAACTTTAATGTTTCTGGTGAAGGGCAGTCTTTTTCTTTAAAATCTCCCTTAATAGATCCCTCGTATTCAAAATGCTTAGAATCTAACTCTGCTAATTTCGAATTATTAATTTTATCTACTTTGGCATTAGTGGTGGAAAGTAAAATAACGCCATTTGGCACTTGAAAGCCGGGTCCTTGATACCTTTGGTTAATTTGTGCCAAATCTTGATCGTTGACTTTGGCTATTCTAAATTTATTTAATAAATCAATGAATGATTTATCCGATTGTCTAAATATTTTAGTTAATTCATTAATTTGAAAGTTAGATTGGTAAAAAACTTGAGAGTTAAAAAAATAACTTCCATCGGGGTAAATACTTCTCATCACATCCCCTTCTAAATTTTGATTAACGATGGGTGAAAGCTGTAACAAATCTCCAAACATGACTACTTGAACGCCACCAAACACTTTGTTATTTCCTCTATTCTTTCGCAACGATTCATCAATCGCATCTAGAATATCTGCTCGCATCATCGAACACTCATCAATCAGCAATACTTCTATTTTTTTTAACAAAGCTTTGTCTTTTAGAAATCTAACGTCTTCTTTTCTAATAAAAGTAGGTGGTAATTTAAAAAGCTTATGGATCGTCATGCCTTTTGCTTTAATTGCAGTCAGCCCTGTAGGAGCTACAATGGCATGAGGTCTTTTCGTGTTCTGTCTAAAATATTCCAGCAAGGTAGATTTTCCACATCCTGCTTTTCCGGTAATAAATAAATTAGATTTAGTATTTTCAATTGTATTAAAGATACTTTTAAACTCTTCGGTTAATACAAAGGAGCTAGGCAATTCTGTTCCGGTATCTAGTTCTATTTTATCAGCCATTTTTATTTTATTTTTTTAAATATGAACACACAACTATCAGACTTGTCTGGAGAATAGTAAAGATAACCAAATTACTGAGCTAAAATATAAAAAGCTTTTAAACATCTAAATATTTTTAACATTGTTTATTTTGATCTGGATGTTTCTTGATCAAGACAATCTATCTAAGTTCATAATCTGAATAAATGAGGGTATTGGCGCCACTAAGCCGGTAAGTTTTTGTTTTTTTTAATTTATAACCTAATTTTCGGTAATTGCGGATGGTTTCAGCGGCTTTTCTTCGATATTTGACATTTTTCCACCAAGAAGTGTTTCCCGTCTCAATGACAAATTTACTTTTCATGCTCTAAAATAAACATTACATTTGTCTAAATATTATACAAATATAAATTAAAAATATTTTATGAAAATATTAGATCTTAGGAAATTAAAAGACAATAAAGAAAATTTTTATTTCTATCCCGACACACCTATTAGTGAAATTGCTTTAGCTTTAAAAGAGCGAAGTATTGGTGCAGTACCCATTGTTGATTCTGCAAACAAGCTAGTGGGAATTGTCTCGGAGAGAGATATCGTAACTAAACTAGTGGTGGAGGCAAAGGATGCTGATTTAACCACTGCGAAGGCAATCATGACTAGTGAAATCATTGCCGCCAAATTAGATGACAGTATTGATTCAATTATTGCAATAATGAAAAATAAAAATATTCGTCATATGCCTGTGGTAGATGAAGATAATATTTTGACTGATTTCTTTTCCATACGAGATTTTTTAAGAGCAGAAATAGAAATGAGTACTGAAATCAAACAAAAACATAAAAATATTGTACGGTATCAAATTACCGTGTCTGTATTGCTAGTAACACTAACAGTTTTGGGTGCTTTTTTTGATTTCTTTGAAAAGAAAAACTTAATAATAATTTTTTCATCAGTTTTTTTAGTCATAGGTATTTCAGCCGTTATGACCATACGTAATAACAAAAATTACAATCCTGAGAATTACGACACTAAACTTTAATAAAACAAAAGCTTAAATACAAATTTAGTTAAGCATCCAGAATATATAATTTATTGTTGAATAGGATTATCTAGATGACCTGTTTTGACGTAAATCAATGCCCCTTCTGACTTGGTAAATGGGGCGTGCTTACTATAACGAGGACTTCTTATCCATGTGCCAGTTGAGTAGCTATCATACTCATCATGAAATACTCCTTTGATTACAAAAATTTCTTCCCCGCCTGGATGAATGTGCGGATTAAAAATTGTATCAGGGGCCCACTTAACTAAAGCGGTACTAATGCCGTCAAATTCATGAAGTGGCATAACCGATAAACCGGGAACCGTTCCTGGATGCCAAGCAGCAGTGTTTGTATTAATGCGAACAGTTTCTAAATCCTCCGGGTGAAAGTGTCTTAATTTTACAAACAAAGTGCAGCCTTGTTTTGAAAAAGGAGTGTGCGAACTCTTTGGTGGATTTCTAAGATACGATCCTGCAGGATAATCACCAAATTCATCAGAGAATACTCCGTCTAAAACTAAAATTTCCTCCCCGCCACCATGAACATGGCTTGTAAAAGAAGAGTTAGCAGCATACTTAACAACCGTGCTTGCGATAGCAACTTCTTCACCAACACGATCTAAATATTTTCTCTCCACTCCAGGAATAGGTGATGGTTCCCAATTCATATCTTGGGTATTCATCACTGCCTTTAAGGAAAAATCAGCATTAACAATCATTACTATGTCCTTTAAATTTATTTTCTTTCACTGTAGTTTTTTCTAATTTTTTTCCCAAGCTTTAAAGCCATATTATTTTCTGCAATTGTTTCTTTTTTGGTAATGGCAAAATTAGGATTATAATCTTTTTTAAAATAATTTTCTGATACTTTTAAATTTTCTAAGTCTTTTCTAGATAACCTACTTTTAGAGGATTTGGCATGGAGCTCTAATAATACTTTGTAGTGTGTGTGATACATGATCATTTTGTAAACTCGGAATGGGTAAGGAAAGCCCGTATAACGAAGGACCACTACTAAGGTTAAAATATAGGAGAGATAGATGCCAAATTTATCAATCGTACCAGCTAATTGAAAAGGTAAATATTTATACAAAAAAGGCAAAGATCCAAAAGGCAGATCTATAATTTCTTTAGCACGCTTATTAATCGGTAAGTCATTAATGTAATCCATACTTGGAAACGTCGCCGCATCGGAAATTAAATTAGGAGATCTAAATTCTTGTTTTAAAATAGAACTGATGGCAACCACAATTGATGGATCTAAATTTTTTTTTGCAATCAAATTAACCGGAAGAGCAATCACTCTAATATCTTGTTCGGGTAAAGAATTGATCAGATCAAAACCACCTGCCTTAACAGTTTCGGCATACAAATAGTCAAATTTTCTAGAAATGACACTGGAAGTGTCTAAGGAGAAAATCTGTAAGTTGGGGTTGGTACCTAGCTGAAAAACAAAATTATTATTAGCGGGTAGTAAAAAAAAACCAACATCCAAATTTCCATTTTGGATCATGTCCAGATGCTTAGAATGCGTTTCTTTTACAAAGGAAGCATTGGTTTGATTAATTCCATACAATTGCAAAATAGTTTCTGCTAGCAGTCGTGTTCCTGAATTGTCAGGTCCAACACCTAACTTCAATCCTTTAAAATCATTCAGTGAATTTAAATCTAAGCCCTTCTTATGAAAGATAAATAAGGGCTCTAAAATTAATGATCCTACGGCCTCAACATTATCATACTGGACCTTTTTTAAATCTTGAGCAACAAATCCCAAACTCGTGTCAGAGTTTTGGTCATTCACATCATTAATGATCTTAATAGTGTCTTCTCGATTAATAATCCTTAAATCTATATTCTTTTCTTTTAATCTCTTTTTTAATAAAAGCGCAGAAGTATCAAAGAAACCACCTTTAGGACCAGCAGCAATAGTAATTTTAGTTGTTAAAAAACTGTTGAGAAGAATAAAGCATAATAACAATATGCTCAAAGCTGACAGGGTTAAAATAAATTTTTTCATTTACGATCTTAACCTTACAGCTACCTATAAACAAATGTTAGATGTTATATTGAACTTAAAGCTTTATCTGCCTTCAGAATGTAGATAAAAAACAAAATATGAAATTTTTTAAGATAATCAAAAATACCTACGCCAAGTATGCCACCTTTTCAGGCAGATCGACCAGATCTGAATTTTGGTTCTTTGTACTGTTTTATTACACGACTATTTTTCTCTTAACTTTTTCTATGTTCTTTCTTGAAATGAACAAAATATTGATGTGGATCATGTATGCCTTTTCTTTAGGAAGTTTACTTCCCTATCTTGGAGTGGCTATTCGAAGACTTCACGACTCTAATAAAAGTGCCTGGTATGTCTTACTACCCATCGTTCCTAGTATTGTGTCACGATTAGAAGGTTTAGAGTGGTTTGGTATTGTATCTTTAGTGATTAGTATTTTATTATTTTCATTACCTGGTGATCTTAAAAAAAATAAGTATGGGCCTGTGATTACTGTTGAAAAGAAAAGCGTAAAGAAGAAAACTAAAGCTAACAATAAAAAAAAGAAGAAATAAATTTAAAAAAGTAAGAGGTTTATTTTAACTAGCGGAGTTTGAACCCCGCTAATTAAACTAAGTTTAAACTATTTTTGTTCGTCTGAACTTAATACACCATCCTTATTCATATCAAGACCATCAAAAGTGGATTCTGCTTTTACAGGATCTTGTCCTTCTGAAACAGCTTTCTCAATATACTGCTCTTTAGATACATCACCTTTAGAGTGAGCACCCGCGTAGGCAGAGTTTAGTGATAATGTCATCATGATCACTAGAGTAGATAGTATTTTAAACATATTTTTTTCTTTTGTTAATTGTTAGTGTTCGCATCATTGAGATTTGAACCGACGGACATTAATAGATGAATCTAGGCAGAAATATGACGTCTTGATATCTTATCAACACGGTCAAAGTTTTTTCAGCTTCCAACCGTCCAGTATAAATTAGCCTAACTCGCTTTTATTAAGCTTGGAGTTTTTTTACCATCTCTTTGCCTACCGCTGCTGCAGAACCTGGGTTTTGACCAGAGATAAGCAAACCATCGACAATGACATGTTCCTGCCAAGGCTGAACTTTAGAAAACTTATGGGCCTTACCCATTAAACTTTCTTCTAGAAGATAAGGAATTTTATCAATTGTTCCAAAAGCAATCTCTTCTTCTCTGGTAAAAGAAGTAACAGACTTTCCTTCTAAGATGGATTTGCCATTGGAAAGTTTGATAGGTAAAAATCCTGCTGGGCCATGACAAACAGCTGCAACCGGTTTTCCTGATTCATAAATATCTCTACTGATTTCAGCAACTTCCTCGTTCACTGCAAGATCGGTTAGTAGCCCAAAGCCTCCTGGGTAATAAGCACCATCATAGTCACTAGCCTTAATGTCTGAAACTTTCATTGTATTATTTAATCTAGAAGAGAACTCTTTATTATCTAATAGTGTTCTAGAAATCTCATCCTCTTCTAATGCGTCTTCTCCATAAATGGGAGCTTTGCCACCATTGATAGAAACGAGATCATAATCAAATCCAGCTTTAATCATTTCATCAAGAGCGTGTGTTAGCTCAGAGATGTAAGTTCCGTTTTTTTCATTAGTCTCTCCTAAAGTTGCATGATTCGTTAAAAAAATTACGACTTTCTTATTCATTTTTATATCCTTTGATTGATTGCCAAGAGAGTACATTTTAAGAAAACCACTCGAAAGGTGCAAAAGAGCACTATTTAATAAATTTAATAGATAAAACTAAAAGCAAAATAAAAGAGAAAGAAATAGGTAAAGAAGAATAAGCATGTATACATGCCCTCAAATAAACCAACTAATATAAAGGAAACTTACTCATGGGATTTTTTACTGACCTTTTCACTAGCGATAAGCCTGAAATTGCAAAAAAAACTGTAAAGAAAAAAACTAAAGTTAAAGCTAAAACTAAAGTTAAAGCTAAAACAAAAAAAAAGAGCAAAAAAACTATTAAGAAAAGAAAAAAATAGTTTTAGTTAATTTTTCCTTTTACCGGAGAAGATGGGGAGGCAATATTAATTTTGTCCATTCTACCTGATAGGTAAGATTGTCTTCCAGCAATCACTGCATTCTTCATAGAGGTTGCCATCAGAATAGGATTGTTAGCTTTAGCAATTGCCGAGTTTACTAACACTCCATCACAACCTAGTTCCATAGCAATTGCAGCATCAGATGCAGTACCAATTCCAGCATCGACAATAACGGGAACCTTGGATTGTTTTTTAATAATTTCTATATTTAATTTATTAGGAATTCCTTGTCCCGACCCTATTAAAGAACCCAAAGGCATAATGGCTGCCACACCAATGTCTTCTAATTGTTTGCATGCAATAGGATCATCAGAGCAATAGACCATAACTTCAAAACCTTCTTTCACCAACACTTCAGCTGCTACTAATGTTTCTCTCATATTAGGATACAAGGTTTTTTCATCTCCCAAAACTTCTAGTTTCACTAAATTCCATCCTCCACTTTCTTTGGCCAATCTCAAAGTTCTCAAAGCATCTTCAGAATTAAAACATCCTGCCGTATTAGGAAGATAGGTAATTTTTTTAGGATCAATAAAATCCATTAACAAAGGTTCTTTCGTATCGGTGATGTTAACTCTTCTTACCGCAACTGTTACAATGTCAGCGCCCGATGCCTCCACTGCATCTGCAGTTTCTTGTAAATCTTTATATTTTCCCGTTCCCACAATTAAACGGGAATGAAAAGTTCGTTCACCAATTTTAAAAATATCTGACATTTAACCGCCTCCAATAAAGGTTACTATTTCTACAACATCCTTATTTGCTAATTTAGTCACAGAGTATTTGTCTTTAGGAACCACACTTTTGTTCAGTTCAATTGCAACTTTCGTCTTATCAATGGAAAGCTTACTCAAGAAATCATCAATATTACATTCTTTGTCTAATGGATATGCTTTTCCATTTAATTGTATTTCCATAGTTTTTATTATAATTAATCTTCAAGCTATATGACCTTAAAAATACAAATTATCAACGGTCCAAATCTAAATTTATTAGGCAAAAGAGAGCCTGATATTTATGGACATTTGACTTTGGATGAAATTAAAAAAGAAGTGGATAACCACTGTCAGCCCAAAAAAATAACTGCAGATTTTTATCAATCGAATATTGAAGGAGAGTTGGTTGGAAAAATTCAAGAAATATCAGAAACTGCTGATGGCTTAATAATTAATGCTGCTGCGTTCACTCATACTTCCGTTGCTATATTGGATGCCCTAAACACGTTGAATATTCCTAAAATTGAAGTT
>ENA-OWPI01003143-OWPI01003143.1-marine-metagenome-genome-assembly--contig:-NODE-3143-length-14515-cov-2.891121_pt1 | contig 14515 bp, 15 predicted proteins | sample MGYA00238138_ERZ651775 | MGnify/ENA primary metagenome ERZ651775 (study PRJEB26906, sample SAMN06265043) | marine metagenome | isolation source: Helgoland LTER site | place: Germany:Helgoland, sampling...
AATTGGTATACAGTACCAAGATGGAACAGCTCGTAACGTTACAGGTATCATGAGCATCAATGAGAAGAAGCTTAATGAACTAGACGATACTGTTATTCTTGAATTACATAAAGCCGGTTTCTTAGGCGCGATGTATGCAGTGATGATGTCGTTGGCTCAATTGAACCGTTTAGTTGAATTATCGAACAAAGGCGACAAGCCGATCAAAACAGTTCAGATTAGACCGGTGCCGAAAGAAGACAAAGAAGCGGAAACGAAAGAACCCCCCCCCTTCGTCGTCTACCACAAATTCAAGTCTCAGCAGCCTCTCCCAAACAATTTCACTCTCTAGTGACTTCTCTTTTGGTGGCCTACTGAAGGGCGGTAGCGACTGCAGAGCGTTTGTCTCTGGCAAAGTCTCTGGCAAGGATGAAATGGAGTGCAGTGCGTGTTCTAAGCCTCGGGCACACCATCGCCTTGTCTCAAATTCAACCATTCCTGCTTCCCAACTTTTTTGCAATGTGAGAAACATCAGGTTGGTGGCTGCAGATAAAATTAGAAGTGTTGGCACAGCTGAATTGTGCGAATGGTGCTCTGCAGCTTTTTCGTTCCTCGGTCAATCGAAAATCCATCCTGCAGAGAAAGAAATTATCCTCTCGAAGATTCAGGCCTTGAAAAATGCGATAGCTGGGGGAGGAGAAAAAACAGTGAAACAGTTCGAAAATCGCGCCAAAGTTATTTGCTGTGCCGACGCTGTTTACTTTCGTCTCTATTACATTGTGCGAGATGTGATCCCAGCGCCCCCCTCTTACTTTGCACTCTTGTCAAGCAGCCAGCATCATCCCATCTCTCGGCGCTTGCTTACCCTCTCGAAAACAAATCCGCTGCTTTGCCTTCGCGAGTTACGGCGGGTCGAAACAGATCGCCTCTTTGGCAAATTCGGACGCGACGAGTCGAGGATAGCAGAACACCTCTCTGCGGTTGCCTCGGCCGAGGAAGAAAATGCTGTCGCCTGTGCTCCATTACTCTCTGCTTGGAGAGACAGTATTCGTGATTTTCCATGCAACATCTATTCCTATGCAACACTGAACGATGCGAACTTGGATTCTGTAAAAAAGATTTGCGAAAAATATGATTTGAGTGTATTGGAAATGGGGGCAGGAACCGGTTACGTGTCAGCGCTATTGGAGCTACATGGCGTGAAGATTCATGCAGCCTACGACATTGCACTGTCAAACAATGCGTATCATGGAACAGTAAGGCCATATCGCCAAGTGCTGCAGGGGAATGAAACAAAATTGTATGAAGTCAAGGCCCTGGAGAAGAAGTGTTTGCTGCTTTGTTATCCCCCACCTGACAATGAAATGGGAAGGGACGCACTCAGCATTTTTATCAAACGGGGGGGGAGATTTATAATTCATGTAGGGGAATTTAAGGGCCTGACTGGGACTCCGGCTTTTGAGAGAAAGTTGCAGGATAGATTCGTCTGTTTGCAATCTTCCCATTGCGAGCTGTGGGGAAATGACAGCACATCGCTCACGTTTTGGCGATTAAAGACGGGTGACGATCACGACACAACAGACTTTCAATTTCCTCGCTGTAATGTGTGTGGGCGCACAGGGACAAAGCGTTGCCATTTCAATTCCTCGATTGTGTACTGCGATAATGAGTCTTGTTTTTTGGACGACAGGGAAGAGCGGAATTCGACGCTTGCAGTGAACAATATTGCGGTGCTAGGACACCAAATGGACAGTAGCAACAAAAATTTTCGGCAGATATAAAATTTGCAACTACTTCTTTGTTGTCGACGATTATAGCAGCGCCAACGCCTTCTTCTCTAACATTCTTTATTCGTGGAAAGAATCGGATGATGCATCCGACGAACTTTCTACTTTTTGCTTCTTCCGCTTTTTTTTTTTCTCCTTCTTTCTCTTCTTGCTCTTCTTGCTTTTCTTCTCCTTGTCCCGCTTTCGCTTCTGTTTCTGCTTTATAATTTCCTCCACGGCTGCCTCGTCGAAAAAATTAGGCTCTTCAATGTCTCCGTTAAGTGATAACATTGGGTATACGTCCCCCTCCATCCCTCCTCCAACTCGAACGCCTCCGTTCATTGCCTGTTCAACTAGAGCGTCGTCAAGCACCTTCTGCGTCCACCGCTTTGCTGTTCTCTTTGCTTCCTGATCTGCAGCTTCGAGCATTTTTTTTTCCATGACGGCGAGGTATCGTGTTGCATTGACATGTCCCGGTTCTAGAGACAGTGCCTCTCGGAATTTTGCGATGGCCACCTCTGTGTTCCCTCTGTTGCCCTCCAAGCATCCCAAACCAACAACAGCATCAGCATAATCAGGATACACAGCAAGAGCCTCCTGGTATTGCTCCGCGGCCTCCTTCTCCCTGCCACTCTTTGCGTACTCCACACCCGTATTGAAAAAGTGACGCGCAGCCTCAAGGTTTTGCTGTACCCTGAGGTCTTGATATGTCCAGTCCCTCTGCGATTGGATCAACAAATTTATTCCGAGAGATTCATGTGTCCGCGGCTCAAACCAAGGCGAGTCATGTGGTAAATCTAGGTGGTTATTGCCGTTTCCTACGTAGCGACGAATGTACGTTGGGTCGGACAGGCAATCTTCCATAGCACGGGGGGAGGACGGAATAAAGTGGGCCTCAGATGGGCCACTACACCACGAAATATATGGTAGACTTTCAAAAAATTTCACGCATTGATAGTGTTCGACTTGGTGTGCGATTTCAAAAGTAAACTCGCCAAATTGATGAATGTTTTCTTGGTAACTCATAATTTCGGGTTTTTACAAAAAAAACCATCTAAATCCCCATTTTATTTGACGTTTGTGCAAATCGACTTCGTGTGTTGTAGTTCAGCAAAATTCTGGTCTTATTTCGAAAAGTGACGACCAGAAGTGGCCGTGTTCTTTCGTAAAAAAGAACGGCGGCGTATTTTTACTCCTCCACCCTAAGCCCTTGCCCCTCCCTGTGCCATGTCTTCACTCGATGAGGAGCTTTCAGAGCTTCGACGCGCTGAGATAGCCGAGCAGGAGATCTTCGAAAGGCTTTCCACCCACCATACTGTTCTCTTGACCAAGAAGGAAAACATTGAGAGTGAGATGAAATTGTTGTTGGACGAGCAAGAACGACTGCTGAGGGAAATAGAGGCAAACGAAAAGCATCAAGAGGTTGTTGCGAAGAATATGGAGAATATTGAGACGAATATTTTTACCATCGAGAGCAAGCAACGAGACATGAATCCCACCCAAGTTGCTACACAGATGACACCGCAGCAGACGCATTCACAGTTTTTTGAGGGTGATATCTCCCAGACGGGGGAAGATAAATTCCTTTCTGAAGCTGCCTCTTGTCAGCAACGAGAGCGGGACGAGAGGCAATTGCAACAGCAACAGCGGCAAAAGAAACAATTACAACAACAACAACAACAACAACAACAACAACAACAACTTCCCTTCTACCAAAATCTGGTTGGTGGTAGTGGGGTCGAGGTGATAGCTGTAGGCGGTCGCTCTACCCCGACCAGTAAGGGTGACAAGGACAATCTTGAGGGAAGTGAGACACAGATGAGCGAAGATCATATTTTTGATGAGATACAGAGTCAAACACAGACGAGCAGCAGCAATAATGACCATGGCGATGGCAAAAATTGGTTGAAGGGGGGGAGAAACACAAAAACAAATGAATCTAATTGCAACAAGAGCGGCAATAGCAAAGTGAATGCTACACTGGAATTTCAGTTCGAGAAGGGCTCCAAGCTAAAGCGGCAAAAAAGCATTACGAAGAACGGCTGTGGTGCAATAGGCATTGGGGAAAGCAGTGTGCGGGGTGCGATGGACAATTTCTTGAATCGCAGTAATGGCGATGACAATAACAGTGGCTTCCAAATTTTCACGCCCTCGGCCCCTTCGTCGATTTCGTCGAATGCGGAAGATCCACTAATATCGACGCTTAAGCGTGTTTTCCGCCTGACTAATTTTCGGCTGAACCAGCGCGAGATTATCGTTGACACGCATGTGAAGAAGAGGGATCTCTTCGTGGTGATGCGGACGGGAGGAGGGAAGAGTCTCACATACCAAATGCCTGCTGTGCTCGAGAACTATGCATTCACGAAGAAAGCGAGCAAACTCACTGTGGTCATAACTCCGCTAATTTCGTTAATGGAAGACCAGGTCAATCAGATGAACAGCTTCCTTCCCCGCAGTGCCGAGAGCTTGTATTCCGAGATGGGCAAAAATAAAATGAATGGTGTTTGGAGAGGTGAGCGACGAGAGAGAGAGCGAGCAAAGCGAAATCGAAAGTTTCCTCAATAATTAATTATCTGCCGTGATGCAAACGATGGCCTCTCAGAGCAAAGCGGCAAATAAACAAAACCAAACCAAACAACTCAACTCGGAAAAGACTACCGCGCGCATGTAAATAATTACGGTTTTCGTCGATCTAACAAATTTGCCCCGGGTTACTTACTGCCCCAATCCCCACCTCTCACAAAGCTGTTCACAACTCCGATTCTTGCGTGAGCATGCTGTTTGCAACTCCCGAGAGAGTCGCTGCGAACAATCGATTTACGAGCGAATTGACTAAACTGAATAATCAAAACCGTCTTGGCAGATTTGTAGTCGATGAGGCGCACTGTTGTAGCGAATGGGGTCACGACTTCCGGCCAGACTACAAGAAGTTGGGGAAATTGAAGGAATATTTTCCGAATGTCCCGATGATTGCCCTCACAGCTACCGCCAGCAACAAAGTGAAGGATAATGTGATAGGTATCCTTGGCCTCAATAATTATAAGACCTACAGGACTCCTGCCAACCGCCCTAACCTCAAGTACCAGGTCCGCAAGAAGGACCCTAAAACGTGCCTCGAGGAGATTGTTGATTACATCAAATCAGAGCGGGAAAATCAGAGCGGAATCATCTATACGCTTTCTAAGAAGGACGCCGACGACTTAGCCGACGGACTACAGACCCAGGGAATCTTAGCGGCGGCTTACCACTCATCAGTGGATTCGAAGATGAAGTCGAGAGTGTTAAGTGGGTGGATGTCAAATAATGTTCAGGTTGTCGTTGCTACAATCGCCTTTGGCTTGGGTATCAACAAGCCCGATGTCAGATACGTTATCCATCACACATTGAGCAAGAGCATCGAGAGCTACTACCAGGAGAGCGGTCGTGCAGGTCGAGATGGGCTCGACTCTGATTGCATCCTATACTATTCCGTCTCGGACGTATCTAGAGTTGGGGCGATGGTGCACAGCGGGGGCAACGCGTACTCCGCGATAAAGATGTTTTTTCCTATGGTCAAGTATGCAGAGTGTTTCGGGACGGATGAATATTGCCGACTCATGATCATGCACAATTTAGGCGAAGTTCCCAGAGACGAGTTCAAAACGAAGGAATCCGAAATCTGCCGAAAATTATCCCAAGATGAAACCCTTCTCGGTGTAGGAGTTGAGCGAAGTGACTTGCATTTGCATGCCGTTCAGGTAGCGAAGCTAGTGAATTCCTCCGATGACAACGGGCAACCTCTCACTACCCTTTTACAAAATTGGCGATCCACCAAAAATAAGGTAGAATTGCCGCCCAATAAGCACATGACGCCTGACGAGGGTCTGCATATGATAATGCAGCTCGTGTTGAAAAAAATTCTCGCTCTGCAATATAGTAGCAACAAACACGCGACAAACCAATATATAGGCCCCGGCTCGAAGATGCAAGACTTGATGAATGCCGTTCGTCAAAATGACACTGCGACCCTTTCTTCCCTTCGTTTTGTGCTTTGTCGTCGCGAAAAAAAGGCTCCGCGCAAGAAAGCTGCACCTAAGGAGAAGGGAACCTCTTCGGAGGCATCCTCAAAGCAGAATCAGAAGACGAAGACGAAGACGAAGAAGAAGAAGAAGAAGGGGAAAACCACTGAAATCATCGATCTTCTCGAGGACTCCGAATCATCTGATGACTTCGATACCGATGAGAATACTCAGAGCACAAATTTTTCCGTGCAACATCATAGCGATGATGACAACTACAACTACAACGGCAATTACTACTTCCAGGATGAGGATCACGAAATGCTTGGTACCGTCACCAATGAGAATGACAGCAACAGCGGCAACAATGAGTTCGTCCAGCCCCCATCAAAGTTGCCCCAGGCTGATTCTTGGCAGGGTTCGTCTGAAGAAGAGTTCGAAAATGATAGCCGAATTGAAACGTTTGACGTTAGCAAACCCGAGACAACGGCACAGAAGGCCAGCAAACTCAAAAAAAGAAGGAGAGAGCCGAGCAAGGCCGGTGCTAGCAAGCGGGCGCTCCTTAAGAAAGCAACAACAGAAAACGGCGATGGTAGCAGTAAATCCAAGAGTAACAGCAATATAGGCAAAGGGGGAGGGTGGCTGGGGAAGAGCTCAGTCATGGAGGAAGATAGTGACAGTGATTTTGAATGAGAAGTAGAATAAAGGGATGTGTTTCGCCCAAAAGGGCCGCTGCGACGCCATTATCTTTCTTAATCTATTTAAAATGTTTATTCTTCAATACTCCGTATAGTTTTGTAGAGTTTGCTGTTTGCTGGAGTCGCAATACCACGCTTTAGCCCCTCCCTAACTACGTATCCTGAAAAATATTCTACCTCGGTCTTAATACCCCGCTCAACATCGCGGAGCATTGAGCTCTTATTGTTTTTGGTGTTATCGATCACTCTCGTAACGAAAGAGGTTAAACGATCAACACCGTCGTCTCCTGTACCGAAAACAGCCGAGATTTCGGAGAGAACTGCCTCAAAAAGCTGTCGATTCTCGCTTGAATCCAAAACTGCTCCATTTCTACAGCCTTCGATCGCACTGATTGGATTGATTGTGCAGGATGCTGCCAATTTATCTATCAATAATTTCTCCATCATTCTCGTCGATAACAAAGTTGCGTTGCCGAACGAGGCAAAACCATCATGAAGTTCACGCTCGCCCGGAAATCCGCCCTCTATCCAAGTCTCACCACGCCCTAGGTGTTCAACAACGAAATCATCCCCTTGCCGATTTGCAACAGCACCGTGCGTTGTTGTCGCGAATTTCATTCGTGACGCGTCGAGGAATTCCAGGCGCTCCAACAATGCAGCCTTCAATCCCAGCGCTCCATTGCATAAAAGAACCAATGTGGGCTGAAATGTATTATCATCCCAAGTTATCGACTCGACGGCTTCCACGGCTTGATAGGCCTTCGTAGCCACGATAACAACGTCGCCTTCTTTATGATCCAGCTCCCGGAATTCTCCAGCGTTTACCTCGTGAATCACGGCGTCATTTCTCTCGCTTTGTACATCGCCATTATCTGCTCTCGGCTGCGGGATGCTCTCATTCGTCCTGTCAATCAGCTGAATAAGCGACGCTTTTTTCTCCCCATTATTCCCTGGCAATTTATCTCGCCGCGAAATCAGGCGAATTGTGGCGCCTCCTAGGTTTGCAGTAGCCAGTCTATTTGCAAAAAGAAGACCAATCGATCCAGAGCCTAGAACGCTGATATTCACCAACCGTGGCAATGTCGCAAACATCGTTTCGTTTCGCTGCAGGATAAAACGACACGATGTGCGCAGTCTTTGTGGCCTCGCAGAGTGTAGACTGCCTGCGAACTTGTTGGTGGATCCACTCGTCTACAAACAACCAGGACAGCAATCTGGAGAAAATTCCCACGTCTGTTGGTTCTCTGGTCGATTTCGCACTTGTTAGCAATAAAAACAGAGAAAGAGAGAAATTATCGTAAAATTTTCTCTTGAGAGAAGATATTACGCCGCATTTCCTCTCCTCAACAGGACAAGAGGAGTTCCTCCAAAAAAATTTGAGAAACAAAAACTGTGGATCTTGCTTCTTCGAACTTCTACTTCCAAGCCTACAACCTCGCAAGGCGTACTGATTATATCGCAAGAAGGGAAGCTCGCGCGGCATATTCATTAAAGCTTTCTCATTATGTCTGCCCTTGATGAAAACGAAAATGGACATGAGCCCTCTCCTAAAGAAGCCACCCCTGACTGGGTTCCCAGCGGCTGCTCCGTCTTGGCAGACGGGGAGTACGACGCAATTATCCTTGGAACTGGGCTGAAGGAGTGCATCATTTCTGGCCTCCTCTCAACAAATGGGCTTAAGGTTCTCCAGGTGGACAGAAACAATTACTATGGGTCTGAGGGTGCGAGCCTTAACTTGACCTCTCTTTACAGCAAGTTCCAGGCCGGGGAGGTAGACAAGTATTTGGGTGCCAACCGCGACTATAATGTGGATCTTGTCCCTAAATTCATCATGGCTTGTGGCAACCTGACCAAGGTGCTGCTTCATACCAAGGTGACCAAATACCTTGAATTCAAATCTTGTGACGGATCTTTTGTGTACAACAAGAGCGGAAAGGTCCTGAAGGTTCCCGCGACGCCTGATGAAGCTGTCAGGAGTAGGTAAGATCGACCGACTTGTTTTTTTTTTTAGATTTTGAGCGTATTGGGCAGTTTTAAGCCCCCAACTTTTGAGTTGACTTTTTTTGCTTTGGCAAATTTGGGGGTGGGTGTGCATGGGCGGAAAGTATCGCGGGAAAGTAAGGGTAAAAAATGCAATACGCTAACCATCATTCTCACTCCTCGGTACAGTCTAATGGGCATGTTTGAGAAGCGACGCTTCCGCAATTTCTTGATTTACATTTCCAAGTGGGATGAAAAGGATGCCTCAACGTGGAAGGATCTGGACCTCCGCAAGATGACCATGCGGGAGCTGTACGTCCACTGGGGTCTTGTTGAGGACACGCACTTGTTTATTTCGCACGCTATGTGCCTGGAGGTCACAGATGCGCACCTCGATATGCCGGCGATTGAGACTGTGAAGAATTTGCAGATTTACTGCTACAGCCTCGAGAGGTATGGGAAGTCCCCCTACATTTACCCCATGTACGGTCTTGGTGGTTTGCCGGAGGGATTCAGGTAAGAGTGTAGGCTGTGTGTGTAGGCTGTGTGTGTAGGCTATTAAACGAAAGCTTGCGACCCAACCGACCAAAAATTAGTGGGTTTTTTTCAAAATCAGAAAATCAGTGCACTCAACGTCCCCCTTCTCTGACTTTCGCAGCCGTCTTTGTGCGATCCATGGTGGAACCTTCATGCTGAACCGCGAGGTTAACGAGATTCTCTTTGACGATGAGGGAGCCGCGTGGGGAATTAAATGCGGTGAGGAGGTCGCCAAGGCAACCATGGTCATTGGGGAACCGTCATATTTCCCCAAGGAAAAGTAAGTTCACCGACATTTGCGAGCGACATAAAACGAGCATGTGCATGTCTATAGCTGCAAGACGAAGCAATCCTATCTGTCTTCGTCCCCCCGCTTTCTCACGCCTAACCCCCACTTCATCCCATCTTGCCTCATACACTCCTCACTTCAACACAACGCAGAGTGGTATCAACCGGCAAGGTTGTCCGATCCATTTGCTTTTTGAACCACCCGATCCCCAACACCAACAACTCTGACTCAGCCCAAATTATCATCCCAGGAGTCACCGTGGGGCGTAAGAACGACATATTCGTTTGCATGGTCTCTAGCGCGCACTCCGTTGCCGCAAACGGCATTTACATTGCCATCGTGTCCACCAAGTGTGAGACTAATGACCCAGGTCGAGAAATTATGCCTGGCCTCCAGCTCCTTGGATCGATTCTGAAGCGCTTCGATTGTGTCGCTGAGACGTACAAGCCGGTGGACGACGGTCTTTCCGACCGCTGCTTTATCAGCGAAAGCTTCGACAGTCTGAGTCACTTTGAGAAGGATGTTGACGATGTTCTCAGCTTGTACGAACGCATCACTGGCGAGGCGTTGGATATGACGATTAACGCTGATACTGTTGAGGGCGATTACTGATTAGTTGGGTAATAAATGTTTGACGCGTGGTTTGGTTTGGAAAACCGGATTCTTATTGCTCAATTGTCTACTTTAGTTGATTTTGGCGCCGTCAGGTTTGGCTGTTTTCTTGGTTCTTACTTAATTTGCTAATCAATTCCTGTTGCGCGGAATTTGTCTTCGTGAGAGTACTGATAGACCGCCTTAATTCCTTTATTGTACCCTGCAACGCCGTTATGGTCTTCTGCTGAGACCTGTTGATCGCGAACATAGTCGCGTTGGCCTCGACCTCCACACCCTGATGACGTGACAGGCTGTGTTCGAAATGCTGCCCACTTACTGTATAGCTCATAACTTTTGCGAAAAGTTTACCAAAGCCGCGGGTCAAAAAGTAAGATAAAGTGTGGAGAGCGCTCTGAAAATTCGGTAGCCCCTTGTCTTTGTGCATCTCAGGACGGGTTTTGCGCAGCATGATTATCATCGGCACCACGACTCGTTCATAGAATTTGTACCCTGGAGTCATCCTAACCGCAAATGCCTTGTCAAAGTGGGTAGTAATAACAAACCTTCCGCAGGTGGAGAATTTGACATTAACCATCTGACTACGAATATTGTACCCGAAGTCGATCGTGTGCAACAACTTAAGGGTCCGGGCGCTCCATATTTTAAGCGTTCCGTCGTCCGAACAGCTCGCAATCAGTCCTCCTCCAGGGGAGAAATCCACAGAATTAATCGGATCACTGTGCGCTTTCTGTGTGTTGTGTTAGCAGAGAAAAATAAAACTTTGAAGAAGCATCGATCTTCTCGAGGACTCCGAATCATCTGCTGACTTCGATACCGATGAGAATACTCAGAGCACAAATTATAAACTCACGTTAACCATGGCGTTCCTGCCGTCAGTTGGATTCCAAATTCTGATGGTCTCGTCAGCGCTGCAGCTGCATAAATAGCCCAAGCGGGGAGAAAAACAAAGCTCCGATGGATGGGCCTCGTGTCCAAGCAAAGTTTGCATGTGAGAAAAATTATTCGCCATATTAAAAGTCTTGATGCTCTTGTCCATGCTACCCACAGCCAGTACTCCGCTATCGTGACTGATAGCAACGGCGCAAATTACGTTTGTGTCGTGCAGTACCTGGAAGCTTGAGAATTTGGGGCCACTCTTTTTCCATATTCTGACTGTGCAGTCAAAGCCTCCAGACACAATGATCTGGGAATCCTTTGAAATCGCCAGGCAGAGAATGTCGCCGCCGTGGCCTGCCAATGACTGAAGCGGGCTGAGAGTTTCTTCATCGTGAATTCGAACCACCTGAGCATGTCGGCCCCCAAACACCTCTTCATTGTTTAACGCCAAGATGAATCCATCTCCGATAGCTATTTTGCTGCGGGGAGAGCATGTAATTCCTTTAACCAGTGCCCCACTAGACACTTTGTAGAGCTGTAGCCAGCCGTGTGCATCACCTATGCCGCTTGATCCTACAATGTGATGGCCATTGAAGGTTTGTGCTATGTAAAAGGCGTCCTCCACGTCCACAGCCCATGGTTCCATTGGGGGGGGGGCTTTTTTGATAGAATGGGCTGCCAGATGAGGTCGAAAAAAGAAGATTGTCTTTTTTCGTCCGGTTTTTATTTGGAGGTTGGAGGGTAGGCAGAATCTATTCAAAACAACGTATTTTAACTATCATTAACGTATCAAACCTTTTTATCTTGCTCCGGTCCAATTTTTTATTTAAAACTACTTACAGGTTCTGCAGAAATAAATGCCTGTGACGATGCCTGCATCAACACTTTTGACAGACATGACCATGACAATATTATTTATTAGTGGCAAGATGATCTTCCAGCCGTTTTTTCGATAATTGTCTCCATTTCATCAATTTTCCTGTACCGGCGGCTAAGCCTATTTTGCTGGCCTTGCCGGAGGCCTCTGGAGATTTAGTGTCAATCAGTTTAATTTCTTCGTGCTTTCGAATCGCCTCACTCTGAACACTGCAATCATGAACATCATGGTTCGGGTCAAGTTCCGAGCATATTTCGTAAGCTATTTCCAATTCAAGCTCCAGTTCCTTCTGTTTTGAAACCATTTCAGCGACCTTTTTTTTCATGGCCTGGTTCTCTTTCGCAAGGCGTCTCATACTTTTCTGCAACTTGCGTTCTTCAGGGGTTGAGCCGATATCGGTGGTAACGCCTTCGTGCTCCTTCCCGCCGGTATCGATATCGATGGTGTTGGTATTGTGTTTTTTCTCCTCGATATCGATATTACCTTTGCCACTATTGTTGTCATCATTGCCAACTTCTGACCTCTCCCCATCCCCATCCCCCTCCTCCTCCTCAACACTGATCCACACAGCCTTCCTCAGGATCTTGAACCAATTTCGCAAGAGCAGACGATCGAATTTTTTGCGTCGGGCCCTCTCCTCGAGCACCCACCTCGCCCAAACTCGGAAAATCATCCGACGCTGGAGTTGTTTGCCTTTATTAAACATTAGATTTATTCCGGCATTCTTTTTGCCAAGCTGCTCTTTCAGGCTCACACCTCGAGCCTCCATACTGAGCTTTTCTGTGGCCTCCTCTAGCTGAGCGGATGTCCTCTCCAGAGTGACAAATAGAGGCTCGTGGTTCTGATATAGGTAACCGGCAGTGCAGACAAAGTCAGGGTCGGAAAAATCTGGCTTGGGACCATAGATAGAATTGAGAAGATGCACCCTCAACAATTTGAAAAAGTCGTTGAATCTTGCACTACCACCCTCTAACTTCAAGAGAAGGTCCCCCAGGACAGCGGCAAGAGCCGGATGGAGAGATTTGGTACCAGAATTTTCAATTCTGCATTGACTTATCGTGGATTGGAGGCGACTCTCTGCATGGACGTAAATGGATTCGTAGGAGGATGCTTCTGTTCCCAAGCTGTCGTTCCATGAGTCAATTATGCTGGAAGTTCGTAAACCAATCGATGGCAGTTGAGATGTCTTGAGAACTTCCCTTTTTCTTGTCATTTTTGGAACGTTGATAGAAGGAATTAAGGGCTCCGTTGAAAATTTTATCGTTGTCTCATGCGCGACGTCGTCCCGCAGGCGGTTTACAGATGTAGTTTCATTGTCTACAAGAAGCTTTACATTCTCTGCGGATGTCTTTTGCAGCTCAAAAAGGCGGAGACATTCTGACGCTGCATTCTCATCTTGTGAATCAATTGCAATTCTGGCTTTCCTTAAAAAATCTACGGACAAGTTCTCCGTTCTCTCCCTTTGTCGAATAAGATTCTGGCGAGATCGAGCCAAATAGTCTGCGTCATGCAGAGTGAGATTGGAGAGCCGGTGAGCATGGGAAAGAGAGATGTTGTTGTTGGAGGCGGAACCAAATTTGGAGCGCTTTTTGTATTTTTGTTGGGTTTTTTTGTTCAGTTTCGGTAAAGCGTACATCTTCTGAACGCTCAAATTGGGCTATAATTAATATCGTGCATTTTAATTACCCTCAAACATTTGTTAAAAAACCCAGAACATACACGACCGTTTGACCGTTTGTTTTTTTGGTTGTTTTTTGGAACAAAACCAAAATTCTCTTATTCACCGCCAATTGTTCACTAAAAGAAATATTTTATCACAATTTAAGACATCCAGATAACGTCCACGTCCTTCGATTAGCATAAATTTGGAAAAATCTCCCCGATAGAATGCCTACAGCAACGTCAAAGTCTGTGAACGCTTCACGAAATGCTCTGCTCTCTTCACGCCGACAGACAGCAAAGAGCCGCGCATTATTAGAAGCTCGCACAAAGAATATTCCTCCTCCTGCCACTGATGATGATACGCCCAAACTATCCTTTGATGAGATCAAGGCCAAGCAGAAGGCGGCCATCGAGAGGCAACGACAAATGAAGGCGAAGTCCAGCAAGCCACCTAAAAACAAGGTGAAGAGCGCCTGGGTGGACATCACCAGAACGAATAAAGAGAACGCTTTCTCTTCGAATAACAGTAGTTCGATGTTCTCTCCTGACCACCTCGAGCGGGCAAAGCTCCGTGATGAGGCTGCTGTGCGTCGCGCTCAAGAAAGAGCGGCCAAGGCCAATGAGGGTGTCATGACATTTAGCCCTCCTGACCACGCCGCTGCTGACGAGGCTAAGAAGGCTAAGGAGAAGAGGATTGCTGCCAGGTAAGAAGTGGGATAGGCTGGCACTCTCATCTCACACAACCACTCACAATACAATTACAAAAACACATTTCAAATTTACATAGGGGCAAAAAAGCGATGTTTGCGATGACCTTTACCCCCGGTGGAACAATGATGGAAGGTAACCTCGACACCCCTGAGTTCGTAAAGGAAAAGCTCGCTGAGAAATCCCGGAAGGAGCAGATGGAGGCCGAGAGGCTGGCGCTCCTCGCCGAGCAGGTTGCAGAGAAAGACGGGGTTGAGGAAGAAAAGGAGGACGAGGTAAGTGCGAAAATATATAGAGTGAGTCAGCGAACGTGTTTTTTTTAATATGGCTGCTGCTAACTGTTAAAAACTTCAAATTCGACAAAATAGCAACCCGCAAGCGATCTGGCCAACTACTTGGGCGATGAATTCCAGAATGAGGTAGACGTGTCTGCCTCGGCAACGATCCTTTCACGCAGTTCTCTGTCTCCGACCCAGTCTATCATCAAGCCGCTCGTAGTTGAGACTGAGGACCAAGGAGGACAGACAAGC
>ENA-OWPI01003144-OWPI01003144.1-marine-metagenome-genome-assembly--contig:-NODE-3144-length-14512-cov-10.387946_pt1 | contig 14512 bp, 8 predicted proteins | sample MGYA00238138_ERZ651775 | MGnify/ENA primary metagenome ERZ651775 (study PRJEB26906, sample SAMN06265043) | marine metagenome | isolation source: Helgoland LTER site | place: Germany:Helgoland, sampling...
TCAAATTCTTGTACGAGGTGAATACGGAGACGAGAAAGTTGGTGAAGAGATCAACTCGCGCGGGTGATTTGAAAAAGAATTTTAATGTCGATGAGATGTCGTCGATATCGACTTTGGAAGTTGCGTGGGAGCATTTTCCGTGGGGTAAGAGGGATTATCTGGGAAGAGAGAAGGACGAAACATATTTCTGCTTGCAAGTTGCTAAAACGAATAAACTCGAGTTGCTCGAGTGGATACGAGAGGAGAAAAAGTGTGAGTGGGATTATAGGACGATTAATGTGGCCGCACGTCAAGGTAATCTGGAAATGGTAAAGTATTGCGTGGCAAATGAGTGTCCTATCGATGAGTTTGCGTGTGCATGTGCTGCCGAAAACGGTCATCTCGAGGTACTCAAATACTTACGCGAAGAAGCCAAAGCGCCTTGGGATTTGGGTACTGCCATTCGGGCGGCTCAAAATGGTCACCTCCACATACTCGAATATCTTGTTGAGCGTAAGTATGATCAATATAGCGAATGGGCGTGTAATTGGGCAGCCAAGTACGGCCACTTGAACTGTTTGAAGTACTTGCGCGAAACCGCCAAAGCGCCTTGGGACTATTGGGCTGTACGAAAAGCGCACGAGAACAAACACCCCGAATGTTTACAATACCTCCTCGACAATAACTGCCCATTACCAGAAGGTTGGCGATACGAACACGGAGTGTTACGCGTCGCATAAGATTGAGAAGCAGAAGAAGAAAACTGAATATACTCGCTCTGTTTGAATACTAATAAACTCTGAGATACACACACACACGTTTACACACAGAAGCAGCACAAAAACACTTCAACAGTCCGCACTTTTCCTCCTCCTCTCGCAAACGTCCTCGTTTCTTCGATGACGACGAAAACGACCACCATGCAACGCGGGTGGTCTCGTGGGTCTTATTTTTTAACGAAGACGACGACACCGCGGGGAAGTCATCGTCGTCATCATCACGAACACGTTGGATTTCGTTTCCCCCATCACGCGCAACGAACACAATCGAACGCGTCCGCGTTCGCGGCGAAGAAGAAGACTACCACGACGAACGCGACGACGTCCTCCTCAAAAAACAACGACGACGACACCAACAACAAAAGCGACGAACGACATGAAAAGAAAAAACGAGAGAACATCGAAGCTGCGCACCACGGCCACGTGTCCGTCCTTTTGAGCGAAGTGTTGGACGCGTTTAAACCGGTGAAGATTCAGACGCACATCGACGGGACTTTAGGCGCCGGTGGGCACGCGACGAAAGTTTTAGAGCAACACAAAGAGGAAGTGAAAACGTTCGTCGGGTTTGACGTGGACGAGACGGCGATTGAAATCGCGAGACCGAGAGTAGAGAGGAGTTTAGGTGTAGACGATGCGAGCGGCGGCGAGAAGAAGAGTAACGACGGCGGCGTCGCGTTGCACTTCGTGCGAAACAACTTTGACCAGATGCGCGCGGCGTTGCGAGATATCGGCGTGGACGGTGCGGATTCGATTTTGTTAGATTTAGGGGTTTCGTCTATGCATTTAGATCGAGCGGAGAGAGGATTTTCGTTTCAGAACGACGGGCCGTTAGATATGCGGATGTGCGGCGGTACAACGAGCGCGTCGTCGTCTTCGTCGTCGTCGTCGTCTTTGACCGCGTTCGACGTCGTCAACGGATGGTCCGAGGAAGATTTAGGTCGCATCTTTCGCGATTACGGCGGCGAAAGACATTGGAAACTCCTCGCGAAACGCGTCTGCGAACGACGAATGGAAAAACCAATCGAAACGACTTTAGAACTGGTCAAAGCTTTAGGCAACCCGCCGGGGAAGCGCGAAAAAATCCACCCGGCGACGCGCGCGTTCCAAGCCGTGCGAATAGCCACCAACGACGAACTCGGTGTCATCGAACGCGTGATACCGCAAGCCATCGAGGTCCTCAATCCGGGTGGTCGTTTAGCCATAATCACCTTTCACTCGTTGGAAGACGCCATAGTGAAAAAACAGTTCCGAAAATTCGCCGGCGTTCCGGAATCGCGAGAACCGACGGTTGGGAGAAGCGCGATGATGTTCCTCCCGCCGGAGGAGTTTGACGATGCTTCGTCGTCAAACCCCTCGTCGTCACCGAAAATAGTCAAAATGATCAACCGGAAACCAATCGGCGCTTCGGAGGAGGAAATTAAAGTCAACGCGAGGAGTCGGAGCGCGAAGTTACGCGTGGTTGAAAAATTATAATATAATAGCACGTAGCCTTTGATGATATGATGAGTAACGATTTCTCGCGCAAATGCATTGCATTAACGCACATCAAAACGGCGGCACGCATCAAAAGCGAGATGTGTTTGTCTCTGCTTCTCTCTCGAATTTTTCTCTCGAATCACCTAAGTAACAACAAAACGTCACACCAAAACTCTTTCTTTCATAATGCTGCACGGCGCCCCGATGCGTCCCAGACGCGGCGGCAGTAGTGGTGGTAATGGTGGTGCGTGGCACGACCCAATCACGGTCGCCTCCCGAGAGTACGGCGGCAGATCATCGCGTCATTATCGATCCTCTTCGCCATCGAAGAATAGATATAAAAAATGGATTTCCAAATTCGCTCACGTTTCCAATGTATTCACGAACGAGAAGAAGCGGCTTCCGAGATGGATAATCGCGATGATGATGATCACGATTATACTCTTAACCACGCGGCGCAGTTCTCAAAGTTCTTTCTCGATGATAAAAGAAGACTCTTCCATCGTCGAGAAAGAGAGCACCATCAAAGGTGTCAAACTGTCTTTTTTCCAACAAGAAGGATCGAGCGAACGAGAGAAAAAACGAGACCAAAATCTGTGCTTCTTTCTGGACGAGAAAATCGCTAATACGAAACATCCACTCTCGCACAAAGTTGCCAGTTTACTGCGTTCGTTTCTCTCATCGAACAGAAAGGAGGAAGAGTACGATTTTTGGCGAGTGACGGCGATCGTCTCGGTCGGTTCGGGACGCGAGAACAACTTTAATCCAGACGCGTTTCAAAGAGCGATGTTCGCGCCGAGCAACGCGGCGATGGGAAGTCGAGAACCGTTGAGGAGAGGGAAGGATGTTTTAGTCACGGAAGTGCTCAGGAGTAGTTCTATAGATGGGAGCGAAGAGGTGAAAAGGTCGCACGCGGCTTTTTTGCGTTTGAGCGATACGTTTCACGATCGAAAGTGCGACGTAGGGCATTTTTTTAATCCGACGTTGGCGCATTTTAGCGCGTTGGCGAGACGCGAGAGAGTGGCGTTGAAAGATGTACCGATTGTTGCGCACAGGATTATCGCGTCTCAAACGGATTTGAATGGCATGAATAAAGCCTTTAGCAGCAGCGATAGTAGCAGTAGTAGTAGCAGTAGTAGTAGTAGTAGAAACATGTTAGAAAGCGAACACATGGACGCCGTCGTATCCGCGACCGCCGATGTGCTCATTTTTGACGATGAAAATTTAGCAACATTTGAAGCGCGGAGAAGGAAAAACGGGTTAGGTGGTGACTTTGCGTTTCCAAAAGGATTATTAGCTCGAGGGATTGGTGGTAACGCGATAGACGGACTCCAATCGAAACAGTTCGAGACGGCGAGATCTTTGGTTCTGAGGTTGCCGAGCTCTCCGGAATCGAGGCTAACGAGATCGAAACTGGAAAAGATGGAAGGCGAGGATGTCAATAATGATAACACCAACCCACTGACGAGAAAAAAAGTGAAGTCGTTCGCGTATTGGGGAGACTTCGACGAAGGCGAAGGTTTGACGTCTTTTTTGGACGTGCTCGATCGCGTGTTGGAGAAACGCAAAACGAGCGTCGTCGCGCCTGTCGGCGCGAATGCGGTGGAACCGCTCGAGGTTGAATTTCGAGGCGAAAACTCCGTATACGATTTGGACGATATCACCGTGCACGGTCACGTGGGCGATAAAAAGAAAGGTACCGAACGCATCGCGTCTTTTCTGGCGGGATTTGGAAGCGAGGAGATTGTAGGGAATCTGATTGATACCTCGGCGATTAAAGAATACGAGGACGAACATTTTTACAGCAAAACGCTCGAACACTATGCAAACGACGACACGTCGGTAAAATCGAGTAAAGACGTCGCGAAAAGTAGTGGCGCAATTGTCGTCATCTTCCCACCGGCGCAAAACTCGACGTTTTACTTTGCGAGAGAAAGTTTGAAAATTGCCGAACTCGTCGCCGCGAATGCGCCGTTTTTAGCCTCGAACGCGGCGTTAGATCGCGCAAAGATTTTTGACGACACCATTCGTTCGCGCGTTTCTTACGGGGACGATACGGCTCACGATTGCGTGGAAACAATGTTACGCGTGTTTGATCGTCGCGTCGGCGAAGGCGGTGGCGTCTATCGCCCGGATGCGTCGAGTAAGACACCGTTTGCGAAATCGTACGACGATATCATCGAGATGAAATGGGTTGGATTGCACAGAGCGATAAAACGAAAGAAAGGTGCTTTATTACCGATCCCGCCGGCTTCAAGACACCCGTCGCCTCGAGTCACCGTCGTTGTCGTACACAAAGATAGACCGAAATTTTTGATCGACGCCGTCGCCTCGCATTTGGCGCAAGACTACGATAAAATGGATTTGATTGTGGTCGATAACGGCTCGAGGAAAACGCCAGAGACCACTGAAATGCTGAATACCATCGAAAATCTTCTCGCCAGTAGAGAAAAGTCCTCGGATACGAACCCGCACAGGAACATGTACAAGTTAGTCCGTCTCGGCCCAATCGCCGCGTCGCTTTCCGGAGCCAGGAATGTTGGCTTGAAAAATGCTCGAGGCGAATACGTTTTGTTTGCCGACGACGACAACTTAGCGAGCACTTCTCAAGTTTCAACGCTCGTCACGGCTATCCTCGCCTCCGAGGCAGATGCTGTCGCGCCCGGAAACGCCTATTTCGTTGGAACAAGCGAACTTGATTTGAAGAAGCCGGCGTTAGGTGGTAATCAATTCGATCTCGGCGGTTGGATACCTCTTGGGGCATCCACCTCGCTGGGCGTTTACGAAGATTGTTTCGGCGACGCCAACGCACTCTTTCGCAGAAAGGCGTTAGAGTCTGTCGGCGGGTGGGACGATATTCCCGGTAACGACGCCGCCGGCGAAGATTGGTCGCTCTTCGCCAAACTCGCTATGCGTGCAAAAGACGCTTCGCATAATCAAAATCGAGGTGTTACTGTCGTACCGCTCCCGACGTTCTTCTACCGAATCGACTCGGTCGGTTCTTTAGCCAAAAAGAGTCGACGCTTCGATTACCGCGCCAGAACGTTACTTCCCTACGAAACGAACGAAATTATTGAAAGCGTTGGGTTAGGTGGCGTTTTGAAATACGCAAGATATGATAGAAAAGCGTTCGAAGATGCTCGAGCGATGCATAAGAAAGAGACGGATCGTCTTAGTTTAAAAGTCCACGCGATATCGAGATTATTGTGCGCTCGATTGAACAACGAAAACGATGAGAGTACAAACGGGAATAACAACAAAATAATCAACGGAGGATTCGAAACGGAAACGGGTGGATACGTAGACGCATGGCTAGGCTTCGAGAAAGGATTCGATTGGCGCAACCCGAACAACATCAAGAACAGGTTAACGAGACACAACTTAGGGGACACGTACGACGACGAAAGCAGCAGCGGCGACGATTCGAGCACGCACGGCGCTTTGGTTTTGAGGAACCCTGGATTTGGCGAATCGCGAGGCGCGAGGCAAGTCATCGAGTTCTCCTCCTTATCCTCCAACGATGCGAAAGTCGCGACGCCGATATACGTCTCCGCCAAGAGCAAAGCAATTTTTGACGAAGCCTCAAAGTTTCATCGTTTGGATCCGTTCAACTACCCGAAACCAAAAGTTTCCTCGTACGGCGTCTACATCGACCTCGAACACACCGACGGCACGTCCACGTACGGATACACTCTTGGTTTCTCGGCTTTGAAAATGTGGACCAAGCGCGTCGGCATAATCTCGCCCCGCAAACCAGTACAAAAAGCCAACGTGTACGTGCTTTACCGAGACCGAAAAGGGAAAGTTTTGTTCGACGACATCGTGGTGAAGGAGTTGGTTGGAAAGAACGACATTTGCGAAGGCGACCACGACGCGCTCTTTGAAAACGTGGAATGGCTAGAGCCCGATAGTAGCGGAGATGATGATGATACTAGTACCAATAGTATTAATAGTAATAAATAGTTCTGCATTATTAGATATTTAAATAGAGTGTGTACCTAATTAAAATGAGGGAGCCGCCACCAACCGCGTTTCGCTTGAAATATGTTTCCAACATCTCAAATCTAAACGCACAAGTATTATCGGAAAAGTCGACACGAGAAAAGTTTAATACTCTTCGTCCATTTCGCCCTCGCCTTCGCCGGATTCCGCGCCGACTTCTTCGTAATCCTTCTCCAAAGCGGCCAAATCTTCTCTCGCTTCGGAGAATTCGCCTTCTTCCATGCCTTCGCCGACGTACCAGTGGACGAACGCTCTCTTGGCGTACATCAAGTCAAACTTGTGGTCGAGTCTGGAGAAGACTTCCGCGATGGCGGTGGAGTTAGAAATCATGCACACAGCGCGTTGTACTTTCGCCAAGTCACCACCCGGGACAACCGTCGGCGGTTGGTAGTTAATACCGCACTTGAAACCAGTCGGGCACCAATCGACGAATTGGATGGTTCTCTTCGTCTTGATCGAAGCGACGGCAGCGTTGACGTCTTTCGGTACGACGTCGCCTCTGTACATCAAGCAGCACGCCATGTACTTACCGTGTCTCGGATCGCACTTCGCCATCATCGAGGACGGCTCGAACGCGGAGTTGGTGATTTCAGCGACCGAGAGTTGTTCGTGGTACGCCTTTTCCGCGGAAATAACCGGCGCGTACGAGGACAACATGAAGTGAATTCTCGGGTACGGAACCAAGTTGGTTTGGAACTCCGTCACGTCGACGTTCAACGCACCGTCGAATCGTAAACTGGCAGTCAACGACGAGATCACTTGCGCGATCAAACGGTTCAAGTTCGTATACGTCGGTCGTTCGATATCCAACGATCTGCGGCAGATGTCGTACACCGCCTCGTTGTCCAACATGACGGCCACGTCGGTGTGTTCCAACAACGCGTGCGTACTCAAAACGGAGTTGTACGGTTCAACGACTGCCGTGGAGACTTGCGGTGACGGGTAAATGGTGAAACCCAACTTCGATTTCTTCCCGTAATCGACGGACAAACGTTCCAAAAGCAACGACCCAAGACCAGAGCCGGTCCCGCCGCCGACGGCGTTGAACACCAAAAAGCCTTGCAACCCGGTGCAGTTATCCGCCAACTTGCGAATTCTGTCCAACGCCAAATCGACAATCTCTTTACCAATGGTATAATGGCCTCTGGCAAAGTTGTTCGCGGCGTCCTCTTTCCCGGAAATCAACTGTTCCGGATGGAACAATTGGCGGTAGGTCCCCGTTCTCACCTCGTCGATGACGGTCGGTTCGAGATCGAGAAATACGCATCGCGGGACGTGCTTACCCGCGCCAGTTTCGGAGAAGAACGTGTTAAACGCGTCGTCGCCACCGCCGATGGTTTTGTCGGCCGGCATTTGCCCGTCCGGGTTGATGCCATGCTATATATATAGAAAGAAGAGAGAGATGATGAAAAGTCAAAGTCAGTCAATGTAATTTTTTACCCAAAATTAGAAACATTTGAAGAGAGAAAAGAGACAACGACATCATCAAACGCGCACCTCCAAGCAATACAGCTCCCAGCACGAGTTACCTGTTGTTCATCATTCGAAAAAAGCGCATCAACAGAGAACGTTGAGAGAGGTCAGTTTTGTCGTCGTCGTCGTCGTCATCATCTCCCAAGAAAGAAGAAGAAAAAAAAAGTCAACGACAGAGAGAGAGAATGAGAGAATCTTCGCATGCGTCCACATGCGAGAAAAACCAAAACCAAAAAACAAAGCGCACCAGTTTGCACGCCAGCTTGGCCGATGTGGATGGAAATAACCTCTCTCATTATTAATAATTATCAGGTGTTTTAAAAAGGTATCGGTGTACGAGTGCAATAGTTACTGCCTTGGATGTGTGTTACGAAGAGAAAAGAAACGAAGTGTCTGATGAGCTTGCGTTTTCTTTTTTAAATAAAGTGAAGAAATTTCTTTGACTTCTTCTTCGAATAAAAAAGAAAGGACTGCCAAAATCGAGTAATAAAAAGAGATTTTTTCTTTTCTTTCGCAACAAACCAACACACAAAAAAAATCATCATCGAGAGACATTAATTAGACCTTTTGCAGAAGAAGAGAACAAACTCGACTTTGTGTGCTGCCTGCGTTTGTTTTTTAGCGCAGCACCACTGCTCTGAGTTGTTCCTCCTGTGCGTGTGTGAAAGAGAGAGAGAGAGAGAGAGAGATTTAGAGAGAAAGAAAGAGAGAGAAATAGACGAGAAATAAAAGATGGGCATTTTAACCAAAGCGAAAGGGATGGATTTCTACCGGAAAATCCCGCGCGACATGACGCAAGGCACGTACCTGGGGACGATCCTCTCCATCCTGGCGACATCTTTAATCGTGTTTCTTTTGATCGCAGAAACGCGAGCGTATTTGAAAACGACGTTCGAGACGAAAGTGGTCGTCGATCGGTCGGTGGATGGAGAGTTGTTACGGATTAACTTTAACGTGTCTTTTCCGGCTTTGTCGTGCGAGTTCGCGTCGGTGGATGTTGGGGACGCGTTGGGATTGACGAGGTATAATCTGACCAAGACGGTGTTTAAGAGACCAATCGATGGGAATTTTCGACCGACTGGGCCTTTGGCGTGGGCGGAGAAGACGCCAGGGAAGGATGGAGACGCGCACGTGAACGAGGAAGAGTTGACGGAGGCGCAGATTGTGGTGGAGAAGCACAAGGAAGCGTTGGCGACTGGACGAGTGACGCACTCGAGCGCGGAACCGTTGACGACAGAGGAAGAGATGCAAGCGTTTAACGACGCGCATTCGGTGACGATGATCAATTTTTACGCGCCGTGGTGTCCGTGGAGTCAACGGTTGCAACCGGTGTTTGACGCGGCGGCGATTCAGTTGCACGAAACGTTCAACACGAATTCGCAAAACATGCACTCGATTGCGCTCGGGAGAGTCAATTGCGTGGAGCACGAGCAGTTGTGCAGGAAACATCACATTCAAGGGTATCCGACGGTGAGAATCTTTACGAGAGGGTCGGATTTAATCGCGCATGGGAGACACACGGATCACGCGTCCTATCACGGGGACAGAACCGTGAGCGCGATTGTAGAGTTTGGGAAGAGCATGGTGGACGTTCCCGCGGGTGGCGAAGGGAACATTCCAGTACCAAAAGGGAAACCGACGAAAGATAACGAGAAGAAACCGCAACCGCCGCGACCGAACGAGCAAATCGATTTCAAAGTCGCCAACCACGCGGACGTGGTCCAAACCAGAGCGAGCACGGGGTGTTCCATCACCGGTTTCGTCTTGGTGAAAAAAGTCCCCGGACACGTCTTTTTTACCGCGGATGCCAAAAACGGCCACTCCTTCGACGTGGACAAATTAAACGTCACGCACCAAGTTCACCACTTCTACTTCGGTCAACAATTATCCGCGTCGAGGCAAAAATATATGGCTCGATTCCACAGAGGCGAAAAAGAAGGAGATTGGCACGACAAATTGGCGAACGATTTCGTCGTCTCGAAAAACCCGCGAACGTCGCACGAGCATTACTTACAAACGGTGTTAACCACCATGCAACCCCTGGGCCCGTTCGCGCAACCGTTCAACGTGTACGAATACACCCAACACACGCACTCGGTCAAAACCCCAGACGGGGAAACGCCGAGAGCGAAATTCCACTTCACCCCGTCCCCGGTGCAAATTTTAGGCGTCGAGAAAAGACGCGAGTTTTACCAATTCATAACCACGTTAATGGCCATCGTTGGTGGCGTGTATAGCGTCGTAGGGATCATCGACGGGTTGATGCACAACACGAGTTTGATGTTCAAGAGGAAAATGCAGCTAGGGAAGGCCATGTGAGTCGTAGTGATGATGATGGTGATGACGACTCCGCGACACCCAATACTCAGAAAGAGCAGAAACAAACCAATTGTTTCGTCATTATTATTATTACTACTACTACTAGGTATTCAAACTCGTCCTCTTTCGCGTCTTCGTCCTCACCACACATTCATCATCTCCTGCCTGGTGTTGTTTTATGGCATTCGTGTTCTTGCCACCGGTTGTCTTTGCTTTTTCTGCGCTCGGCTACGCGACGTATCGTTACGCCAAGAAGGAAGAAACGTCGTCGCCGTCTTTGTTCATCATCGACGAGAAAAAGTGCAAGAACATAGCCAGAGAAGCGCTGTTCGCGTGTAAGTCATCGCCGTCGTTGCACGCAGCAAAAGCAGGAGCAGCAGGAGCACAAGTAACAGGCGATGATGATGATGTCGCGCGTTTAGGTCGTTTGGAAAAAGCGTCGTGCGAGGATGAATACAAAGTTGCTCTGAAGAAGTGCACCTCTCACTGAGGTGAAGTGAACACCCCGAGATGATGACGAGGACAGAGATGACGACAAAAACGGGACAAAGATGCGGCGAAAAGTCGCGAGCGAGTTCGTGCGCGTTCGCGGAATCGATTTCGAACGTTGCAATCGAAACGTTCTCGCGTTTGCGAGAGAATACGGCGCGCGAATATAATTTGAGAGCAGCGAATGAGGAGGAGGAAAATCATCATCTGAGGACTGTTATGAGCGCGTTTATCGCGCTCGACGCGCGAACGAACAGGATGACGTGCTTGACCGTCGCGAACGGGACGAAGACGATTTCGGACGAGGATTTTGATCGGGAGATGGAAAAGAAGAGTTACGAGAGAGGTAAGCTGAGAGATTTACACGCGGAGGTGTTGGCGAGGAGAGCGTTGAAGAGGTATTTAGCGTTGGAAATGAAAGCGTTATCGAACGAAGGCTACGAGGACACAGAGGATTCATTTCTACTCGAGAGAGTGAAACGAGACGACGACGGCGGGGGCAACAGGGTGCTCTTTCAAATGAAAACGCACAAGAGCATTCATTTATACGTCTCTTCGTGTCCGTGCGGGAACGCAACTATACGAAAATGGGCCAAAGGAGGAATGGACGACGGAAACGACACCAAGATCGGGCCGTTTACGATGCCGACGCAAACGCACGAGACACCATTTTTACCACTAGACGTTCAGAAAGGCTCCGTGGCGGTGGCGTTGAAGAAAGCGACGGTGGTCTCGATGCCTGCGAAAAACGACGAGGACGATGATGCGAGCTCGGCGTCGGTCGCTGCGTTATACGAGAACGGAACGCTCGCAAAGGGTACTTTACCAGTCGGAGAAAATCGAGCCGGACGAATGTGTACGTGCTCGGATAAAATAGCCTCGTGGAATGCACTCGGCGTGCAGGGTAGTTTATTGGCCACGAAACTTACGGAGCCTATTTTTATTCAATCGATAACCATAGGGAGGAAGTTTGCGTATAAGCACTGCGCTCGAGCATTTTGCTGTCGCGTTTCAAAAACGTTTCCGAGCGTCAATCACCCGGTGCTGATGCAGTGCGAGAGAAAATTCGACTTGGCTCCCATCGACACGGACTCTGTCGTCGTGTTTGATAACCCACACTGTTTAATATGGACGGCGAGTGAAGAGGATGTGATTGAAGTATGCAACGGCAAAACCGGTCAACGCGAAGAAGAAGAAGACGAACAAGAGGAGAGTTCTTCACGATACTGCTCCTCCGCGTTCGAGTCGTTGTTTTTCGACACGTTCAAAGAGGAGTCTTCGGGTGCCGGTGCCAACATCGAGGAGCAAATGAAAGAGTACGCCGCGATGAATGTCACAATAAATGACTACGACGCCTCCAAGGAGAAGCTCTGGGGGAAATCCTTCATTCCGCGCTCTCAGGAACAAACTCGAAGGAGGCGCGCTAACGTCGGAAAAATGTATTACATACAAAACAAGCGCAATGAAGAGGTAGACAGGTAGATAGATAGATACTTAGAGAAGTCAATTCGTGCGAGTATTATTATTAATATTTGTATTATCACTAGTAATAGATCTTAATATAGTAATTTCCTAGATTTGACTGTTCTTCTTGTTTTACATCTCCGCGGCGCTCACGACGGATAAATCCACTTCTCGTTCGCTTGGATAATAAATCGCAAAACTCCCATCGTCCGCGAAACATCCTGGGTTTACCATCGTCGTTCCCACATTACACACGTCAGTCATTTTACACTGCGTTTCCGATCGATCGCCTAAGAAAATAGCATTCGGCGCCGGGTACAACCACATCGCCTGGTCTCTCTCCCAATAAATCGGCATTTGCGTCAACGGCAACGGCGATAAGTGCGATTGCTGAACTAAAGTCATCGCCAAGTGAAGGAACAAAGGTTTTTCTCGCATTGCTTTTCGTCGTTCACGTTCTTTCGGTGACATGTCTAACTGTAATCGCTCGTCGTCTTCCTCCGTGCCCAAATCGTCCACTGGCGGTAACACACACCCTCGTCGCGCTCTGGCTTGTAAATCGTCTCGGAAAAAGACCAAATCTTGCGAATGCCATCGAATCTTACACGGATTAGACGCAAACTCTACTTTTTGCAAGCACGCGGTGATTTTATGACCTCTCAACGCGGCGGGCAATCCTGGTCTTGGATAGGCGCTCGTATTTCCGGGATCGCCCGGCCCGGGGACAAACACGAAGCGACACTCTTCGCGAATAGACGGGTATTCGTCCAACAAATCCGCCAACTGGTCGAACGATTTCGTGTACGACGCGAAATCATACTTCGTCGGACCAAACGGTACTCGCGTGAAATCCCCCATAAACACAAACAACCCGGGCGGTTTCGCCGATTGATCGTACACTTCAAAAATATTCCTCAATCGTCTCAAACATTTGGAATCGTCCAAGTAACAATCGGAAATGACGACGAATCGTTCGTCTTTCGCTTTCTTTTCTGTTTTGATCAACTCGTCTAAATCTCTCGGTCGCAGCGCGACGTGTTTTCCACCTTGCGCGGCGCCCATAAAATCTGTCGCGTTGGTCGCTTCCAGCGTTTTCCTTCTCGTCTCCGCCGGTGGATGGCCCAACGCGGACACTTCAAAAATGCCGTCAGTCTTCCTCACTTCTCCTGTCGCAATTACCACGCAATTCTCGCAAAACATCCCACTCGTCGCCGCCGCCGCGGTCAAATCAATTCTCATTGACCCAGTCGGATCTTCCAAGTGAAAAATACCGTCTTCCACTTGCGACAAACATCCCATGACGACTCTCGGCCCGTAACACTGACCGACCAACGATCGAAGCGGCGTCAACTCGTTCGTGTTATTCGCGTTAGTACTCGCATCTTCGTTACCTTTTTTCTTCTTCCCAAACGCCGGTTTCGTAAAACTCTCGTGCCTGCTCATTCTCTGCCTCAACAAATGAAACCGTTCCCGATAGACGTTGATTTTCGAATCCGCCTCGGCGTCCATCGTCGCCGGTTGGTCGATTTTCGCAAACACGTTTCTCGTTTCGTCGTACTGATACCGAGGCGCGTGCGCGAACGCGTCGCACACGACGATGGCTTCGTCCCGGAGTTCGTTTTGCAATCTCTCTTGGTTCGCTCGGTCCTCGTCGTCCGATTCATCATCAACATCAACATCATCATCATCTTCTTTTTCTCCTACCTCTCCGTCTTCTTCGTCCACCGCCATCGGCGCATCACGATTTATCACGTTTTCAATCTCCTTCTTCCTCTCCATCTCGCCCACCGCCTCCCGCGCGATCTCCTCCGAGACCACGCTCGTTTGCAAGCACTTCCCGTCCAAAGCGTTTAAAATATCCTCCACGTAATCCTCTTCCTTCTCTCGAGTGTCGAACTCTTTCTTTTGAATGAGAGCGGTTAACGCTCTCATCGCTCGCGCTTCCAGCGTTAACGACTGGTTTTGGAATAACCCGTTGATTTCGTTCGGTCGGAGATGTTGCGTTTGTTGCCCCATGATGATGATGATGATGATGACTCGAGAGACGATTTGATTTTTGAAATTTCAATGGAATTCTCTCGGAAACGCCTCTTTCTTCTTCTCTCCCGTTTTCAAAAAGAACAGCGCTGCTTTACCAATCACACGAACGCGACGATCGACAAAGCTTTGTTCTTCTTCTTCTTCTTCTTCTTTCAAAACGTGAAACGCTCTCTTCTTCTCGCAAAGAGGAGAAAGGGCAGCGGCGAAAGAATACACACGGGGAGCACAGAGTGGCGCAAAAAAGCTTCTTTTTCGAGTAGTGATGCAAGAAAGAAAGAAAGAAAGGAGAGACCAAAAAACAAAAAAAAGTGAAAAAAAGGCAGAAACGTTTTTTTGCACCAAAAAAGAGACAAAACGCTCATCACTCGTGCATTTTCCTCCTCATTCAGATAATAGAGAAGAGAAAGAGGATAGAAAACCAACATCATGATGACTCCGATGATGATGCAGACGATTCATACCCAGCGATACCAGAGCGGGAATTCCGCCAC
>ENA-OWPI01003148-OWPI01003148.1-marine-metagenome-genome-assembly--contig:-NODE-3148-length-14504-cov-5.342691_pt1 | contig 14504 bp, 25 predicted proteins | sample MGYA00238138_ERZ651775 | MGnify/ENA primary metagenome ERZ651775 (study PRJEB26906, sample SAMN06265043) | marine metagenome | isolation source: Helgoland LTER site | place: Germany:Helgoland, sampling...
GGTCAAACAATTACTAGATGAACTTAAGATACCGTGGCACAAAGTGAAGTTCGTGCCGGTGCAGAAACAACTCGCCCATGCCAGGAGTGCCTACTATATGAGTGGGTTTAAAGAGAAAACCGCGATATTAACGATCGACATGAAAGGCGAGTACGCCTCGATGTTTTTTGGTTACGGCGAAAACGGCAAAATTCATAAACTCAAAGAGTTTTATGACCCTGACTCCTTAGCTGGCATGTTTGGCGCCATCACTGATTACCTAGGCTTCGATATGCTCGATGGCGACTCTAAGGTCATGGGTATGGCGACTTATGGCGACCCAGATAAATATGATCTTTCTTCATTAACGCAATGTGATGGCAAGGGTTTCAAAGTCAATACGAAGCTTATCGGCACTGTAGGTTTGCGGCGGTTCAAAGAAAAATCTCGTGGACACTTTTTTAGCAAAAAATTTAGAGGAAATAATTGATGAAAGAGTTAAAATTTTTAATGAAGATATTCTAATCAAAAACGAAATATGTCCTTTATGTACTGGAGGATTAATTGAATCTACATACCTCACCAGCCAATGTGGGAGCTGTCGTACCGATGATAGACCATTTTCATTGGGAACATCAACTGACCCATGTTATTGTAAAGATTATCGCGAAAAATGTCTAAAGTGTCCACAATGTTACGATAAAATATATCTATTTGTCCATTTTAAACAAAAAGATATTGCAAAAGAACTTGGTTGTAAATGGGACAGTGATAAGAAACGGTGGTATTTTAAATGGGGTGAATGGACTACTAACCCAGAAACAAAGGAAAAAGCTTATAAATTATTAAAAATGTTTGGTAGTCCCCGTGTTCAAATGTTACTTGAGAAGATGTATTAAAAGATAATGTCTACCCATAGTAAAATGTTTACACTAAAGCCTAATATCGTACGACCCAATATCCGTGTCCAAGCCAAGAAGAATGATTTTGTAGAACCAGCTGAAGCTCCAGGTGAGGGGAGGCGTCGCCCCCCAAACGAGGAAGAAAACAAAGATTCTGAAAAGGGTGTGCATCCCCTAAAGAAGTTCATCATGGAGAAATTTAAGATTGAAGAGATTGATTACGAGAAGTTTAACAAGGAAAATAAATGGGCTATTCGTCCGGGTCAGAAGAAGGATAAAGAATAGAAGCATTAGATACCAAACATGTCTTTCGCACTCACCTTTATGATCCCACCCACACGCAACGTTAAAACTCGAGTATTTACCGACCCGGAACAATATGATACAGAAATCAATGCAGCTCGTGGATTTAGTAAATCGTCAACTACTCGTAGGCGTCCACCAATGACACAGGTTATGGAAGATTTTTCTGATCTAAATGAAGCCTCTCAACTTATCAACCATGTGACCGAACGTGAAGTCATCGAGGCGCAGAACTTCTGGGCGCAATCCATCGTGGATATTTCTAACTCTTTCCTCACTGGTGGTGACTACGTGAGTCTCGCAGGTGAACGCGCGGGTGAGTTGTATGGATATGACCATTCTAACGTACTCTTCAAACCCACGAAAGCTACGGAGCAACAGTTTCGTCCCACTGCTAACGATGCTATGTCTTACTTTGTAGGCCACGATGCTGTGATCGGTGGTTTCAAAGAAGATCAGGGGTTCGCCATCAATGCCAAAAAGGGTTTCAGTAGGGTAATCTTCAATAATCACCAGATTGACTGTCACGGTGAAGTGGCACATGCCATGGGTACATACGAGTTTACATGTGCCACAACCGGTGAAATTTCAGATGTTGAATACACCTTCGGTTACAAGCGCAACGATGATGGCAAGGTGCGCATTTGTCTACATCATTCTTCTATTCCATACGCGTCACCTAATAAGACGTCTCACGCGAAACCCATGGAATCACGCGTGAAGCGCAAGATTATATTTGACCCCGCACAAGCTGACCCGGAGGCAAACCAGCGTCATCAGGTCGCTACTGCGAGTTGGTAATTATGTTTAGTTTAAAGTCCTTGTCTAACCCATTGATACTTATCTTTCCCTCGTCCACAAGACGCTTAATCGTATTACCAACCTCTAGGTTGTCGTCGTACGCCTGTGTGTGTTTTGGATCGGCTGGTAAATTGGGCATGAGCATATTGAAGGCCATCATTTTCTTGGCCATTGGAAGCTCGGGACTTTGAAGTACACGTAAAATATCTACAGGAAGCTTGGACGGATCCATTACTCTTTATTTGGGCGAATTCTTTAAATGATACCTAAGTGGACAATGATTCCTCTGTATTTCCAAGTAATATTCAACAATCAAAATATGGTTTGTTTCGAAAACGATTCCGTCTATAAACTCGGTGCCTCGTTCACCATGAGGAACATCTTGAGCATCATCGATAAGATGAGTGTTGCCATACCCCATCATGATTTCGAAGCCGAACCTATCGGTGAAGGTGGCATTCGCATGAAAGGATATACGGCAGGTGCACCATTCAAAACTATTCGTTTCAACTTTGACAATTGGCCTTGGTGTCCAGATGGTGTCGAAAATGAGGATCTCGATAGAAGATTAATTGTAAACGACTTTACTGGTAAGAAGAGATTGTATTCGAATTTTAGGTCTTTGTATGGTGCACCTGAATGGACGAAAGATGAAGTTGAGTGTGTCAATAGGATTCTCTGTGAAGAGGGGATGAAGAGAGTTAGGGCTTAGAATTCGTTATTAATATTACTGCAGGTGCTGAACCCTTTGGTGGTTTTTTACAGAAAATCTTACAGTCACAGCACCCCTTTACCGATACGCGCTGCTTTTTAGTTGCGTAACATCGTGTAGGTAACATGATATCTTTGGATATGTAACGTGCTATTTGGTCAAGAAGTATCATTCCTATACCTTTATCAGCGAAATTCCGTAGCCCAATTCTTCGAGGATTGGATTATTCTTGTAATCAACTTGGTAATATATCTTTTTGACCCCACTACTCGCAAGGGCTTTGAAACAGTTGATACATGGATAGTGTGTGATGTAGGCAACGGTATCATCGATGGAGACACCTCTTTTCGCTGCATCGGTGATGGCATTAATTTCTGCATGAATCGTGGCCTGTTCATGACCCCAACGTACGATAGATCTATGATCAGTACCGGCGAGGAATCCGTTGTACCCCATACTTATGAGTCTATTGTTCTTCACTAGAACACACCCCACTTTTAGTCTTTCACATGGAGACCGAACCGACGCCAAAGTCGCAGCTTTCATGAAGTAGTCGTTCCAAGATATTCGTTCCTCGGGTGGAGGGGATCGCTGACGCCTCTCATCCTTGGTCATAGACATGAAACGAGGTGATGAACGTAGGGCACGGGGGCTGTCCATTTTATATTTAAACGTGTCTACTCTTTAACAACATCTCCTCCACCATTTAGCCGCTAATTCTGGAAACAATTCCTCTAGAGTTTTGAAATATGTATCAAGATATCGCTTTTCTTCCTCTTCTTCCCCCGTCAATTTAAGGCGGTCCGGGAACATACCCAACTTTACCGTCTTAAAATGATCCAGTCTTTTATTGAAATTCTCAAAAACACGAAACGATAGTAAGGTTTCGTCTTTTATGTTTAAAACACGAATTTCTTCGTGTATTCGGTCTAGGTGAACCATCTTGTATTTAACGCAGAATTTTGTTGGCTGTGTAGTTAATAACTTAAAGCTAATATGCCATGTGATATTAAAGATGAATAATCCCGAAGCATACTACCATGAACTTATCATTGTAAAGCCTAAATTCTATAAAAATACATATTGGGGTGGGCACAGGGGTATTCCTGAACCCGCTATATTATCAGGAAGATCTTTGTTTATGATTGATATGAAATCAACGCGTACCTCACGTATGAAAGAACACGAGTATTTACGTTCTTATGAAAGAGAATTTGGTTTGGACCACATTGAATACTATACCGGAAAAGATAATAAGAAATATCAAGTATGTTCACAACACACGGGTTGTCTCACATTGACTTCGCAACAGATGGAAAATGAGGGTTGGAAAAAAATTCGCCCAATGTATAACCTGTCACAAGATACGTATGTCAGGGTTTATGACAGGGAACGAGAAGAAATACGTAAAAAAATACGCGATCTTTTACCAGACCTTGCTACATATCGAAGACTTTATCATTCAGCCGCCACCCATTTGCCCGTAAATGAATGGAATCCGGGTTATTGGGGATATGCCATGAAACGTAAAGTTATAAAGATGGAGTCAAAATTAAAAGAATTTGAAAAGAAACTGGGATATGCATACAGTGAAATCGTTCTAGCTCATCTCGCCAACGACCAAATTCGGGAAGAGTATGGTTTGACGGTTACTTTCTAAAATCCTTATCAGCCGTGTAGTACGTCTTCCCCTTAGTGGCGAAGCTGTGCACCCTAGCATACCCCCACGCTTGTGGAGAGGCTCCCGGTCGGTGCCCGGTTCTCCACGCAGCGAGTCCCCTATTGTAGATGGTCTTCACAGTCTTTAGAGGAATCTTAGTAGCCTTAGCAATTTCAGGGAGGGATTTGGCTCCCGGATACATTTTCCTAAACTTTTGGGTGTAGGAGGAAGTCTTAGTTTTTTGTCCCTTGTCCGTCTTGAATCCTTTATAGTCTCGCTTGAGCATTTTCTTATAGCGTGCCTCAACTTCTCCGAGAGTTGTAAGCCCCCTGAAATATTTGAGTGGTGCATATATCTTACCTTCGGTTTTACGCAGTTGTCCAACCTTCTTGGTGATGACTGCATCAGTGAGAGGCATCTTACTTTTTCCTGAGATTTATATTTGTCATTATCACATTTCCGTTCTTATTACGGTTGTATAACTTCATATTCTCCAGTTGTCGTGATATTTCATTCACTTTATTCATCTGTATGTAATTTTTAGTTAATTTGTTAACCAATTGGGCGAGTTTCAATTTGTGCTCAGGAGTCTTTGTCCTCCTCCAAGATCGCTGGATTTTTATCGCGGCTTCTCGATCACGGTTAGTGGCTAAGTCAGACAGGTTAACCAACTGATCAATTTTTTGTTTCATTCTTTTATCGAATTCCTTACGCTTACTTATAGTTGTAAAAAACTCGGGCATTCTTATTTTTTAGTAATATTTTTATCACACAGAATATAAATGGGGCGAACGTGTTCTCTGATGATAACTGACACTACTAAACCTAAACATATTGATTTGTTTTTTAACAGTGTATGGGGAAGGTACAATGAACCGGTTAATCTTGAATTAAATACTACACACTGTAACAATGTGTCTATAAGAAGGATTCTATCTATGAAGAAGGTACTGGATCATCATAGACCAAACTCTCGTAAGTATGTGGAAAGTAGTACGATCATAGTTGGATCGCACTTCGCGCGGAGGGTCTTACAAGTTGGACTATTCCTTGTTAGACCTGAGAAACCCGTGTTTATTAAGATCGCCCAATGAGTTTCTTCACATGCTCCATGAACGTCTCCCCACGATGAGATTCCGGGAACGTTTTGAGGTACAACGTAAATACGTCTGTACCATTTAAATGAACGTGGAGGAGATAAATCAAGAACACCACAACGTTGAATATCGCATCCCCTGTGTTCAAAAGAGACCTCGACGGATCTTTTACATAACTGAGTAATGCAAATAGAATCTCTAAACCAATTATAACTACCCTTTTAGACCAATGATAATCACTTGTAAATCTAATGGACGTAGTATATGCAGCAACTCCAACTGCTAATAATAAAGGTAATAGAGGAGAGTAGGGATTAAATCCCAAATAGTATGATACGGATAAAGCCCACAACCACCAACTAAACACAAGACTTTTCTTCCTCATCTATCTTCACTTGAGATATTTTATAGCCGACGCGATATTGGGATAGATACACTTTCCAAAACGGACCCGTCCCGTCCTGGGGTTGTAGTACCCTACGTGACCATTGAAGATGGCCTTGTGAAGTTCACCCATATAAAAGATATAAGATTATAATAGTCAGTAGCGAGATGGGACTTTCGATTATTATGGGAAATATGTTTTCCGGTAAAACATCTGAACTTATTCGGCGACTTAAGCGTCTAAAAGTTATCGGGAAAGGTGTGATGATTATCAATTCCGCTAAGGATACTAGGTCCGCTGAAGAAGTCCTGAAAACGCACGACAATGTTAAGTTCAATTGTCATAAAGTGTATGACCTATTTGATATCATCGATACGGATGAATTTGAACGGGCTGATATCATAGCCATAGATGAAGCACAATTCTTTCCCAGACTCAAGAAGTTTGTAGAGTGTTGTCTTCACATTAATAAATCGGTGATATTAGCTGGTCTCGATGGTGACGCATTTCAAAGAAAGTTTGGTGAACTTACCGACTGTATTCCACTCGCATGTGATGTGACCAAGCTCTCGGCACTGTGTATGAGGTGTAAGAATGGAACATCTGGACCGTTTACAAAACGCATAGTTGATGACAGGACTCTAGAACTCATAGGTGGGAGTGATATGTATATCGCTGTATGTAGGAATCACCTATGAATATCGAGAATAAGTGTGACTCTCCGAGCGTTGTCAGTTTTTATCAGTTCATGGTATCTCGCATGGTCAAAGAGGATATCTTCACCCTCTCTGTGTATGTGTCTACCTTCAGCTGTGTATAGACTACAATCCCCATCGCCATGTATAGTCAATTGGTATCGTAGGAGTTTATTGGATTCGGCTCTATGGGGTGGTATTATCATCGGACCTTCTACAACTGCGAATGCTGCGACACTAGTATCTATACACTTAATCTGTTTAACTAAACCGTACAACAATGGGAAATTTTCAATCTTATAAAAGTAGTAGTTGTCATTTTTTTCAAACCAGGGATCGATATCATGGTAATACTTCTTATCTAGTGTAGGTGCGATACGATCAAACTCTCTGCGTATCTTATTGTAGTGCATTCTAATCAGAAAAAGCCCTGGATAATTTTTGACATGATGTTTTGATATACCGTGTATCACATCTCTGAACGTATTTGTGATACCGAGTAGAGGTCTCCCAACCTTTGTAAAATACAAGGTATCTATAGGCATTTTCAGATAATCCACGAGAATCATCACACATGGAACCAACAGGAGAGACCACATTATTTTCTCAGTAGATAATAAAAATGCCCGGATACAAGCAAGAGTCTATGGTGATCGCCAACCCTGAGCCTACCCCTGAAACTAAATCTCTCGCGGATCGTTTCAAGATGCCCTCCATCCCCACACTAACCCTCGTCCAATTTGTTCTCATCGCACTCGTTGGCCTGTATGGTTTCTCGGTCCGTAAGATGAACCGCCCCGTTCTTCTCACTATGGTGACCGGTATCGCTGTTCTCCATGCGTACGATCACATGTACCGTGTCAAGCGTGGACCTGAGCGTGACATCTTCCCATCTTCCAAGGAGGAATACTGCTGCGGTGGTGGTTGCGGTAAGTAAATTATCTTTGTAAATTATAAGTATGCGCGTCATAGTCACTAAAAGCCCTGACAAGAAGAAAAAGTTCAGGGCGATACTAGACGACGGCAGGAGTGTTGATTTTGGTGCCAGTGGATATTCTGACTACACCAAACACAAGACTCCCTCACGTATGCGTTCCTATGTATTGCGCCATGGGGGTCATGTACCCAGACAGACCTTAGACGAACGAGATCCTAAGAAGATCCAAATGAAAATGTTAAATGTCGATCGAAGCGACAAAGAGAATTGGAAGATGAGTGGTATCGATAGTGCTGGATTCTGGTCCCGTTGGTATCTATGGAGTTATCCAACTTTTGGGGAAGTTGAAAAATTTATGTCCAAGCGATTCAATATTAAAATAACCAGACGCTAAAAAAAAGTATCAGTGTATATAAAGAGTGATGATACCATTTCCATTACTTCTCATATGTAAGTTACCTCTGATAAATAAGATACCTATACCATTCTTATCTGATTATTTGAGTAATAAGAGGGGTCCTATGCCAAATACATATTTGATGTCTCATATCAGTACCATATGCACATCTTGTATATGTGTGATGCTTATGGGGTATATGATAAATAAGGCTACGTCCAGCTTTCCCCCAAAACTACCACCCCCAATGATTTTCCCTATGATTGCATGGCTATGCCTTCAGTCGTGTTCCTCAGCTTCAGTTCTCGCCACGGATGTAGTTAAAAGGCGATAAAATGTAAAAATGTTTCGATTTCACCTTGTTCAATCAATGTACCCAGGTATATTTCCCTACCTGACATCGTCAATGGATTGAATTTAGACTCTTTAAGAACCTTCTGTATCGTAACACCACTTTGATCGAATTGTAAAAGAATCTGGGAAAGTAGATCAAAGTCGAGTCTACTCACAGCAGTCACAAATTTAGATTCAGAAAACTCATATTTACCGACATTATTCTTTATTAACATGTGTATTTTTATGAATTCTTTCATTTCGGTATCTGGGTCTGAACCTATTTCATCAGCATTCAGTAAATTGCGTAGACCGGACCCTAACTTTTTTAGAAAATCTCGTTTAAGATCGTTGAGAGACATCTTACTGTTTACATCGGAATTAATTTACATACATTGAGCGTATGTAAATTAATTGTTTATTCTATTCATATTTTGTGAATGCTTACTGGTTGTTCATCTCCTTGCGAGCCTTGTTAATAGCATTCATCGCAATCTTCTTTGCCAGGTTGCGAAGCTTCTTAGCGTTGTTCAACATACCGTTAGCGTTGTTACCGGCGTTGTTGCCGCTGTTGTTGGCCCTGTTCGCGTTGTTACCATTGTTGGCCCTGTTCGCGTTGTTGGCCTTGTTGTTGCCCTTGTTCGCGTTGTTGGCCTTGTTGTTGCCCTTGTTCGCGTTGTTGCCGCTGTTGTTGGCCTTGTTGTTGCCCTTGTTCGCGTTGTTACCCCCGGGTCCCATGCCATTCTTATTACCGGCATTTTTGAGGGACTTGTTCAGCGCCGCAGAAGCGTTGAAATTATTATTAGCCTTGTTGGCGTTTGCCTGATTATTCATCTCGTATAGTAATAATTGAGATTTTATTTTGCCATCCCCCTCTTCTTGAGGGTGGCTTTCAATTCACTCATGAGTTTGGCACGCTTCGCATTTATTACAGGTTTTCTGGGAGGTGGAGGTGGGGGTGGAGGTGGAGGTGGAGGTGGAGGTGGAGGTGGAGGTGGAGCCCGAAAAGATGATCTAGTGACCCTCCTATTGTTGTTTGGGCTGGCTGTTACCAGAACATTTTTACAAATACGAATGAATTTTTTCGTGTTACTAGCTTTGTTTCTCAGTACGGCGAAAATCGTTTTCTTGATATCCTTCTCGGTTAATTTTACGCGTTTTCCATCAACATCTTTGGTTACCCTGATACCCAATTTTTTGGCTTTGTTCCTGAGGTTAGTGGGAATCATTATAATAGACTTAGAAATTTAAATCATACTGAAACTATGACTGAATGGAAGGACGACCTTCACGAGACAAACAAACTTATACGCGAGGTTATATTACCTCACATGACGAGAATGGAAGTAGAGCTTCGTTCCCTGAGAAAGCATGTGTGGCCGTATGTTCAATCAAAGAAGGAACGAAGTCAGCTTGATGATATTGAGCAAAAGAGAGATTTTCTTCAATATCTCGATAATGAAATGATTGTGGAACTATTAAACATGAAAGCCAAACTATCAAAAAACAGTGGTCTTCAGGGTAGAGAATATGATCTCATCACATTAAAAAAAATTCTTGACTGATAGTAGTAAACAATGATAAGTACATCCCTAATTATGGGATTTTTCAGGATCCCAAATATCATGTCCAAGGAAGGACGACCTATGCCCAAGACAGACCTTAAGTTATTAACGGTCAGTGTATGCGTCACCCTGATATCTCTATTCATCGGGTTGAAATATGTTCCCAATAAAACCAACTATGCCAAGGGTTTAATGATTCTCGGATCCCTTGGGTGCATCTTATCTTCTGGTCGCGTCATAGAAGATAGCCGAAGGCGGTGCAAACTTTAAAAAAAATCATCAGTCCTATACATATTAACCTCAAATGAACCAGTTTTACCAGTAACTGAGACTGTTTCATTTCCGTATAATTCCTGACAACCCATATCCTCCATACAATCTCTTGAATTGTGACTCAATGGCACTGGGTACAAGTTATGATCACCGGTGGTAGTGTAATAATGATACCTGTCTCTTCGACCCCGCACCTCCTTTCCGTATAAAGGCATCGTTTCTTCATTTGGACCAGTTATGATTCCCATCTGTTGCATGTGACCGGGCTTGTATTTTTTAATTGGTGGTCCTCTAAACTCGGGTTCACGGCGCGTTTCCACAGGCCTGGGTGGGACGGGTACTATGGTTCGTACTGGAACTCGGACAACCTTTGGATTGTACCACATATATCCTACAAACACAGTGAGTAAAATAAGAGCCAACCACAAGGCTTGATTCTTTGTCTTGTTCTTCATTACTATATATGAGGAAAATCTTCTCGATATATAGTAAAAATGCCAACAAAAAAGGAACTTCAGGAGGCAAAGAGTAAACTTAAACCCACTAAAAGATCTAGGGGTAATAGCCCTAAAATACCCAACAGGCTTAAGTATATCATCATACGAGTCGATAATCGCAAAAAGGCTGACAGGGAGATGTTTTCTAGGGTTCAGGAACTGATCCGTGAGAAGAAGAAGTGAGCTTTTTATCAATAATTTCCAACGAATTCGCAACGGAGTTAAACATTTCGAAAACATCGTTCATATTTTCTCCTTTGATAAGATCCCGTATCTTTTCGATATTGTACTCGATAGATTCCTTCTCCAATTTATTCTTTTCTACCCACACTTCGAGAACTTTGTAAAGACCCTCAATTTTCTCGTCGACTGATTGAGTAAAATGTTCAATTGCACTGTCGAGTGCATTTATTTCTTCTTTGTAATACACCTTCTGTTTTTTCAAAATATCCCGTTTGGTCGCAGAGTCTGTTCTATCAATTTGGGATTTTGATTGTTCAATTTTTTGTTCTATTTGTTCCACATTAAAGATATATTCCCTGTGTTTAAGATTCTTAAGTTCTTCCAGTCTCCGAATTTCTGTTTTTATTTTAACGTCCATATAGTTTTGTAATCGTAAAATATCTTTAAATTACTTCATAGCCTTTTTGAATTCTTTAATAAAGAAATCAAAGTGTCCAATTCTATACTGCACGAGTGCCCACAGTAAGAAGAATACAGATTTCGTCATTTTATTAACATCATTATCCTCCATTTTGTAAATTGGTCCAACAAGTCTTCCCATAAAAGTTTGCTCCTTCTCCTGACCAGTCATAGACATTTCCAATTGAGTTAATGCACACGTGTCATCGTTTACGCTCCAGTGAAAAAACAGGAACGGTATAAGTAATGAATAAAACTCCAGGTTTTCACGGTTATTCATGAAAGGAACAACCAATATGGCTATTATAAAAAATGCATGTAGGAAGAAAATTATATTCATTTATACTATACAATGGTAAAAGAAAAAATTGTATGGAATGATCAGCATGAAACTATACTGAGACAATGGGGCGAGGCGTCTGCGTGTTACAGGTTTATGCATCATAAATCATTCTTACTGTATAAAAAATTGAGTTTACGTTTTTCACTTCCTGTTATTGTGCTTTCAACTATTACGGGTACAGCGAATTTTGCGCAGTCGACCCTACCCCCAAGTTTTCAACCGGCTGCCCCATCGGTTATAGGTGGTTTGAATTTGATAGCTGGTCTCATCGCGACTATCAGTCAATTTCTTAAAATCAACGAATTGATGGAAAATCACCGAACTGCGGCGCTATCACATGGTCTTTTATCGAGAAATATACGTCTCGCGTTAGCTTTACCTCGAGAGGAGCGTAAGAAAGACGGTTTGAAATTCGTAGAAGATTGTAAGGCTGAGTACGATAGGCTTCTTGAACAGTCACCAGCTGTGCCTTCTAATGTATTATCGGATTTCGAGAAAGAATATCCATTTGACAATATATTCACAAAACCAGAAATCTTAAATGTGCGTTCTATTCCCAATTTTAAAGGACCAAAGACTGTGGAACCACTTCATGCTATAACCAAAAACACACCACTCGAGCGGGTGGGGAAGTTATTCAAAAAGGATAGTGTCGAGGAAGAGGAAGAGGAAGAATCTAACGAGGGAGAGGAACAGGAATATGATGAGGAAACAGCGATAAACGACGAACAAGATACAGTAGCAAAATAAACATAGTTAAATTTATAACAACACCACATGCAAAATATGGTAGAATTTTCCTTCTTAAAGGTTCTACGATACGTTTATGTAGTGCGTCATTTTCGAGTACTAAATCTATCGCCTGATTAGTAATATCATCAATGGACTCTTTCATTAAAACAATTCCACAAAAAAAAGTTGAGAAAAAAACACTAAAAACGATTCATGGTAAACAGATAGAACTTGTTCGTAAGTATATAGGAGAAAACAAGAATGTATTCATCTGTGGTGCGATCGGTACAGGTAAAACATATGTATTGGAAGCCGCCCTCGAAAATCTCAAATATGTGGAATTACAAAGTGAACATCTAAAGAGTAAATCACTATTTCTACCATTCATAAAACCAACTACGAAACATGTGTTTATAGAAGATTACGAACCCATTTTTAAACCAATCATAGAACAGGTATCTGATGGGAACAAACTGACACGTGGATGTTTAATAGTAACATCTACGAATATGTGTATGTTTCCCAATTTTGAGACAGTCTTCATTCCTAGACATAAACCAGATGTACTTTTGTCACTGACTGATAAAAATGGAGATGACGCATATTCCGCCGCGTATAAGAGTCAAGGAAATATCCGAAACTTCTTTTCGTATCTCGACGGATATGATCTGATGGATGATTTCAAAACACCTAAAGAGTTTATATCAGAGTTTTTATCCAATCAAGAACCAATCGAAATACTTGACAGTGTCGCTGAGCATGGTCATATGTGGGACATATTTCAGGAAAATTACATAGATTCTAAAGGTGTGAAATTAACTAGAGCAACCGAATCTTTCAGTATAGCTGACATGTATGACAGTCACATTTATCAGAGTGGGAATTGGAACCTCATGCCATATTTTGTTCTTCACGCTCTGACGATACCGAAATCGTCTCTAGGTGAACCACTTAATAAGGATAAGATACGGCCGGGTAGTTGTTGGACCAAGCAAGGAAATTACAAAATGCGAAAGCAAAAATACAACGACATTCGACGAAAATCTAGAATAGGTCTAGGAGTCGAAGAATTATGTCTATTAAAGACGTATGCGGAGAATGGTGATATAACAAAATTAGTAGACTATAATATCACACCACAAGATTTCGATGTGATAAATCACCTCGCCGTCGGAAATGGCTTAAAACAGAAGGATGTAACAAGAGTAAAGAAAGCATTGAAGAATGTCTACGAAGGAAGAAGAAGTTGATCACGAAGAGTGTGTTAAGGTTATCGGAAATGAAATTCTCTTCTATGCTGACGTGGACCGCGAGAATGCCCTTGACTTTGTTGAAAAATTTAAAAAATTGGAGATCGAACTTCTTAAAAAGAAAGCTGAACTCTTTGGGTATGAACCCCTAATTAGGGTTCATATCATGAGTGAAGGTGGAGACATCTTTGCTGGTATGACGATGATGAACACTCTCGAAACCTCCCGTGTAAAGATTGTTACCATCGCCCAAGGTTCTTGTTGTAGCGCAGCCACCTTCATGCTTCTCGGTGGTAGTGACAGACGTATGGGAAAGAACTCGTACGTCCTCATTCACCAAATTTCCACGGAATTATGGGGTAATTTTCAGGAACTTAAACATGAGCTGAAATCAACGGATAAGTTTATGAAAAATTTGAAGAAAATGTATCTTGAAAAGACTAAGCTCCCTGAAAAGAAGCTGAATAAGCTTATGAAAAAGGATATCTACCTTTCCCCAAAAGATTGCCTCAAGTATGGAATCGTCCACGCTCTTGAGTAATTATCACAGAACGGCGGTATAAGGCCAAAATACATAGAATTATAAATATAATAAAAAATGTGTTTAAATTTAAAGGTACAGTCGTGCTTTCTGGAGGCCTAAGTCGTTCCATTCTACCATAATTTACAACTGGTAAATCCGACATCTACTTAAAACTGATATTTTATTATCGTACAATGGAACGCCTTATCAAACAAGACAAACACAACCGCGATCGCTACATTGACATCAAAGTCGAGGACTTGAAGGATGGAACCGCGGATATCGTGAAGATCTCTGGCATTGTTGGGAGTGACAAGTTTTCTGAGTCAAGAACCAACGTCAAGACTGGTTATGAAAAGGCTCTCAAGAGAGCTCAAACCATGTGGAACAATGAGCATACCAAGTGTAACCAAGTGTTGCCTATGCTCGCCAACAAGTGGGAGGATCGCCAGAAATACATCTCTGAGCCGTTCTACGT